>Ga0182024_10002352_pt1 | contig 47179 bp, 36 predicted proteins | sample P32metaG_FD_120480 | JGI IMG/M metagenome (GOLD analysis project Ga0182024, IMG submission 120480) | Permafrost microbial communities from Stordalen Mire, Sweden - P3-2 metaG (Illumina Assembly) | ecosystem: Environmental > Terrestrial > Soil > Wetlands > Permafrost | place: Sweden: Stordalen... | reverse complement strand
GCACAGGAGGCGGTCCATGGAAATCGACACAATCGGCATCGATCTGGGGAAGACAGTCTTTCACCTTGTTGGCCTCAACGTGGCTGGCGAGGTAGTGGTACGGAGGAAGTTCTCGCGCCTGCAATTGCTGCGCTTCACGGCGAACCTGCGCGTCAGGCTCATTGGCATGGAGTCCTGTGGCGGCTCGCACTTCCTCGGCCGCAGTCTGCGCGAGCAGGGCCACGAGGTTCGCCTGATGCCGGCGCAGTACGTCAAGCCGTACGTGAAGACGAACAAGAACGATTACATCGATGCCGAAGCCATCGCCGAAGCGGTGGGGCGAGCGAACATGCGGTTCGTCCCCATCAAGAGCGATGAGCAGCTGGATATGCAGTCGCTGCACCGTGTACGCGACCGCTGGGTTGCACGCAGAACATCGGTGATCAATCAGATCCGCGGGCTGCTGCTGGAGCGCGGCATCACCTTCCGCAAGGGTCGCCGACATGCCGCAGCTTCGCTGCCGGCCGCCCTGGAGGATGCCGATAATCGTCTGTCCGGGCTTCTGCGCATGCTGCTGGCGCAGTTGCAGGGCGAGCTGCGACAGTTGCAGAGCCAGATCGATGACTCCGACGCGCTGATCGCGAAGGCAGCAGGAGAACACGAACCTTGCCGTCGTCTCATGGCGATTCCTGGCATCGGACCGCTGACGGCGACGGCGGTCGCAGCTTCCATCGGCAACGGCAGCGAGTTTCGTAAGGGCCGCTCGTTTGCGGCCTGGCTGGGCTTGGTACCGAAGCAGGAGTCAACTGGCGGCAAGCAGAAGCTGCTCGGCATCAGCAAGCGTGGCAACCACTACCTGCGCAGACTGTTTGTGAGCGGAGCACGCGCTGTGCTGCAGTGCAGGGACAAGCAGTCAGCCGGTCTCAGTGCCTGGCTCGGCCAGCTTGCATCGCGAGTTCACACCAACGTCGCGGCCGTCGCACTGGCCAACAAGATGGCTCGCGTCGCATGGGCGGTGCTGGCCAAAAGTGAGGCTTATCGGCCTCCGCTGTCGGCGATCTCGGCGGAGGCACTGGCCTGCAATTGACGCCTGGTAAAGCCAGGCTTGGAAATCGCTCCGCGATTCCCACAATCGCAGACCAGCGACGACGGATTTTCACAAAGGTTTTCTGCCAGGTCTGCTGGCGAACAGCGAGATGGCAAAATGGTCGAACCCGGCGCCCTCGAAACCTGTCATACGGAACAGCCCTCTGAGGCTTCCAAACTAGTTAGGACGAGAGCGCAGCGCATTCCATCAAGGTCCAGAGCCTCGGCTCACAAAAAGACCGGATACATTTGCGCAGACCAACCCGTCCATCTTCACTTTTCGCTTGCGACACGGCGGCGGACCATACATTCCGTATTGCCGACTTTACGGCAGCAATCACCGCACAATCTCATCGCTGGTTGCGACGTGGTCGGCGGTGCGCACCCGAACAGCTCTATGGGGCTATGGCTGTACCTGCCAGGTAGCGTCGGGGGCGCCAGGGCTCCCGCTGCTGGTCAACGTTGCTCCATTCATGAGCCAGACATAGACCTGCTCCGTGCTGGTGTTCCTCCACAGAATGCCGGCCCGGCCGCTGCCATCGTAGTCGCCCAGACCATCAATGACCCAGGCGGAGGAGACGTAAGTGACGCTGCCGCCGCCCGTCATCGCGGTCCCGTTGATGAACCAGACGTAGACCTGACCGGTGCCGCTGTTCCGCCACAGGATGTCACTCTTGCCGTCGCCATTGAAATCGCCAACCCCCACGATGCTCCAGTCGGAGGTGACGTAACTGAGGCTTCCGCTGCTCGCAATCGTAGTCCCGTTCATGAGCCAGATATAGACCTGCTCCGTGGTGCTGTTCCGCCACAGGATGCCGGCTCGACCGCTCCCGTCGTAGTCGCCAACCCCCTGAATCGCCCAGGAGGAGGAGACGCCCCTCGCGGCCCGGATCGGGCGCTCTTTCACTTGTTGAATTGAGAATGGGGACGAGTCCCCCGCGGACCGTGTTGCCGGCACCGGGACCACCGCGATGGTAACGTGACGGTCTTCGAGCGGTAGCAGGCGAGAGGCGCGAAAACATGTACCGCTTTTGTACTGCCGCCCTGCCTATTCGCGCGATTTTTGCGATTTCAGAGAATGTAATTGGCGCCATGGAAGAATCGCCGCAGCTATTGATTTTTCCAGTACTTGTGACAAAATGCTGGTAGATTCGCGCAAGGGGCTGGATTGAGCGGGACGGTTCGAGTCCTACCTGAGGAGCCAATCCTCTTTTAGAATCAATCACATCGTGATGGCCCCGGTTCGATATTTATCGAAGCTTCGCCGAACTTCGCCAAACTCCCTGGCGAGATCAAAGTCGACCGTCTCCACGGCGGCTAGCGAAGCCCTCTATTTTCTTCAGCCATGTTGAAAGACAGGCCACTCTTCTTCACAACAAGATCGGGATCTTGCCCGAAGGGTTGTAAGCGAGTTAGGTTCGGCGGAACTGCGTCGGACGAATGCAGCTTTTGGCGTAACCGAAGGTGGCGATTGAAGCCGGTTGAGGTGAGCGACGCCCGGGTTGGTGTTCAGGATCGGCGCCGCGCCGTACCTGATCCCGTGCGACGTCCCGGTGCAGGGGAAACGGCCGACCCCAGGGCGGTTCCCCTTCTGTGATTCTGTGATCACGATCACCTACAACAGTCGCGGCGCGGCACACACTGGTGTTGGCGGCGCAATTTCAACGGTCCTCAGGAAGAGCTAACAGGATCCGACGTGAAGACACGAGTCCAGGCGGCTTGCCTCGGCGGGCCTGTGACCCGATTGGATCAACGTGGGAGCGCGTTCTGGAATCGCAAGTCCCATTCGCGCCGTGCGCGCGGAAAGGAAGCTCGAAGATGGCCTCCGGTGCTGCCACAGATCCTGAAAGTCGCTGTGAGCCGTCCCTCAACCCCCTGACCGAGGCAGCGTTGCACGGCATTACGCGGGCGCTGGCTTCCGTCGGCCGGGCCTTTATCTGTCTCGATCCGTCCTTCCGCATTGTGCACGTCTCGAAACTGCTCAACGACTTCCTGGGCGAGGGCGTCGCGGCGAAGCTGCCTGGACGCCCCGTCGAAGAACTGCTGGGCGAGGATCTTTTCGGACAGAGCGGCCAGCTTCGTCAGGCGCTGCTGGAGGGCCAGGTGCGGGAGGGGTGGCGGGCTACACTCAAATTCGCCGACTCCTATACTCGCCTTGTTTCTATCACGGCAGCTCCGATGGTGACGGATCACTCGGAAATATGCGACCCGATGGTACGCTACCTGATCCTGCTTCGACCGGCTGATGAGGAAGAATCTTGTCCCGATGCTGCAATCTTCTGCTCTGACGCGGTGGGGTGCTCAACGGAGATGCAGCGCATCTTCCGACTTGTCGGCGCCCTGCAACACAGCGAAGCTACGGTTCTTATCACGGGAGAGAGCGGAACAGGAAAAGAGGTCGTCGCACGAGCCATTCACAAGAACTCATTGCGCAGTGGCGGCCCGTTCGTGGCGGTCAATTGCGGCGCTCTTCCCGCCGATCTTCTTGAGTCCGAACTTTTTGGACATGTTCGCGGGGCCTTTACCGGGGCGGTACGCGATCGCGTCGGACGATTCGAACTCGCCTCCCAGGGCACACTCTTCCTCGATGAGATCGGCGACCTTCCATCGCAGCTGCAGGTGAAGCTTCTGCGCGTCCTGCAGGAGCACCAATATGAGCGGGTAGGCGAAAGCACCACCAGAACGACACATGCCCGCATTATTGCTGCTACCAACGCCGACCTGCGAGGCGCCTTGCGCCAGGGCAGGATTCGAGATGACCTGTACTACCGGCTGTGCGTGGTGCCGATTGAAGTGCCGCCGCTGCGCGCTCGACGGGAAGATACTCCTCCTCTGGTGCACCACCTGTTGAACCGCATAACGTCACAACGCGGTCTCGTGCGACGTATCTCCCCTCAGGCGATGCGTATGCTCCTTGACTATGCGTGGCCTGGTAATGTGCGCGAACTGGCTAATGTGATCGAGTACGCTGTCGTGGTGGCGCGGGGAGAAACGATTCTGCCGGACGATTTGCCACAGGAGATCCTGCATCCTTGTTCTGCAACGGCTGCCTGCCCCGCCGAAGAATCGATCGATACGACAACCGCCTCCCATCTATCCGGATCAGCTCAGTCCGACAAGCCGAGTGACGAAGCAACGCATCTGCAGGCAGTTCTCGAAAAGCATCATTGGAAGAGAGCCAACGCGGCAAAGGAACTGGGATTGAGCCGCTCCACCCTATGGCGCAAAATCAGGGAGCTTAAGCTTCAATAACGCCAGGTCGCAGCTCACAGAACGTTTCATGCTGCGACGTTATCGCGCAACATAACGTTTCGCCTCGTATCGTCGATTCTCCTAAACCATTCAAATCTAAGCATCGGCCCTTTGGTCTTTCACGTGCCTTCCTCTCTTTCGAAATCTCTTGCGCTATGCACAGCCGGTGCGCCGCACAGAGTCAAGTCATCCCGTGAGGAAGGCCGATACATGAAAACGCGCGATCTTTGGTTTCGATCCATTGCAGGCTTCGTATTCGCAACTCTCCTGTTGTTGCTTTCGCCAACCGCCCTGTTCGCAACTGACGGGCATTTTCTCCATGGGGACGGTCCCGTGAATGAAGCCATGGGCGGAGACGATACCGGGTTGTGTCTGGACGCAACCGGTTCGATTGCCTGGAATCCTGCCTGCGCTGTGAAGTTTTCCGGCCGTCGCTTCGAGTTTCACGGAACAATCTTTATGCCCTGGCGTTCCCTCGGAAGTACGGTCGATGCGAATGCGTTTGGGCCGAGCACACCTGCCGTCACGCTCAGCGGAACCACGATCAGCCATCGCGACACGTCGTTGATGCCGGGATTCTCGTTTATCTATCACCGTCTGGGCAGCGCCAATGCATATCACGCGGCCATGCTGGCAGTCAGCGGGTTCGGCGTGGACTATGACCAGAACACGAACTTCTCGAATCCGATCCTTACAGCGCAGGCGCCGAACGGCTTTGGCTTCGGCCGCATCCGGTCGAATTACATGCTGGTGACGGTTCCGGTCGGGATTTCGCGCGACCTGACAGAGCGTCTCTCAGCCGGGTTTTCGTTCGTTCCCGCGCTCTCGATGCTGCAAGTCATTCCTGCACCCTTTGCCCCGCCCGTGACGGCGGGGAGCACGATGCCCTATTACCTCTCGGCGGGAAACAATGCGCCCGCTACGGGCATGGGTGCGAGTGCCGGTGTGCACTATGCCATGGGGCCAGTCAGCATCGGCGTCTCCTGGCGGTCGCCCGTTTGGTTTCAGAAGTTTTCCTGGGATCGCAAGGATTTGACCGGGGCGTCCCATGCGATGAACTTCCACATGGATTTGCCCCAGGTCGTTTTCCGTGGGAACCGGAATCGTCGCCCGCAAGGGCACCCTGATCGGTGTCGATCTCCGCTGGTTTGACTACGCCAATACCGCCGGCTTCGACAAGGTCGGATATAGGGCAGACGGCTCCCTCGCCGGTTTTGGATGGCGCAACATCTGGGCCGTTGGCGGCGGCATTCAACAGAAAGTCGCTTCCTCGACAAAGCTCATGCTCGGCTACAACTACTCCGGCAATCCCGTGCCCGCTGAGTACACCTTCTTCAATACCCCGGCACCGGCTATCGTGCAGCACCACGTCTCTGGTGGCATCATCCAGCGAATGCATGGGTGGGATACCACGGTGACCTACTATCACGCCTTCCAGAATTCGATCACCGGCCCATGGATCTCAGCGCAGGGACCCATCCCGGGAACGAGCGTAACCAGCAAAATGTCAGAAGATTCTGTAACGATCGGCTTCGGAAAGAGCTTTTAGTAAGCAGGGGGCGAACCGACAGAAGAACGGGAGGTTCGCCCCTGGCTTGCTCCCGCTCTCGATTCAATCCGCGAACGTCGCCTTTGCAATCGGGCGGTGGAGAAGGTTGCGATCGAGGAGATGCAGGAAATGAAGCCAAATGCTCGAACGGCCGTCCTCCGCGAACAACCAGGTCGAGTTCCCGACGGAGCGGAAAAGCACGGGACTGCGATTCCTGCACGTGGGTGGCCGTCCAGTCGCGCCGATCTGCGACGTTCGGCTTCATCGCCCCCTGTTCTCCGTCCAGCTTCGCGGCGCCTGTTCCTGAAAGCGGGACTTACCTCTCTCGGCGCTCTCGCGCTCTGGATCATGGACCGCATCGCGCGCTCTGCAGAGTCGATTCCTGAAGAATCGGAAACCACGCTCACCGTGCCCTGGAGCGCGGCGACCGGGATTCACTTTTACGACCCGATGATCGTCGTCAACAGTACAGGCGGCGTCGCTGTCTTTTCATCAAAGTGCCCGCACCTCGGCTGTCGGATCAACCGCACCGAGGGACAGGAACTGGTCTGTCCCTGTCATGGTTCGCGATTCAACCTGCAGGGAGAGGTCGTGCAGGGTCCGGCGATGCGGGGACTACGCTCTTTGCCGTTTGGGCTGGACCGTGCCAAAGACGCCCTCCACGTCACCCTGGGAAGCAGCCAGACGTGAAGCGCACGAATCCCAGGCTCTGGCGACGCATTCCACGGATGGGAATGCTGGCTTTCGCTGCCTTTGTCCTGTGTGCCGCAACCGGCATCATGCTCGTGCCAGCGTATCGATCGGCGTCGGCGCTTGATTCGCTCGCGCTGCTGTCGTTGAAGAATCCCCCCGGAATCTTCGCACGCAGTCTGCATTACTGGTCGGCGCAGGCGTTCCTGGTCCTCACGCTCGCGCACATTGTGGACCACCTGCTGCGGCGCAACGAACGGCTGGTGCGTTTTGGGGTTTGGCTGCGCCTGGCGCTGACGATTCCGGTCATCATCGCCGTCATGCTCTCGGGATTTCTCCTGCGGGCCGATGCAGGAGCCCAGCAGGCGCTCCCCGTATTGCGGACGCTGCTCGGCCTGATCCCGTTCGCTGGCGCAGCCATGCAACGGCTGCTCACCGGCGCGGGCACCGACCTCTCCACCATTTACATTCACCATGCCTGCACCGCAACTCTGATCATCTGGCTGGTTACGGTGGAACACAGCCGGCGCCTCGTGCCGACAGCGCGGTCGCTCGCGTGGATCGCTCCGCCGACCCTCTTTCTTTCTTTCTTCCTTGTGCCGGGTCTGGAGTGGCGCACGGCAGCGGTTGAAAAGGGGCCATGGTACCTGGTTGGCCTGCAGGAGTTTCTGCACTGGCTTCCCCGGCCTCAGCTCGCTATTTGGCTTGGCGGCCTGGTCCTGGTGTTGCTCATTGCGTTGCCGAGATTCCCATTGCGCTTCGACGCCGCCATTCGATACGCGCTCAGCACGCTCGTGGTGTTCTATGTTGCGCTCACCCTGATCGGACTCGCCTTTCGGGGCGATGGCTGGCGATGGACTACTCCCGGCGCGGTTCTGGCTGGCGAGTCTGACTTTCTTTCTTACCGGGTCTACATACCCCCCGCCAGGAGGCTGGTGGAAACCAGCGTCCCCCTGATTGACGGCCAGCGCGAAGGGTGCCTGTCGTGCCACGGGAAGATGACCGGATTCGTTGCCGCCCATGACCCCGCGACGATCGGCTGTGCTGCCTGCCACCTCGGCAATCCGTGGACGCTGGACAAGAAGCTAGCCCACTCCGGCATGACACTCACGCCCGGCAACCTCTCGGTCGTTGCACAGACCTGCGGGGCTTCCAATTGCCACACCGATCAGGCGCAGCGCGTCCACGCTTCGCTGATGAACACAATGAGCGGCGTCGTGGGGGTCGATAAGTTCGCCTTTGGCGAGAGCAACGACCTCAACGCACACTACGACGTAGCGGATTTGAGGCATACCACCGCGGACACGCATCTGCGGAACCTCTGTGCGTCCTGTCATCTCGGCCAGGAGAAGACCCAGCCTGGCCCCATCAATGAGACGGACCGCGGAGGGGGCTGCTCGGCCTGTCATCTCCGCTACGATCCCGCTGCCGCCGACGAATTGCGGGCACACCCGGCGTCCGCAGCGCCCCTGCGTCATCCGGATATTTCTGTCCATGTTCCGAAGGAGGCCTGCTTCTGCTGTCACAGCCGCTCTGGGCGTATTGCGACCAGCTACGAGGGCTGGCACGAGACCCTGATGGACGAAAAGACGGCGCAGGCTTCGCCTGGCTGGCCCGCGCAGTTTCGCCGGCTCGCCGACGGGCGAATCTTTGAAAAACATTCTGCCGACGTTCATGCGGAAAAGGGCATGACCTGCATCGATTGCCATCAGGCTTCCGAAGTTATGGGAGATGGCGCGACCCACGCCCATGAACGCGACACCATCAAAATCGCCTGTACGGATTGCCATGCCGCAGGCAAGGCGGCGGCAAAAGAGTATGGCCAACTCGACCCCGAGACGCAGCAGATCGTCGCGATGCGTCAACTGAACCAACCAGGCCGCACGTTCGTGGTCAGCGAATCCGGCACTGCGGCCTATCCGAACGCGTTTCTCGACGATCGCGGACGTCCCGTGCTCTCGCCGATGAACTCCGCCGGGCTCCTGAAGCCGAAGCCAATGGCGGAAGCCTGTACCGCAACTATGCATCAGAGACTGGAGTGTTCCGCCTGCCACACTCCATGGACTCCGCAGTGTATTTCCTGTCACACCTCCTTCGATCGGAGTGCGCAGGGATGGGACTATCTTGCCGGTAAGTATGTCGACGGCAGCTGGCAGGAAGAGGCAGCGAACTATCTGAGCGACGCGCCCGCGTTGGGCGTCGAGCGCACCTCCACGTCTGATGGCAAATCAGCAGAACGCATCACCACCTTTATCCCCGGGATGATTCTGCACCTGGAACTGCCTGGCGGTTCCGCAAACAAGCAGTCGCAATTCCGCCGCCTCTTTGCTCCCGCGTCGGCGCACACGACAGCGACCCACTCCCGGGACTGCCGATCCTGTCACACCAACCCAGCAGCTCTCGGGTACGGACGAGGACAGCTCAAATATGTCGTGACCGGCCGAACGGCTGAGTGGCGGTTCACCCCGCAGTACGCTGCCAGTCCGGAAGATGGCTTGCCCTCCGACGCATGGATTGGATTCTTACGAGAGCCCAGCGGCAGCTCAGGGACCCGCAAAGGGGCCCGGCCGTTCTCCCTCGATGAGCAGCGAAGGATCCTTCTTGTGGGCGCCTGCCTCACATGTCACAACGAGAAAGACCCGCGGATTGCCCGGGTCTTCGCCGATTTCAAAGACTACCGTTCGGCGCTCGGTCCGAAATGCGTGCTGCCCTTATGGCCGGATCGAACTTCTCAACTTGAAGGACAAGCACAATGATTTCCCGAATCCATCCCGTGAGAAATGAAGGTGATGAAGGTCACTGTCCGTGCGTCACTTTCAGGTTCAGATCGAGAAGAGAGAGGCAACTGCCCCGATGATGAACCTTTCCCGTCGACGTTTCCTGAAGATCGCTGCCGGAACCATGGCCGCAGCCGGCTCGCTGGATGCCTCGCTCCATGTCCTTGCCGGATCCGGCAAACCGGCTGCGCGCGGCACGCGCACTGTGCCGACTTTCTGCAATCTTTGCTTCTGGGAGTGCGGCGCGATCGCTACGGTGCGCGACGGCAAGTTATGGAAGATTGAAGGCAATCCGCTCGATCCTCTTTCTCGCGGCCGTCTCTGCCCGCGCGGCACAGGAGGGATCGGAGCGCACTTCGATCCCGACCGTCTTCGTTCTCCGCTTCTTCGCGTGAGCGAGCGCGGTGAGGAGAAGTGGAAGGCCGTGACCTGGGATGAAGCGCTCAGCTTCATCGCCGGCAACATGCAGAAGATCAAGGCGGAGTATGGACCGGAGTCCTTCGCAGCGTTCATCCACGGCCTGGGCGGAAAATTCTTCAAACAGACTCTTCGCGCCTATGGGACAGAGAACATTGCCGCACCCTCTTTCGCTCAATGCCGCGGGCCACGCGATGTCGGCTTCACCCTCACCTTCGGCGATGGTGTGGGTTCCCCGGAGAGAACCGACATCGAGAACGCCCAGTGCATCGTTCTGATCGGATCGCACATCGGCGAGAACATGCATAACACGCAGGTGCAGGAGTTCGCCGCTGCTGTCGGAAAAGGCGCAAGCATCATCGTCGCCGACCCACGCTTCTCTGTCGCGGCGAGCAAGGCGAAGTTTTACCTTCCCGTCAAGCCGGGCACCGATCTGGCACTGCTGCTCGCGTGGATGAATGTCATCGTCGGCGAGAAGCTTTACGACAAGGAATACGTCGATAAATACGGCTTGGGTTTTGAGCAGTTCGCCGCGGAGATTCAGCCGTTCACACCGGAGTGGGCCTACCCGGAAACCGGGATCGATCCCGATCTGATTCGCGCGACGGCGCGGGAGATGGCGCGCTACCGCCCCGCAACGCTCATCCATCCTGGACGTCACTCCAGCTGGTATGGCGACGATGCGCAGCGTAGCCGCGCGATCGCTCTGCTGAACGCGCTGATGGGAAGTTGGGGCCGGAAAGGCGGCCTGTACATTCCGGCGGGGATGGAGATTCCGGGCTATCCCGTTCCGCCTTATCCGAAGTCCGAAAAGCCCCCGGTCGATAATCCCAACAACCAATACCCGTTTGCAGATGAAGCGATCAGCACCGGGATCCGGGAAGCTACATTGACCGGGAAGCCCTACCCGGTCAAGGGCTGGCTGGTTTATGCGACGAATCTCCTCTACTCTCTGCCCAATCAGGCCGAGACGATTCGAGCGATTCAGAATCTCGATCTGTTTGTCGTTGTCGATACGATTCCGAGCGAGATCGCCTGCTGGGCCGATATCGTTCTGCCCGAATCCATCTATCTGGAACGTTATGACGAGCTGCATTCGGAGCCGTTTCGGCAGCCGTTTATCGCGCTGCGCCAGCCGGTCGTCGATGCGCCGGCCGACCAGAAGCCAAACTGGTGGATCGCCAAAACGCTCGCGGAGAAACTCGGCCTGGGTGCGTATTATCCGTGGAAGGACATCGAGGAGTATCTTGCGGCGCGCCTCAAAGCGGCCGGCTACAGCTTCGAAGACCTGAAGCGCGACGGTATTTTGCCTGGTCCGCAACGGCCAATCTATTTCGAAGACGGAGCGCCGGCCGTGTTCGACACGCCGTCGAAGAAGATCGAATTCTATTCGGCGCAGCTGCAGAAGGCCGGTTTCGATCCGGTTCCGAAATACACGCCTCCTGAGCAACCGCCGCAGGGTTCCTATCGGCTTCTCTTCGGCCGCGCCCCCACGCACTCCTTCAGCCGCACCCAGACCAATCCTCTTCTCATGGATCTGCAGAACGAGAACTCGGTCTGGGTGAATGCAGTGGAAGCGCAGAGACTTGGTCTGAAGAGTGGGGACTATGTGCGTCTTCGCAATCTCGACGGTCAGGTCAGCAACAGGGTTCTTGTCAAGGCTACGGAACGCATTCGTCCGGATTGCGTGTACATCACGCATGGCTGGGGACACACGTCCAGGATGCTTCGCAGCGCCTTCGGCCGGGGCGCGAGCGATTCTCAACTGATTACGCGCTACAAGACCGACCCATTAATGGGCGGCACAGGTATGAATGTGAATTTTGTCACTCTCGAGACGGAGGTCTGACGATGTCCCGTTTCGCCATGGTTATCGATACGCGGAGATGTGTGGGTTGTTACGACTGCGTGGTGGCCTGCAAAACCGAAAATGGCGTTCCCGAGGGCTATAGCCGTGACTGGATCACGGAAGAGGTCCACGGCGCGTTTCCCACGCTGCAGATGGAGATCCGTTCGGAGCGATGCAATCACTGTGACAATCCTCCCTGCGTCTCCTGCTGCCCGACCGGCGCCAGCCACGTGCATGAGCCTGGCGGCGTGGTGCTGGTGACCCACGATAAATGTATCGGCTGTAAAGCCTGTCTGGCGGCGTGCCCATATAACGCACGCTTCATCCATCCGGACGGCTATGCCGACAAATGTACCTTCTGCATCCACCGCGTCGAGCGCGGCCTCGATCCGGCCTGCGTTTCCGTCTGCCCCACGCACTGCATGCACTTCGGAGATCTGGACGATCCGCAGTCCGAGGTGAGCCAGTTGCTGAACTCGCGCCCGCATCATGCTCTGCTGCCGGAAGCGGGAACCAAACCATGCATTTTCTATCTGACTTAGACGAACATGAACCCACTCACTGAACTAACCCTCTCTCGACACAATCCGCTGGTTGATCCGACTCTTCATGTCTGGCAATGGCAGATCCCGATCTACCTCTTTCTCGGCGGACTCGTTGCCGGGCTCATGATCATTGCCGGCGTGCGGCTCATTGCGATCCGTCCCACGCAGCGCGAGGCCCTTGTCTGCTGTACGATCGGACCCCTCGCGGGTCTGGTCTTCCTCAGTCTCGGTATGTTCGTGCTGTTTCTCGACCTCTCCCACAAGCTGTATGTCTGGCGGCTCTATACGACATTTCAGATCACCTCGCCCATGTCGTGGGGCTCGTGGATTCTGCTCCTGGTCTATCCGGCCCTGGCTGCGAACGCACTGGCCCATCTGCCTGAGGCTATTCCAGCCCTGGCGAAGCGCTTTCCTGTCTTGATTGCCTGGAGCGACTTCATCCTGTCACGCACGCGCCTGGTTGTGGCCATTGGCATCGCCAACGTCCTGGTTGGCATCGGGCTCGGTATCTACACCGGGATCCTCCTCGGTACTCTCGGCGCGCGCCCTCTCTGGAACAGCGCCTTGCTTGGTCCGCTCTTTCTGTTCTCCGGCCTCTCTACGGCGGCCGCGCTGCTGCATGGAATTCTCGTTCTTACCTCGTCCGGCGAGGAACTGCCAGCGTTCGCCGACTTCCTGCTCTCCTCCCTGACGCGGCTGGCTCAGGCGCGTCCTCTCGATCAAAAGGTCGCCCCCGTCCTGGCGGGCGCTGACAACAGCTTCCTGACCATCGAGCTTGGCTTACTCAGCCTGTTCCTGATCGGCCACCTCACATCGACCGCCGTCCATCAGCAAGCCGCCACGCTTCTTCTCAGCGGCCCCTACGCAGCCGTCTTCTGGATCTTCGTCATCTCCCTCGGCATTGTTCTGCCCCTCATTCTGCAAACGCTCGAGCTGCAGAATTCCATTCGCCACACGCTGGCGCCGGCTCTTCTCGTGATCTTCGGCGGGATCGCTCTGCGCTTCATCCTTGTTTATGCCGGCCAGCAAAGCCATTGGTTCCACGCACTGAATTGACAGAGGAAGAATCTATGAACCTGGAACAACACACTCCCCGACCTTACTGGAATTCTTACTGGGCCGGATTTGGACTAGGCCTGGTGCTGCTGGCGTCCTTCGTCATCATGGGACGCGGATTGGGAGCGTCAGGGGCGTTCACGACCGCCGTCGCTACCGTGGTTCACCAGGTTGCCCCGGCGCATGCAGAAAACAGCCCCTTCTACTCCGAGTATCTCGGCGACGGCACGCACAGTCCACTCAAGGACTGGCTGGTATTCGAGGTTCTTGGAGTCTTTGTCGGCGGATTCCTTTCGGGCGTACTTGCCCATCGATTGAAGTTCACGGTGGAACAGGGGCCTCGCAGCACGACGCCCCGTCGACTGGCTTTTGCCTTTGTGGGCGGAGGGCTGATGGGCATTGGTGCAAAGATCGCGCTTGGCTGCACCAGCGGTCAGGCCCTCACCGGCGGCGCCTTGCTCAACGTCGGCAGCTGGGCCTTCATGTGGTGCGTCTTTGGCGGCGCCTACGCGGTGGCTTACTTCTTCAGAAAGCAGTGGATCTGATATGAACGCTCCCTTCTACAAATTCGGGCTCTTCGGCGACGAGGCCAGCTTCATCATCGCCTTCCTCATCGGCATCGGCTTTGGGTTCTTCCTCGAACGTGCCGGCTTCGGCAGCGCGCGCAAGCTCGCAGCGCAGTTCTATCTCCGCGATCTGAGCGTTCTGAAGGTGATGTTCACCGCGATCATCACCGCCATGACCGGACTCTACGTGTTCTCGCGTCTTGGAATGCTCGATTTGTCCCTTGTCTACTTAGTCCCGACCTTTCTGGTGCCTCAGATCGTCGGAGGACTTCTGCTCGGCGTCGGCTTTGTCATCGGCGGCTACTGCCCCGGGACTTCCTGCGTCTCCGCTGCCACGGGCCGCATCGATGGCATGGTCTACATTTTGGGGATGGTTGCGGGACTCCTCGGTTTTGGAGAAGTCTACCCCCGGATCGTCAACTTCGCACATTCCACGTCGATGGGTCAGATCACTCTCCCTCAGCTCTTTGACCTCCCGTATGGGCTCCTGGTCTTTGCAGCCGTACTGATGGCCCTGGGAGCATTTGCGGCCAGTGAATGGGCGGAGAAAAGGTTTGGGGGCAAGCAGCCCGATCCCGAAGGATCGATCATCGGCGGATCCCGTCGACTCACACCCGTTCGCGCGCTCGCGCTGAGCCTGGCTGTGATCGGACTTTGCGCCGCATTCGCAGGCGACCCCTACCGCGGCCATCACACAACCATCGCTACCAGGGATCTGGAAATGCGCGTCGGTCAGGGCGCAGATCTGATCGAGCCGGCACAGCTCGCAGACTGGATCATCCAGGACCGAAATGATTTTCGCCTCGTCGACCTGCGCCCGCAGAAGGACTACATCGCCTGGCACATTCCCAGGGCAGAGAATTTCCCGCTGGCTTCTCTCACACCGGATTTCGCAGCACACAACGAAAAGATCATCCTCTGCTCGGATGACAGCCTGGAAGCGGCGAAAGCATGGTTTCTGCTGGAGGCACAGGGATTCAAATCGGTCTATGTCCTGAGCGGTGGCATGCAGGGTTGGAAGGATTTCGTGCTCTTTCCCGTTAGGCCGCAGGGAGCCACCGATGCAGCCTTTGAGCGTCAGGCGCAGGTCGCGAAGTTTTTCGGCGGTTCACCGCAGGCCTCCAATACCGAAGCTTCGTCCGTCGCGACGCCTGCACCTCCCAGGGTGGCGCCCGCTCCACTTCCAACGGCGCCTCCGGCCAGCACTTCAACAGCGCCGCCCAGAAAAAAGAAAGAAGGCTGTTGAGAAACATTGTGGCTATTTCTTTGGCGCGTAAACAGCCAACGCAGTCTCGGGATACCTAAAGCCATGATTATCCGTCACCTGTTTATCTCTCCCGGTCATAATTTCTTCGGTCACCATGGTCAGGCCGCGGCAGAACATCCTCTGTGCGCCATGACGGAGATTGAGTGCGTTGCCACGCATGGCGTTCGCGGGGATCGTTTCTTCGATTACGGCGACAACTACAAGGGACAAATCACATTCTTCGCCAGCGAAGTATTCGATGACGTCTGCCGCTGCCTCGGGGTGCAAATGAAATCCCCGAGCCTTGCGCGCCGCAATGTCGTCACGGCGGGAATCGATCTGAATTCCCTGATCGGCAAAACCTTCACCGTCCAGGGTGTGGATTTCGAAGGAATCTGCGAATGCAAGCCCTGTTACTGGATGGACTCTGCGATCGCACCAGGGGCGGAGAAAGCTTTGCAGGGACGCGGTGGATTGCGCGCGAGAATTCTGTCCAGCGGCAGGCTCAGGGTGGACCGGTGAACGGCGACCCATATGGTTCGCGGCAACAGATTCCGGTTGGACCTCTGTGCACTTTGCCTGGCGCAACCATGGGGCAAATGATCCTGCAACCGCGCGCGCTGCAATCGATCCGTAAGCTCAGGCTGTCGGTCACGGATCGCTGCAATCTCCGTTGCCGTTACTGTATGGCGGCCGACAGGCCTCCCACGCTGGATCGTTCGGAGTTGCTCTCCCTGGAGGAAATGGCCCACATCGCCCGCGTTCTCTGCCGTCACCTGCCCATTCAAAGCATCAAATTGACCGGCGGCGAACCTCTCGTGCGCCATGGTCTGTCCGATCTGGTCGCAGAACTGGCCGCCATTCCCGGTTCACCTGAAATCTCCATGACGACGAACGGGACGCTGCTTCGCAGATTTGCGGCCGATCTGAAACGGAACGGTCTCACGCGCGTCAACGTCTCCCTCGATTCCCTCGATGCAATGCGTTTCGCAGATGTAACTCGTGGTGGGAATCTGGCGGCAACGCTGGACGGCATCAACGCGGCCCTCGAAAACGAACTCCGGCCGGTGAAGCTGAATGCAGTTCTGCGTCGATCCAGCTGGCAACAGGACGTGCCTCAGTTGCTTCTCTTCGCCGGCGCTCTCGGATTGGAAATCCGCTTCATCGAATTGATGCGCACAGGGACCGAACGCGTCTGGTGCGATTCGGAATTCGTATCCGCCGCGGAGATTCAAACGTGGTTGACGCGCCAGGGCGCCAGGATTTCTTTGGAAACGCACTCAACCGGATCGGCGTGCTTGTCTTCCGTTCATGGGGAAGGGATCAGCGTTCGCGTCGGCTGGATCACCCCACGATCGCATCCGTTCTGCGCGTCCTGCGATCGGATTCGGATGAATGCCAGAGGACACATCTTCCGTTGTCTCATGGATGGAGAGAGAATTCCGATTGCGGAGTTGATTCGGACTACGGACGAAACGAGCGCGCTGATCGCTACGGATCAATATCTGTCGAGTAAGAAATCCCCGGCAGCCATGGTCCGCGCGGATTCAATGGCATCGATTGGGGGATAATCCACGCGATCTTCCACGATTCATCCGGAAAGTTGCAGAGGCTCTCAGGTTCTCGAGAGGTTCATCATCTCTGTCCCTTAGCATGGGTGAAGTCGGGACATCATTTAGCCGCTGTGTCAGGATGCGAACAGTCAACACCGCGAGGATCGGTCGCACGGGCGACAACGCTCAGAGCGCTGGATTAGGCGGGACGCCGCCAGGATATCCGTTCTGTCCACGACCAGGTTTCCAGAAACGGGTTCGGGTCAATTCGCCAGCGCGAAATTACCAAAGTTCTTAGATCGCAACACTTCGCCGAATTGCGCGCCGAATTGTGCGCCGTACAGGCTCCGAGTGCTCCGATCACTCCTTTGTACTCCAGAAAACACGTGTACTCCAGGCTTAAGTAAGCGGCTGTTAACCGAAGGGCTGTAGGTTCGAGCCCTACCTGAGGAGCTAAATTGCTTTTGCCGCCCGCCGCATCCCTCCTGAAAGCCCTGCTCACCCTGTCCTCTTTTCCGAACTGCGTTTTCTTTTCGATACAGCACTCTCAGCGGTAGTATCGGGTCCGTGAAGACGCTTTTTCGTAGCAGGCGAGCAGCAAGGTTCACTCTGTGTCGCATTGCCGTCGCCGGTCTTCTTGCTGCGCCTGGCTGTGCCGCCTCCTTCGCACAATCTGTTTATCCCGTGCGGCCCGATGACGCGCACGCCGTCTATCTCACCCGGCACGATTACGGCGCCATGGGCGACGGCGAGGCGGATGATTCCGACGCGCTGCAGCACGCCATCGATCGCGTGCAGGAGACGACGCACCACGGGGTTGTCTTCGTACCCGAAGGGCGCTATCGTCTGACGCGGACGATTCATGTGTGGGCGGGGATTCGGCTCATCGGCTATGGCAGCCGGCGGCCGGTCTTCGTGCTCTCTCCGAATACGCCGGGCTTTCAGGGCACCGATCAGTACATGCTGTGGTTCACGGATGAGCGCACCCCGGAGGGCCAGCCGATTGCCGATGCCAGCGAGTTCACGTTTTTCAGCGCGGTGTCGGACATCGACTTCGAGATTGGGGAAGGGAATCCTGCGGCGGTGGCGATCCGCTTCAACGTGGCGCAGCACAGCTTTGTCTCCCACGCAAACTTCCACCTGGGCTCGGCACGCGCGGCCATCGAGCAGGTTGGAAACCAGGCGAGCGACATTCACATTGACGGAGGTCAGTATGGGATCGTGACTGGCAAGACGTCACCGGCCTGGCAGTTTCTGTTGATGGATTCGAGCTTCGAGGGCCAGCAGATTGCAGCGATTCAGACCCATGAAGCCGGCTTCACGCTGGTGCGGGACCGCTTCTCGGACGTCCCCGTGGCGCTCTCGATTCCAGAAGGCGAAGTGGAACAACTGTACGGGCGGGATCTCGAGATGCGGAATATCTCCGAGACCGTGCTCCGCCTGGGAGATACAAAGAATCTCCGTGATGAAATCACGCTGGAGAACATCGCGTGTCAGCACGTGAGCAGCTTCGTCGAAGGCGTGCCGGGTGACGAACTGCCCGGGACAACGCGCTCCTTTGTGGAGGATCGGTTCACGCTGGGCCTCGAAATCGGGCCGGACGGGCGTGAACAGGGGATCATGCTCCGTCATCACGAGAGGCCGATCGAAGAGCCCACCCCCGCGGTCCCGAGCGACATTCCCGCGCTGCCACCGATGCGATCCTGGATCAACGTCCGGGAAATCGGCGCCAAAGGCGATGGCGGCACAGACGACACGGCGGTCCTGCAGCAGGCCATCGACGCTCACCAGGCGGTGTTCTTCCCCAGCGGTTTCTATCGGCTCACCGGATCACTGCACTTGCATGCCAATACTGTGCTGATCGGTTTCAGCCCTTTCACTACGCAGTTCATCTTGTCCGACAGCGATTCACACTTTCAGGGGGAGGGGCCGCCGATCCCCCTGCTGGTCGCGTCACGGGGCGGAGCGAACATCGTCACCGGCATTGGATTCGCCACCGGCAACGCCAATCCGCGAGCGGCGGGAGTGGAATGGACGGCGGGCGAGAGGTCCATGATGGACGATGTGGATTTTTGGCGCGGGCACAGCGAATACGTTCGCGCCCTCGAGCCCGCCGCGCCTCCGCCCCTGCCTCGATCGCAGCAGCCGCCTATGCAGCTGGACGCGCAGTATCCGAGCCTCTGGGTTCACGACGGTGGGGGTGGAATCCTGCGCGGCATCTGGTCGCATGGCGGCACAGCGAAGGCCGGGCTGCTGGTCGAAAACACCACGACGCCGGGAGCGATCTACCAGTTCTCATGTGAGCACCACATGCGCGACGAGGTCCGTCTGGATCACGCGGCCAATTGGAAGATTTACGACCTGCAGACCGAGGAAGAGAATCCTGAAGGCGCCGATGCCGTTGCCGTAGAACTGGAATCCGTGCACGATGTGCTTTTCGCGAACACCTACATGTACCGCGTGTCACGCAACGTCATGCCGAAACCGTACGCGGTCATCGCGCACGATTCCACCGGGGTGGATTTCGACAATGTGAAGGTATTCAGCCAGACGCGCCTGGCTTTTGATAACAGCATTTTCGACCAGGGCAGCGGCGTGGAAGTGCGCGCGCACCACTTCGTCCATTTTGCCCTGACCCCGGCGCTGCATCCTGGCGCGCCCCTTCCGCTGCCTGAGGTGTTCGCGCCGGGAGCAAGTCTCACCCGATTGTCGACGGGGTTCAGCAACGCATCGGGGCTGACCTCGGACGATGCCGGGACCGTCTACTTCAGCGACGCGGCGAAGCACACCATCTACCGCTACGATCGGGAGAAAAAGACAGCCGAAGTTCAGGCGCATACCGATCAATCGCCCATGGTGCTGGGATTCGTTGCGCCATCCACTCTGCTGGCTATCAATAATGAGAAATCCGTTACGGCGATCCAGATTGGCACAGGCTCGGGGTCAGAGCTCGGCGGCACCGATTCACCGACGCCTGGAACGGTGCTGCTGCTGCCGGTCGGTCTTCATAACGAGCTCATCCAGCTCGACTGGCTGCTGGAGCACAGAGGCTACACCTATCGAATCGGCAGCAATACCGCGATTCGCAGCGAACTCCTGGCGCAACCGCGCAGCTATTACTACGCGCCCGACAGCAACACCGCGATCATCGCAGGAGGAACGTGGCGGCCGCTGCTGCAAAGTTCGCAGTTGGCGCCGTTTGCCCTGGGAGACCGGCACTATATTGTCAGCGAAGACGATGCACGCACCTGGACCGGCCAGCTCGGCCCCGCCGAGACGCTGACGACCCGGCTGTTTGCGGAGCGCGGGGGCACTTCGGTTGTGTCCGATACGGCGGGATACGTCTATATCGCGGGCGACCAGGTCTATGCCTACGATCGCGACGGCCACCCAGCCGGCATCCTCGAAGTACCGGAGCGCCCCAGCAGTCTTACGTTCGGAGGCAAGGATCGGCGGACTTTGTTCATCGGGGCGCGAGGGTCACTCTACGCAATTGAGCTGCATGCGGGGATAAAGTAAGCGGGTGGAGGGTCTGTTTCGTCAGCGACGAATCAGCCACATCAGCCAGCTGGCGGCAATCACCGAGGCGACAAAAAGGACCCAGCAGTAGAGACCATAACGGACCATGGCGCGCGGGGTGGAACGCTGCGTAACGCCGAACACCACGGAGGTGCAGGTGGCGAAGAGCAGGACCGCGGTGAAGTGGGAGGGCGCCAGCACCTAAACCTTCCTCCCGATCCGGAGGTTGTGAGCATCGACCGCGGCAACGAAGTTGAGCAATCCCGCCACCACCACAAACTTGGTCCCGTAATCCGCAGTGACCAGCTGTACGGTGCTCTGGCCCAGCGAGAAGATGCGGGCGACAAAATAGAGAGCTCCGGCCCCGATGTCGCCGGCGAAGCCCAGCATCTCCAGTGGATCCCCGGTGTTGGGCACGTAAACCTTGGCCTGCATCGCCAGGCCAAGCGAAAACATCGCCGTGATGGCGATAAAGAGCAGGAGGGCGCGAATCCAGTGGCGGGTCAGCAGGTGTCCGGCGCCTGGCACGAGCCAGCCAAGGATCAGCGCCGCGTAAGCAAAGCCCTGAGTCTGAGGTTGAGCGGGGGTCTGCGCTTTCGAGGCCATCACCTTATGAATATAAATGAATACCGCCGGTTAAACTCGCATCAGTTCCCGCTGGATCCGGCCAGTGACGACAGCGTTGTCTTTGGAGGTGATCATGTTCACCTCGCTGCGAACCCCGAACTCGGGCAGGTAGATGCCTGGCTCGACCGAGAAGCAGGTAAAGGGAAGAATGCGCCGCTCATCGTGCGTCTCGAGATTGTCGAGGTGTGCTCCACTGCCGTGGAGCTCCGTGCCAATATTATGGCCGGTACGATGCGTGAAGTATTGCCCGTAACCGGCGTTGCGAATGACGGAGCGCGCCGCATCGTCCGCTTCGAATCCTGAGACAGGATGGCCTCCATCAGTGAAAGCGGAGCGCACGGTGTCAATCGCGGCATCGCGCGCATCGCGCACCACAGCGAAGATCACTCGCTCCTGCTCAGTCGGCTCTCGGTTCACTGCGCCTGTCCAGGTGATGTCGTACCAGCAGGTGCCTGGCCGGTTCACGCGAGCCCAGATATCGATGAGTAGAAACGCCCCGGACTGGATGGGCCGGCTGGACTCCGCGGTTGGTTCGTAGTGCGAATCGGAACTGTTCGCGTTGATGGAAACGTTGGGTCCGTGATCGGCGGTCAGGCCGGCACGGCGCATCGCCTCCTGAAACCAAACCATCATCTCGTATTCAGTGGCAGGGGTCGCAGAGCGGGCACGGCTGCCGATCGTCTGGAAACCTTCAGTAAGAATGTCGTCGAGGAGCTTCTGCGCAGCGTAGTGGCTGTCGATCTGCTCCTCGGTCAGAACCGCCTGGAATCGGCTGACCAAATCGGCGGAACTGACGATCTCCTTGCCCATGGACCGGAGCAACTCCACGGTACCCGCGTCAACCATGGAGACGTACATGATCGCGTTGTTCGGCGAGTACTGCATGGCGATGCGCCGCCAGGGCCCGAGCATCGCGTCGAGGCCGGTTTCGAGCTCCTGCCACGACGAATAGACTCCCTTGGTGCCGGGAAGGGAGTCCAGCTTGCCGGGCTCGATGCGATGGACGAGTTTCCGCGGCTCGCCCTGTGCGGGAATAACGTAGTACCAGCGGCGACTCACAAGTCCGTGATCGGGCAAACCAAGAATGGCAGCAGCGAGCGGGTCGCGATGATGGTGGTCGTAGAAGAGCCACGCATCCACACCAGCGCCGCGCAGGGCAGATTGAATTGAGTCGAATTCCATTATGAACAGCGTATAAGGTTTAGAGATCAAAGGTGCAAAAAATGGAGCGCAGGTAATATTCCTGCGGTCACGATGAAGCGATTTCTTGCAATCCTGGAGCTGACGGCGAAGGTAGTGATCGTGGTCGCTGTGGTAACGTGGGTGACCGACTGGGCCGTATTCCGTGTGCGCTCGGCTCGGGGAACGGCGTTCGACTCGGTGCAGGTTGAGGAGTATCTCTCCACGGCTCTGAAAGGCAACAAGCAGGAGTTTGACTACATGGGAACGGCGCAGGTGAGCTGTGCCCGGGCGCTCTTCCCGCACGCTGGCGCTCCTGCCTGCTGGTGGCTGCGCCGGCATACCACGCAGTGGGAGTGAACATCGGCAGTCCCGGCGGGTCCAGGTCCGTCGCCCCTACTTCTTTTCTTCGTGGTACTCCTGCTCGGTGTTGATTTCCCATAGAGCTGCCTTGTCGATCTGGCCGGCTACGATCTGGTCGACGGCTGTCATCGCGGTCAGCATCGAATGATCCTGGTTGTTGTATTTGTGCATGCCATTGCGGCCGACCAGAAACAGGTTCTCGAATCGGTCCATATAGCGAACAATTTCATCGAATCTGTCGTAAGTCCCGAAGTAGGCCGGATAGGTCTTCGGAACGCGAACAACGTGCGAGTCGCGCACCTGGTCGGCTTTGAGGATACCGATTTTCTCAATCTCGGCAATCGCAAAGCGGGCGATCTCGTCGTCGGGCATATTCCATAACCGATCCGTCTCATAGCAGAAATATTCGAGGCCGATCCAGACCTTCGACGGATCTGCCACCATGTACGGGCTCCAGTTGTTGAAGATCTGTAGTCGGCCGACCAGCACATCGGGTTCCTGAATGTAGATCCAGGTGTCTTTCAGTGGACCGCCATCAGGCTCGGTGACGGTGAGGCGATCGACGAGGAGGCCCACGGTGATGAAGTCGCGGTAAATCAGGCCATCGGCGATCACGCGAATCTCAGCCGGTACTTCAACGTCGAGGTTGTGGATCAATTCGCGGACCGGCATGGTGGAGAAGACATAGTCGGCCGGGATGGTGTGCGAAATTCCCTGGGCATCGACGGCGTCGACTGAAACCACGCGGGCGCCATCCACGTGGAGCTTGCCGGCACGCCAGCCCATGCGAACCTCGCCGCCTTTGCTTTTCACCAGCGCGGCGACATATTCCCAGAGCTGGCCAGGACCGAATTTCGGGTAGAGAAACTTCTCGATCAGCGATGTTTCCGTGGATTTCTGCGCAATGTCGTCGGCTTTCCTGCGGCTGAATGTCTTTTTGAGGAAGTGTGCAATCGCCGTGCGCAACGAAAGTCCTTTAATGCGCTGTGCGCCCCATTCGGCGCTGATCTGGTCGCAGGGGACGCCCCACACTTTTTCCGTGTAAGACTTGAAAAATGTCAGGTAAAGCTCCGTGCCGAAGCGGTTGATGAGAAAGTCTTCAAGGGTCTTCTCGTTCCGCCGTGGGAAGAGCCTGGCGCGCAGATAGCCGATGCCGATCTTCGTCATGCGCCATAAACCGAGCTGGCGCAGCGTTTGGGCATTCAGGGCGAGCGGGTAATCGAAGAAGCTGCGCAGAAAGTAGATGCGGCTCTTGCGCGGTCGCACCAGCATCACCAGATCGGGATCGGAAGCGGCGTCGGTAGCCGCGGCAATCAGGCGCTCCTTGTTCTGATAGTGAATCGTGTGAAACCCAGATCCGTTCTCGGTGGACGCAATCGGCATCAGTTCCGTCCACCATTCCATCACGCGGTCGGCTTTGGAAAAGAAGCGATGTCCGCCGATGTCCATGCGATTGCCATTGTGGCGGATCGTACACGAGATGCCGCCAATGCGCTCGGTCGCCTCGAGGACGATAGGGCGTACATCGGAGCGGCGGAGCAGCTCGAGAGCAGCGGTCAGGCCGGCAGGGCCGGCTCCGATAATCACAGCGGTTTTCATGCGCAGAGTATCAATGTCAGCGAGCCACGTGCGGCAAGGTGAATTATCGGGTCCGGCAGGTGAGATGCGCTGGAGCGACGTTCAGGAAAGCTCATGTCTTTCTTATGTTCGCGTCTGAACGGGTTCAGAGCAACAGAAAGTTGCTCGTCCCCTGTTGCACCTGAGGCACCCTGGAACCGCCACGCTAGCTCGGCGTGATGATTCTCCCCGTTCCACCGCACGCGTCGCATTCTTCGTACAGCAGAAGATTCCCATTCCAGCCGATCGCCTTAAAGCCGCTGCCATTGTCGTTCAGGCTGATTCCGGTTGCGGCGCAAGCCGAGCAGAGTCCGTGAGCATGGCAATAATCGCGGTAAGTGGACGGCCTGCCTGCCTCGGCCTCTTTCGCGCGCCATCCTCTGGCCTCATTCCACCTCTTCTGGCCTGCCAGGTACCTGGACAGGTATTCGCCAGTAAACGAAACACCGCGTGGCATGAGAGCTGAACCCCTCGCGAAGTTCCAGCTTAACTCTGGATGGGACTGGGATGGGCGGCTTTGTCCGCGCTCGGTGAAGAAGTTGCTCCCGAGAGGGTCTCCCAGCCGCGGCGAGAAAGATCCCACCAGATCAGGTACCCGGCAATGGCGGCTGCGGCCAGCAGCGCAAACGCGACGAGCCAGGCGCTGAAAATCAGCTTGCCGATGCCGAAGAGGGTTCCGTAGACCAGAATGCAGCCCATGATGGTGTCGAAGGCGTTGGCACGGAAGTCCCGCACCGGCGGCAACTCGGGCGCGAGAGAGGCGATGCGCTGCCATCCGTGAACCATCGGATGGACGCGGCGATAGAAGGCGAGCAGGGTCGCTTCAGGCTCGGCGGGAGTGAAGAAGGTGGCAAGAATCCAGGCGATAGTCGTGACGCCGGCCGTAATAAGCGTGCTCTTGGCGAAGACGACGACGTCGCTGCCGGCGAAGTGAACATGGGAGAGCAAGAGGGTCACGACAGCGGCGACGATCATGGCGGAGATTTCGCTCCAGGCATTGATGCGCCACCAGAACCAGCGCAGCATGTAGACGGCGCCGGTTCCTGCGCCGAGATTGAGGACCAGCTGCCAGCCGGCGCCGATGGAAGTGAGGCGGCTGGCGACGTATCCGCTGCACAGTACGAGAAAGACCGTGATGATCTTACTGATGAGCACATAGTGGTGTTCGCTGGCTTTGCGCACGAGGAAGCGGCGGTAGAGATCGCTGACCAGGTACGACGTGCCCCAGTTGAGTTGCGTGCCAATGGTCGACATGTAGGCCGCGAGAAAAGCTGCGATCATCAGGCCGCGCAGCGCCGGCGGCAGAAAGTCGCGCAGCACCATCACGTATCCCTGCTGCGGATTGGCTGCATACGCCGCGCTGGGATGCAGGCCGCCGTTGGTGGAATACATCGCGAGGGCCACCAGGCCGGTGACGATCCAAGGCCAGGGACGCAGCGCGTAGTGTGCGATGTTGAACCAGAGCGTCGCGCCAAGGGAATGCTTCTCGTTCTTCGCGCTGAACATCCGCTGAGCAACGTAGCCGCCGCCACCGGGCTCCGCTCCCGGGTACCACGCTGCCCACCACTGCACGCCGATGTACATGAAGAAAGTGAGGAGCGGCAGGGTCCACAGATTGGGCGTGGTCAGGCCTGCATGGAAGTCCGGCAGGAACGAGAGGATGTTCGATGTAGGATGACCGGCCTGTCGTGTGGCCGTGTCCACAACCGCAAGGCGCAGGCGCAGCGCGGACATGCCGCCGAGGCGCGCGACAGCGACCCAGGCGAGGACCACGATCATCGTCATCTTGAGGGCGAATTGAAATAGATCGGTGACGAGGACGCCCCACAAACCGCCGAGGAACGTGTAGAGGCCGGTGAAGGGAACCAGGATGAAGATGCAGATGAACAGTGCGGTGTGGCGCGGCTCGCCGAGCGTGTAATGCAGGAGCGTGTGGCCGCCCAGCGAAAGCGTGAGCAAGCGCCCCTGAGCGATGACCGGGCCGAGGGTGACGGCGATGATGTCGACCATGGCGCGCGTAACCCAGCCAAGAATGAAGCAGTTCATCAACAGCCCGAGGTAAACGGCTTTGAACCCACGCAGAAAGGCCGCGGGACGCCCGCTGTAGCGAATCTCCACCAGCTCGACGTCAGTGAGAATTTCAGCGCGGCGCCAGTAACGCGCGAAGAAGAAGACCGTTGTCATGCCGGAAAGGCACAGACTCCACCAGATCCAGTTGCCGGAGATGCCTTGCGTGGCCACCAGCCCGCAGACAAACAGCGGCGTATCCGCCGCGAAGGTCGTGGCGACCATCGAAGTGCCGGCGAGCCACCACGAGACGTCGCGGCCCGAGACGAAGAAATCCTCCGTTGAGCCGCTCGCCTTGCTGCGGTAGTAAAGGCCGATCAGCAGATTGAAAAGCAGGTAGGCAGCGATGACGAGCCAGTCGAGATGAGTCAGGGGCATGAAGTTCCTGTGTGCCGAGGTTGCACACCAGTATAGACAGCGGCGCCACGCGGCCGGCGCGTGCAGAGACGGCGCGACTGTAGCACTTTGAGTAGACAGCGGCGGCGCCGAGTGCTCCCGCCCAAATTCTAGGTTGTGAGCGCGTGCTCTCGATCGTCGGTCGATTGGGCCCCGACAGAATGCATGAGACCCCCACGCGAGAGGCGATAGCGGCGCCCACGCCACAGAATCGTGCTGCCCAGGTAGCTTGCAGCCCAGCAACAGAAGCCCAGGAAATCGCGAACGGGGTAGAGCAGTATCGTTCGCGGCAGGTGGCGTTCCTGCACCGCCTGGGATCCAACCAGCGCGGCGAGAATCATGCGGTTCACGACGCTGTAGGCCAGCAGCGAGAGGCCGAAAATGGGTCGATGCATCGCGATGCCGGTGAGACATGCGAGGAATCCGAAGGGAACGCTGAAGGTGAGTGCCGTTCCCAGATGGCCAAGCGGCCGCGAGAAGCGCGTGGATTTCATCCAGCGTATCTGGTGCCGCAGCGACGCGGCGAAGCTCAGGTTCAGGATGATGTGATCGATCACGTGGTGCGAAAGCACCACCGTCTTCCCCTGGGCAGCGACCTGCGCCCCCAGAAGAAAGTCGTCGGAGCAGTACGGGCCAAGCACGCCGAAGCCCCCCATCCGCTGAACGCAGCTGCGGCGCACCGCCATGGTCGGCCCGAGAGCGAATTTCATGCCCTCCAGAAGATTCGCGGTGAGGACGCCGGAGGTCATCTCCACCGACATGCCGGCTGCCTCCAGCATCGACCAGAGGCCCTGGTCGGCGACGCCGCGATACAGGCACGTGACCGCTCCGACCTTCTCGTCGGCAAAGGGCGCGATAACTTCCCGGATGTAGTTCGGCGCGACACGCACATCGCTGTCGCTGATGATGAAGATGTCGTGCCGCGCGGCGGCATCCATCAGCTCCAGCGACGAAACCTTCGCGTTGATGTAGGTTACCTCGCCGGTGGACAGAAATCGCGCTGGAATATGTGGATAGCGGGCGGAAATGCTGCGAGCGATCTCAAGGCCCGCATCTGTGGCAGAGCGGGCGCAGAAGAGGATTTCAAAGTAAGGATAATTCTGGTTGAAGAAGGACTCGATGTGCGCCTCGAGATTCGGCTCGGCGCCGTCGAGAGGCTTCAGCAGGCTGACCGGCGGTGCAAACGAAACAGGGGCTGGAAGCGGGCGCTGACGGAGGAAGCGCAGAAGCCCCACAAGCGTGAGGATCGCAAAGATTGTCGAAGTCAACAGACCAAGGAGGCCGAGATCGAACAAAATCCGAATCATAAGTACGCCTGAGGATGGCTGCTTCGCAGGCCCCTCGACTCCCCGGCTGCCTCTAAGAGACTATCGTATGCTGACCCGTGCCAAAGCTTAAACCACGCTGAACTTCGCGTCCTCGCGCATCCACAGCGCCAGCTGGCGAAGCAGCCAGACGTTGCGTTCGAACAACGTGGTCGCGTAATGCAGGGCAGAAGTATGGTTGGTACTGCCGGCCTGCTGCAGGCCGTGACGGCTGCGCAGCTCCTCCATCATGCCGCTGCGATCATCGGTCATGTTGACGAGGATGTCGATCTCCAGATCCCTGGGCGATTCAAGCGCGGCCAGGGCTGAATAAAGAATCGTGTCCAGCGACTCAATCAGGAGTCCGGCCAGCTCTTCGCCGGCAAGCCCGGTCAGAGTCTCCGCGAAGAGGTAGACATTCTCCTCCAGGGCGCGCAACGTGCTCTCCTTGCGCTGGAACGAGATGGCGCGCGCCGCGAGGTCGGTAGCGATGGGCATCTTCAGCAGCGCCTCAAGAAATTCTGCGATGTGACGGCCCAGCTGGTTGACTGCCGCATGCAGTGGTTTCAGGTTGGAGGCGTCTCCCTGGCGCGCCGCGTCGATATACCGCCCCAGCACGCTAACCGTGCGCATCTGCTCGAGTGCCACCAGATCCAAAGCGGTTTCCGGCGAGTTGAGCGAGTTGTGCTGGATGTAGATCGGACAAGAGAAGTCCTGCTCGGGTGTGGGTGGCCATAATTTCGCCAGTCCCCTGGGCGCCCAGCGGAGGCCGGCCATCGCCGTCGCAGCCGCGGTCATGTTCAGCGCCAGGTACGTGTAGGCCATCCGTTGCGAAATGGACGCGCCGGATGCATGTAAGGCGGCCATGAAAAGCGGCACATGCGTCAGGCGCTCCGCGACCAACAGTATGCCAATCACCAGCCCTCCAACGCAGTTCGTCATGGCCTGGTACATCGCGATCTGTCGCGGCACGCCGACCATGTTGCCGGAAAGCATCGAGGTAGCCAGTGCCGAACCCAGTCCAAGTCCCGCAATGACCATCATGGCAGGGAAGTCGCCGAGCTGGCCCCCGCGGTTGATAGTGACCACGATGGCTGCGACCGCCGAAGAAGAATGAATAAAAGTGCGCATCAGCATGCCCAGCAGAAATGCGGCGTAGGGCCACCGTGCGAAGAAATCCGCGACGTGTGCGAACTGCGGAGACGACGCCAGCGGCTGGAAAGCCTGCTTCATCATTTCCAGGCCCAGAAAGAGCAACCCGACCGACATTCCGCTGGCGACTGCGGGTTTCCACGTCTTCGCCAGTTTGAAGGCGAGAATCAATCCCGTGATCCCAATCAGAAAGAGAATTGAAAGATGCAGGTCCGACGCCGCGATGAAGACCAGAAGCGCCGTGCCGATGTTGGCGCAGGCCAGCACAATCAGCGCCCGCGAAATTGGAAGCAGGCCCGTCGATACCATGCCGGAGAGAATGAACGCGACGACGGACGCGCTCTGCGTGATTGCGCCCAGTACCGCGCCCACCAGTCCCGCCATCGCTGGCCGATGCGTGAGCTGCCCCAGCGCCTGACGGAAGCGCTGGCCGCTCATTTGGCGCAAATTGTCCGATACTCCGCTCATGCCGGAAAAGAAGAAGGCGAGTCCGGCAAGATAGAGCGCAAGCAGTTCAAGCATGGGCGCATGCATAATACCAGCGGGCCTGGCGGTTCCTAATGAAAGCGCCGAAGTTGCGGCGCCCATGACCGGCAGTGGTAAGTTGACTCGGCATGGCCGAGATGGAAGAGGCTGGCCGGCAGGGAATCGATGAACCGACGGCAGTTTGTCACGAAAGGATCGCTGGCTGCTGCAACGGCGCTGTCGCACTCTCCGCTCCTGGAGAAACTGGTTTCAGATGCGGAGCACGACGACTCTTCGTGCAACTTTACGACCCACGACGCGGGCCTGACGCGGGTTTACGACGCCGCGCTGGCGACGTTGCGTGCCAACGTTGCGGGGCTGCCTGCATATCCCGGTCCTGTGTTGATCGAAGGCAGCGTCTACGTCGGCGTCTGGTTGGAGTGCGCGCCGCAGGAAGGCGCGGTCTACTGCGCATTGGGTTCGCAAATCGCCCGTGAGGTCGCACGGAACAATCACCTGATCTTCTTCGCCCTGCAAAAGGAAGATGGGCAACTACCGTGCAGCGTCAAGGCCAACGGTCCGGAATTTGGCCAGATCCAGATGGTCGTCCCGACCGCCGCTACGGCATGGGAACTGGCCCGCGCGGCGAACGACTCTGAGCTCCTGGAGAAGGCCTACGCCGCCTGCGGGCGCTGGGATGCGTGGCTGCGGCGCTACCGGAATACGCGCGGGACAGGGCTATGCGAGGGCTTCTGTACTTACGACACCGGCCAGGACAACAGCCCGCGCTGGAAGGGCGTTCCTAACCGCTGCCCCGACGGCGATGCGCGCCAATGCCCTCAGGCCGAGGGCCTGCCGCGGCTTTGCCCGGATCTTTCGGCCACCGTGTATGGCGGACGCGTGGCCCTGGCCGCGATGGCCAAGGCTCTGGGCAAAACCAGCGAGGCCGACCGGTGGGCAGAGGATGCGGAATCGATCCGGCGCCTTATCGTCGACAAGCTCTACGATCCGCAGGACGGCGCCTTCTATGATCTGGACGCGCAGAATCGATTCGTTCGAGTCCGAAGTACCGCGATCCTGGGCGTGCTCGGCGAGCACGTCGTTGATGTGGAACTCTTCGAGACAATCTGGCGCAGGCAGGTTCACAATCCCACGGCCTTCTGGGCGCCCTACCCGTTTCCGTCCGTCGCGCTCGACGATCCGGCCTTCGTGCGGCCCATCCCGCGCAACTCATGGGGCGGCGCGGCTCAGGCACTCACGGCTCTCCGCGCGCCTCGCTGGATGGAGCACTACGGCAAGCCAGGCGAGCAGGCTTGGCTGATGCAGCGTTGGCTGGAGGCGCTGCAGCGCGCCGGGGAATTTCGTCAGCAGATGGACCCCCTGACTGGCGAATTCACCCTGGCTGACCCCGGCGGATATTCGCCTGCAGCGCTGGTCTTTCTCGATTTTGTGTGGAGGCTGTCCGGCGTTCGCCGGCAGGACGATCAGTTCGAGTGGAATGTCCGCCCGCCCGCATCCCAGGGCCGCTCGAAGTTTGCAGCAACGATCGGCGCGGTGACGGGCGAGCTGATTTATGACGGACCCCATGCTGAACTGCGGTTGGCGGGCAAGCCGATCGCGGACGTCTCCGGGATAGTGCGACTGCTGACCACGACCAGCGGAGAACTGCACGCGGCAGTCGGGACGGCGGAGAACGAATCCGTCGTGACGATGCAACTTCCTGGGCGGCGCAGACGAACCCTGCGCATCGCGCCGAATCAGCGCCTCGATTTGCGTGCGGCGAGCGCATAGTCCATCCGGAACCCCCGCAGCCCAAAACCTTATACTGGCTTCAGCAATGGCTTCCTTCCTTCCTGTCGACGAGCAGCTGGACCTGCTGCAAAAGGGCGCGGCCGAAATCATCCGCGTCTCCGATCTCCGCGAGCGGCTGGAAAAATCGCGCCAAACCGGCGTTCCGCTCCGCGTCAAAGCCGGGTTCGATCCCACCGCGCCCGATCTGCACCTCGGTCACACCGTGCTGATGCGCAAGCTGAAACACTTCCAGGATCTCGGCCACACCGTCATCTTCCTCGTGGGAGACTTCACCTCGCTCATTGGCGATCCGTCGGGGCGCTCGGTCACGCGCAAGCAGATGACGAGGGAACAGATCCAGGAAAACGCGAAGACGTACACGGAACAGGTATTCCGCATCCTCGACCGCGACAAAACCGAAGTTCGCTTCAACTCCGAGTGGCTCGACAATCTTGGCTTCGAGGGCATGATCCGCCTCGCCTCGCACTTCACCGTCTCGCAGATGCTCGAGCGCGACGAGTTCCACAAGCGTTTCCAGGAAGAAAAGCCCATCGCCCTGCACGAGCTGCTCTACCCGCTGTCGCAGGGCTACGACTCGGTCGCCCTTAAAGCCGACGTTGAGCTGGGCGGCACCGACCAGAAATTCAACCTCATTGCCGGACGCGAGCTGCAGCGCAGCTACGGCCAGGAGCCCCAGATCGTCCTGATGACGCCGATCATCGAAGGCCTCGACGGTGTGCAGAAGATGTCGAAGTCTTACGGCAACGCCATCGGCATCCACGAGCCGCCGCAGGAAATGTATGGCAAGCTCATGTCGATCAGCGACGAAATGATGTGGCGCTACTGGACGCAGCTAACCGACCTGCGGCAATCAGAAATTGACCAGATGCGCGCCGACGTGGTTTCCGGTGTGCTGCACCCCATGGAAGCCAAGAAGCGCCTGGCCCGCACCATCGTTGCGGGGTTTCATTCGCGGGATGCCGCGCAGGCCGCGGACGAGAACTGGGCGCGCCAGTTCCAGCAGAAGAGCGACGACGTCGAGGGTTTGGAAGAAGTGCGCATCCCATATGCCGACATCGCAGGATTGTCATCGAACGGGAACCTCCAGATTCGTGTTCCGAAGCTTCTCCTCCGCGCAGGCCTCGCCCAATCGGGCGCCGAAGCGACGCGCAAACTGGCAGAGAACGCGGTCCGCATCGACGGCGAAACCATCTCCTCTCCCACGATTGAAGTCGCCGCGCTCCCCGCCCGCTTCACCCTTCGCGTGGGCAAACGCGCCAAAATCGCCGCCATCGAGTAGTTCTACCGAATCACCTTCAGCGCGGCCCGGAATAACTCATCGAAATCCTCGCCTGCCGCCTTGTTCTTCTCGACTGCTGTCTCAATCGCCTTCTGTGCGGCTGGCCGCTGGTAACCGAGATTCACCAGCGCGGACAGCACATCCTCCGCCGCTGGAGCCAACGGCCGCGCCGCCGGAGCAGCTGCAGCCAGATCCTCCAGTTTCTCCTTCAGCTCCACCACCAGCCGCTCCGCCAGCTTCTTGCCCACGCCCGGAATCCGCGTCAGCGTCGCATGATCCTGCGCACGAATCGCCTCGACCGTTCGTTCGGGATTCAGTCCACTCAAGATCGTGATCGCCAGCTTCGGCCCTACGCCCGACACCGTGATCAGCCGCTCAAACAACCGTTTCTCGTTGCGATCGAGAAATCCATACAGCGCCAGCGTGTCTTCCCGCACGTGGGTGTAGACATACAGCGCGACCTCGCCGCCTTCCTTCGGCAGCGCAGTGAACGTCGGCACGCTGATGGTCACGTCGTAGCCCACGCCACCGGCTTCGACGATGGCCTGCCCCGGTTGCTTCGAGAACAGCCGCCCGCGTAAGTGCGCAATCATTTGGGATTCACGCTCTTTCCACCAATCTATCCCCCCGCACTCCTGTTGCCTGTTGCCTACTGCCGGTTGCCTGCGTTTGGATAAACAGCAATCCGGTGGGTGCGCATCTCAGCCTGCAGCAACCCACCGCCCATAGCCGAGGTGATGACCTGCGATTTTCCAACCGGCATGTGGCACTCGATGCACTTGCCCCGGATGCTTTCCCCCATCTGCTTAAACCGCCCACAGGCGCGCACAGCGTGGCACGTCAGGCAGCGTCCTGAAAACGAGTCCGCGCTCTCCTGGATTCGGTGCACGTTGTGGCAGGTCGAACAGGTCAGCTTCCCGCTCTGGTAACACTTGCTCGCCTTCAGCGCACCCACCTGATTGCCATGGACGTCCACCGGCGTATTGGCCGGCGGCGCCGTGATTTTCAGATTGCCGGCGATATCATCGCCCGCCTGAAACGATAGCGCCGGCGCAGTCGGCTCCCCCGGACCTGCATGGCACAGCGCGCACAGGTCCAGTTGCCGGTCGCGGGCCAGCCGCGCCGGGTTCACAATTGCGATTTCCCTGGATCCAGCGGCCGGAGGGTTCGCCCCCTGCTCGCGCTCCACATGCTCGCGGCCCGGTCCATGACACCGCTCGCAGCCGATCCCCAGCACGAGGCTGTCCCGCCGATAGCGATTGCGCGGCGGCGCTGGGGTCCCCGACACGCCTGTTGTTGGGGCGGGCCAGGGAGCCATCGAATCGAACCGCGTCATGTGGCATTCGATGCACCGCGGCTCGACCAGACGATCGAAATTCACCTCTCCATCCACGTATCCAGGGCTGTTGATCCACTCATGCGAATAGGTCCAGTACGAGACCGGCAACTCGAACAGCTCATCGCCCTTCCAGTAGAGGTAGCTCTGCCCATGCCGGCCCGATCCCACCACGACGTCGAATTTCTCCGCTCGCCCGGACAGGTTCTGGGGATCCCGAATATCAACCGCGCTCTGAAAAAATCCATCATCCGCGGCAATCATCGCGAAAATCAGATTGGGATTCTGCGTGCGCAGCACGTTCTTCCCGGGCGTAAAGTTGCCAAGGATGGTCTTTGCGCTCGGCAGGCTCGAGTCGAGATAGTGCGGCGTGGCGAAATAGGTCTGCGCTTCCTTTTCATGGCACGACGCGCATGCCGCGTCACCGGCATAGGCACTATCCGGCGGCGGCGCTTTGACTCCCGTTGTCGCTGCCTGCTCTGCTGCGGGCGCCTGCGGTGCTGACTGCGTCGTAGTCACGGCAACCAGAGCTGCCAGAAGCAGCCCCGAGAGCAACCTCCGCACCTGAATCGGGACCGTTACTTCCTGGTCCACTGGTCCACCCAGTCATTCACCGTCTTGTACCAGAGCTGTGAGTTCTGCGGCTTCAGCACCCAGTGGCCTTCATCGGGGAAGTACAGCATTTTCGACGGCACCTTCATCCGCTGCAGCGTGTCGAACAACTGGTACCCCTCCGACACATCCAGCCGGTAATCGAGCTGGCTGTGTACGACCAGGGTCGGCGTCTTAAAGTGTGTCTCCGCCAGCATCGGCGACCACTCCCGATAGAGCGCCCGGTTCGTCCACGGCGTTCCCTTGAACTCCCACTCGTTGAACCACAGCTCTTCCGTGGTTCCATACGCCGACTCGCTGTTAAACATTCCGTCGTGGCTCACGATGCACTTGAAGCGGTCGGTGTGCCCCAGCACCCAGTTCGCCATGTAGCCGCCGTAGCTCGCGCCCAGCGCGCACTCCCGCGTTTTGTCGATAAACGAAAAGTGTTGCTCGGCGTAATCGAGGCCACGCATCAGGTCGATATACGGCTTGCCCCCCCAGTCGCCGTTCACGCGATCGACAAACGCCTGGCCGTATCCGGTTGAACCGCCGGGATTGATCATCACGACGACGTACCCGTTCGCCGCCAACAGTTCAGCATTCCAGCGATAGCTCCAACTGTCGCCCCAGGCGCCCTGCGGCCCGCCATGAATGAGGAACTTCACCGGATATTTCTTGCTCGCGTCAAAGTCCGGTGGGCGGATGATGAATCCCTGAACCTTGACACCGTCGATGGAGGGGAACCAGAAGGACTCCATCTTCGGAAGGTCGAGCCGGGCGAGGATCGCGCCGTTGAGGTGTGTGAGCGGAGCAAAGGCATGCTCGTCGGAGCCCTCCCAAACGGCTTGCTCGGTTGGCTGCGTGGAAGGCCGATGGACAGGCGCGGAGTGTTGCGCCGAGACGACGGGGTCCACATTGGTAACGCAAGTGGTTGTCGACCCCAAATTGATTCGATGTATCTCCCCTGGTTCTGAGACAGTCATGCGGCTGGCGACGAGAATCGAACCATCTGTCGTTAGGTGTAGATCGCTGTACTCACCTACGGAAGGATTGCAACTTTCGTGAACCAGGGAGACATATTCGCGCCCGAAGACGCTCGTCTTGAAGACCGGTTCCTCGCCCTTGTCCCCGGCCGTGAAGTAAATGAAACGCGAATTCGGTCCCCACGCTTCTTCGTCCACCCAGCGATCGAAATTCGGCAGCACCTCCCGCATCGTTTTCGTCCCGCGGTCATACACGACCAGCCGGAACCGATCGCTCTCATACCCGGGCCGCTTCTGCATCCGCCACGCGATCCACTTTCCATCCGGCGAATACCGCGGCGTGAAATCCCCGCCGGGACTGGTCGAAATCTTCACCGGCTGGGCTTGCGTGTTCGGGTTTCCCAGGTCGTCGAAGAGCCGCAGCGTGAAAATGTCCACATTCGTGCTCAGTGCCGGGTCATCGACTTTCTTCTCTTCGAAGGCAATTTCTTTCCCATCCGGAGAAAAATCCCATCCGTCCGGCTCGCCCAGCGAGAACGGCGGCACATCGTGCGTATCCCCTGGATTCAAGTCGCGAAACGACCCATCCTCCGTCGACGCCAGAAACAAATGGCTCCGCTTGTCGTCCGTAAAGGCGTTCCAGTGCCGGTAGAGCAGCGCGGTAAAGATCTTCGCCTTCACCTTCGACTGCTTCTGCTCGTCGTCCTTCAGTTTGTTGCAAGCATTCTCATCCGCTGCCGGAACAGCGGCCCCGCCCGTTGCGCTGCACTCCGGATACACCGATGACGTAAACAAAATGTGCTTCCCATCCGGCGACCAGGTTACGTTATCCGCCTCGGTGCTGATGTGCGTGAGCTGCCGCGGCTCGCCCATGGTCCCTGTGGCTGTATCAAACGAAGCCAGCCAGATTTGCTGGTTCCCGTCGCGTGCCGTCAGAAAGGCAATCTGTTTCCCGTCCGGCGAAAATCGCCCCCGGCTCTCGCCCGCCGACGATGCTGTCAGCGGCGTCTCTTCGCCACCCGCTACCGGCACAATCCACAGATGTGACGTCTTCGTGTTCTTCTCAAGATCCACATCCGTCGCCGAGAACAGCACCCACTTCCCATCCGGCGAAACGGCAATATCCATGAGCCGCCGCATCTTCATCATGTCTTCGAAGGTCATCGGGCGCTTGCCGGCCGACGGTGGCTCCTGGCCAGCTCCGTTCGGTGCCGAAGCCGATGTCTGTGCTCCTATGGCCAGCGACGCCAGCAGCGCAGCCGCAATCCACAATGGTCCCCTCATCTCTTGGCCTCTCGATCGCAACGGACTATCCTAAACCGCGCAGTACCTACACCGCCCGGGTGGGCGCGTTCATCGCAGCCGAACTGTGCGGCAGGGCTTCCCGATCCATCGCCGGTTCTGAATGGTCTTCGGGCTCGGCGGCGGGCAGCTCGATCACCACCGCAGCCCCGCGCGGATGCACATTGAGTGCGGAAATCTCCCCGCCATGTTCGCGGATAATCGAGTAGCAGACGCTCAGTCCCAGCCCCATACCCTCGCCCTGGTCACGCGTCGTATAAAACGGATCGAAGACGCGCCCCGGCTGTGCAAATCCTGGCCCGCTATCCGTGAACGTCACCTGGACGTTGTGGCCGACGGACGCGGCTTCGACCGTCAGCCGACGCTCGACTCCATCGGGTGAATCATTCATCGACCCAATCGCGTTCTTCACCACCTGCAGAAAGACCTGGCGGATCTGATCCCCGTCCGCCTTCACCCGCGCCAGATCCTCGGGAATTCGCAGCAGCAGATCGATGTGCGCGCCTTCCAGATCGTGGCGCGCCAGCCTGTCGATATCGCGCAGTAGCAGTTCAACGGAAACGGGCTCGCGATTGCCCGGAGATGCCTTCCGGAACCGGATCAGGCTCTCGATGATTTGCTTCATCCGCCGCGCCTCGTTCAGAATCACCAGCGCCTGATCGTGGATTGCCCCCTCGTTGTCCGTCATTAATTCTGCATAGCCGGTGATCACGGTCAGAGGATTATTCAGTTCGTGGGCCACCCCACCGGCCAGCTGCCCCAGGCCCGCCAGCCGCTCCGCCTGCAGCAGCCGGCGCAGCAGGATCTGATGTTCCCGTGCCGTCCCAATGCGTGCAATCAGCAGCTCCAGCGGCAACACATCCTCGGTCAGCAGCGGCTGGTCTGGCTCGCGCAGGCCGGTCAGCAGCAGCGCGCCGAGCAGCTCCTGATCGCGTCCCCGGATGGGAATCGCATGCACCCGGCAAAAGTTCATCTGCAGCAGTTCGTCGCCTGGCTCCATCAGCGGCGTCAGATCCAGCAGCACCAGGTGCCCGATCTGCTGTGTATACAGCCTCTTCTCGCCGATCTCCCTCACCTTCTCGTCAGGGGTCCGCCGCGCCATTGCGTCCAGTGCCTCAGCCAGCGCGCCCTCGATGCCGGCACGACCTGCCAGATGGAAACGGCCCCCAGGGCTGCGCACGATGATCGACGCCTGACTGAACCGGCTGGCCCCTGTGATCGCCTCGCAGATCGGATCGTACTGGCTGCCGTCCTCCTCAAACGGCATCGCCTCCAGGAAAATCTCCGTGTACTTCTCCATCTCCACTCGCGCGCGCCGGTCCCGCAGCTGTCCTGCTTTGTTTGACGCGATCTCGTCCTCCAGCACCAGGACGATCATTCCGACCGCCGCGATCACCTTCATCAGGTTCAGCGCCCGTACCAGCAGGATGGGCGCTCCGGTCGCTCCCATCAGCGGTACGAGCATCACCGGCAGCGACCACGCCACCAGTCCACCAACCGTGAACACCACACCCGCGCTTACGCGCTGGAAAGCGATGGCAAACAGAAGTGCTGTGACCAGCAGGATGCCGCTCTGAGCCAGCGCCAGCACCCCGGCGTACCTTCCCTGGAGCGTTAGCCAGACACCGACTCCGCCCACAACCGCCACCAGCAGCAGGCCCAGCCATACCGGCAAGAGATGCTTTTTGAGGCTCCAGCCTGCTCCAATCAGAAGCGTCACGAACACACAGGCCAGCAGAAGCGCTCGCGTCCGTGGCCCGGGGGCGGAATCGATCGACACCAGAATCGTAAACAGGATCAACGGCGCGGCAAACGCCGCAACGCACGGAATACGGAATCTCCGGCCGAAATGCTGCGGCGCCATCGATCCCAGAAACATGATCGCCGCCATGAGCATGGTTACGCGGGAAACCGCCAGCCACATCCCCGCCTGCTCGCGTCCGAAAACCTCCATCTCCAGCTGGATCGCCGCGAACATCCAGCCCACCAGCCAGAGCAGCTGCCGCCGCCGCGCCGTGGGAGCGTCGCCAGCCCGCACCCGCAGTGGCGGTAACGACCGCCTTTGCAGCCACAGCGCGCCGAACACCGCCACCAACACGAACAGCAGAATCAGCGTCGGCGCCCTGTAGAGATCCATGGTGATCGGTAGGTCTCCGTGGAGGATGTCCCGAGTTTAGTCGTTCGCCAGTCCCCTGAAAATGCACAAGTTGGTGCGCCCTCCTGCATTTCGAACCTGTTTCGCCGCACCCGGATTTTCTCTTCCTGTGCCCGCAACCTTAACCCGCGTCGCTTCCGCTGCGTCTATCCTGATGAAACAGGAGCCGCATCGTGCCTCTCGCCGTATTCCGCCGTTTGATCCCAGCCCTTCTCGCCGCACCCATGATGCTGCTCTCTTCCTTCGCGCTTCACGCCCAGGCTTCCTATACCTCCATGCCCCTCGATCAGGGATTCGGCCCGCTTGACCAGTCACAGCCCGAGATGCCGGTGCAGCAGATCATCACCGAGTTCACTGCGAAGGAAGCCGTTTTTCGCCAGGCCCTCAACAACTACACGTGGCAGCGCAGCGTCCGCGTCGAGACGATTGACGACGACGGCAAGCCCGACGGCCAGTATTACCAGGTGGTGGACATAGCCTTCGACGACGAGGGCCGCCGTACCGAGCGCGTCCTCGATGCACCGGCCAACTCCCTCACCCGCGTCATGATGTCCCCGGCTGACTTCTCCGACATCGAAGAACGGCTGCCCTTCGTCCTCACCACTGAGGACGCCCCGCAATACGACGTCACCTACGTCGGCAAGCAGAAAATCGACGAGATCGATACCTGGGTCTTCGACGTCAGGCCCAAAATCATCGAAAAGAAAAAGCGCTATTTCCAGGGCCGCATCTGGGTCGACCAGAAAGAGCATCAGATCGTCGTCACCAACGGCAAAACCGTCCCCGACGACGTGCGCCCTGGCCATGAAGACCTGTCCATGCCCTTCGTCACCTATCGCCAGCTCGTCGATGGAAAATACTGGTTCCCTGTCTACACCCACGGCGATGGCGTTCTGCACTTCGCCGCCGGACACGGCTATCTCAGCCAGGACGTCCACATGCGCGAGACGCTGAAATACACCAACTACCACGAATTCCACACCAGCATCCGCGTCATCTACCAGGGTCAGGACATCACCGGCAATCCGCAAAAGACGCCGCCTGCCGGACAGACGCCCTCGTCGCAAACACAGCCGCCTACGCCGCAAACACCGGCAAAACCCCAGTAGACGATCTTTCACCGACCTCAATCGCAGGTGCGCTCGCCGTGCAGCGGGACGGACGGCGTCACACCCGCCACGTGTCGGCACGCCAGTTCCGGATCCGCTCCTTGATCTGCTTGCGGTTCAGGTTCTCGGCGTGGGCTTGCCTGGCCAGGGCTACGACTTCATCGTCCCCCGCAAACCGTAACCCAATCAACTGATCCTCGCTCAGCTGCTGCATCTGCTTCTGCCATTCCGGCGGCGCCATCGCCTGCAGCCGCAACCGCTCCTCCAGCCGGATCACCCGATCCTGCACCTTCAGCGGATACTGCCGCACGCGCAGCCACAGAACAATCAGCGCCAGCGACAAAATCAGCACCCAGACATGATGGAAGTTGCGCACATGAAGCAGGCTGACAATTGCGACGATCAGGTTGATCAGCACAATCAGCCCAAGGACCATAAACCACGCGTCAGTCCGCGCATGGTTCTTCAGATTCTGCGGAGTTTTTTCGCTCATAAGGATTCGCAACCGGATTCTACGCCGTGCGGCGTCGAGTCCCGGCTCGCCAGCGTCACCCCGGCAGATCCTGCCGCCGTCGCTGTCCGTTCCAACCCTCGCATTTCACTGTTTGGCTGCCCTGGTTCCCCCTCCGCTGGAACCCTTTGCCCTGGCCTTCCGCCCCTGGTACCATAGAGCCAGTAATCCCACCGGATTCTGCCGCCCCATCGCGCGTGGCAGTCCGCATCCCTCGGAGGAAATTCCTTGCCCGCACCCGAAAAGTTTCTTTTTACCTCGGAATCTGTAACCGAAGGCCATCCCGACAAAATCGCCGACCAGGTTTCCGACGCCATCCTCGATGCCTGCCTTGAACAGGACCCCTACAGCCGCGTGGCCTGCGAGACCCTCACTGCGACGGGCCTCGTCGTCATTGCCGGCGAGATTACTACGCGCGCGTATGTCGACTTCCAGGCGCTGGTCCGTGGTGTCGTCTCGGCCATCGGCTACGACAACGCTGTCTACGGATTCGACTCCAATACCTGTGCCGTGATCTCCACGATCAACAAACAGTCCGGCGACATCGCCATGGGAGTGGACACCGGCGGAGCAGGCGACCAGGGCATGATGTTCGGCTATGCGACGAACGAGACGCCCGAGCTGATGCCCACGCCAATCTCGCTGGCCCACAAACTGACTCGTCGTTTGTCCGAAGTCCGCAAGTCCGGCAAGCTTCCCTACCTTCGCCCCGACGGCAAGAGTCAGGTCACCGTCGAGTACGACGCCAATCACAAGCCTGTCCGCATCGACGCCGTTGTCATCTCTACCCAGCACGCCGAAACGGTCGCCAACGAGGAACTCCGCGCCGACATCCTCAAGCACGTCATCCAGGCTGTGCTCCCGGCCGAACTTCTCGACGAGAACACCAAGTACCACATCAATCCCACCGGCCGCTTCGTCATCGGCGGACCCATGGGCGACACCGGACTCACCGGCCGCAAGATCATCGTCGACAGCTACGGCGGCATGGGCCGGCACGGCGGCGGCGCCTTCTCCGGCAAGGACCCGACGAAGGTCGATCGCTCTGCCGCGTATGTGGCCCGCTACATTGCTAAGAACATCGTCGCGGCAGGCCTCGCCGAGCGCTGCGAAGTCCAGCTCGCCTATGCCATCGGCGTCGCCGAACCGGTCAGCGTCCGCGTCGACACCTTCGGCACCGGCACCATCTCTGAACCGGAGCTCGTCGCGCTCGTCCGCAAGAACTTCTCGCTGACCCCAAAGGGCATCATCGAAAGCCTGAATCTCCGCCGTCCCATCTATCGGAAGACAGCAGCCTACGGCCACTTCGGACGCGTCAACGAACCCGACTTCACCTGGGAAGCGACCGACAAAGCTGCCACCCTGCGCGAGCAAGCCGCCGCGAAAAAGGAAGTCGCGGTCGCGAAGTAAATTTCATTCGCAGAAAATGAAAGGCAGGTCCTCGGACCTGCCCTTTGCACCGCGCCCCTTTGCTCGTTCGCGCTTCCTCTCACGCCACCGGTTCCATCCGCGCGGTGAAATGCCTTAGAAACGGCGCCTCAAATGTCAGCCGCATGCCGCGAATCTTGTCGCGGTTCTTCCAAACCTCCAGGATCACCTCCACCAGGTAATCGATGTGGCTATGCGTGTACACGCGCCGCGGAATCGCCAGCCGCACCAGGTCCATCTGGGCCGCGCCCGCGAACATTAACGTGCCAATCTCCACCGACCGCACCCCACCCTCCAGGTACAACTCGCAGGCCAGCGCCACACCCGGAAACTGCTCCGCCGGAATATGCGGCAAAAATGCCCGAGCATCGAGGTAAATTGCATGTCCACCTGGCGGCTGCACGATCGGCACGCCCGCCGCGGCAATATGATTCCCCAGGTATGCCGTCGATGCGATCCGATACCGCAGATAGTCCTCCTCCAGCGCCTCCTGCACGCCCACCGCGATCGCCTCAAGATCCCGCCCTGCCAGGCCGCCGTAGGTCGGGTAACCCTCCGTCAGGATCAACAGGTCCTTCTCCTGCTGCGCCAGCTTGTCGTCGTTGGTACACAAGAAACCGCCGATATTCGCCATGCCGTCCTTCTTCGCGGACATGGTGCACCCGTCTCCGTAGCTGAACATTTCCTGCGCAATCTCTTTCGGCGTTTTGTGCTCGTATCCCTTCTCGCGCAGCTTGATGAACCAGGCATTCTCAGCGAACCGGCACGCGTCGAAATAAAGCGGAATGCCTGCCCGCCGGCAAACCGCGCTCACCGCGCGCACGTTTTCCATCGAAACCGGCTGACCGCCGCCTGAATTATTGGTAACTGTGAGCATCACCACGGGAATCCGCTCGCGCCCCACTCGCGCGATCAACGCTTCCAGCGCCGCCACATCCATGTTTCCCTTGAAAGGGTGCGCCAGGGCAGGTTGACGTCCCTCCGCCGTTAACAGATCGACAGCCTCCGCCCCGGTAAATTCCACATTGGCTCGCGTCGTGTCGAAATGCGTATTGTTCGGCACCACCGAGTCTTTCCTGCACAACACGCCGAACAGAATCCGCTCTGCAGCGCGGCCCTGGTGCGTCGGGATCACATGCTTGTACCCAAAAATCTCCTGAACCGAATCGCGGAACCGAACGAAGCTGCGGCTTCCCGCATAGCTCTCGTCGCCCTCCATGATCGCCGCCCACTGATGCGTGGACATTGCCCCCGTCCCCGAATCCGTCAGCAGATCGATCAGCACATCGTCGGCCGGCAGAAGAAACATGTTGTAGTACGCGGCCTTCAGCAGCTTCTCGCGCTGCGCGCGCGTGGTCCAGCGAATCGGTTCCACGCTCTTAATGCGAAACGGCTCGATAATCGTCTTGATGGGCACGCCACAACTCCGATGGCTCGTGGAACAGATTCGTCGTCACGAAGTGTACAGGGATCGCTCGGCAAATCGGGGAACAGCGCTCTCGGAAGGCTCGTTTTGCGCCGGGTTATGATGAACCGTCGTAACCGGCCCGAAATTTGGCCCCAACCCTGGAAAGACATGACCCTAAAGTGCCTTGTCGCGTTCCTCGCCTTATCTTTGGTCCCTTTCGCCGCGATCGCTCAGGCTCCCTCGTCGATCACCCCAGAGCAGGCTATCGCGCGCGTTCTTGGCCCAGGTCCCATCCAGTCCGTGTGGTTCGACCCGGCTTTCCTGGCCCAGGTTCCCATCGCGCAAGTCCAGCAGGTCGTCGACCAGTACACCAGCCAGTCCGGAAAGTTCCAGCGCATCGATAAGTCCGACGATGGCTACACAGTCTTCCTCGAGCGCGCCAGCTTCCCCGCCAAGGCCGCTCTCAATCCGCGGGGCCAGTTCACCATGCTCTGGTTCGGCAACGCGCAGCCGCTCCACGCCGTGCCGCTTGAGGACAGCATCAAGCCCTTCAGCCAGCTTCCCGGCAAAGTCGCCCTCGTCGTGGAAGCCGACGGAACAGTCCGCGCCTCCCTCAATCCCGATCAGGCCCTCGCCGTTGGCTCTGCCTTCAAGCTCGCCATCATCAACGCGCTCAAAGCGGAGATCGCCGCGAAGAAGCACCATTGGGACCAGGTTGTGTTTCTTAATCCCGCATGGAAGTCCCTGCCCAGCGGCGTCATTCGTACCTGGCCCGATCAAACTCCGCTCACCCTCGCTACACTCGCCAACGAGATGATCTCCATCAGCGACAACACTGCAGCCGACGCTCTGCTTTCCATCGCCGGCCGCGACAACGTCGAGGCGGTTTCCCCGCGTAACCGGCCCTTCCTCTCCACGCGTGAAGCCTTCACCCTCAAAGATCCCGCCAATGCTGGACTTTTGGCGCGCTATCGCGCTGCCGATCCAGCAGGCCGTCGCGCTCTGTTGCCCGCAATCGACAAGCTGCCCCTTCCCGACGTCGCCATTTTCGCTTCGGGCAAGCCTGTCGCTACCGACATCGAGTGGTTCTTCACCCCTCTGGAGCTTTGCACCCTGATCGATGGCGTCCGCGACCTGGGAGCCATGCAGATCAATCCCGGCGTTGCCACAAAAAAGGACTGGCAGCAGATCGCCTATAAAGGCGGATCGGAACCAGGCGTCCTGAACCTGACCACTGCCCTTACCGCGAAGAACGGCCGCCATTACTGCGCGAGCGCTACCTGGAACAACGACGCTTCCCTTGAGGACAGCAAGTTCTTCACGCTCTATGGAGGTGTACTCAGTTCACTGGCTGCCGAAGTGGCGAACGAGTGATGCACGTAGATGCGGAAGTCGGATCTGCCCCTCCCTACGGAGTTTTAAACGTCCGAAACAGCAGCATGCACCCCGTAAGCGCCAACAGGAGATACGAAAGTCGATTCGCCACCAAGATGGCAGGTTTGATGTCGCCATCGTAGCGCAGCAAATCATACCAGTCGAACACCCACGACTTGAGAATCCGCGTCAGCAGATACGAGGGAATCAGAAGCGTCACGAACATCGCCATAATCAACCAGACCTGACCGTGGGTTCCCGCCCAGTCTGGAAACAGCTTCTGGCACACCCACAGCGGCACGAACTGCATATCGCTGAATACGCCGGACTGGCCGCCAGGAAAGCCAGCCCACGAGTCCAGAATCTTGTAGGTAACCCAGGCCAGCGGAAATCCCAGTCCCGTTGTTGCGGCATTCACCGTAGTCACAGCAATCAGCGTGCGCATGATGGGCGGCTTCAGTCGCGCCTGCAGGTAGATCATTTCAATAATGATCACCAGCAACAGAAAAAAGAGCATGGTCTGGTACGTGACAGGCAGCATGGGGATGCCGGCGTCCGCGCGAGCCGTCGCCGGACAGCAAGCCACAACCGCCGCTGTCAGCAGTACCCCGGCGACGCTGCCCCTGGTTTTCGGTAACATGGCCGGAATCATACCATCGGCTCGCAGGAGGAGAATTGCACTTGAGTGTCAGTCATCGTGTCGTTGCGGTTTCCTGCTCCGCACTACTTTACGCAGGGATTGGTGTTGCCCACGCGTCCGGTCCCATACCGAAACGGCCGTCTCAGTCAGCCCCGTCCTCGTCCGTCCAGGTTCATGCGCAGCCCGACATCGACTGGGCCGCTTACAACGGTAACGTCGACGGCCAGCACTACTCTGCGCTCGCGCTCATCAACCGCACGAATGTGGCCCAGCTCAAGGTTGCCTGGCAGTTCGACACGGGAGAAAAAGGCAATCTCGAAACCAACCCCCTCGTCGTCGGACGTGTCCTCTTCGGCTATACGTTCACCGGGAAAGTCATCGCGCTCAACGCCGCTAACGGCTCCCTGCTCTGGACTTTTGACTCGGGAGTCAAAAACAGCCAGCCTTCACGAGGCTTTGCGTACTGGACGGATGGCAAGAACCCCCGGCTTTTTGCGGGCGTGCTGAACTTCCTCTACGCACTCGACCCGGCCACTGGAAAATCCATCCCCGACTTTGGCGAAGACGGCCGCATCGATCTCCGCAAAGGTCTGCGCGGCGATTACGAACAGCAATCCGTCGCCCTCACCACCCCCGGCATTGTCTACAAGGACCTCATCATCGTCGGCGGCCGCAACCCCGAAACCCATCCCGCTCCTCCCGGCGACATCCGTGCTTTCGATGTCCGCACCGGCGCCCTGCGCTGGAGCTTCCACACCATTCCGCGTCCCGGCGAAATCGGCTACGACACCTGGCCGCCCGACGCCTGGAAAGATGCGGGCGCAGCCAACAACTGGGCTGGCATGACGCTCGACGCCGCGCGCGGCATCCTCTATGTCCCCACTGGCAGCGCGGTTTTTGATTTTTACGGCGGCGATCGCATTGGCAACGACCTCTTCGCGGACACGCTGCTCGCCCTCGATGCCGCCACCGGCAAGCGTCTCTGGCATTTCCAGGGCGTGCATCACGACATCTGGGATCGTGACTTTCCCGCGCCGCCTGCGCTCGTCACCGTCGACCGCGGCGGCCAACTCATCGACGCTGTCGCGCAGACCACCAAGCAGGGTGTCGTCTACCTGTTCGATCGCGTTACCGGATCGCCGCTCTTCCCCATCGAGGAACACGCTTACCCGCCGAGCGACGTCCCGGGCGAAAAGACCTCGCCCACCCAACCCATGCCCGTTGCGCCCGCCCCCTACGCGCGCCAGCGCCTCACCGAAGACATGCTCACCAACCGCACGCCCGCCGCCCACGACTGGGCTCTACAGACCTTCCGCACTTTTCGCAGCGACGGCCAGTTCATCCCCTTCGGTGTCGATCGCCAGACCATCGTCTTTCCCGGCTTTGATGGCGGCGCTGAATGGGGTGGTCCCGCCGTCGATCCTGCTGCCGGCGTTCTTTACGTCAACGCCAACGAAATGGCCTGGACCGGTGGCCTGACCCCCTATAACCCGAACGCCGGCGCAGGCGCGAAAACCTATCAGGCCCAGTGCTCGATCTGTCATGGAGTCAACCGCACCGGCTCGCCCCCCGCTTTCCCATCGCTTGTCGGCGTCACCACGCGACTCACCGACGCACAGATCACCGACGTGATCACTCACGGTCGTGGCCGGATGATGGCGCTGCCCAGCGTCGACGCCGCCAAAATTGCCGAGCTTCTCGAATACCTCAAATCCGCTGGCTCCGCTCCCTCGGAACATGCGCAGGACACCATGCCTGGTGGCCCCAATATGCAGTACGGCTTCACCGGCTACCGCAAATTCCTCGACCCCGATGGCTATCCCGCCATCGCGCCGCCCTGGGGTACGCTCAGCGCCATCGACCTCAACACAGGCGAATATCTCTGGAAGATTCCTCTGGGCGAATATCCGGCGCTCGCCGCGCAAGGCATCGCCAACACCGGCTCGGAAAACTACGGCGGCCCTATTCTCACGGCTGGCGGCCTCCTCTTCATT
>Ga0182024_10002351_pt1 | contig 47184 bp, 42 predicted proteins | sample P32metaG_FD_120480 | JGI IMG/M metagenome (GOLD analysis project Ga0182024, IMG submission 120480) | Permafrost microbial communities from Stordalen Mire, Sweden - P3-2 metaG (Illumina Assembly) | ecosystem: Environmental > Terrestrial > Soil > Wetlands > Permafrost | place: Sweden: Stordalen... | reverse complement strand
GTGTGGTTCGACGCGCTGACCACCAACGTGGACCGCACCCCTCGCAACCCCAACCTCCTGGTCTGGCACGGGCGCACCTGGCTGATCGACCACGGAGCGGCGCTCTACCAGCACCACGCCGGCGACCTGGTGGCCCACGCCCGCGAGAGCTTTTCGCTGATCGCCGATCACGTCCTGCTCCCCCAGGCGGACGCCCTGGCCGAGGCTGACGAAATGCTGTCCGCCCGTCTCGGGCCGGCCCAGATCGACGCCGCCCTGGCGGAGGTCCCCGATGAATGGCTGGGCGAGGATCCAGAGTCCGAGAGGGGCTCGTACCGCGAGTATCTGCTCACCCGTCTCGAGTCACCGAGGCGATTTGCCGAGGAGGCGGCCCACGCCTATGCCGGATGACCCGTTCCAGTACGCCGTCGTGCGCGTGGTGCCGTGCATCGAGCGCGAGGAGTTCACCAACGTCGGCGTGATCCTGTTCTGCCGGACCCGGGACTTCCTGGCCGTGCGGATCGAATTGGACGAAGCACGTCTCGGTGGCCTGACTACTGGTCCGCCGCTGAGCACTATCTACGAGCATCTGCAGGCCCTGGAGCAGGTGGCGGCCGGGCACCGGGACGCCGGGCCGATCGCCCGGCTGCCGGCCTCCGAGCGCTTCCACTGGTTGGTCGCCCCGTCCAGCACGGTGATCCAGACATCGCCGGTGCACACCGGCCTGTCCGGCGACCCCGAAGCCGCTCTGGATCACCTCATGGAGCGGCTCGTCCGCTCCCCCAGAACCGCCCGGTAGGCCACGGATCGCTCGGCGTCGCGGGCCAGCACGGACTCAGACACCGCGAACACGCGCATCCAGTCCTGGACCCGCGCCACGTCGAGCGTCGTCGCGGCGGCGATCACCGATCCTCGCTCCGCGGCGCCTTGACCGCCCCGGTGGGCCAGGGCCCAGAAGGCGGCGTCCAGGCAGGGATCACCCCGGCAGGGATGTGGGTCGATGGCCCACCACCGCCCCTCCCCATCGACGAGGATGTTCTTGTCCAGGAAATCGCCGTGACACAGCACGGCGACCGGGCTCTCGGCACACAAGCCGAGAGCCCGGTGATAAGCGCTCTCTATGTCCTGCTGGGAGATGACGCCGCGGGCGGGCGAGGGACCGTCGAGCAGCTGACGGGCACGCTGGAAGCGCCACCGGAGCTCGGCGCTCGCCTCTGGAACGGCGACCGGAAAGGGCGGCGACAGGTGCAGGCGGTGAAGGAGCTCAGCGGCGCGCCGGGCGTCGTCGGGCTCGCTGCGCGGCTGCGGTTCGGCTCCCGGGCGGATAGCGTCGAGCAGCAGCACACGCCCGTCCTCGGTGGCGAAGCGCAGGCGGCAGGCGCCGCACCCCTCCCAGGCCGCCAGCGCCGCCGCCTCCGCCCGCGCGCTCGTGGCGTAGGGGGCGGAGAGCTTGAGCACCACCTCCTCCCCCCCGCTCCGGCACACGAACGCGGCCGACAGGACGCCGCCGGGGAGCAGACGGGCCTCGCTCAGGCCGAGGCTGTCCTGCCACTGCGCAACCAGCTCCGGCAACCCGCTCAGGAAGACCAGCGCCCGGTCGCCATCCAACCGGCGGCGCTCGGCGATCGTCGCCTCATCAACCCCGATCGCGGTCAGTGCCGCCAGGTCGAGGTGGAGGTCATCGGTCATGCCTCCACGGACACTAGACTTCCGCCCATGCCCAAGCAGCAGCGCGCGATCCGCATCGAGCAGAAGAGCCAGCTGGCCGCCATGCAGCAGCTGGAGGGTCACTCGGACGAGGAGCTGGAAGCCGAAACGCGATTCCGGGCCGCGGCGCAGGCGATCCTCGGCGCCCGCGCCGCTGAGCGCTACGACGCCAAGGCCGCCCGGACCCACTTCCAGCGCGCGCTGGCCGCCGCCCGGCCTCAGGAGCGCCTGCAGTTGCGGCGCATGGCCGACGCTTCGCTGGCGCTGGCCGAGAGGCGGGCCGACGACCTCAAGGTGGCGGCTCAGCGGCTGGGGGTGGAGGCCCCCAGCGGCCGGCAGTTGTTCGGGCTGAGGATGGTCGGTCTGCTGGTTCCGCCGGCCAGCGCCGGTGCTCTGGCCCGGACCCGTGGGATCCTGCTGATCATCCTGATGATCGCGGCGATCCTGTTCCTCGGATTCGGGATCGTCAGCGGCATTGCGGCGGCGGCCGGCGGGCTGGCCCTGGATCTCCGAATCTTCTGGGGCCTGGCGCTGGTGATCGTGGCGCTCGGAGTCCTGTTCTTCTACGGACGCCGTAAGCAGAAGGCGGCGCAGGCCAAGCGCGCCGACCAGCTGGCGGCCCAGCGCGGCGCTCGCTAGCTCGCGGCGCGCGGCCGTGTGCGGGCGCTACACGCTGACCGCCCCGGATCCCGCCCGGATCCGCATGCGGTTCCCGGTGGGCGAGAGCGTGGAGCTCCGCCCCCGTTTCAACGTCGCTCCCGGTGACGGGGTGCTGGCGGTGACGACCGACCGGGAGGGCCGCCCGCGGGGTGAGCTCCTGCGGTGGGGTCTCGTGCCGCCTTGGTCCAAGGCCGGCGAGGCCACGCTCAAGATGATCAACGCCCGGGCGGAGACGCTGGAGGAGCGGCCGGCCTACCGGGAGGGATTCCGTCGCTTCCGGTGCCTGATCATCGCCGACGGCTTCTACGAGTGGCGGCGCGCGCAGGGCGGCCAGAGCCAGCCCTTTCACATCACCCGCCCGGGTGGCGAGCCGTTCGCGTTTGCCGGTCTCTGGTCGGTGTGGCGTGAGGAGGAGACGACGGTCAGGTCCTGCACGATCATCACCACCGAGGCGCGCGGACCCGTGGCTGCTCTCCACGACCGGATGCCCGTGATCCTGCCGGCTGCCGCGGAGGACGACTGGTTGGCGCCAGGCTGCGGCCGGGAGCGGCTGCTGGCGCTGGTGGGCTCCTCTGAGGCCAGCGCCGCCACTCTCAGGCCGGTCAGCACCGCGGTGAACGACGCTCGCCACGACGCGCCTGACTGCCTGGCCGAACCAGACAGCATCCAGCCGGCCCTGTTCTGAGCAGCCGTTCCGCAGCGGATCGTCAGCCCCATGCCCCTCTCCCCTCTGCTTAAGCGTTACGAGAACGTGATCCTCGACCTCGACGGATGCGTGTGGGTCGGCTCCACGACGACGCCCCGGGCTCCGGAGGCGATCGCGGCGCTGCGCGAGGCCGGGCGCCGGCTCACGTTCGTGACCAACGACGGCCGGCGTTCCCCGGAGGAATACGTGCGCAAGCTCTGGTCGCTGGGCTGCACGGCTGCGGTGGAGGAGATCGTCAGCGTCGGGGCGGCACTTCAGCATCGGCTGGCTGAGCTTCGGCCAACCGGCACGTTCGTGATCGGCTCGCCGGCGGTGTTCCGTCACGTGTCCGATGCCGGGCAGCGGATCCTCAACGGAACTCCGATGGCCGAGTCGGCCGAGCTGGTCGTGGTGGTCGGACACGACGAGCTCACCTACGGCGAGCTGCGCACCGCCACCCGCGCCGTACTGGGCGGCGCCGAAATGCTGGCGGGGGCTCGGGACGCGACGTTTCCTGGCGAGGGCGGGCTGTGCCCCGGCGACGGCGCGCTCCTGGCCGCGCTCGAGTACGCGACCGGCGCTACCGCGGCGACGGTGGGCAAGCCCGACCCGCAGATGTTCGTCACCGCGCTGGACCGGATGGGCCCCGGTCGCACGCTGGTGGTGGGCGATCGGCTCGACGCCGACTTGCGGGGCGCTGCGGCCGCCGGACTGGACGGCGCTATCGTCTTGACCGGCGTCACTACACGCGAGGACGCAGAGGCCGCCGTCGATCCGGCTCCGGTGGCCACGGCGCCCGACCTCGCCACGCTCGTACTCTCTGGCTGAATGCTCTCGCTGATCGTCAATCCGTCCTCCGGCGGCGGGCGAGCAGGAGCGGCACTGAAAGACGTGTGCGCCGCCCTGCACAAGCGCGGGCTCGAGCATCACGTGGAGCTCACGCGCAGCTTGGAGCACGCTCGGGAGCTGGCCGCTTCGGCGCAGGCCGCCGGCGAGACCGTGGTGACGCTCGGTGGCGACGGACTGATCGGCGCGGTGGCCGGTGCCCTGCAGGGCACCGATGGCGTCCTGGGGGTGCTGCCCGGCGGCCGGGGCAACGACCTGGCCCGCGTGCTCGGCATCCCGCTTGACCCGGTGGCCGCCTGCGAGGTGCTCTGGGAAGGCAGCGTGCGGTCGCTCGACCTGGGGCAGGTGGGCGAGGCGACGTTCATCGGAATCGCCAGCTGCGGATTTGACTCGGAGGCCAACCGGATCGCCAATCAGACCCGGTTCATCAGGGGGAACCTCGTCTACACCTACGCCGGGATCCGTGCGCTGATGAGCTGGCGGCCGGCGAGCTTCACGCTGCGTCTGGATGGCCAGCCGCGGGCGCTGACCGGCTACACGGTGGCGATCGCCAACTCAGCGGCCTACGGCGGGGGGATGTTCCTGGCCCCGGATGCCTCCCTGACCGACGGCCTGCTCGACGTCGTATTGATCGCCGACCAGCCCCGGCTGCAGTTCCTGCGCCACCTCCCGAAGGTGTTCAAGGGCGAGCACGTGCGCCTGCCGGCGGTCACTGTGGTCCGGGCCCGCGAGGTGGAGGTGGACGCCGACCGGAAGTTCATCGTCTACGCCGACGGTGATCCGATCGCCCAGCTCCCGATCAAGGTGAGTGTCCTGGCCGGCGCCGTGCGGGTCCTGGTTCCGGTCGCCGACAGAGCCGAGGCGCTCCCGGTCAGCGCATGATGGTTCTGGATGCCAAGATCGCCGCCGCCCGGGCCGTCGGTTCGGTCCTCAGGCGCTCCGGCCGCGGCGGCGGCACCAGCCTGCCCGGCAAAGTGCTGATCCGGCTCGAGCCGGCCGCGATCGCCGAGCTCTCGCGACGACTCCCCCATGGCACGGCGATGATCTCGGCCACCAACGGCAAGACGACCACCGCGGCGATGACCGCGTCGATCCTGGCCAAGACTGGAACCCGCCTGGTCCACAACCGCGCCGGGGCGAACATGGCCGGCGGGATCGCATCCACGCTGCTCGATTCGGCCCGCCGCGGCGGACGCATGTCCGGCGATCTGGGGCTGTTCGAGGTGGACGAGTTCTGGCTTGACCGCATGACCGCCCAACTGCGCCCCCGGGCGATCGTGCTGGGCAACCTGTTCCGGGACCAGCTCGATCGCTACGGGGAGCTGGAGACGATCGCCGATCGCTGGTCCTCGGTGGTGGCCGGGCTGACGGGCGACACGCACCTGGTGCTGAACGCTGACGACCCCCTGGTGGCGGACCTCGGCCGGGGACGCGGGGAGGTGACGTACTTCGGGATCGAGGACCCGAGCGTGGCGATCGACGAGATGCAGCACGCATCCGACTCCAAGCACTGCCGCAGGTGCGGCGCGGCCTACAGCTACGACGCCATCTATTTGGCCCACCTGGGTCGCTACCACTGTCCGTCCTGTGGACAGACACGCCCCGAGCCATCCGTGCGGGCCGAGCAGATCACGCTTCAGGGCACCACCGCGTCGAGCTTCATGCTGCACACGCCGCACGGGAGCCAGGCGGTGAAGCTGCCCCTACCCGGGCTCTACAACATCTACAACGCCCTGGCCGCGGCGGGACTGTGCCTGGCGCTGGGAGCGACGCTGGAGCAGGTGGGGGCCGGGCTGGAGGCCGTGACCGCCGCGTTCGGGCGGGCCGAGACGATCACGGTCGGGCCTTCGGTCCTGTCGATCCTGCTGATCAAGAACCCGGCCGGAGCCAACGAGATCATCCGCACGCTGGCGCTGGAGCAGGAGCCGCTCCGGCTACTGGCCGTCCTCAACGATCTGGTGGCCGACGGCCGCGACGTCTCCTGGATCTGGGACGCCGACTTCGAGCTCCTCGCCGACCGCGTCGAGCACGTCACGTGCTCGGGTACCCGTGCGGCCGAGCTGGCGCTGCGCTTCAAATACGCCGGCGTTCGGACCGACCGGATCGAGGTGGTCAGCGCCCTCCCCCAGGCGCTCGACCGAGCGATCGATACGGCGGACGGACGGCGGGTATTCGCACTGCCGACCTACACGGCGCTGCTGGCCCTGCGCGACGAGCTCTCAGATCGCGGTCACGTGTCTCAGTACTGGTCCGCTGCCACCGAGGACGGATGATGAGCGGCGTGATCTGGCACGACCTGGAATGCGGTGGCTATCGCCGGGACCTGGTCCTGTGGCGCGAGTTGGCCGAGCGTCACCCCGGCCCGGTGCTCGACCTGGGGGCCGGCACGGGACGCGTGGCGCTGGAGCTGGCTCGGGCGGGACACGAGGTCATCGCCCTCGACGCTGACCAGGACCTGCTGCTGGAGCTCGGGCGGCGATCCGACGGGCTGGCCCTGCGTACCGTATGTGCCGATGCCCGTGACTTCACGCTGCCCGCGCGAGTCGGCCTCTGTCTGATGCCGATGCAGACCGTGCAATTGCTGGGCGGTCCGCAGGGACGCTTGGCGTTCCTGAACTGTGCCCGGCGCCACCTGCTGCCTGGCGGGGTGATCGCAATAGCGATCACCGAGGGGCTGGAGACCTTCGAAGTGCGTGACGGCGACCCGGCTCCGCTCCCCGACCTGGTCGAGCTGGCCGGAGTCGTCTACTGCAGTCAGCCCACCGCGGTGCGCCAGGAAGGCCGGCAGTTCGTGCTGGAGCGCCGCCGCGAGACCGTCGACCCTCTGGGCGACCGGCAGGTCAGCCACGACCGGGTGGCGCTGGATCGAGTGTCGGTGGCGCAACTGCAACGTGAAGGGGTCAGCTTGGGCCTGCGCAGCCTGCCCGCCCAGGAGATCCCGCCCACCTATGAGCACGTGGGCAGCCAGGTGGTGATGCTGGCTGTCTGAGGGCCTCCCCACCCTGCGCGTCTGCGCCCTGTATCCCGACCTGATGAACATCTATGCCGATCGGGGGAACCTCCTGCTCCTGGAGCGCCGCTGCCGCTGGCGCGGTCTTGGCTTCGATCTGTCGGGGGTGGGCCTCGATGACGAGCTTGAGCCCAGCTCAGCTGATCTCTTCTACATGGGAGGCGGCCAGGACCGGGATCAGGCGCTGTGCGCGGTGGATCTGGCCGAGGGCAAGCGGGACGCCCTCCATGAGGCGGCTGAGCGCGGGGCGGTGATCCTGGCCGTGTGCGGCGGCTACCAGCTGCTCGGTCACAGCTACCAGCTGGGCGAGGAGTCCTTGCCCGGCGTCGGTTTGGTCGACATCACCACGGTCCGGAGCGACGGACCGCGGCTGATCGGCAACGTGGCCATCGAAGTGGAGCTCGAAGCGGGTCGCCGGGAGGTGCTGGCCGGCTTTGAGAACCATGGCGGACGTACCCACCTGGGCGCCCGCGCCACTGCGCTGGGGCGAGTGATCCGAGGCCACGGCAACAACGGCGTCGACGGATACGAGGGTGTCCGCGCCGGCAATGTGATCGGCACCTACCTGCACGGGCCGCTGTTGCCCAAGAACGTGTGGTTTGCCGACTGGCTGATCGCCACCGCGCTCGGCCTACCCGAGCCGCTCGGCGAGCTCGATGACGAACTCGAGTCATTGGCCCACCTCGATGCCTGCCGGGCGGCCGGCGTATGAGGGGCCCTCTGACCAGGAGGTGGCGCGGGGCGGCGCTGCTGGCGGCCCTGTGCGTGCTCGGCCTGGGATTGCTGGCCGGCTGCGGTTCCGGAACGACCAGCAACGGGACCACGACAGACAGCCCGACGACGACCGCCTCCACCTCCACGACGAGCACGCTTCCCGGCACCGGCCGCCCGTCGCTGACGCTGGGCGATAAGAACACCACCGAGCAGTTCATCCTGGGAGAGCTCTACGACCTGGCCCTTTCCGCGCAGGGCTACAGCGTCACGCTGTACCGAAACATCGGACCGCCGTCGGTCACCTACCAGGCGCTGGAGCAAGGCAACCTGAACATCTATCCCGAGTACCTGAACGTGTGGGACAGCCAGGTGGTGCACGACCCCCGTTTGTTCAGATCGTCGGCCGATGCGTACGTGACCGGGCAGACCTGGGCGGCCGATCATCAGCTGGAGCTGCTCAGCCCAACCCCCGGCTCAGACACCAACGGGATCGCCGTGACCACCGCCTTCGCCCGGGCAAACCACCTGCGCACGCTGGCCGATCTGAGCCGACTGTCCACCACGCTGCATCTGGGCGCGCCGGTCCAGTTCGCGCAGAGCTCGACCGGGCTGCCCGCCCTCGAGCAGGCGTATGGGTTCCTGCCGGCCACCACGCCCACGGTCGTGATCGGGGACCAGTACACCGAGCTGCAGGCGGGCAAGATCCAGGCCGCCTACGTGCAGACGACCGATGCCGAGCTGTCGAGCTCCGCGTTCAAGGTGCTCGGCGACCCCCGCCACATCAACGGCTTCGGGAACATCGTCCCGGTGGTGACCACCTCGACCCTGGCCGCCGAGGGCCCGGCCTTCGTGGAGACGATCAACCGGGTGGACAACCTACTGACGACGCCCGTCCTGCGCCAGCTGAACGCGGATGTCGACCTGCTGCATCAGGATGCCAGCGCGGTGGCCAAGCAGTTCCTGATCGAGCATGGCCTGGTGGCCTCCACGGCGCCGTGATCGCGCCGACGCTCGCCAGATCCGGGTCAGTCGCGGCGCCAGCCGAAGCTGCCCTGCCCGCTTGACCCGAAGCCGCCTTCCCCGCGTGGCGTGGCATCCAGTTCGTCGACCAGCTCGGGGGTCGGCAGCGCCACCGGCGATATGACCAGCTGGGCGATTCGGTCACCGGGGGCCAGGCTCCAGGGGCGGCTCGAGTCCGTGTTGAGCAGAAGCACCTGGATCTCACCCCGGTAGCCGGAGTCGATCAGGCCCGGCGCGTTGACCAGGGAGATGCCGTGGCGGGCGGCCAGGCCGGAGCGCGGGAGTACCAGCCCGGCGTAGCCGTCGGGGATCGCCACGGCGAGCCCGGTGCGGATCGCCAGCCGCTGTCCCGGCTGCAGCTCAGCCGCTTCAAGGGCATGCAGGTCAAGCCCGGCGTCGCCGGGATGAGCTCGCCGGGGCAGGATCGCCCGCGGATCGAGGCGCTGGAAGCGCAGGGTCTCCAGTCCGCCCAACTGCTGCCGTCCTCCGGCGCTTCAGGCCCGGTGGCCGGACAGGACGAACGGGGCGTACCGCGCGGCCACCGGGGGCGGCAGGCGGACCGACACCCGCACGCCGTCGGGCGTGTCCTCGCGGACCAGGTCGCCGGCCAGATCGTGCAGTTCGGCCAGCCGTCCGCCGTCCCCGTAGGGGATCAGCATCTCTACCTCACGCAGCGTGCGCGAGAACTCCTCCTCGACACGCGCGGCCAGATCCTCCAGCCCCTCTCCCGAGAGCGGGGAGACCAGCACCGAACCGGGATGGCGGTGGAGCAGCTGCCGGCGGCGCTCCTCGTTGACCAGGTCGGCCTTGGAGAGCACGAGCACCCTGGGCGCCTCATCGGCGCCGATCTCGGTGAGCACGTCCTCCACCGCCCTGGCCATCGTCGTCAGTTCCTCCTCCTCGGCCGAAGCGTCCACCACGTGGAGGATCAGGTCGGCCTGACGGGTCTCCTCCAGCGTGGCCCCGAAGGCCTCGACCAGCTGGTGGGGCAGCTTGCGGATGAAGCCGACGGTGTCCGTGAGGAGGTAATCCCGCCCCCCGGCCCGGAGCACCCGGGTGGTGGGGTCAAGTGTGTGGAAGAGGCGGTCCCGAACGCCCACCTCCGCGCCCGTGAGCGCGTTGAGCAGGGTCGACTTCCCGGCGTTGGTGTACCCGGCCAGGGCGACCTGCGGGAGGTGCGCCCGCTCCCGTTCGGCGCGCATCACCGAGCGGCTTGAGCGGACGTGGGCCAGCCGCCGCTGCAGCGCGGCGATCCTGTCGCGGGCCAGCCGGCGGTCGGTCTCGATCTGCGTCTCACCGGGGCCCCGCGTTCCAACGCCGCCGCCCAGCCGCTCCAGGTGCGACCACAGGCCCCGCATCCGGGCCAGGTTGTACTGGAGCTGGGCCAGCTCGACCTGGAGCTTGCCCTCGGCGGAATGGGCGTGGGCGGCGAAGATGTCGAGGATGATCGCGGTGCGATCGATCACGGGCACGCCCAGCTCCTGCTCGAGGTTGCGCTCCTGCCGAGGGGTCAGCTCGTCATCGCAGGCGACCAGGTTGGCGTCTGTGCGCGCGACCTCCGCCTTGACCTCGGCCAGCTTGCCGGCGCCCAGGTAGGTGTTCGGATGCGGGTGCTCCCGGCGCTGTACGAGCCCACCGACGGCGGCCACGCCGGCCGTGCTGAGCAGCTCCTCCAGCTCGGCGAGCTCCGCTTCGTCGCCCTCGGGCAGGGCGGCGATCATGATCGCCCGCTGGCGAGCCCGGCTCGGAGGCGGGCCGTTGCCGTTGTAGGTGTTCTGGGCGCGTTCTGGGCGTGTTCTCGGCACGCTGAAGATGGTAGTGGCCGAAGGGGCGGCTGAATGGCCGTCGGCGCCGGAAAGGACTGGCGGGCCGGGTCGGGTCAGAGCCGCCGGATTCGCTCGACTGCCTCCAGCAGGCGGTCGTCGGGGGTGGTCAGGGAGATCCGGAAGTAGCCCTCGCCGCTCTTTCCATAGGCGCCGCCGGGCGAGATCACCACGGCGGTCTGCTCGAGCACGAACTCGCAGTAGGCGGCCGAGGACTCGAACCCGGGCGGGATCGGCGCCCAGACGTAGATCGTCCCCTTGGGCGGGGTCACATTCACCCCGGCCTCCGTCAGCGCCGCGCAGACCAGATCTCGCCGGCGCTCATAGACGGCGTTCATGTCGGCCACTTCCTGGTCCACCTCCGGTTGCAGGGCGGCCACGCCGGCCAGCTGAACCGCCTCGAACAGCCCGGAGTCGATGTTCGACTTGAGCCGCCAGTAGAGGGCGATCGCCTCGGCGTTGCCGACGATGGTCGCGCACCGCCAGCCGGTCATGTTGTAGCCCTTGGACAGCGAGAAGACCTCCACTCCCACGTCCTTGGCGCCCGGCGTGGCCAGGAACGACGGCGCCACATATCCGTCATAGGTGATCTCGCTGTAGGCGTTGTCGTGGACGGCCAGGATCTCGTGCCGGCGGGCCAGCTCGACGATCTCCTCGAACAGCCCGTCGGGAACCACCGCCCCCGTTGGGTTGTTGGGGTAGTTGAAGAACATCAGCCGCGCTCGCTTCAGCGTGGCTGCTTCGATCGCGCTGAGGTCGGGGGCGAACCCCCGCTCGGGGCGGAGCGGCATGAGCACGGCCTCGGCGCCGCTGAGCAGCGGGCCGCCCGTATACACCGGGTAGCCCGGGTCGGCGGCCAGGGCGACGTCGTCGGGGTTCAGGAAGGCCAGGTTGAGGTTGAAGATGCACTCCTTGGCTCCAATCGCCGGCATCACCTCGGTCTCCGGATCGAGGGTCACGCCGAACCGCCGGGCATAGAAGCCGGCCACCGCTTCGCGGAAGTCCTGGCGGCCTCGGTTGGTGGGGTAGCGGTGCGTGGCCGGGTCGGCCACCGCACGCTGGGCGGCGGCCACGATCGGCGCGTAGGTGGGTCTGTCGGGGTCGCCGATGCCCAGGCTGATGACATCCACGCCCGCCGCCTGCTTGGCGGCGATCTTCCGCTCCAGCTGGGCGAACAGATATGGCGGGATCTTGTCCAGACGGCTACTGGGTCGCATGCAGCTCCTCGATGAACTCGGATGACAGGCTGCCCCGGAACACCGGAACGGCCCAGCCCGACAGTTTGATGTGCAGATCCTCCCCCAGCTCAACCTCCAGCTCGCCGCCGTCGAGCTCGACGCGGACCGGCGAGGTGCCGCCCGCCAGCACGTAGGCGACGGCCGCGCCGATGGCCCCGGTACCGCTGGCCGTCGTCTCCCCCACTCCTCGTTCAAAGATCCGCGCACGGATCCGCCCGTCGGCCAGAGGCGTGTACCAGGACACGTTGGTGCGGTTGGGAAACAGCGGGCTGTGCTCGATCCCGGGCCCGATGGCCGGGAGGTCCAGCGCCTCGAGGACAGCCCGGTCCGCCACCGCGAACACGCACTGGGGGTTGCCGACCTGGACATGCTGGAAGGCGACCGCCTCGCCATTCACCTCTAGCTCCGCACGGCCGTCGGCCACTCCAGAGGGGAAATCCTCGCTCTTCACGCGCGCCTGTCCCATGTCGACCACGCAGCTCGTGGGCGAGCTGATCCGCGGGCGCACCGGGCCGGCCGCGGTCTGGAGAACGAAGCTGTCCTGGTCGGTCCAGCCCCGATGGCGCAGGTACAGGATCGCCTCGCGCGCACCGTTGCCCGACAGGCCGGATTCAGAACCGTCCGGGTTGAAGACCCGCATCCGGGCCACGGCCTCGGGTGCATCGGGCGCCGACAGCAGCAGGATCCCGTCGGACCCGATTCCCGTGTGCGGGGCGCACAGGCTCCGGATGCGCGCCTCCGTCAGCTCGAAGGGCAGATCCTGCTCCTCGATGATCACGTAGTCGTTGCCCAGTGCCTGCCACTTCTCGAAGTTCACGCGGCGAGTCTAGGTCAGGCTCTGGGTGGGACGCCGGACCGCCAGAGGTCGAAGATCTCCGCAGCTGCCGCCTCGGGGGGTCGGTCGGTGAGGTTGATCTCCCGCACGCCGGCGAGCTTGCGCATCCAGGTGAGCTGGCGCCGCGCGTAATTGCGGGTGTGGCGCTTCATCCCATCCACGTCCCCGGTCAACAGCTCCTGGAACCCCAGAGCCTTGCGGGCGGTCACGCAGGCGCCGGCCGCGTTGGCCTGTCGCGCCTCAGCCTCGGCCCCGTCCGCGACCATCGCGTCGACCCGGGCATCGATCTGCGCGTAGAGCGATGCCCGGTCCATTACCAGCCCGGCCAGCAGTGTGGGCACCCGCATGCGGTCGGTCCATAGCTCCGAAGCCTCGAGAGGTGGCTCGAGCTCGCCCATATCCAGGAGCTCAAGGGCCCGGACGATCCGCTGCCGGTCTCCGGGATCGATCTCGGCCGCCGCCCAGGGCGCGCGCTGGCTCAACACCGCGTGCAGTGCCTCGGGCCCACGATCGGCCAGTTCGGTGAGCCAGCGCTCCCTGACTCCCTCGGCAGGGGGCGGGCGAAGCGAGAGCTCGCTGAGCGCCGCGCGGAGATAGAGCCCGGTACCGCCCACGACGATCGGGCGCTGGCCGGAGACGAGGAGGTCGTCGATCTCGGCGTGCGCCAGCTCGGCGTACTGGCCGGCGCTGAACTGGGCGTCCACGGGAAGGAACGAGATCAGGCGATGCTCGAGGCGGGAGCGCTCAGCTGTCGTGGCGGCCCCGGTCAGGGTCTCCAGGCCCTGGTACACCTGCAGCGCATCGGCCGAGACCGCGACCGGCTGCTCGCCCGCTCGCTGGAGCAGTTCGGCCAGCGCCAGCGCCACCGAGGTCTTGCCGACGCCGGTGGGCCCGAACAGCGCGATCACCTGGTGGCGAGGCATGGGCAGGGAGTATCTACACTCGGCGCGCCATGTCCGCAATCGACGGAACCGTGCTGATCACGGGTGCCAGCGGGGGGATCGGGCAGGCGATCGCCCGCGCCTTCGCCTCCCGCGGCGCTCAGGTCGTCCTGACCGGGCGGCGGCGCGAGGTGCTGGATGAGCTGGCAGGCCAGCTGGGAGGACGCGCCCTGGCCTGCGATCTGGCCTCCCGCGAGGCGGTCGATCGGCTGATCGAAGCGGCCGGCGCGATCGACGTGCTGGTCGCCAACGCCGGGCTACCCGCCACGGGTCACATCACCGAGCTCTCCCAGGCCCAGCTCGACACGATGCTCGAGGTCAACCTACGGGCGCCGATCGCGCTGGCTCGCGGGCTGATCCCCGGGATGGTGGAGCGCGGGCACGGGCACCTGGTGTTCGTCTCCTCCCTGTCGGGAAAGGTGGCCTCTCCGCTCTCCTCGCTCTACAACGCCACCAAGTTCGGCCTGCGCGGCTTCTCGCTGGCCGTCCGGGAGGACCTGCGCGGCACCGGCGTGAGCGCCTCCGTGATCCTGCCCGGGTTCATCAGCGAGGCCGGCCTGTTCGCCGACTCGGGGGGAAAGCTCCCGCGCGGCGTGGGCACGAAGACGCCCGACGAGGTCGCCACGGCGGTTCTAGACGCCGTCGAGCACAACCGCGCCGAGGTGGCGGTGGCCCCGATCGGGCTGCGCCTGGGCGCCAACTTCGCTTCCGTGCTGCCGTCGGTGGCATCGGCCGTGAACCGGCTGACCGGCGGTGACAAGGTGGCCCGGGACCTGGCGGCCGGTCAGGTAGAGAAGCGCCCGGACTGAGCCGGACGGCGTTCGCCATCTTCGGCGCCCGGCGGCTGGCGCTCCACCTCGTGCTCGCCGGTCACGCTGGCCAGCGCTGCGATGATTTCGTCGGCCAGCTTGGCCCCCTCCTCCCGGCGCTCCGGCGTGGCGTGCACGCGCACGACGACCTCGTCACCGTCGATCTCCTCAAGCAGCACGCTGGGCGGCGTTCGGGTCGGTGTGGAAACCTCGCTGTCGAGGATCGCCTGCACGTGGGTGGGTCGCACGCCGGAGCTGAGCCGCACCTTCACGTCCACCGAGTCCGGTTCTCGGAGAGGCACGACGGCGGCGGCCAGCACGACGTTGTTGGGGATCATGATGCGGTCGTCGCCGCGAGCAAGCGTCGTGTAGAGCAGGCCCAGCTGGCTGACGATGCCCTCGGCCGATCCACCGACGGCGCCGGCCTGCAGGCGGATCCGCTCGCCCAGTCGGAACGGTCTGGCACTGAGCAGCACCATTCCCGCGAACAGGTTGCCCAGCGTCTGCTGGGCGGCCAGGCCGACGACCACAGCGGTGAAGGCGCCGCCGACCAGCAGGGCGTGGAAGGAGATGCCGGCGACGGCCAGGGCGCCCAGCGCGGTGGCAGCAACGGCGAACAACCTGACCAGGAACTCGACCGGTCCGGCGGTTGACGGATCGAGGCGGCGGAACAGGGCCGGGGCGATCCGGCTCAGGTCCCGGGAGATCATCCAGCCGAGGATCAGGATCGCGAGGACGGCGATGATCGTGAACAGCGTCTGGGGCAGATACCAATCCGCCAGGTGCTTCTTTTGCGCGGCGGAGTGCGCGGCGGCGAGCAGCGTGAAGTGGTTATTCATGCGGCCGTCGCCCCAGATCACGAAGGCCAGCACCACCACCAGCAAGCTCAGGCGGCGTCGCGATCGCTTGACCTCTCGGCGATTGACCTCGAAGTCGAGCCCCACCGCGGCCCATGCATCGCTGCGCGTCTCGAACATCCGGTCGAGGCTCAGATCTTTGCGTGATTTGAAGAAGCGCTTCATCGGTCAGGGCTCAAAATAACCTCGGGGCGGGCGGCTCCAATTGGTCTGCGCGCGAACGTTTGGGTTGGTCGGATTCTCGCGCAAATTGGTTGGTTTGAAACCTTCTGGCGGAATTATTTTCGCCGCCGCGTCGCCAGTTGCGATCACGAATTGAGAGCTGCGGCTCTTCGATCAGATGAGCCAGTCGCTGGCGCTCAGCCGGCGGCGCGTACGCACCACGACGGTACAGATCCTCGTATAGATCCGTCAGCTCGGGGCGGTTCTCGGCCAGCCAGTGCATGAACACTTCACGTACGCCCTTGCGCAGATGCGTCTGTCAGCCGGCGAAGGCTCGCGAAACCAGGGACATCTCGCCGGTCAGCGTCTGGCTGGTCGCTCCCGTGATCTCCACCATCACGAGGTTCCCCTCATCGGCCAGCCCGTCGAAGTTGACCACCTTGTTGTGGCGGGTACGTCCGCGCAGGCGCGTAGCGTCGGTGCGCGATGGACCCTCCACGAGCACCTCCAGCGTCCGCCCGACAAAGCGCTGAGCGCGCTCGGCCGCGCGGCGCTGCACCACCTTGACCAGTCGCTCGAGGCGTTCCACCTTGACCTCGTGTGGGATCTGCTCGTCCATCTCGGCGGCCTCGGTCTCCCGGCGGGGTGAGTAGAGGAACGTGAAGGCGCCGTCGTAGCCGACCTCCTCGGCCAGCGTCAGGGTCTGCTCGAAGTCCGCCTCGGTCTCCCCCGGGAAGCCGACGATGATGTCGGTGGTCAGCGCGCAGTCCGGCACGTGCTCGCGGATCAGCGCCACCCGATCCAGGTAGCGCTCGCGCGTGTAGGTGCGACGCATCCGCTTGAGGACGGCACTGGAGCCGGATTGCAGTGGCAGGTGGATGTGCTCGCACACCGCCGCCAGGTCCGCGTGGGCGCGGATCACTTCCTCGCGCATGTCCTTCGGGTGGGGGCTCGTGTAGCGGATCCGCTCGATCCCGTCGACCGCGTCCAGACGGGCCAGCAGCTCGGCGAACGACACACGTGACTCGTCGCGCGGCAGGTCACGCCCGTAGGAGTTGACGTTCTGGCCGAGCAAGGTGACCTCGCGCACGCCATCGGCGGCCAGGCGCTGCACCTCGGCCACCAGCTCGTCAGGCTGCCGGCTCACCTCCCGCCCGCGGGTGGAGGGGACGATGCAGTAGGCGCACACGCAGTTGCAGCCGACGCTGATCTGCACCCAGCCCTGGAAGGTACGGGTGCGCTTGGCCGGCAGGTGCCCGGTGAACCCCTCGAACTCGAAGTAGCCCTGGGCGCTCAGCGAGTCGCTGGTCAGGAACTCGGCCAGCTTGTGCACCTGGCCAGGCCCGAAGGCGACATCCACGAACGGGAAGCGGGCGAACACCTCCTCCTTGACCGACTGCGCCCAGCAGCCGCCCACGCCGATCACCGTTTCGGGCGCCCGGCGCTTGAGCGAGCGCGCTTCGTACAGGTGGGCGATGAAGCGCTCGTCGGCCTTCTCGCGGATCGAGCAGGTGTTGAACAGGATCAGGTCCGCCTCTGCGCGCGAGGGGGCCTCCTCGTAGCCGAGTGACTCGAGCATCCCCTTCATCCGCTCGGAGTCGTGCTCGTTCATCTGACAGCCGAACGTGGTCAGGTGGTACCGCTTCACGGCTGCCAAGGGTATCCGAGCCTCCGTCGCCCGCCCGCCGCCGCGGATCGCATCAGCCAGAGATGACCGTGAACTTCGTAAACGGCTCGGTGAACGTCCAGATCGACTGGGTGCCCTGCGCGAAAGAGGCCATGTCCCCCCGGCTGAGCTGCAGGCGCTCGCCGGTGCCCAGGATCTCGATGTTCACCGAGCCCTCCAGAACATAGAACGACTCGTCTCCCGTGAACAGGTACTCGTACCGGGCTGGGGCATCGGTGCGCCAGAGACATGCCTCGTGCTGGTTGCCGTGGGAACCCGCGTCCCGCAGCGTGTGGGCTTCTCCGACCTGCTCGCCGTCGATCATCATCGGCTCGTAGGCGATCGCCTCCGCGCGTTGAACGACGTAACGAGGCGCTTGGACCCTCATCGCACTCTCCTTCTCCCGGTGATCGAACGAGTCTAAGTCAGGCAAATCGCTCCGTTGACGTAATCACCCACACTGGAACCGCATTTCTGTCACAGCCGCCGGGCGCTACGTCAATGTGTCTTATAGGTGCCTCGAATCGAGTCCGGGCTGGCCCGCTTTTAGCCCGTCTACCCGGAATCGGCCAGATTTGATCCCTGCGCCACGGGCCTCGGGTAAGGCGGCCCGGGCGCCCGCCCGCCGGGTGCAGCCACGAAGCCGGGCAGCACGAACTCGACGCGGGCGCCGCGTCCGCCCGGCACGGAGTCGATCTTGACCTCCCCTCCGTGGGCCTCGACGATCGCTCGGACGATCGACAGCCCCAACCCGGCGCCCCCGGCCACGCGCGAACGCGACGGGTCGGTCCGGTACAGGCGCTCGAAGACGCGCTCCCGGTCGGTGGCCGGGATGCCCGGGCCGTCGTCGACCACGGCGAAGCTCAGCCGCCCCGACCCCAGATCGGTGACCTCGAGCCTGACCAGTCCGCTGTGCTCGGCGGAGTGGTCGATCGCGTTGCGCCCGAGATTGCGGATCGCCTGGGCGACGCGATCCGGGTCGGCGTCGAGCGTTCCCTCGGGAACCTCAGCCAGCTCGAACCTCCGCTCGGCGGTCAAGCTCAGGCCGTCCCACAACTCGCCGGCGAAGGGGCCCACGTCGATCGCCTCCGGGCGCAGGAAGTCGCTCCGCTCGGCGGCCGTCAGCAGCAGCAGATCGTCGACCAGGCGGGACATCCGGGTCACCTCGGCCTGCACCACCCGCTCGACCCGCTTGACCTCCTCCGGCGACGGGCGGTCGGTGGCGGCCAGCACCTCGAGCTGTCCCCGGATCACGGTGAGCGGGGTGCGGAGCTCGTGCGAGGCGTCGGCCATGAACTCGCGCTGCCCTTGGAAGGCGACGGCCAGGCGGTCGAGCATGTGGTTGAACGCGTCGGCCAGCACACGCACCTCCTCCCCACCTCCGGCCGGTTCCTCCATCCGCGGCTCGAGCTCCCCCGAGTCCACCCGCGCAGCCACCCCGGCCAGGCGGCGCAGCGGGGCGGTCACCCGCTTGCCGGCCACGTAGGAGGCAAACAGAGCCAGGACCAGCGCCAGCGCTCCGGCCAGCCCGAATGCCCGAGCCATGCTGCGCTGGGCGGCGTCCACGCTTTCAAGCGGCTCGGCCGCGCCGGCCACCACGCGCACCCTTCCGACGCGGGCCGCCCGCTCCAGGATCCGCATCGGCCCGACGTCCGGGACGTGGCCGACCGAGTAGCCCAGCCGGGGCCGGGCCAGGCGGGCGGCCTCGCGGTTCTCGTGAGCCTGCACGGCCTGCGACTCTCCGGGCTCGGGGGCCAGATGCCCGAACAGCTCCGGATGATTGCTCGCGGGAGCCTGACCGGGCATCAGCACGAACAGGAGCGTCGAGATGGTCGCGTAGGGCTGCGTCTGCACGTATCTGACCGCGCGAGCCCTGACCCCCTCCGCGGTGTGGCCCGGACGCGCCTTGAGCGACCCCAGCATCTGGTTGACGTCGCTGTGCAGGTCGACGTCGATCTGGTGCTGCAGGCTCGCCCCGGTCTGCAGGTAGACCACTGCGAAGACCAGCACCGCCGCCACCAGCATCATCGCGGCCACCCAGCCGGTCAACCGCCACCTGAGGCTTTGCGGCCGGCTAACGCGCAGCGTCCGCATCAAAGCGGTAACCGACCGTGCGCACCGTGACGATCGGAGCGGGGCTGTCGGGGCGGCGCAGCTTGCGGCGCAGGTACCCGATGTAGACGTCGACCACGTTGGTTCCGGGGTCGTAGTCATAGCCCCACACGGCACGCAGGATCTGCTCGCGAGTGAGCACGCGGTTGTGGTTGCGCATCAGGTAGCTGAGCAGCTCGAACTCCGTGCTCGACAGCCGCACCGCCTGGCCCCGCCGGCGGACCTGCCGGGTGATCAGGTCGAGCTCCACGTCGCCGCCGATGATCATCGTGCTCGGCGCCTCCAGGGCGGCCCGGAGCTGGGCCCGGATCCGCGCCGCCAGCTCGCGCAGCGAGAACGGCTTGGCCAGGTAATCCACCAGCCCGGCGTCCAGCCCGGCCACGCGGTCATCCACGTCGGTGCGCGCGGTCAACGCGATCACGGGCAGCATTGGCTTGCTCGCTCGGATCGCGGCCAGCACCTCCATGCCGCTGCGTCCGGGCAGCATCAGGTCGAGGACCACCAGGTCGACCGACTCGTCGAGCGCCTTGTCGGTTCCGCTCAGGCCATCGAGCGCCGAGAGCACCTCGTATCCGTAGCTGCTCAGTCCGCGGTGGAGGAAGTCGACGATCCCCGGTTCATCCTCGATGACGAGGATCACGCCGTCCCTGGTGGTCGTTGGCGCTTGCGCCATGCCGCGATCATAGGACGCGGCGGTGGCGGGGAGGGGGCGCCGCGCCCGTCCAGTGAAGAGTCTTCTCACTTTCCGCTGAATATCGACTCACGTTCCTGAGACAGAACTCGTCCTGATGTCCGTCCAGGATGAGAGCGTGAGCAGGCTGCGGGCTGGGGCGCCCGCACGGAAGCGGCAAGCCTCGATGGCTCGCCGCGGTGGCCTGCTGGGCGGCGGTCCGGACGGCAACGAGGTGCTGACGACCAGCACCGGAGTCCTCCTGCTGGTGTTGCTGGCGGCCCTGGGCGTGACGATCGTGTTCATCGGACAGCTGCTCTCCGAGCACCTGTTCATCGGGCTTCTGCTGCTCGGACCGGTGGTCCTCAAGATGGGCAGCACTGGGTACCGCTTCTTCCGCTACTACGCGGGCCAACAGGCCTACACGGAGAAGGGGCCGCCGCGGCTGGCGTTGCGGCTGACGGCCCCGATCGTCGTGCTCTCGACCCTGGCGGTGTTCATCACCGGGCTGATCCTGCTCGCGGTCGGCCCCGCGAACCGTGATCCCTGGGTGCAGCTGCACAAGGTCACGTTCTTCGTGTGGCTCGCGTTCACCGCCCTGCACGTGATCGGCCATCTCCCCGAGGTGAGCCGCCTGCTGGGCACTCGAGCCGAGATCCTCCAGCTGCCCGGGGTGCGCACCGATCTCTCGGGCGTCGAGCGGCCGGCGCACCCGCGGGCCGGGACGTCCGGGCGGGCGATCCTGCTGGCCGGTTCGCTGCTGATCGGACTGATCATCGCCGTGGTGCTGATCCCCGACTACCACACCTGGATCGCTGCGCTGCCGTATTTACACCACCACCACGGCGCGCACTAGGGACGGGTTTTTGGTTAGGGCCGGCCAGGAGGCCGGCCCCGGGTTTTCGGTGCTGGGGGTGCGGGCGGCGCCGGTTCAGCGGGCGTACTCGACGGCCCGGGACTCCCTGATCACCGTCACCTTGATCTGACCCGGGTACTCGAGCGCCTTCTCGATCTCGCGGGCGATCTCGAACGACAGCAGCGTGGCCTTGTCGTCGTCGACCGAACTGGGCGCCACCATGACGCGGATCTCGCGTCCAGCCTGCATGGCGTAGACCTTCTCCACCCCCTCGTGGCGGGTGGCGATCTCCTCCAGGTCGCGCAGGCGCTTTACGTACTGCTCCAGCGACTCGCCTCGTGCGCCCGGGCGGGCGCCGGAGAGGGCATCGGCTGCCTGCACGATCACCGCCTCGATCGTCTGGGGCTCGACCTCGTTGTGGTGGGCCTCCATGGCGTGGGCCACCGCCTCGTTCTCGCCGTACTTGCGGGCCAGCTCCCCGCCGACCAGCGCGTGCGGGCCCTCCACCTCGTGGGTGACCGACTTGCCGATGTCGTGCAGGAGCGCGGCCCGGCGCGCCGTCTTGACGCCGGCGCCCAGCTCCGAGGCCATCATCCCCGCCAGACGGGAGACCTCGACCGAGTGGGCCAGCACGTTCTGCCCGTAACTGGTGCGGAACTTGAGCCGGCCGAGCAGCTTCACGATCTCCGGGTGCAGGCCCTGGACACCGGCCTCGAACATCCCCTCGTCGCCCGCCTCGACGATATGGGTCTCGAGCTCGGACTTGGCCTGGTAGTACATCTCCTCGATCCGGGCCGGGTGAATGCGGCCGTCCTGCAGCAGCTTCTCCAGGGTCAGACGCGCGATCTCACGCCGCACGCCGTCGAAGGCCGAGAGCACGACGGCGCCCGGAGTGTCGTCGATGATGAAGTCGACTCCGGTGAGGTTCTCCAGGGCGCGGATGTTGCGTCCCTCCCGGCCGATGATCCGCCCCTTCATGTCGTCGGAGCTCAGCTGCACGACGGAGACCGTGGTCTCGGCGGCGTGTCCGGCGGCCAGCCGTTGCATGCACACCGAAAGGATGTTGCGCACGCGGCGCTCTGCGTCCCGCCGGGTCTCCTCCTCGATCTGCCGGATCTGTCGAGCCGCCGCTTGGCGAGCGTCGTCCTCCACCTGCTGCAGAAGGATCTGCTTGGCGCGGGAGGCCGAAAGCCCCGATACCCGCTCCAGCTCCTTGGTCAGGGTGCGCCGCTCGCTGTCCAGAGCCACTCGCCCTTCGGCGAGCTCAGCCTCCTGGAGGCTCAGAGCGTCCCCGCGCCGGACCAGGTCGGATGACCGGGCTGGGCTGTCTCCATTGAGGGACTTCGGCAGGCTTGCCACCACCTGTGCGGTCCCGGCCGGACCGTGAGCTTGCGCGGGTTCAGCGCTGGTCTGGCTGACGGTCACATGCGAGCGTCCCCCAATGCGCGCATAAACGGTGGCCGAAACCACGATGCCAACGGCAATCAGCGCTGCAGCAGCGATGATGTCCATGGTCGTTCCTCTCCAAGTCAGCCCGGATTCCGTCCGGACCTCGACTCACTAATTCAGTTGTTCAGGAGCGACCGAGCGGCCGGTACAGACGCAGGACCGGATCCAGAAGTGCGGCGGCAGCCGCCGAAATCAGGAGCAGCTACAGCACCCGATGCATGCGTAGGGCGGCTCCCGTGTGGGTCCGCCCAAATCTGCCGTCAGTGCGGTTCCGATATCCAAGATTCGTACGTGATTTGCGGGGTTTTAATGTGCGGCCCTACCGGGCCGTTCGTTCGCTGGGACCATCGTAGTACCGCGTGCCACAAGGCGCAATGGGTGGGCGGTGACGGGCGAGCTCGGGTACCGGTTTGCCGTGGGCGCGGGCGTCCGCCACAATGGGTGGTGCAGCGCACGCGTCCACCGGGGTTCATGTGTCGATGCCACTCAAGCGCAAGCTCACCTTCCTGATCGTCGCCATCGCGTTGGCCGCGTCGGCGGCCGGTGCCTACGCGGCCACGCAGTCGGCCGCCCCCGCCTCCAGGCAGGCGTTCCTCAACGATGTGGCCCGGCGCCTACACGTCACGCCTTTGCAGCTGAAGAACGCCCTGAAGGGTGCCTACGCCGACCGCCTCGCGGCGCTGGTGGCCTCGGGACGGCTGACCAAGGCGCAGGCCAAGGCGATTCAGCAGCGCCTGGGGAACGCGCCCGGCGCGCCCGGCTTGGGGCGGTTCGGGCCGGCACCCGCGCTTCGCGGCATGCGCATTCATCCTGGTGTAGCTCGCGGCTGGTATGGCTACCCGCCCGGTCGAGCGTTCCGGCACGGCGGGCCGCTGCCGCCGGGTGTGCCGATGCCCCCCGGTGCGGCCGTCCGGCCCGGGGTGTTCGGCCTGGCCTTCGGGCCTGGGTTGCTCTCCGTCGGCATCAAGGCGACCAGCCGCTATCTGGGGATCAGCCTGCCGAAGCTCCAGTCTGACCTGCGCTCCGGCAAGTCGCTGGCCAAGATCGCCTCGGCTCAGGGCAAGACGGCGAGCGGGCTGGAGTCAGCGATCAAATCGGCTGTCAAGGCTCGCGTCGAAGCGGAGGTCGCCGGCAAGCGGCTGACCCGCGCCCAAGCCCAGAATTTCCTGTCCGCGCTCGACGCGCAGGTGGCGGCGATCGTCACCCGGGCCGCGCCACGGGTTCAGTGGGAACTCAGACCCCACGTGCTGCGGCAGTTCAGACTGCCCCAAGCCTTCCCTCGCCGGCCCGGGGCCCGGCCCAGGGGCGCCGCGGCGAGGCTTCCCGGGGCCCTGTTCCAGCCGGCCTGAGACCCTGGCCGTCGCCCGCAGCTGGGCAGATCACGTCTCGCTGAGCCGGGCCTTCTGATCGGCGTAGCTGTCGGGGAGGATGCGGTCATCGGGGATCGACAGCCGAGCGCGGAGCTCATCGATCAGGCGATGTTCCTCTACCAGATCGGATTCGGCCTGGGCCACAGCCTCGAGCTCGATGAAAGTTCCCAGCCCCTCGACGTCGTCCAGGTGGATGCGAACGCTCCTCCACAGGAACAGCCTGCGGCGCTTGGTCACCGTCGCGCGGACACCGAGGCCGGCGGCAAGCAGGTTTCGCAGGGGCCCCACATCGAGGATGTCAAGGATCTGGTAGCGGCTCTCCCGCTGTTCCGGCTCGTCTTCGCGGACGTAGTGGATCAGCTGGGAGCGACCCGGCCGCTGTTCACGCAGCTTGAGACGGCCATCGGGCGCCCCGAAGTACGTGTCCTGCTGCCAGAGCACCCCGCAGTCGACAGCGCCCAGCTTGCGACACGCCTCGATCGACGCCTCCTGAGAGGGGTCCGTCGCTTTCAGCTCGACGTTGCGCCCACCGCCGGAGTCGGCGGAGGCGATGGCTGACGGCTCCTGACGCGCCGGCACGCGGTCAGCCGTCAGATCCGGTCTCACCGGCGCTCCAGGCCCGGACGGCGTCATAGGCGAGGTCGCTGTCATAGCCCTTGCGGATCAGCACGCCGAGCGCGCGTTCGCGCTCCTGCGGATCAGCCGAGGGCTCGGGGAACCGCCGCGTGAGCAGGGCCAGGGCTCGCTCATCCTCCCCTTCCCCTTCTCCGAACACGCCGGCCAGCGCGGCGGCGATCAGCGGACGCTCCACGCCTCGCTCCACCAGCACTCGCTCGATCCGCTCGCTCCCCCAGTCCTCCAGGTTGCGCTTGTCCTCGGCGAACACCCGCGCGTACCGGCCATCGTCCAGGTAGCCGAGCTCGACCAGCTCCGCGACCGCAACCTCGACCTCGTCCGCGGGCAGCTCTGCCCGCTCCAGGCGAGCCTGCACTTCGGCGACCGTTCGCTCCCGGTGGTTCAGGAAGCGCAGAGCGAGCTGAAGCGCGTCAGGCAGCCTGTTCCTCCACCGGCGCCACCGCGGCCAGGGCGTCCTCGCGAACCTCGATCGGCTTGACCAGATCCTGTCCGATGCCCAGCGCCGCGTAGACCTTGGCCTCGATCTCCTTGGCAACGTCCTGGTGGTCGTCCAGGAACGCCTTGGCGTTGTTCCGCCCCTGGCCCAGCCGCTCGTCTCCGTAGGAGAAGAACGAGCCCGACTTGGTGATGATGTTGTGCTCGATCCCGAGGTCGATCAGGCAGCCCGAGGTGGAGATCCCCCGGCCGAACTCGATGTCGAACTCGGCCTGCTTGAACGGCGCGGCGACCTTGTTCTTGACCACCTTGACGCGCACCCGGTTGCCCACCGCCTCGGCGCCGTCCTTGAGCGTCTCGATCCGGCGGATGTCCAGGCGCTGGGAGGAATAGAACTTCAGCGCCCGGCCGCCCGGCTGGGTCTCCGGGGAGCCGAACATCACGCCCACCTTCTCCCGGATCTGGTTGGTGAACACGCACAGCGTCTGCGTGCGGTTCAGGTTGCCGGCCAGCTTGCGCATCGCCTGGGACATCATCCGGGCCTGGGCGCCAACGGTCTGGTCGCCCATCTGGCCCTCCAGCTCAGCCCGCGGCGTCAGCGCCGCCACCGAGTCGACGGAGATCACATCCACCGCGCCCGAACGGATCAGCATGTCGACGATCTCCAGTGCCTGCTCCCCGTAGTCGGGCTGGGAGACCAGCAGCTCATCGATGTTCACCCCGATCTGCTGGGCGTACAGCGGGTCCATGGCGTGCTCGGCGTCCACGAACGCGCACACGCCACCCAGCTTCTGGGCCTCGGCGAGGATGTGGTAGACGAGCGTCGTCTTGCCCGACGATTCAGGCCCGAAGATCTCCACGATCCGGCCCCGCGGCACCCCGCCGATGCCCAGCGCGATGTCCAGCGACAGCGCGCCGGTGGGGATCGCGTCCACGGCCACCCGAGCGCCGGGATCACCCATGCGCATCACGCTGCCCTTGCCGAACTGCCGCTCGATCTGAGCCAAGGCGCCCTGAAGAGCCGCCTGCCGCTTGGCGTCGGCCTTCGGGTCGGCAGGATTGCCAGACTTGGCGCCGGCCGTGTCCTGTTCGCTCATTCTCGCTTGGCTCCTTGTCTCATGCCCTGTGAACAGATCACGGTAGGGCGGCGGGCGGACGGAACCGAAAGCTAGGCGCCGGGTGTGTGACAGAACAAGACGTGTTTCGTGCCAATTGTGTGAAAAGTGCCGGTCGGCATGACTACGTTTGGCCACATGCCCCACGACAGGCCGCCGGCCGACCGGGTTCAGCTTCCGCCTTGTAGAGCCGGACGACCCCCCGCTGCTCGGACGCTGGCGCAGCGCCCAGCACGTGGCGGTCATGATTGCAAGCAACGCGGGGAAGGTTTCTGGCCTCCACGGCCAGTTTCGCTCCCCGCGTCAGGTCGGGAGCGGCCGCTAGGACCGGGAGCGGGCGCCTAGGACCCGGGAGCCGGCCGCTAGGACCGGGAGAGCTCGGCCAGCGCCCCCTGGACCTGCTCCCAGAGCTCACGCAGCCGCTCCACGACGCGCTCGTCGAAGGCCACCGGGGCCTCGCCGTCCTGCGGTGGCCGATCGAGCTCGGCCGCAGCTTCGGCGAGCTGCGGGGCGCCGATCACCCGCCCGGTGTTGCGGATCCGGTGGGCGGCCGAGGCGATCCGGGCCTGATCGCTCGCCGCCAGCGCCGCGGTCAGCTCGGCCAGATCATCGGTCACCTCGACGGCCAGCTCGCGGATCACAGCCGCCAGCCGCTCGCCGGGATAGATGCGCCGAAGCTGGTCCAGTTGGCGCGCCTCGAGCGTGATCCCGCCGTCTCCTCCCGCTCCGTCGCTCCCTTCGACCCCCCCGTCGCCGTCCTGGGCCCGCGGTCCGTCATCCGTGCCGTCATGGCTCGGATCGGGACTGTCCTCCGCCCGGCTCAGCGCGGGGGGCGCGGTGATTGCGGCGGGCAGCCAGCGGCTCAGGATCTCGTCCAGTTCCCCGGCCACGATCGGCTTGCCCAGATACCCGTCCATGCCGGCCTCCGCGCAGCGCCGGCGGGTCTCATCCAGGGCGCTGGCGGTCATCGCCACGATCGGGACGGGCCGGCCTCCGCGCCGGGCCCGGGCGCCGCGCTGGCGAAGCTCGCGAGTCGTGTCGTAGCCGTCGCGCACCGGCATCTGGCAATCCATCAGGATCAGGTCGTAGCGCTGCTCGTTGAGCATCTCCAGCACGGCCTCCCCGTCCAGCGCGCGCTCCACCTGATGGCCGCGTCCGGTGAGCATCCGCTCGATCAGCATCCAGTTGACGTCGTGGTCCTCGGCCACGAGGATCCGCCCGCCCGTCGACCCGGCGCCCGCAGCCCCCTGCGCATCCCCGGCGGCGTCCTGTGAGCCGACCGGGGAGCCACCGAGCTTCGGTGGGCTCGCCGGCTTCGCTGGGCTGGAGAGCGTAGGTGCACGCAGGCCCGAACCCGCGCCACCGGCGCGCCCGCGCCTGGGCGGCGTCCCGGCCAGCGCCGTGGTGATCGCCTCCAGCAGCCTGGCCTGGCGTACCGGCTTGGCCAGCCGGCGGGCGATCCCGAAGCTGGCGTCGTCTGGGCGAGCGCCCGCCGATGAACTGAGCACGATCAGCCGGGTTCCGTCCAGCGCCGGCGTCTCGGTGATCTGGCGGGCCAGGTCGAGCCCACTCTCCCCTTCCAGGTTGAGGTCGAGCAGGGCGATCTGGAACGGGTCCCCGCTCCGCGCGGCGTCCTGCAGCGCCGCCAGCGCGTCGTGGGCCCCCGCGGTGGCCAGCGCGCGCATGCCCCAGGCGCCCACGTAGGACTGAAAGACGCGGCGGTTGGTGGCGTTGTCGTCCACCACCAGCACGCGCACCCCGTCCAGCTCGGCGGTCGGCAGCGGCACCGGCAGTTCCGCCTGGGGAGCCTCGAACGGGATCTCGAGGCTGAACGTACTTCCCCGGCCCAACGAGGTCTCGCCGCTGATCGTGCCGTGCATCAGCTGGGTCAGCTCGCGGGAGATGGACAGGCCCAGACCGGTGCCTCCGAACTTGCGAGTGGTGCCCAGCTCGGCCTGGGTGAAGGGCTCGAACAGCTGGCCCACCCGCTGGGGGTCGATCCCGATCCCGGTGTCGCGCACCTCGAAGCGCACCGTGATCGAGCCATCGCTGGTGGACACCCGGGTGAGCTCGACGGCCACCTCGCCCGCGGGCGTGAACTTCACGGCGTTGGAGACGAGGTTCTGCAGCACCTGGCAGACCCGCGTGCGATCGCCCCGCACCGCCCGCGGCACGTCCTCGTGCACGAAGCTCTGCAGCTCCAGCCGCTTGGCCCGCGCGGCGGCCGCCATCAGGTCGCATACGGACTCCACCGCCTCATGCAGGTCGAAATCCAGGTGCTCGAGCTCCATCCGGCCCGCCTCGATCTTGGCGATGTCCAGGACGTCACCGACAACGTGCATGAGCGCCTCGCTGGAGGACATGGCCACCTCCACGTACTTGCGCTGCTCCTCGTCGAGCCCCGTCTCCGACAGGAGCGAGAGCATTCCCACCAGGCCGTTCAGAGGCGTCCTGATCTCGTGGCTCATGTTGGCCACGAAATTGGACTTCATCTCCGAGGCCTCCTCGGCCACGGCCAGCGTCTGCCCCAGGCGCTCCTCCGTCTTGGCCAGCGTGGTGGTGCGGCTCTGGGTGGACTCGGCCATCTCGTTGAATGAGCTGGCCAGCATCGCCACCTCGCCCCGCCCTCGGGCCGGAACTCGCGTATCCAGCTCGCCGCGGGTCATGGCGGCCGCCGCCTCCGCCACTCTCCGGATCGGCTTGACGATCCCCCGTAGCAGGAACGTGGTGATCCAGAAGTCGAGGGTCAGCGACAGAAACAGTCCCAGCGCAGCCACCACGCCGGCCAGCGCCACCACGCCCGACAGACTCGACCGCCGGCGCCGGCGGAGGGCCAGGGCCATCGATTCCACTCGTGCCAGACGGTTTCCAACGGTGTTGATGATCGTGTCGCCCCGACCGAGCAACGACAGCATCTTCCCGTGGCTCAGATGCGTTCCGCCGAACACCATCGGCGTCGAGAACCCGATGATGTAGGACTCGAGCGCGCTGCTGAGGTGGCGCACCCCAGCCGCCTGGGAGGAACCGGCGGCTTCGCCGCGCAGCGCATCGAGCTCGCTGCCGAGCGTGAGCCGGGCTTGGGTGTACGCGGTCAGGTACGACGACTGCCGGGTGAGCAGATATCCCCGGAGCGAGCTCTGCATATTGGAGGCCGAGCGGTCCACCGCCACCGCGTCGATCGCCAGGTTGGCGGCGTTGTGCGTGGTGTTGAGGTCCGACTGCAGCCGCAGCACCGACAGCAGCAGAACCACGAACACCGCGCCCAGAAGGACCATTCGCAGCGCGTACAGGCCGATCACCGGCCTGGTGAGACTTCGAGTGCTCACCCGGCGAATTATCTCCGAGACAGCTCGGTCCGGTGCAAGGCCTCATACCGCGCCGGGCCGCCGCCGAGATGGGAGCGGTACAAGGTGACGTGCCGGGCGTCGAATTCCACGGAAGACGGCCGCTTCAGCAGCCGCGGCTGAACCCTGGCGTGACCGTGCACGCGCGCCACGGTGACGTGGGGCACGAACCTCCGCGCCTCTGACCCGAACAAGCCGGCGGCAACCAGTGCCTCAGCCAGCTCGGCCTGGAGGCCGGAAACCTGTCCGAGCGGGTCGAGGAGCTGCACGGCCAGCACCCGAGGACGGCAGCCGGATGACTCGCGCGCCGCCCGGTTCGGCGAGGCTGGATGCCGAGCGGGCGGCTGGCGCGAGGGGAGCCACAGCGCGTTACCCAGGGCCAGGTTTCGTGCGGGTCTCCCCTCCAGGCGGTCCATCGCCTGCGCCACTACCTCCACCACCTCAGGCGGCAGGCGGCCAAGGAAGCAGAGCGTCACATGCAGCGACTCGCTACCCACCGCCCGCAGGGCGGGTTCACTGACCACGACCTCGCCCTGCCAGCTCGCCAGCGCGCTCGCCACCGGCTCGGGCAGCTCCAGCGCGACGAACAGCCGCCACGTCGCCTCGGAGGAACCCGGCTCAGTCGTGTTCGCCCCGCAAGGCCCGGGCCAGGAGATGCAGCGCGACCGTGGTCGACCGGTCGCGGATATCGGCGCGGTCTCCCGGAAGCTTTGTGCTGCGCGTGAGCTGCCCGTCCCCCGGCCCGGCCACCGAGAAGCACACCAGCCCTACGGGCTTCTCCTCGCTTCCGCCCCCCGGCCCGGCGATCCCGGTGATCCCGACGCCCACCGACGCGGCAAACCGCGAACGCGCTCCGGCGGCCAGCGCGGCGGCCACCTCCACCGACACCGCCCCGAACTTCTCGATCAGCTCCGGCTCGACGGTGGCCTGCTCGATCTTGGCCTGGTTGCTGTAGGCCACGACGCCACCCGGGAAGTACTCCGAGGAGCCGGCCCGATCGGTCAGCCGCGCCGCCATCAGCCCTCCCGTGCACGACTCGGCCACGGCGATCGTCAGACCTTGCAGGAGCTCCGCCACCTGCTCGTCGATCGTCGCCCCGTCGCGGGAGAACAGCGTGTCCCCGTGCCGCTGGGCGATGAACTGCACCAGGGCGTCGTAGGCCGGCTCCGCGCCGGTTTGAAAGCGCGTGGCCACCTCTATCTCCCCCCGCCGCAGGCAGGTGGTGATCTCAAGCGGGTCCAGCGACAGCCCGGCCTCGGCAGCGTCCCGCAGCGTGCGGGCGATCTCGGATTCCGGGATGCCGAATAGACGGATCATCTCCCGCCGGTACTCCGTCGCTCCCGCGATCGCCTGGCGGAACGGGTCGGTTCGCACCGCCGCCCGCCACATCGGTTGCAGCTCGCGCGGCGGGCCGGGCAGCACAACAACCGTTGGTCCGCCGTCAGGCCGGGCAGGCGGGACGACCAGCCCGGGTGCCGTGCCCACGGGGTCCAGCACCGTCGCTCCCTCAGGGATCACCGCCTGCTTGCGGTTCGACTCCCGCACCGCTTCCGGATCCACACCGCGCCACCGGGACATCAGCGGCCTCAAGATCTCGCCGATCCGTTCTTCCAGCCGCGCATCCAGGACCATCGCTCGGCCCGAGAAGCGGCCAACGACCTCAGCGGTCAGATCATCCGCCGTAGGCCCGAGACCGCCGCTGGTCACAACCAGGGCCAGGCCGTCCTGCGCCATGTGGCGCAGCGCGCTGAGCAGGTCTTCAGGCCGGTCGCCCACCACCTCGATCATCTCCACATCCACCCCCAGTCCGAACAACTGCTCGGACAGCCAGGGCCCATTGCGGTCGGAGATGATCCCGGTCAGGACCTCGGTGCCGGTGACCAGGATCCCGGCTCGCGGGGCCGGGCTCATCCAGCGGCGCCGGTCGTCGCCGTGGTGGTCGTGGTGGTGGTGCAGGTCGGATCCGAGGCTGCGGCGAGCGGGCTGACTCCCTTGGGGGTGACCTTCAGGCCGATCGCCGCGGCGGAGGCCGCCACCGTGTAGGGCTTGCCGTTCGCGGTCATCGTCACCGCGTTGTTGCCCAGGGTGATGAATATCTGACCGCCGCGCAGGGTCGGGATCGCCTGGCCGGTCGTGTACGTGGTGCCGGGGATCAGGATGTGCCCGGTCCGGTTCTCCGCGCAGATGTACACGGTGCCCGTCGGCACCAGCTTGACCTTCGCCACCTTGGGCTTGGGCTTGGCATGCCTGACGGGAGTGGTCGTGGTCGACTTGTGGTGGCTGCGGGTGGAGGTCTGCGCGCTGGTCGGATTCGGCTGCTTGGTCCCGTTCTGCAACCCGATCAGGTAGAGGACCACCACGACGGCGACCAGCACCAGGGCGATGATCGCCCAGGGCGGCACGATTGGCCCGCGCATCGGCCGGGGCAGCCGCTCACGCTCCCGCCGCTCCCGGCCCTGACGCAGGCTGGGCGCCGGACGCAGATCATGGTCGATGGGCACTTCGTACTGGCGCTTGAACTCGTCCACCAGCAGCCGGCTGTCCAGCCCCAGGTAGTCCGCGTAGGTGCGCAGGAAGCTCTTGATGTAGACCGGTCCGGGAAGCAGGTCCCATTCCTCGTTCTCGATCGCTCGCAGGTAGCGGGCGCGGATCTTGGTCTGCATCTCCACTTCGGTCATGTCGATCCGGGCGCGCATGCGCGCCTCGCGAAGCGTCTGACCGATGTCCGCCATGGGCAGGAAGGCTAGTCGGACGACGCAGGCTTCGCCTGCGAATCAGAGCGCCGTCAGTCCTCGTTGCTGCCGAGCTCGACGTCAGAGCTCGTCTCCGGACCGGTGTCCGGGACCGGGGCGGGTGTCCGGGAGCCCGGAGCACCTTCGGCCAAGTGGGTGAGGATGCGCGGCACATCGGCCTCTGAGATCAGTACCTGGCGGGGCTTGGAGCCCTCGTAGCCGGAGATGATCCCCCGGCGTTCGAGCATGTCGATCAGCCGTCCCGCCCGGGTGTAGCCGAGACGCAGACGGCGCTGGAGCATCGAGGTGGAGGCGGTTCCCATCTGGGCCACCAGCGAGATGGCCTCCTCCAGCAGGGGATCCTCATCCGGGCTGAACTCATCCTCGCGCGAGGCACCGCCGGCGTCCTCGTCCTCCACCTCCTCCAAGAGCTCCTCGTGGAACTCGGGCTTGCCCTGCTTGCGCCAGGCCTCGGTCAGCTCGGCGATCTGGGCCTCGTCGATATAGGCGCCCTGGATCCGCTGGAGCCTGGAGGAGCCGACCGGCGAGAACAGCATGTCGCCTTGGCCGAGCAGCGATTCGGCGCCGTTGTGGTCGAGGATCACCCGCGAGTCGGTCTGGCTGGACACCGCGAAGGCGATCCGCGATGGGACGTTGGCCTTGATCATCCCGGTGATCACGTCGACCCGCGGTGACTGGGTGGCCAGCACCAGGTGGATGCCCACCGCCCGGGCCTTCTGGGCCAGGCGGATGATCGAGTCCTCCACATCGGCGGGCGCCACCATCATCAGGTCGGCCAGCTCGTCGATCACGCACAGGATGTAGGGCAGCGGCGGCTCGCCGCGCTTGTCCCGCGCCCGGTTGAGCTCGGGCAGCGAACGGGTGCGGGCCAGGGACATGATCCCGTAGCGCTGCTCCATTTCCCGGACGATGTTCTGCAGCGCGTTGGCGGCCATCCGGGGGCTCGTGATGACCGGCGTGAGCAGGTGCGGGATCGAGTCGTAGTGGTTGAGCTCCACCTGCTTGGGGTCGACCAGCACCAGGCGCACCTCGTGCGGGGTGGCCCGTAGCAGGATCGAGCTGAGCATCGCATTCACGCAGGCCGACTTGCCCGCGCCGGTCGTGCCGGCCACCAGCAGGTGGGGCATCTTGGCCAGGTCGGCGCCGATCGCCCGGCCCGCGATGTCCTTGCCCAGCCACACGGTGAGCGGCGACCAGTCCGCCGGCGGCTCTTGGAAGACATCGCCCAGGTGGACGATCTTGCGTCGCGCGTTGGGCACCTCCACCCCGACCGCGGTCTTGCCCGGGATCGGGGCCAGGATGCGGATGTCGGTGGCGGCCAGCGCGTAAGCCAGGTCGTCCTTGAGGTTGGCCACCTTGGACACCTTGATGCCCGGGGCTAGCCGCAGCTCGTAGCGGGTGATGTGCGGACCTGTGACGCGGCCCACGACCTTGGCCTCGACCCCGAAGTGTCCGAGCGCCTCGACCAGCTGCCGGGCCACCTGCTCCTGCCCCGCCGTGTCGGGCCGGGCCTGATCGGCGGTTGAGCGGACCAGCACACGGGTGCTGGGGATCCGCCACACGAAGCCGGGATCGTCGGTGATCGAAGCCCGGTAGCGGCCCTGTGGCGTCAGATCCTCTGGGTTTACCTTCGGCCGGCTCGCCGTGGCTACGCCGGCCTCGTCAACGGTTTCCTCGGGTTCCGGCTCGGGCTCGGGTTCGGGGTCGAACTCGGGTGGCTCCTCGGGCTCGAAGCTGAGCTGCTCGGGCTCGTCCCCGTCCATCGCCGGCGCCTCGACGTGGGTGGCCCTGACCACCAGCTCTCCCGTGTCCGGCTCGGGGATCAGGAACGGCTCGTCGTCGGGGTCGGCGGTCAGCCGGGACTGGGCAGCGTGGGTGGCCGCCCGGCGCGTGGCCAGCGTCGTCTCCGAGCGGCGGATCGCCTCGGCCGCCTGGGCCCGCCCGGCCAGCAGCACCGAGGCCAGCGTGGCGCCGCTCAGGAGGATGACCGCGGCCAGCAGCAGGAACACGGCCAGGATGTCGGCACCGACCGTGGACAGCAGGTGCCCGGCCACGTAGAACTCTCCCGCCCCCAGCATGCCGCCGCGCGCCTCGACCACGTGAGCGGCCCAGAACTGCGCGGCCGGCTCCTGACCGGGACCGATGCCCAGCGTCCCGGCGGCCAGGATCAGGGTCCCGGCGGCGGCCAGGCACACCGAGCCCATGCGCAGCGGGCGTCCCGGGGGGCGCAGATCCCGGCCCAGCACGAGTCCGCCCGCCACCAGCAGGGCGACCGGGATCAGGTAGGCCAGCTCGCCGACCAGGAAGCGCAGCCCGGTGACCGAGCTGTGGCCCAGCGTGCCGCCGGCCCAGTGCAGATAGGTGACGCCGGCCAGGAAGATCCCCAACGCGACCAGTGCCAGCGCCAGGACGTCGATGTGATGTGGCTCCAGGGCCACCAGCGACCGCAGGCTGCGGCGACTGGCCAAGAGCGAGCGTTTGGCTCGGGCGGCTGGCTTCTTTTTACGCTTGGTCGACGTCCGGGTGGCGGCCATATCCGGACTGAAGGCTTCGACGTCGGAAGTGAAGACCCTCTAAAGACTGTGTCCAGTCGGTGGAGATCGCGCTTACCATCTCTGCCTGTAAATGAACGATTTCGAACGACCTCCCCGAGTACTCGTCGTCGAGGACGACGACGCCATCGCCCAGGTTCTCCAGCGCTCGCTGCGCATGGAGGGATATGACGTGCGGATTGCCGGCGACGGCGTGGTGGCCCTCGACCAGGCCCACGCCTTCCTGCCCGACCTGGTGATCCTCGACCTTGGCCTGCCCCGTCTGGACGGGATCGACGTGGCCAAGACGCTTCGCGAGTCAGAGGACGTGCCGATTCTGGTCCTGACCGCCCGGGACGCGGTGGAGTCACGGGTCGAGGGCCTCGACGCCGGCGCCGACGACTATTTGGTCAAGCCGTTCGAGCGTCAGGAGCTTCTGGCCCGCCTGCGCGCGCTGCTGCGCCGCCGCCCCCCGCGCGGCCAGGCGGCGCTGGCTGTGGGTGACCTCAAGCTCAACCCGGACACGCACGAGGTGAGCCGCGGCGAGCGCCCGCTCGAGCTCACCCAAAGAGAATTTGAGCTCCTGGAGTACCTGATGCGCAACGAGCGGATCGTCATCTCGCGCCAGCGGCTGCTGGACGAGGTGTGGGGCTATGACCCCTTCTCGATGACCAACACCATCGAGGTGTTCGTGTCAAACCTACGACGTAAGCTGGAAGCGGGTGGTGAGCCCCGGCTCCTTCATACGATCCGCGGCGCGGGCTACGTTCTCCGCGTATAGGTCGGTCCCGATCCGCTGGCGTCTGGCCGGCGGATCCGCCGCTCTGACGCTGATCATCCTGGCGAGCTTCGCCGCGGTGGTCGGCGTGCTGACCGATCGCCAGGTCACGCGCCAGTTCTACGGCCAGCTGAGTAACGACGTCCAGCGGCTGGTCAGCGACATGCAGATCACGCGGGCCGGCCACGGCTACAACTGCAACTACGACCTGAGCTCGTCCCTGAGCTCGTTTGCCAACCCCGACGCGGCCCAGATCCGGGTGTTCGACCCGGCCGGAAACGTGATCTGCTCCCAGCTGACCAGCAAAACGGGCAAGCCGCTGAACATCCCCGCGTTCACGTACTTCGGCGGGACCTCCGCCTACGTACAGAACGGCTACCAGCTGGAGGCCCATTCCATCCGCCTCCCGCACCACTTCACCGGAACCCTGATCTACGGCCGGCAGCTGTCGAACCTGGACGACACGCTCGCCAAGGTGCGCCTATTCCTGGTGCTGGGGGTGTTCGGCGGCACCCTGCTGGCTCTGCTGGCCGGCCTGGCCACGGCCCAGCGGGCGATGCGCCCGATCGCGCAGCTGACCGATGCGGCGAGGGAGATAGAGCGGACCCGGGATCCCAGCCGCCATGTCCCCCACCCCCAGGCCGATGACGAGGTGGCCGAGCTGGCCCGGACGCTGGAGGGAATGCTGGGGGCGCTTGACGCGTCGCGCTCGGAGACCGAGGCGGCGCTGCGCCGGCAGCGCGAATTCGTGGCCGACGCCTCCCACGAGCTGCGCACACCCCTGACCAGCGTGCTGGCCAACCTGGAGCTGCTGGCCGACGAGCTGGAGGGAGAGCCGGCCGAGTCGGCCAAGGCGGCGTTGCGCTCCACTCGCCGCATGCGCCGCCTGGTCGGCGACCTGCTGCTGCTGGCTCGGGCCGATGCCGAACACCGTCGTCCCGCCCGGCCCACCGACCTGGCCGAGGTGCTGCTGGATGCCGCGGCCGAGCTGGGCGCGGTGGCCGAGGATCACGAGCTGACCATCAACCCCGGCGCGGCGCTGGTCGAGGGAGCGCGAGATGACCTGCACCGGCTGGTGCTCAACCTGATGGAGAACGCGGTGCGCCACACGCCGCCCGGCACCCACATCCGCGCCCGCAGCGGGTTGATCGCGGGCAGCCCCACGCTGGTGGTGGAGGACGACGGGCCCGGGATCCCGCCCGAGCTCCAGCAGCGCGTGTTCGACCGCTTCGTGCGCGGGGGCGGCGACTCAGCCAGTGGCGCGCGCGGGACGGGGCTGGGGCTGGCGATCGTGCGGGCGGTGGCCGAGTCTCACGACGCCACGGTGCGGCTGGGGACCCTGGAGGGTGGCCGAGGGACCCGGTTCGTGATCACGTTCAAGGACGGGCAAACTGAGCCCGCGAGCCCACAAGCCGCGGGCGTCGAGTTGCCTCAGACCTCCACGACCACCGGCAGCACCATCGGCCGGCGCCGCAGCCGGTCATAGACGAACGCGGCCAGGTCGTCGTGCAGCTCCTGCTGGAGCAGATCGATCTCGCGGATGCCGTCCTGCGCGGCACGGGCCAGCGAGCGCTCGACCGCTTCGCGGATCTCCTGGCGCAGTCCGTCGGCCTCCTCGATGAACGGCACGCCGCGGAAGATCACCTCGGTGTCGGCCACCGACGAGCCGTCCTGCTCTGAGACCGTGGCCACCACGATGAAGATCCCGTCGGCCGACAGCATGCGGCGATCGCGCAGCGCCACGTCGGCCGGATCGCCGATGTCGACGCCGTCGACGAAGATCATGCCCGACTGCTCGGGTTCGGAGAAGTGAGCGCCGTGGGCGTCGATGTCGAGCGGCAGGCCGTTGTCGCCTCTGAAGATGTTGTCGGGGTCGATGCCCACGGCCTCGGCGAGCTGGGAGTGCAGGTGAATCCGCTTGTGGTCGCCGTGGATCGGCATCACGTAGCGGGGCTTGACCAGGTTCAGCATCAGCTTGAGCTCCTCGGCGTAGCCGTGGCCCGAGGCGTGGATCTGCGCATCCGCGGTGGTCACCACGTCGCAGCCGATGTGGTACAGGCGGTCGACCGTCTCGGAGACCGCGCGCTCGTTCCCGGGGACCGGGGTGGCGCTGAACACCACCGTGTCACCGGAGTGGAGCTTGATCGCCCGGTGGTCGTTGTGGGCCATGCGGCGCAGGGCCGACAGGGGCTCGCCCTGGGAGCCGGTGGAGATGACGACGACCTTGTGGTCTGGCCAGTCCTCTACCTCCTGGGGCTGGATCAACATCCCCTCGGGTACATCGATGTGCCCCAGGGAGCGGCCGATGCCCACGTTCTTGCGCATCGAGCGGCCGACCAGTGCCACCTTGCGGCCCAGATGGGCGGCCGCGTCCACCACCTGCTGCACGCGGTGGATGTTGGAGGCGAAGCTGGTCACGATGATCCGGCCCTCCGCCCGGGCAAACACCTCCTCCAAGTGGGGGCCCACGATGCGTTCTGAGGGGGAGAAGCCGGGCCGGTCGGCGTTGGTGGAATCGCCGCACAGGAGCAGGATGCCCTCCCGCCCCAGCTCGGCCAGGCGGCTGACGTCGGCGGGCTCGCCGTCCACCGGGGTCTGGTCGAACTTGTAGTCGCCGGTGACCAGGACGGTGCCCAGATCGGTGGTCAGCGCCACGGCGCAGGCGTCTGGGATGGAGTGCGTCATGTGCACCAGCTCGAGATCGAACGGGCCAAGCTCGATCTGGTCGCCCGGGCTAAGATCGCGCAGGTCGCAGTCGCGCAGGCGGTGCTCGTCCAGCTTGGAGCGGGCCATCGCCAGGGTGAGCTTGCGGGCGTAGACCGGAGGGGCGTCAGCGCCGCCCAGCTCTCTGAGGACCCAGGGCAGCGCGCCCAGGTGATCCTCGTGGCCGTGGGTGATGACGAATGCCTCGATGTCGTCGACGCGCTCGCGCAGGTAGGTGAAATCGGGGAGGACCAGGTCGATCCCCAGCATCTCGGCGGTGGGAAAGCGCAGGCCGGTGTCGACGACCACGATGCGGTCCTCGTACTCGACGACCATCATGTTCTTGCCGATCTCGCCCAGGCCGCCGAGCGGCAGGACGCGCAGCCTTCCGTTCGTAGAACTCACGTTTCAACGATCTGCAGCAGGCCGTGGCGCTCGAGCAGCGCCCGGATCACCGGAACCTCCTGCTCGTCCAGGGGCACGTAGGGCAGCCGGGGCTCCCCCACCTCCAGGCCGAGCAGGTTCAGGGCCGTCTTGATGGTGCAGGCCAGCGGCGCGATCCCCATGTCCTGGTAGACGTCCGTGAGCGAGTCGTGGATCCGGCGGCGATTCTCGGGCTCGTCGACCATCCGGCGGAACTCGCGCCCGAACACGTGGGTGGCGGTGAGGACGCCACCCGGCTCGCCCATGTCGAGGACCTCGGCCAGCATATCGTCGTTGCCGGCGTAGATCGACAGCCCGTCGATCGGGGCCAGGTTGGCGTGGTTGGCCTGCTTGACGCCGACGACGTGCTCGAGCTCGCCCAGCCGGGCGATCAGCTCGTTGGGCAGGTCCGATCCGGTGCGCTGGGGGATGTTGTAGAGGAGGATGGGCAGATCGGTGGCCCGGTCGATCTCCTCGTAGTGGCGGATGATCCCCCGGTGGCTCGGGCGGTTGTAGTACGGGTTGACGCTGAGCAGCGCGTCGGGCCGCAGCTCGGTGACCCGCTCGGTCAGCTGCACGGCATGGTGGGTGTCGTTGGATCCAGCCCCGGCGATCACGGTGGCGTCGGGGAACGAGGAGCGCATCTCGCCGACGATCAGCTCGATCATCCGCACGTGCTCCTCGTCGTTCATCGTGGCCGCCTCGCCGGTGGTGCCGCACACCACAACGCCGTCCGAGCCGCTCTCGATCAGGTGATGCAGGACGCGGATGGCCGCGGCCTCATCGAGCCCGCCCGAAGGGTCGAACGGCGTGATCATGGCCGTCAGAATCGCGCCGAAATTCGCCGTCATCGCCGGGATTATCTCAGAGGGTGGCACGAGCCGAGCTCAGAGCAGATGCTCCAGGCCGACGACCGGCGTCTCGGTCAGCGTCGCCACCTTGCGGATGGCCAGCAGCACGCCGGGCATGAACGACTCGCGATCGATCGAGTCGTGGCGGATCGTCAGCGTCTGGCCCACGTCACCCAGGATGACCTCCTGATGGGCGACCAGGCCGGGCAGTCTGACCGAGTGGATCGGAGGCGCGGGGCGGTCGGGGGCTGCCTCGTGCATCAGGCGGGCGGTGCGGGCGGCCGTGCCGCTCGGCTTGTCCACCTTGCGGTCGTGGTGGAGCTCGATGATCTCCGCCGCGCGCATGTGCTTGGCCGCCTCGACGGCAAACTTGGTCATCAGCACCGCCCCGATCGCGAAGTTGGGCGCGATGAAGATGTTGGCGCCGGTGAGGCCATCGAGTTCGGCGGGATCGAAGCCGGTGGTGCCGACGACCGCGTGCACGCCGGCTTGTACGGCCTGGCGGATGTTCTCGAGGGCCGTGTCGGGGATCGTGAAGTCCACGAGCACGTCGGGGCGGTTGGCCAGGGCATCGGCCAGCGAGGTGTTGATCGACGGATCGGCCCGGGCCACCAGCTCCATGTCGTCGGCGCCTTCGACGGCTCCGCAGACGGTCGACCCCATCCGGCCGGCGGCGCCGGTGACGGCGACGCGGATCATCAGGTCGCCGCTGCGGCCAGCTCGACCCGCGAGACAGCTTCGTCGAAGCGCTGCTCCTCGGGGCCGATGCCGGCGATCGAGAGCTGCTCGGGATCCCACAGCTCCTGGCCGAGGGCTTCCAGGTCGCCGATCGTCACGGCATCGATCTGCTCCACCACCTCGTCGAGCGAGAGCAGCGGCACGTCTCCCAAAAGCTCGGCGCCCAGCCGGTTCATGCGGGCGCCGGTCGATTCCAGGGCCAGCAGCACGCGGCCCTTGAGGTTCTCCTTGGCTCGGTGCAGCTCGTCGGGCATGGCCGGCTCGCTGCGCAGGCGGGCCAGCTCGGCGCCGACGATCTGCATGGCCTCGCCGATGTTGTCCACTCGGGTGCCCAGATACAGGCCGACCTGACCGGCGTCCTGGTAGGCCGAGGTGAACGAGTACACCGAATAGGCCAGGCCGTGCTTCTCGCGCACCTCCTGGAAGAGGCGCGAGGACGAGGTCCCGCCGAAGATCGTGTCGAGCACCCGGAGGGCGAAGCGGCGCTCGTCGTGGCGCGAGAGCCCGCCCCCGCCAAGCGTGATGTGAAATTGCTCGGTGTCCTTGCGCTCGAACTTGCGGGTGTGCCGGCTGGCGGCCGGGGCGGCCTCGAAGCCCGGGATGTCGGTGGCGCTCTGGACGCCCGTGGGGATCCGCTCTGCGGCCATCTCGACCAGCTCGTCGTGGTCGATTGCGCCGGCCGCGGCGATCACGATGTTGGCCGGCGCGTAACGCGAGTGATGGAAGCTGGCGATCTGCTCGGGCGGCGTGCCGGCGATCACCTCGGAGCGCCCGATGATCGCCCGGCCGAGCGGGTGATCCCCGAACACGGCGTCGCCCAGCACGTCGAAGACCTTCTCCTGGGGATCGTCCTCGTACATGGCGATCTCCTCGAGGATCACTGCCCGCTCTGAATCGATCTCATCCAGCGAGGGGCGGAACACCATGTCGGCCATCACGTCGAAGGCCTGGGGCACGTGCTCGTCGATCACCCGGGCGAACACCGAGGTGGTCTCCTTGCCCGTGCCGGCGTTCAGCTCGGCTCCCATCCCGTCGAAGATCTGATCGATCTGCAGCGAGCTGTACTTGGCCGAGCCCTTGAACAGCAGGTGCTCCAGCAGGTGCGACAGGCCGGCCTCCTGGTCTGATTCGCCGCGCGACCCGGCGCCGATCCAAAAGCCCAGCGAGACGGATCGGACGGAGGGCATGGCCTCCGTCACGATCCGTACGCCTGAGTCCAGCGTGGTGAGCCGGTGCTGAAGGGTCACGGGGCGCGTCAGGAAGAGACGCTCGCTCGCGATCTACGAGCGCGGGCGATCCGGATCCCGGTCGCGCACGCGCTCGCGGTCGCCGTCGCGGCTCCGTGAGCGCTCGCCGTTGCTGCGGTCACGAGGCCCTCGATCGGGGCGCCGCTCGCGGCGCGGACCGCCGTCACCACCGGCCGAGATGCTGGCGAGCTCCTCGACCGACTTGCCGGCGATCTCCGGGTCCTCGGCCAGGCGCAGTCCGATCCGGCCGCGCTCACGGTCGACCTCCACCACGCGGACGGCCAGTTCGTCACCCTTGTTGAGCACCTCCTCGACCGTGGCGATCCGGCGACCCGGAGCCACGTTGGAGATGTGCAGCAGGCCGTCGGTTCCCTTGGCCAGCTCGATGAAGGCGCCGAAGGTCGTCGTCTTGACCACCTTGCCGGTGAACTCGTCGCCGACCTCCACCTCCTTGGTCATCGAGCGGATCCGGTCGACCAGAGCGTCGCCCTTCTCGCCGTTGGAGGCGTAGACCAGAACCTGGCCCTCGTCGTTGACGTCGATCTGGGACTCGAACTCCTCCTGCAGGGAGCGGATCGTCTCGCCGCCCTTGCCGATCAGCAGCCCGATCTTCTCCGGGTCGATCTTGATCGAGCTGATCCGAGGCGCGTGCTTGGAGAGCTCGGCGCGCGGGTGCTCGATCGTGTCGTGCATCTTGCCCAGGATCGTCGTCCGGGCCACCTTGGCCTGGGCGAGCGCGTCGCGCAGGATGTCGAACGTCACGCCGGTGATCTTGATGTCCATCTGCAGGGCGGTGATGCCCTGGTCGGTGCCGGCCACCTTGAAGTCCATGTCTCCCAGGTGGTCCTCGACACCGGCGATGTCGGTGAGGACGATGTAGTCATCCCCCTCCTTGATCAGGCCCATGGCGATGCCGGCCACCGGCGCCTTGAGCGGCACACCGGCGTCCATCAGGCTGAGGCTCGAGCCGCACACGGAGGCCATCGAAGATGAGCCGTTGGACTCGAGGATGTCCGACACGACGCGGATCGTGTAGGGGAACTCCTCCTGGCTGGGGATCATCGGGACGATCGCCCGCTCGGCCAGCGCGCCGTGGCCGATGTCGCGGCGCTTGGGACCAGCCAGGCGCCCGGCCTCGCCGACGCTGAACGGCGGGAAGTTGTAGTGGTGGAAGTAGCGCTTGGCCGTCTCCAGGCCGAGCGTGTCCAGCCGCATCTCCTCACGGGTGGTGCCCAGGGCGACCACGCTGAGGGCCTGCGTCTGGCCGCGGGTGAACAGCGCCGAGCCGTGAGCGCGCGGAAGCGTGCTGACCTCGATGGTGATCGGACGGATCTCCTCGGCGTTGCGGCCGTCCGGGCGACGCTTCTGGACCGCGATGCGCTCGCGGATCAGCGCCTTTTCCAGCTTGTCGAAGGCGCGCTGGGCGTTGGCCCGGTAATCGGCGTAGGTCTCGGTGGCCAGGTCACCCGAGTACTGGGTGAGCACCTGCTCCTCGACCGCCTTGGTGGCGTTCTGGCGATCCAGCTTGTCCTCCACCTGCGTGGCCTGATCGAGCGCCGCGCCATGCGAGGACTTGATCTGCTCGTACAGCTCTTCGCTGACCCCGGGAACGTCGACGGCCAGCTTCTCCTTGCCCGCCTGGGCGCGCAGCTCATGCTGAGCGGCGCACAGCTTCTTGATCGCGTCGTGGGCGATGTCCAGGGCATCGAGGATCTCCGCCTCGGGGATCTCGTTGGCGCCGGCCTCCACCATCAGGATCGCCTCGTCGGTGCCGGCCACGATCAGGTCGAGGTCGGTGTTGTCGATCAGGTCCTCCTCGTCGGGGTTGACGACGAAGTTGCCGTCGACCTTGCCGATCCGCACGGCACCCACGGGCGTGGGCACGGGGATCTCGGAGAGCATCAGCGCCGCCGAGGCGCCGTTCATGGCCAGGATGTCGTAGGGGTTGACGTGGTCGATCGACAGCGGAATGGCCACGAGCTGGGTCTCATAACGCCAGCCCTTGGGGAACAGCGGCCGGATCGGCCGGTCGATCATGCGCGCGGTCAGGATCCCCTTCTCGCCGGCGCGACCCTCGCGCTTGAAGAAAGAGCCGGGGATCTTCCCGGCCGCGTACATCCGCTCCTCCACATCCACGGTGAGCGGCAGGAAGTCAACGTCGCGGATATCACCCGCGGTAGCGGTGCAGAGCACCATGGTGTCGCCCGCACGGACGACGACGGCGCCGGAGGCCTGCTTGGCCAGCCTGCCGGTCTCGAACGAAATCTCCTTGCCGGCGATCTCGACGGACACGCGCTTTACGGCGTCAGACATATTCAATTCCCTTCTGCTCCGCCCTTCGGTCGGCGAAGTCCCTTCGTCTTTTCTCTTAGTCCGAACAGGTTGATCCTAGCGGCTTTCGGTGGATGGCTTCCGGCGCGCGGGTGGGCCGCGGGAGGTTGCTGGACGGCCCGGGTGGGGTGCTCGCCGTGGGGGGCTTGAGGGCGGGCTAAGCGGACCGCGCGGTCCGCTTATGGTACGGTGAAGCGGACCGCACAGTCCACTTTACCACCGGAGGGCGTTAATGGAACCGACAAGCGTGAGAAATCCCTGGCTGATCCTGGTGATCGCCTGCCTGGCCCAGTTCATGGTCGTCCTGGACGCGACGATCGTGAACGTCGCGCTCCCCTCGATCCAGCGCGGGCTGCATTTCTCCACCGCCAATCTGGCCTGGGTGATCAACGCCTACACGCTGGTGTTCGGCGGCTTCCTGATGCTGGGCGGCCGAGCCGCCGACCTGCTTGGGCGCCGTCGTCTGTTCGTGGCCGGGGTGATCCTGTTCTCCGCGGCCTCGCTGTTCAACGGGCTGGCGCAGTCCTCGACGATGCTGATCATCGGGCGCGGCATGCAGGGCCTGGGCGGCGCGCTGGTCTCACCGGCCGCTCTGTCGATCATCATGACCACCTTCCGGGACCAGGGCGAGCGGACCAAGGCGCTCGGCGTGTGGAGTGGCATCGCCGCCGGGGGTGCCGCGTTCGGCCTCCTGCTGGGCGGGGTCCTGACCGACCTGGTCTCCTGGCAGTGGATCTTCTTCGTCAACGTCCCGGTGGGCGTCCTGGCCACGCTGCTGGCCGCCCGCTTCGTGCCGGAGTCGCGCGCCGACCTCGGACACCATTCCTTCGACCTGGCCGGGGCCACCACGGTGACGGCCGGACTGATCACGCTCGTGTTCGGGATCGTCAAAGCGCAGGCCTGGGGCTGGGGCTCGGCCCGGACGCTCCTCGTACTCGGCGCCGGCGTCGTGCTGCTCGGCGCCTTCGTGGCGATCGAATTCCGCTCGAAGGCGCCTTTGGTGCGGCTGAGCGTCTTCCGGACCCGGACGATCTCTGCCGCCAACGCGGTGATGCTCCTGGTCGCCTCGGGGATGTTCGGGATGTTCTTCTTCGCCTCGCTGTACGTGCAGGACATCCTCGGCTACAGCCCGCTGCGGGCCGGGTTCGCCTTCCTGCCCGTGACCGGCGGGATCATCGTCGGCGCCGCGCTGGCCCAGCAGCTGATCCGCCGGATCGGGGTCCGCAACGTCGCCGTCGCCGGTACCTCGCTGGCCGCGGTCGGGTTGATCGTGCTCACTCGGGTGCCGGTGCACGGCTCCTACGTGAGTGACCTGCTGGTCGGCCTGATTCCGATGTCGATCGGGATGGGACTGACCTTCGTCCCGGTGACGCTGCTCGGGACCTCCGGGGTCAGCAACGATGACTCGGGGCTCGCCTCCGGCCTGTTCAACACCTCCCAGCAGGTGGGCGGCTCGCTCGGCCTGGCGATCCTCGCCACGCTGGCGGCCAGCCAGACCAGCAGCCTGCTGCACGGCACGCACGCCGCTCTGGCGGCGCAGTTCGCCGCCCGGGTGTCCGGCTACCACGTGGCGTTTGCGGCCGCCGCTGTGATGCTCGGCCTGGGCGCTCTGCTGTTGGCCGTCCTGCTGCGGCGCCGGCATCTGGAGAGCGTCGAACTCGATCCAACGGCTGTGCCGGTGGCCGTATGACCCCGCAGCCGGTCACAATGTGAAGTGGATGTCAGCGACTCACCGACCCCAGCGCTCCGATGCCGCCCGCAACCGCCAGCGACTGCTGGCGGCGGCGGTTGAGGTGTTCGCCGAGCACGGCTTGGACGCCGGGGTCGGCGAGATCGCCTCGCGGGCGAAGATCGGCCGGGGCACCCTGTTCCGCAACTTCCCCTCCAAGCAGGACCTGATCGCGGCGGTCGTCGCGGACAAGATGCAGCGAGCTGTGGCGGACGGGCGGAAGCTGCTGGCCAGCGACGAGGGACGCGGCACGGCCGTGTTCGAGTTCCTCAAGGAGATGGTGCATCGCCAGCAGCGGGAGCGGGCTCTGTTTGAGGCGATCGCCGACGAGTTCCTCTCGCATCCGGACATCAAGGCCGTGCAGACCGATCTGCTGGGCCTGCTGGACGACCTGCTTGACGACGGTAAGCGAGCGGGCACCGTGCGTCTGGACGTGGGAGCTGTGGACGTGATGCTCCTGACCAAGGGGGTCTGCTCGGCGGCCAGCGCGCTGGAGGGCAGTCCCGAGCTCCTCGATCGCCACCTGGCCCTGATCACGGCGGCGATCTCCACGCCCGAGCACGCGGTACCGCTGGCCGGACCGACGCCCACGATCGCGGACCTGAGCGCGGCGCACTCAGTCCGCCGCTAGCTGCAGCTCCACCCGGCGGCGGGCCAGGATCGTGTGCAGCCGCTCGGCCTCCCGCGCGGGGCGCTGATGGAAGTTGTCATAGGTGATGCGGACGGTGGGCATGCCGGTCTTGGCGAGGATCGTGGCGTCCTGCTCGCGGTCCTCGATGAAGGCTTCGTGGGTCTGGTGGGTTTCCCAGCCGTCCGTCTCGACGACCAGCTGTTCCTCGGTGAACAGGACGTCCGTGCGGTAGCCACAGACGAACTCGTTCATGACGTAGGCGGGAAGGTCGTACCGGAGGGCGAACGGCGGCCAGTCATCCTCGAAGGCTGAACGGGTCGGCTGCTTCTGGCTCGTGGCGAGGATGGGGCCTAGGTGCGGGACGCCGGGGTGGCGCGGGAAGCGGGCGAGGAGCGCTCGCAGGTCAGCCAGCTCGATGCGGTGCTCCAAGCGGATCTCGTTGACGACTCGGCGCAGACGCTTGGGGTACAGCTTCGGCGCGACATCGAGGAGGGTGAGGGCCGGACTGATGATCCGCAGGCCGGGCTCGGGCGTGACGATGTCCGAGCGCAGCAGGCGGCGGTTGCGGTGGATCACCAGGCCGCCGAGCCGGCGGTCCGTGGGGACGGTGACGTGGAGTGGGTAGCGCCAGCGCTTGTAGATGCCGTAGTAACTGGCGGCAGAGATGTCAACCAGGGCCGAGCGGGGGCCGGCGGCCAGGAGGGCGCCCTTGGCGCGGTCGTGGGGATGGGTTGGGAGGTGGCCGACGGCGTAGACGCGGTGGTAGGCGGGGATCAGGAAGCCACGCCTGATGCGGTGGCGAATGGCGCTGGCAGTGAGGGGGAGGCGGTTGAGCTGGTCGCGATGGATATAGCCACCCTGGCGGGCTGCGAGGACGCTGATCAGGGCATCGGTGGATGAAAGTGTCGCCACAGCGTCACTTTGATCCACAGGTCATGTAGAGAAGAGCGTTTCGCGCCCCGGTTTTCTCCGTCTGCCGGCGGTGAGAGCATCGCCGCGCATGGAACGGAGTGAGATCGTTCGCCACCTCACCAGCCGGCGAGCACTGGCGATCAACGAGGCCGAGGTGATCGCCCTCCAGTTGGCCGTGTGGATCAGCACGATGACCGCATCGCACCACAGCGGCATGTCGACGGTCCTGATCGGGCTCGGGACGGTGGGGTTGGCCAGCGGGATCGTGCTGCTGGTCATCGGCGCCAGGCATGGCCGGCACACGTTCCGGTTGCTCCGCTTCCTGGTCTACGACGCGTCACTGCTGATCGTGCTGTTCGCCGACCTCTACTGGGCCTATGGCGGCGGGCGCAACTTCAGCGTGCCGCTCAGCCATTTCGACTCGGTCTACTTCTCGGTGGGAACGCTGAGCACGATTGGAGCCGGGAACATCACGCCGCTCAGCACCCCGGCACACGCAATCCAGATGGCGCAGATGCTGGTTGATCTGGTGTTCGTGCTGATCGCTGTGACGGCGGTCACCGGCCGTCTCACCGCTTACCGTCCCCCGGCCCAGCCCGGTTCAGCCGGTTCAGCCGG
>Ga0182024_10002350_pt1 | contig 47186 bp, 41 predicted proteins | sample P32metaG_FD_120480 | JGI IMG/M metagenome (GOLD analysis project Ga0182024, IMG submission 120480) | Permafrost microbial communities from Stordalen Mire, Sweden - P3-2 metaG (Illumina Assembly) | ecosystem: Environmental > Terrestrial > Soil > Wetlands > Permafrost | place: Sweden: Stordalen... | reverse complement strand
CTGGTGCAGGCGGGCGTCGCCTCGCTGAAGATCGAGGGCCGGCTCAAGTCGCCGGCGTACGTCGCCAGCATCACCCGCGTCTACCGCCAGGCGCTCGACCGGGTGATGGCCGAACTGACCGGGGTGCCGACGCCGAAGTTCGAACCGCAGGCCGCCCGTTACGAATTGGAGATGAGTTTTTCCCGGGGCCTCTACACCGGCTGGTTTCGCGGCATCAATAATCAGGAGCTGGCGCACGCGCGCTTTGGCACCAAGCGCGGGGTCTTCCTGGGCGAAGTGGCCGCGGCAACCGATGAGTCGGTCACGCTCACCCTGGCCGCCCCGCTCAAACCGGGAGACGGGGTCGTCTTCGATGCGGGCAAGCCCGATGAGCGGGAGGAAGGAGGCCGCGTCTATCAGGTCGAGGCGCGCGGCGGGGCCGGCGGGCCGGTCACCCTGCGCTTCGGCGCCGGCGACCTCGATTGGCGCCGCATCCGCCCGGGCCAGCGCCTGTGGAAAACCAACGACCCGGCGCTCGATCGGGACGTCAAGGCCAGTTTTGCGGGCGACCAAGTTCATTTCCAACGCCCGATCCGGCTCGAGGTCCACGGGCAGGCCGGCGGCCCGATGACGTTGATCGCGGACGATGGCCAGGGGCACGTCGTGAAAGTCGAGTCGGCGGTGCCCTTAGCCCCGGCCGCCAACCAGCCACTCACGGCGGAGCGCCTGCGGGCCCAGCTGGGCCGCCTCGGCGGCACGCCCTTTCGCCTGGGCGAACTCCACTCGCGATTGGAAGGGGAGGTGATCGTGCCGGTGAGCGAACTAAACCGCCTGCGCCGCGAGGCGGCCGAAGCGCTCGCCGCGCTGCGGGCCCAGCCTCCGCGCTGGCAATCGGCGCCGGAGATCGTCCGGCCGAATCTGGCCCCCACAGGCTGCCCCCGGCCCGAGCCGGAACTGATCGTCGTCATCCGGCTCCTCGCCCAGCTCGAGGCCGCGTGGGCCGCCGGAGCGCGCACCGTCTACTGCGAATTCGAGAACCCCAAGCACTACCGGGAGGCGGTCGCCCGCTGGCGCGCCCTGCAGGGATCCGCCGGCGGCGCCGGGAGCTCCATTTGGGTGGCCCCGCCCCGGATCTTCATCCCCGGCGAGGAGTGGATTCTGGAGCAGGTGCGCTCCTGCGCGGCCGATGGCTACCTCGTTCGCAACTACGATCACCTGAAATTTTTCGCGGCCGACCGCAAGCGCGGCGACTTTTCCTTGAACGTCGCCAATCCCTGGACCGCGGAGTATTTCATCCGGCGCTTTGGCCTGGAACGCGTGACCGCGAGCTACGACCTCAATATCACCCAATTGGAGGCCCTGCTGCGGGGCGCGCCCGGCGAATGGTTCGACCTCACGATCCACCAGCGGATGCCGCTCTTTCACATGCACCATTGCGTGTTCTGCGCCTTTCTCTCCGCGGGAAAAGACTACCGCGACTGCGGCCGGCCCTGCGACCAGCACCGGGTGGCATTGCGGGACCGGGTCGGCGCCGAGCTCCCGCTGCGGGCCGACGCCGGCTGCCGCAACACGGTCTTCAACAACCGCGCCCAAACTGGCGCCGAGTATGCGGCCCGGCTGATCGCGCTGGGCGCGCGGCACTTCCGGGTCGAATTCGTGAGCGAGGAGCCGGCGGAGGTCGGCCGCACGGTGGAGCGCTACCGCCAGCTGCTGGCCGGCGAAATCAGCGGCGGGGAGCTCTGGCGGGAGTTGAAACTCCTCAACCAGCTCGGCGTGACCCGGGGTCAGATGGAAACGGCGGCCGCGTTGATTCAGCGCAAGGGCTGAGCGCCGCGCGCGCCCGGAGCGGGCACGTAGGGAACCACCCCATATGCGGGGCCGGGGGCCGCGGGTAAGGTGGGCCCATGACAACCGCCTCTCCGGCCCGCCTCGGCGGCCCCGTCGACCGTCCGATCAGCCTGCGCCCAATGTCCCGCTCCCCTGGCGCCAGCGATCCGGTTACCCCCGCCCGCGTCACGGCCAGCATGCGCGCCGACGCCGACCGGCTGCTGGTCACCCGCTACCTCGGCGGCGACGAAAGCGCGTTTGCGGACATCGCGAACTTCTACCGGGCCAAAATCTTTTCGCTCGTCCTCAATTTCCTGCACGACCACGGCGACACGGAGGAAATCGTGCAGGACACGTTCCTGCGGGCCCACCGGAACTTGGCGCGCTTTCGGGGGGATTCCTCCCTCGCCACCTGGCTTTACCGCATCGCGACCAACCTGGCCCGCAACCGCTACTGGTATTTCCATCGCCGCTCGCGCCACACCACGGTCTCCCTCAATACGCCGATCAGCGCGCCGGACGGCGCCACGATCGCCGATCTCATTTCGTCCTCCACCCCGGATCCCGGGCACGAGAACAGCCAAAAGGACTTTACCGAAGTGCTCACCTCCTGCCTGACGAAACTCGAGGGCCATCACCGCGAGATCCTGAGCCAGCGGGTGATCGAAAACCGTTCGTACGACGAGATCAGCGGCTCGCTGGGCCTGAAGCCGGGCACGGTCAAAAGCCGGATTGCCCGCGCGCGGGAATGCCTGCGCCGGCAGCTGATCGATACGTGCCCGGAGTTTGCCACCGCCGGCGACGCCGCCCAGTGGTTCAAGCCCTACCGGGCGACGAGCGCGATCGGCGCCCTCTAAGCCGAGGCGGAGTCGGGTGCAGCTCGGGGCCCCAAAAAAAGGCAGCTTCGGTGGCGCCAGCGCCGGCCGAAGCCTTGGATGTTAGGACAACTGCCGCCAAGCGAATGATTCGCCCCGGCGAGTTCAGGCGCTAAGCGCCCGTAGGGCCCAGCCCCTTATTTCTTGGACTTCTTCTTAACGGGCTTCTTCTTGGCGACTTTTTTGGTTTTTTTGCTCATATGTTTTTTTAACTGGACGGTGCGGGGCCGGAGCGGCCGATCGGAAGATCGGCCGTCTACCGGTTCACTGCCGTCACGAGAATCTGCGAGAACAACTGAAGGTGAAAGAATAATCCTAGGGACGCGAGCCCCAATCGCGGGGGCGGCCGGATCAGCGCGAAACCGGCAACACGAAGAGCAGCACCGCGAGAAAATGGCAGGAGCTGCCACTGAGCGTGAACGTGTAGCCCATCGCCTGCCCGTGCGGCCGGCGTTCCCAGCGCTGGATCAGCGAGCCCAGCGTGTAGCAGATCCCGCCGGCGAGCAGTAACCAAAGTCCGGTTACAGGCACCGCGGGGCGCGACGCGCTGAGCGCGAACACCGCGAGCCAGCCCACCGCCAGATAGGCCAGGGTCCAGATCCCGCGGCCGCGGCCGGGCGTAAAGAATTGCAGGAGGACCCCGGTGCCGCAGAGCCCCCAGACGATCGCGAAGGCGGTCCAGCCCCAGGCGCCGCGCAGATTCACGAGGAGAAAGGGGGTGTAGGTGCCCGCAATGACCAGGAAGATCGCCGCCCGCTTGAATTTGAGCAGGCGCCGCTTCCAGGCCTCGGTGCGCTGCCGGTCATGCAGGACGAAGGCGGTGTAGAGGAGGACCAGCGTGCTCCCAAAGACCGAGAAACTGACGATCGTCCACACATCGCCCCAGAGGCTCGCGAGCACCACCAGCAGCACGAGTCCGGCGATGCTGGCGGAAAGCCCGAAGGTGTTGACCAGCGCCCAAGGGCGGAAAACCCGTCCGGCCGAGCCCGACTGCGCCCGGGCCTTTTCCCGGCGGCGCGCCACCAGGCCGTCGGTGAAGCGGTCGCACCAGCGGATGAAGGCGCAGGGCCGCGGATGGGCAAACGCGTTGGGGCTCCACTCCTCGCCTTCGGCATACAGTGTGCGCGGGATCACGCAGGTGCCAAAGAGCCAGTCGGCCAGCGGCAGCCCGAAGAAGCCGGAAATCCCCTCGTTGCATTCGATCACCGCGTGGTGGCGCAGATGGAAGCCGTATACCCGGCGCCACAATCCGCCCCAGCGGGGGTTTTCGATCAGGGGCGCCCACTTCTCGAAGGCCCAATGCTCGACCGCGTGCACCAGTTCATAGAGCGAGAGCGAAGCGGTCAGCGCGATCAGCCCGGCGGCGATCCAGGGGAACGAGGGCCAGAGCGCCTGGAGGGCGAAGAGCAGCGGCGAGATAATGAGCGCAAAGATGCCGAGGGAATACCAGGGAAAGAACGAGGCCTCGTCCTGCTCCGGCTGCGTGATGGGATAAAGATTCTCGATGAAGGGAATCTCCCGGCCGCCGGGGGTCGCCTTGCGCCCGATGCGGGTCAGGGCGTGATGGAGGGTATGCTGCCGGTAGAAATGGCGCAGGCCCGGGAACGCCGGCTTATGCAGCACGTAGCGGTGGAAGAAATATTCCACAAAACCGTTGAAGAGGACGAAAAGGAAGAACGCGGCCGCGCCCTTGGCGCCGGAGGCCGCCCATTGCTCATGCCACAGCGCCGGCGCCAGGGCGCGCAGCGCGAGCAAGAGGAGAGCCAGCGTGACGCCGACTGTGACCAGGAAGAGCGGCAGGGAGAATTTCTCCTCCGGCGGATGGACCGGGGCGGAAGCATCCGGCAGGGGTTGACCAAGGGACATGCCTCCAACCTACTCCGACAATCGCCGAAAGGGGAGCAGAAACTTTCGATCGCCGGCGGGCCGCCCTCGCGCCAGCGGCCGCCCCAAAAAAAATGCGCGCCAGGCGGGCGGCCCACGGCCGCCGCTTCTCCTCGACTGCGAAATAATCGCCGCCCGTCTGGATATCGGGCCGCCCCGCCACCCGATCAGCCGGGATCGGACACCGCGATCATCGCCTTGAGGAGCGCCGGATCGGCCGCCACCGCCGCGAACCGCACCGGCGTCTCCGCCAGGGCGAAGCGGTGGGTGATCCAAGGCCCCGTGTCGATCCGCCCCGCTTCGATCAGCGCGATGATCTCGCGAAAGGTCGCCGGCAGGGCGTTGCGACTGGCGAGGAGCGTCAGCTCCCGCCGGTGGAAATTGGGGTCCGCAAAGGTAATATCGCCGGGGAAAAGCCCGACAAAGACGATCCGGCCGCCGTGCGCCGCCAGTTCGAAAGCGCCGGTCATCGACTGCGGATTGCCGGTGGCGTCGATCACAACCGTCGGCAGGTCGCCGCCGCCCAGCGCCAGAATTTCCTCCCGCGCCGCCGCGCCGGCTACGACCGTGTGCTGCACGCCGAATTGCCGCCGGCAAAACTCCAGGCGCGGAGCACTGACGTCCATCACGCTCAAGCGGGCGCCGGACACCTGCGCAAACTGGATCACGCTGAGTCCGATCGGTCCCGCCCCGATGACCAGCACCGAGTCCTCCGGAGTCAGCTGCGCCCGCTCGACCGCATGGGCGCCGATGCCGAGCGTTTCCACCAGGGCCAATTGATCGTAGGAGAGGCGCGCCGACGGGTGCAGCTTGCGCGCCGGCACCGCCAGAAACGGCCGCATGCCGCCGTCGACATGGACGCCCAGGACCTTGAGCTCCGTGCAGCAATTGGGTTTGCCCCGCCGGCAGGCGATGCATCGCCCGCAATTAAGATAGGGCTCCACCGAACAGCGGTCGCCCCGCTGCGGGCCGCCCGCATCCGATCCCGGATCCACGACCTCGACGCCGAGTTCATGCCCCAACACCCGCGGGTAGCTGAAAAATGGCTGGCGGCCGCGGAAGGCGTGCAAATCCGTGCCGCAGACCCCGATCCGGTGCACCCGCACCAGGGCCTCGCCGGCAGCCAGGGCCGGGACAGCGACGTCCGCCGCGGTAAATTGGCCGGGTTGAGCGAGGGAGATTTGGAGCATGGGCCTTAGGCGAGGATCGGGTCCTGGTTTTCCAGGCGCCCGCGGGTGAAATTGTGGTTCTTGATCGGCCGCAGCAGCTCGAGCACCTGCTCCAGCAGCCACGGATCCGGCGGCTTTTCGGCATAGGCGACATTCTTCGCCATGTTCTGCGCGCTGGCGGTGCCGACCAAGGTCGTGGCAATCGCCGGATTGGCGACCGCATAGGCGATCGCCAGCTGCACAATGTCCACGCCCTGGGCCCGGCAAAAATCCACCGCCTGCCGGCAGCCCGCCACGATGGACGGGGGCGCCGGATGCCAGGCGGGGACGCCCCGCGCGGTCAAGAGGCCCATCCCGGTCGGCGCGGCGTTGATGACCCCCACCCCGCGCTCGGCAAAATACGGCAGCAGCTCGGAGAGCGAAATGTCGTTCAGCGCGTAGTGATTGAAGGACAGAACCGTGTCCACCACCTCGCCGCCCGCCCGCCCGATCACCGCCGGAAAGATTTTCAGCGGCAAGCCGGTGATGCCGATGTGCCCGATGCGCCCGGCCGCCCGCAGGCGCGCCAGAGCCGGCAGGGTCTCGCCGACGATCTGGTCCAGGTCCGCAAATTCAATGTCGTGGCACTGCAAGAGGTCGACGTAGTCGACGCCCAGCCGGGCGCAGCTCTCATCGAGGCTGCGGGTCACCCGCGCCGCCGAAAAATCAAACTCCCCCTCCCCATACTGCCCCACCTTGGTGGCCAGGAGATAGCGCGAGCGGGCGACCCCCCGCAAGGCGCGGCCGAGCACGGTCTCCGCCTTGGTTGCGCCATAGTAGGGGGACACATCGATAAAGTTGACGCCCAGGTCGAGGGCGGTGTGCACCGTGCGGACCGCCTCGGCCTCGTCCACCTCGTGGAAGACCCCGCCCAGGGAAGAGGCGCCAAAACTGAGCGTGGATACCTTTAGGCCGGTTCGGCCCAGGCGGCGGTAGTGCATGGAGCGGCGGCGGGGGTCAGGCGGCAGGCATCGTCCGGGATTTTTCCACCGGGACAATGCCATAAAAGCGCGCGGCATTGCCCCCTTCAATCCCGGCGCGCTCCTCCGCCGTCAGGGTTTGCGCCCATTCCTGCACGACGCCGATCGCCGATTCATACGGCGCCGCGCAGAGGCAGACCGGCCAGTCCGATCCCAGCATCAGCCGGTCGGCGCCAAAACAGTCGAGGGCATGGTCCAGGTAGGGGCGGATATCCGCCTGTTTCCACTGGCGCCAATCCGCCTCGGTCACCAGGCCGGAAAGTTTCGCGTAGACCCGGGGGCGGCGGGCCAGTTCGGCCAGCTGCTCCTTCCAGGGGGAGAACCGCCGTCCGGCGATCTCGGGCTTGGCCAGGTGATCGACGACGAAATCCTGTTCCGGAAAACGGTCCACCAGCCGGATCGCCGCCGGCATGTGAGGCGGCTTCAGGAGAAGATCGTAGGTCAGGCCATGCGCCGCCAAGTGGGCGATTCCCCGCCGGTGCTCCGGTGAATCGGCGAAGTCTACATCGGGCCGGTCGTGGATCACCATGCGCACGCCCGCGAGCTTCGGATGGCGGGCGATCCGGCCAATTTCCTCCTCCGCCGCCGGATCGCAGAGGTCGGCCCAGCCCACGACCGCGGTGATCCAGGGATGCCGGTCCGCCAAGGCGAGCAGCCAGTCGGTTTCAGCCCGGCTCTCCCGCGCCTGCACCGTCACCGTGCCGGCGATGCCCGCGGCCGCCAGGTGCGGAGCCAAGTCCTCCGGGGAGAAGTCCCGCCGGATCGCGGCGTACCGGTCCGTCATCCAACCGTGTTCGGTCGGGCTGAATTGCCAAAAATGCTGGTGGGAGTCGAGACGCACGAGGGGTTGCCTCCAGCATAGGCGCATCGGGAAAGCCAATCCATGGCGGCAATTGCCCAAAACTTGCGCCTTTTTGACCTGGCGGACCGTCAAGCCCGGGGACGCTGGCCAAAGCGCAGCTTGAGAAAATCCGAGGGCGACACGCCCTGCACCCGTTTAAAAGTCCGCGAGAACTGAAACGGATCGACGCCGAGTTCGTCGGCGATTTCCCGGATCAGCAGGTCGGAGGCGTGCAGCTTCTCGGCGGCCCAGTTCATCTGGAGCTTTTGCCGGTACTGCAGCGGCGTGAGCCCGGCGAAGCGGCGGAAGAGCCGGCTCAGGTAGGCCCCGTCGATGTGGCAGGCCGCCGCAACCGTTTCGATCGACTGCACGGTCCGAAAATGCGCTTCCAGGTAGGCGCCGCAGCGATGAAAGGTCGCCAGGGCGCGCCGGCCGGGCGGCTCGGCCGCCTCCTCGGCCGGCGCGAGACTGAGAAGGATCGCTTCCAAAAGGAGCGCCGTGGTCCGGGTGGCCACCCGGTGCGGCGCCTGTCCGCACCGAATCAGCTGATCGAAGAGGCTGCGCACCTCGCCGGGCGCTCCGACGGTGAACACCCGGCCGGGCGGCAGCTGCGCCTGGCGCAGGAGTTGCCGGCCGCGCGGGCCGGCAAAATCGACGAAGTACTTGAGAAACGGAGCCCCGGGATCCTGGCGGATGCGCTGCGGAATGCCTGGGCCGTACGCAAAGATCGAACCGGGACCGATGGCCGTGGTCTGGCCGGCCATTTGGAGTTCGCCGCGTCCGGCCGCGACGAATTCGAAGGCGAAATAGGGAAAGGTTTTCCGGTCGATCGCAAAATCGCTCGCGCACTGCTCCCAGCCGCCGCAGACGACCGCCAGCGGCCGCCGCCGCGAGGGCGCCAAATCGAGATAAAACCGGCGGGCCGCTGTGATCTGGCTGGAGAGAAAGGACGGCGGGCGTTTGTCCATCGGCGCGGGCGCCATCCCCGCCGCGCCGCGGGCCAAAGTCAATTTTTGTTGGGTCGCAGGCGGCCGGAAATCGTGCGCAGCGGGTGGAGGCAAACCAGGTAACAGGCCAGGGCCCAAAGCGGGGCGAGGACGATCCAGCCGAGCACCGCGTGGAGGGCGGTGGTGCCGAAGCGATGGAAGAATTCCGCCGGCTGCCGGCGGAAGACGCCGATCATCGCCGGCACGTCGAGGCCCTGGGTCCGCACGCCCGTGAGCGCGTCTCCCACCCGCACCTGACCGATCAGGCACGGCACCCAGATGACGAAGCAAAGCGCGTTGATTCCCTGGACGATCGCCTGGTTCAGCCCCAGGCAAATGCTCACCCCCACACATAGTAGGGTGGTCGTGCCGAGAATGGGGAAGAGCGCCACCGCGCTGCCCACGGCGAGGGCCAGGGCCACTTTCTCCGGCGAAACTCCCTGCTTAAGTTGCTGAAGGACCGGATCTAACAGCCACCGGCGCCAAAATGGCCGGCGGGCTCCGGTCGGAACGGCAAGCGAAGGAGAGGCCGGAGAAGACATCGGGTGGGCGCCTATGGTACGCAGGAAGCGGGGGTGCGTATCCCTCAATTCCCAAAAATCGGCCGGATGCCGCGGCGATGGGCCAGCCGGGGCACCACCTCGGCCGCGCCGAACGGGTTGCAATGCCCCTCCCCGCCCGCCAAGGTCGGCGCATGTACGAACTTGTCCTGACCGGCGCGCAAAAAACCCACCTGCGGGGCCTGGGCCAGCGGCTGGACCCTTCGATCAAGCTGGGCAAGGGCGGCCTCACGCCCGCATTTTTCGCCGAATTGCAGCGCCACCTGCGGGCGCGGGAGCTGATCAAATTGCGGTTCCTGGGGGCTGACCGCGACGAGCGGACCGCTTTCTGCGCGCAAATCGCCGACGAGGGCCGCTGCGTGTGCGTCGGGGCGGTGGGGCATACCGCCCTGTTTTTCCGGCCCCACCCCGATCCGGCGGCGCGCCGCGTGCAGGTGCCCGGCTGACCGGGTCACCGCTGCTCCGCCGTCGCGGCGGCCGGCACGATTTCGACGGCGCGCAAGGCGACGCCGCGCTGGTCGGGGTTGAGGCAGAGGGTCAGGACGTTCTTTTGGCCCGCGCCGAATTTGAGCCAGCACTCGGGCAGGTAAAATTCCCGCTGCGGGCCCGTTTCCCAGTAGCGGCCGAGCGCCTCGCCGTTCAAATAGAGTTGTCCGTTGCCGGCCGCATCGAGCACGGCCCGCCACGGCACCCAGGCTCCCGCCGCCGGTGCGGGCAGTGGAAATTCCACCCGATACCAGGTTGCGAGCGCGTCGGAGCCGCCCGTCGGCGCGTCCGTGCGGCTCCCTTTTCGGGGCAAAATCCGGGTGGTGTCCAAATTCACCCTCGCCCAGCCGGCTTGCGCTCCGGCCGGCAATTCCGCCCATCGGGCCGCCGCCCCGCCCAGTTGCCGGCCCAGTCTCCAGGCCAGCGTCACCGGCGCGGTGGTCCCATCGGTGGACGGGAGCGAGAGGCGGACGGAGCGCAGTCCTTCCTGGTCTTCGATGCCTTTCGCAAAATTGAAGCCGCCCTTCTGATCATAGAGAATGAGGATCGAATTGGCGCCGGCGCGCAGCCAGGGGCCGGCGATCGGCTCATCGGTGCTGCCGCTCGCGACGACGCGGCCGTTGACCTCAATCACGGCCCCGTCGTCCTGGTAGCGGGCAAGCTTCAGTTCGGCACTCGCCGGCACCTCGCCGGCGCCCAACGAAAAGTCCGCCTGGTATTCGACCGGACGCGAATCGAAGACGCCCAATTCCGGCAGGAGCACGCCGGCCGGTGCCGGCACTTCATCCACCGCGCCAGAGTCGGCCCGGAATTCCGCCGTGGCGGGCCGGACGGCGGCGGGCATTTGCGCCGGCCGCGCCGGCTCCGCCACCGCCTTGGGCAGCCAGATCCCCTGCTTCACGTCCGTGACCTTCGGCGGCAGCCGGAGCACCTTGAATCCAAAGGGCCCCAGGTCGTAATCGATGTTGGTCTCGCCCGTATTCTCGATCCAAACGACCGCGGTGCCGCGATGAGGAAGCTGCTCCGCGTGATTGCGGAAAAAGAGATAGGCCGCCCCGTCCCGCCCCCGCCGGCCGGTCACCGTGACGTCAACGTCGCCGGTCTCGGCCTGGCAGTTCATCGGATGGGAGCGCGCCAGCTCCGGGCCGTACTGGCGGAGCAGGTGGCCGATCGCGGCAAAGGCCGCGTATTTCGCCCCCACCCCGCCGTCTTCGCGGATCGGCGCATCGTAGTCGTAGCTCGCCGTCTGGCCCCGGCCGCCCCAATTGCCAAAATTCGTCCCGCCAAAGAGCACGTAAGTGTTGAGCAGGGTCGCCCCGTTCTGGATCGCCAGCAGGGTGTGCGCGTTGAACTGCTCCGGCGTGAGGCCCGGCTGGTCCTCGCTCAGCTTGCCGCCGACTTGGCCGAACCAGCCGCCCTGGAGTTCCGAAATCATCGCCGGGGCGTCCGGCTGCTCCGCCTCGATCTTCTCCAGGCTCTTCGCGGTGGCGTCGATTTTGTACCGGGGATAGGCATTGAAGGCGTCGAACACTTGACTCAGCTCCGGATCGGCGCTGTCGCGGCACTGCGCCGTCCAACAGGTGAAGATCGGCACTTCGATCCCACCGGCCTGCGCCGCTTCGTAGAGCGCCTTGAGGTGCGGCACCCGTTCGGCCACCGGAATGTCCTTGTAGAGATCGTACTCATTCTCGATCTGGAAAAGGATCACCCCGCCGTGCCCGGGGGGCTTGCGGGTAATCTGCTCGGCGGCGACGATCGGGCAGACCGCTCTCAGCCAATGCACCGACCAGGCGAGAAACACCGGGTCGTCGCTGCGCAGCCAGAGGCGCCCGTCAGCGTCCGCCGGCTTTTTGGTAAAAAGCCACCGGGGAAAGCCGCCCTGGTCCCATTCGGCGCAGATGTAGGGCCCCGGCCGGATGATGGTGTACAGGCCGAACTCATCGTGGGCCATCCGCAGCCACTCCCGCAGATCCGCCAGGTCCACCTGGGAAAAATCATCCAGGCTGGCCGGCGCGCTGCGCTCGTGCCAGTTCCAGGGGACATAGGTTTCGACCGCGTTGCAGCCCGCTGCCTTGATCCTCTGAAAGCGCTCGCGCCACAGCGGCTTGGGGCACCGAAAATAATGAAAGGTGCCGCTCCAGACGAAGACATCCCGGCCTTCGATCGTCAGGCACTGGCCGTCGTAGCGGATCCGCTCCGGATGGGGAAAAATCTTGGTGTCGGCCCGGCCCGGCGCGAGGGCGGCCAGGGCGAGACCGGCGGCGATCCAACCGAGGCATTTCATGATCAATGGTAGTGGCGCCGCCCATCGAGGGCGCTCTTCAGCGTGACGGCGTCCGCATACAAGACTCCGCCGCCGCTGGGCAGGCCGAAGCCGATGCGGCTCACCCGCACGGGGTGATCGGCGGGCAGCTGTTCGGTCAGATAGTGGCAGGTCGCCTCCCCTTCCACGTCGTTGGCCAGAGCCAGGATCAGCTCGTCGACCTCGCCCCCGCGCAGCCGCTCGAGCAAGGGCCCGAAATTGAGGTCCGCGGGGCCCACGCCCTGGAGCGGCGAGAGGCGGCCATGCAGTACGTGATAGATGCCCCGCCAGGCCCCGCTGCGCTCCAGGGCGACCAGATCCGGCACGTGCTCCACCACGCACACCAGCCGGTGGTCCCGCCGCGCATCGGCGCAGATGGCGCATTGTTCCGCCTCGGCCAGGTTCCCGCAATGGGCGCAGCGCCGCACGGCGCTCGCCGCTTCCTGCAGCGCGGCGACCAGGGCCGGCAGCTGGGCCGGCTTTTCGACCAGCAAGTGCAGGGCGATCCGCTCGGCCGAACGGTAGCCCAGACCCGGCAAGCGTTTCAGCTGCTGCTGCAGCGCCTCGAACGCGGACGCCATGCGCCGTCCTAGAACATCCCCGGCAGCTGCAGCGCCGAGGTGACCTTCTGCATTTCCGCGTCGTGCGTGTCCTTCGCTTGCCGGGCCGCATCCTGCACGGCGGCGAGCACGGTGGCGGAGACCGTTTGGGCGTCTTCCTTCAGGAATTCCGGATCGAGCGCCAGCGCCAGAAATTTGCCGCTGGCGGCGATCTTGACCTTCACCGCGCCACCCGCCGCGGTCACCTCGATTTCCTTCGCCTCCAGTTGGGTTTGCAGCGTCTCGATCGAGCGCTGCATTTTCTGGGCCTGTTTGAGAAGTTTACCAACGCCAGCCATGGGATTTTCGGAGTTGAGATTGCAGTCGGGCTAAGGGAACAGATGTGGAACCTACCCGGCGGGGACGCAAGCGGCAAGCGGCGGTCGCACTTGAGGCGCGGGCAATTGGGGGTAAGTTGGCGGCCATGAAACCCCTTAGCCGGGTGATCTTCGTCATGGGCGGGTCACCGACGTGGAAATCCTGACGGGCTGAGGGCCGGACGGCGCCCCCAGCACGAGGGAGGAATTCTCAGATCCGGCGACCCGCCGCCGAAGTCGCGATGAGCCGGGCGAGCCGCCTTTGGCGTGTCTTCTCCTGTTTGGCGCTGATGACCCACCAAGTCGCCGTATGGCGATAGGAAAGAGGCTGAGCCTGAAAGAAAGCCCACGCCTCGGGATGGCCGCGAAATTGCGTGGCATAGGGTTTCCCCATCGGCCGCCGGCGCTGCTCGTAGGAATAGATCCGGGACCGATCCTCGGTCCGGGCCCGAAACGCGGCGTGGCCGGTCGGGTGCATCCGGCCGGCCTGGGTCAGAACGCGGACCTTTTCGATATTGATCGCGCTCCAAATGCTGCCTTTCTTCCGGCGGGCGAAGCGGATCGTGTAACTCTCCTCGTCCACCCGTTTGCGGACTCCGTCGATCCAGCCGAAGCAGAGCGCCTCGTCGACCGCTTCGGACCAGGTCATGCTCGGGCGGCCCGATTGGCGTTTGTGAAAGCCCACGAGGAGGGCCGGAAACGCGGCATGATTGGATTCAAGCCAAGCGCGAAACTCGGCGGCAGTGCGGAAATAGAGCATGTCCAAGTCATGCAACACTGGCCTGCCCTGCCACCCAGCCGCAAGGCTGTCGCCGTCCGGTACGCCGATGAAATGAAAATCAGAACCAACTATTTCACTTTTCCGCGAACAGTCCCTCCGGCGAGGCGAACGGAATCCGGTAGGTTGAGAAGTCCCGGGTGTCAGTCGTTAGCACCAGGGCGTCGGCATCGCGCGCAGCCAACGCCACAAGGCAGCCGTCGGTCAAGTCCATCCGGGGGGCATAGCGCTTGAGCCGCGCAAATACCGCGTCAAGTTCGTCCCGCAGGATCGGCACAATCTCCATGCGCTTCAGAAGGCCATGTAGGGAGACCATCGCCACAGGATCGTTGTCGAGCAGATGCGCCGCTTCGCTCGCCACCGCTTCGCAGGTAAACAATCTGCCGGTCAGCTTGGGCAGCGTGGCTTTCGCCCAAGCGTGGTGCGAATCGCCCGCATCAATTGCCGCCACGAGCGGCCCGGTATCAACCAGCACGACGCGCTTTAAGGCGATGGCGGATGGCTTCATGCGGGGTTTCGCTGGGTTGGGGCCGGCGCACGACCCCGAAAAGGTGTTCCAAATCGGCAAAGGGCCGGGCGGGGTGTTCGTTCTGGCGAGCGAACACATAGACTACTTCGGCCGATTTCACTTTGATCGTCTCGCCCCGATCGGCGGCGGCCCGTGCGGCACTGAAATTCCGCTGAAAGTCCGTGAGGGTCGTTTCCATGCCAATCAGATTGTCTGACTGATGAGGACTGTCAAGCAATCGGAGGCCTTTTGCCGGCGACGGCGGCGAAACGGGGCGGGAAACTTGCGCAGCCTGTTCTTGCCCGTCCGTGCCATCGGTTTCCTTCTTGAGTCGCCTGCTGCGCAACCCAGGAGGCTTGCTTGGAGAGGAGCTTCGTAAATCGTTGATCAATCGGTGGGATGGACTGGCGACGAATCCGGCCAGCGCCAGCATGGACTTTAGCGAAATATTTCGCAATTCTCCGGACCCAATTCGCCTGGGCGATACAGAAAATCGCCCCGGGTGCCGTTTAGCCTTCCATGACCGCCATCGTCCAAAAAGCCACCTTCGACGCCTTCCTTGAGGAAGAGCTGGCGAAGCTGGATGCTCAGGGCGAGTTCGTCCCCGAGTTTCCATCTCCGGCGGTTCCGCTGCAGACCACCCGGGTTATGTTCGAGGCACCCCCGGCGGCGGAGCTGATTCCGTACGAGGCGTTTCTGCGCCTGGGTTTCTACGCGGAAGCGACGGTCGCCGCGGTGGAGAAGCGCTTTCGAAAACTCAGCAAGCTTCATCACCCGGACCGCGGCGGAAATGGGGAGGTTTTTAACGAACTCGCGCAAGCCAGGCAGCGCTGCATGGCCTATTTGAAAAGCCGATAGGACCGCCCGGCAAGTCGGGCCTGCGCCCATTCGGCGGGCGGTCAACACCGCGAAAGAAGTCTTTTCGTTCTGCCCCACTCCGCGTTATCCTGCCGGCGCACGTGATGACCGTCACCGTTCTCGCATTGCTGGCCGATGGATTTGAGGAGGCCGAGGCCATCGTCCCCGCCGATCTGCTGCGCCGGGCGGGCGCGGAAGTCACTCTGGCGGCCCTGGCGGACGGAATCCACGTCACCGGCCGCAACGGCGTGACCGTCCACGCCGACACGACTCTCGCGGCGGTCGCCGAGCGAACCTTCGATTGCCTCTTCCTGCCCGGCGGCCCGGGAGTTGCCCACTTGCGGGCCGACCCGCGGGTGCGCCAATTGGTCCGGCGCCAGCAGGCGGCCGGAGGCTGGATCGCGGCCATTTGCGCGGCGCCCCTCGTTTTGCATGACGCGGGCCTGCTCGCGGGCCGGCGCTACACCGCGCATTTTTCCGCTGCCGCCGAGTTGCCGGCAATCCTGGCGGACGAGCGGACGGTGACCGACGGCCGACTCCTCACCTCCCGGGGCGCGGGGACCGCCCTGGACTTTGGCCTGCTGCTGGTCGACCGCCTGTTTTCGGCCGCCAAAGCCGCTGAGATCGCGCGTTCCATTTGTGCGTGAAATTGCTTACTATCAACGTCATTGCGTCGAATGCCCCTTTGCGTTGGACTCGGCCGGTCTCCGAGAACCCAAGCCACTGACTTATCGGATTGCGCCTTCCCCCCGCTAATTGGCGTCGCCTCGCCCCGGAAGCGACCGGGCGAAGCTATTTTCGGTTTAATTCCTATCTATGTGCGGCATAGCAGGATTCATTGATCCAGCCACCGCCCCGGCCGAGCGCGCCGCGGCGGTGGACCGCATGTGCGCGGCCCTGTTCCATCGGGGGCCCGACGATGGGGGCTCAGCGGAGCGCGGAGAAGCGACCTTGGGGATGCGCCGGCTGGCGATTTTCGATCCGGCCAACGGCCACCAGCCGATGGTTACGCCGGACGGCCGCCTGACACTGATCTTCAATGGGGCGATCTACAATTACCGCGCGCTGCGCGCGGAATTGGCCGGCGGCTGGGACTTCCGCACCCAATGCGACACCGAAGTGCTCCTGGCCGCGTTCGCCCGGTGGGGCGAAACCTGCCTGAAGCGGCTGCGCGGCATGTATGCCTTCGCCGTGTGGGACGCGGCCGAGGACCGGCTCTTCCTCGCGCGCGATCCGTTCGGCATCAAGCCGCTCTATTACCGGCACGACGGGCGGCGGCTGCTCTTCGCCTCGGAACTCAACGCGCTCATCGCCTCGGGCGCGGTACCCGCCGAAATCGACCCGCGCGCGGTCGCCGACTACCTCGGCTGGTTCTCGGTGCCCGCCCCGCGGACGATCTACAAGCAGATGTTCACCCTTCGGCCGGGCGAGAGCGCCACGTTCTGCCGCGGCGAACTGGCGATCCGGCCCCACTGGAGCTTCCGCTCGATTCCCACCGACATTCCCGTCGCCAAGAGCCGGGCTGAATTCACCGCCGGATTGCGCGCCCAACTGGAGGACTCGATTCGGGCCCATGTGCTGGCCGACGTGCCGGTGGGCGCCTTCCTCTCCGGCGGACTCGACTCGGCGGCGGTCGTCGGGCTCATGACCCGGGCCGGCGGGGCGCCCCTGCGGACCTTTTCGATCGGCTTCGATGAATCGGCCTATTCGGAGGCCGAGGCGGCGGCGGCGAGCGCCCGGCACTTCGGCTCCGATCATCATGCCAGTGTGGTCACCGGCGGGGAGGTCGCCGGGGACGTGGAAAAATTTATCGCGGCCTGCGACCAGCCCACCGGCGACGGGCTGAACACCTACTACGTCAGCCAGGCCGCCCACGCCGGCGGAGTCACCGTCGCCCTGTCGGGCCTGGGCGGCGACGAGCTCTTCGGCGGGTACCCATCCTTCCGCGACCTGCCGCGGCTGAGCGCGTACCTGCCCTGGTGGCGGCGGCTGCCCGCGCCGGTGCGCCGCTTCGCGCTGCGGCGCCTGCGCCGCGGCGACACTCGGCGGCGCAAGCTCGCCGATTTTCTGCAGCACGCGCACGATCCGCACGAACTGGCGTCGATGCAGCGGCGGGTTTTTTCCGAGCCTCGGCGCCGGGCCCTCCTGAGCGGCAGCGTGCGGGAATTGGTGCGCGACCTGCCGCCCTTCCACCCTGAGCTGCCGCTCCTGCGCGCAGAGCTGGCCGGGGCGAACCGCCGGGAACTGGCGAGCGCCTGGGAACTACGCACGTACATGGCCGACCTCTTGTTGCGGGACAGCGATGTGATGAGCATGCGCCACTCGCTCGAATTGCGCGTGCCCTTTGTCGACCGGCCGCTGATCGAGTGGCTGTGGCGGCAGCGCCCCGAGTATCGCTTCACCCCCGGACGGCCGAAGGAGGCCCTCGCCCTCGCCACCGCCGACCTCCTGCCGCCGGGCATGCGCGAGCGCCGCAAGCAGGGGTTCACCCTGCCGATGTCCGAGTGGATGCGCCGGCCGCTGCGGCCCTTCCTCGAGGACACGTTTTCCAGCGAAAGCGTGAACCGCAGCCGGCTGTTCGATCGGGAAGTGGTGCAATCGTCCTGGCGCTCGTTTCTGGACCGCGACGATAGCCGCAACTGGTCCCGCATCTGGAGCCTCGCGGTGCTGATCGCTTTTGTGAATCGCCGGTCGGGCTGGCCCGCTCCTCGGACCGCCGCGGCCGCTCCCATCACGGTCTCGGCGCCGCCGGCCGCCCCCGCCGCCACTCCCCGCCCGGCCGTCCCGGCGCCCGCGCGGCGCGCCCAGCCGCCCCGGGGCCAGAGCAACGGCTCGACGCTCCTGATGGTGCCGGAGATTTTTGCGGCCGCCGGGGGCATCCAGCGCATTCTCCGGCTCTACCTCAAGGCCCTGACCGCGCTCAGCGTGGCGGAGAACCGGACGGTCAAATTGGTGGCGCTCAACGATTCGATGCTCGATTCGTCCGATGTGCGCCGGTGCGCCGAGGCGGAGCTGAGCGACTGGGCGGTGTGCAACCGGGACAAGCGGCGCTTCCTGCGCGAAACGATCCGGCTCAGCCGCGGCTGCGACCGCATCATCTGCGGGCATGTGGCCCAGCTGCCGGTGGCCTGGGCCGCCAGCCGCCTGCGCCCGCGCCTGCAGTACTACCTCGTCGCCCACGGGATCGAGGTGTGGCGCTCGTTTTCGATTCCCGAAAAACTCGCGCTGCGCGGGGCCGAGCGCGTGTTCTGCGTCAGCGAGTACACGCGCCAGGAATTGCTGCGCCGCGCCCCGGTGAGCCCCGCGCGCGCGGTCGTGCTCGCGAATGGGCTCGACCCCTGTTTTGAAATTGCGGCCGGCGTGCCGCTGCCGAGCTGCCCGCCGGTGATCCTGAGCGTGGCCCGCCTCACCCGCGATGACCGCTACAAGGGCGTGGAGAGCCTGGTAACGGCCATGGCCGAGGTGCGCCGCCAGCACCCGGCCGCGCGCCTGCGCGTCGTCGGCCAGGGCGACGAGCGCGCGCGCCTGCAGGCCGCCGCGCAGCGGCTGGGCGTCCTCGGCGAGGGCGTCGAATTCCTCGGGCCCTTGGGCGACGCGCAACTCGCCGAGGAGTTCCGGCGCTGCCGGCTCTTCGCCCTGCCCAGCGTCAAGGAGGGTTTTGGCCTCGTCTACCTGGAAGCAATGGCCCACGGCCGGCCCTGCCTCGGGGCCCGCGCGGCCGCGACCCCGGAGGTGATCACCCCGGAAACCGGCGTCCTGGTGGAGCCAGGAAGCGACCGCGCGGTGGCCGAGGGGCTGATCTACGGCCTGCGCCACCCCTGGGACGAGGCGGCGATCCTCGCGCGGGCGCGCAGCTTCTCCTACCCCGTGTTCCGCGACCGGCTCTCCGCCCTCCTCCGCCGATGAACCGGCCCGCCCGCGCGCAGCCCCTGGAACTGGACGAACTGCTGATCGAGCCCGGCCGCAGCGCCCAGCACTACTGGCGGGACCTGTGGCGCTACCGCGAGCTATTGTATTTCCTCACCTGGCGGGACCTCCTCGTCCGCTACAAGCAGACGGCGATCGGGATCGCCTGGGCGCTTCTGCAGCCGGCCCTCACGACGGCGGTCTTCTGCCTCTTCGGCGCCTTCGTCAAGCTGCCCACCGGCGGAATCCCCCGCCCGGTGCTGATCCTGGCCGCCCAACTGCCCTGGCAGTTCTTCGCCTCCGCGCTGGGCGCGGCGAGCAACAGCGTCGTCGGCAACGCGCACCTGATTTCGAAAGTCTATTTTCCGCGGCTGATCGTGCCGGTGAGCGCGGTGGCGGTCAGCCTGGTCGATTTCCTGATTTCCGGCGTGCTCCTCGCCGCCGTGATGGCGGCTTACCGCGTCGCGCCCGATTGGCACCTCCTCGCGCTCCCCCTTTTCGGGGCCGTCGCCTTCGCCGCGGCGCTGGGCGCCGGCCTGTGGATCACCGCCCTCAACGTCAAGTTTCGGGATTTTCGCTTCGTGCTGCCGTTCGTCATCCAATTTGGCATGTTCATTTCCCCGGTCATCTACACCAGCGACATCGTGCCCGAGCGCTGGCGCCTGGTGTACAGCCTCAATCCCCTGGTCGGGGTGATCGACGGCTTCCGCTGGTCGCTGCTGCGGGGCGAGCCGCCCTTGCACCCGGGCCGCACCGCGCTCTCCCTGGTGATTGTCGTCCTCCTGCTCCTGTCGGGGGTGCGCTATTTCCGTAGGACCGAGCGCGCGTTCGCCGACCTGATCTAACGCCATGAGCGCCCCGGCCATCATCGTCGAAAGTCTCTCCAAGCGTTACCGCCTGCACCATGCGGCCGCCGGGAGCGGCCTCTTGCGGGACCGTCTGGCGCAGCTGGTCCGCGCGCCGGCCCAGTGGTTCGCTAAGTCCCGTTCGGCCGCGGCGGCGACCGAGGAGGACTTCTGGGCCCTGCGCGATGTCTCCTTCATGGTGCCGCCGGGCGAGGTCATGGGGATCGTCGGCCGCAACGGGGCGGGCAAGTCGACGCTGCTGAAAATTCTCTCCCGCATCACCGAGCCGACGACGGGACGGGTGCGCCTGCGGGGCCGGGTCGCCTCGCTGCTCGAGGTGGGCACGGGCTTCCATCCGGAGCTCACCGGGCGGGAGAATGTCTATCTCAACGGCGCCATCCTGGGCATGCAGCGGGCGGAAATCCGCCGCAAGTTCGACGAGATCGTGGCCTTCGCGGAGGTGGAGCGCTTCCTCGACACGCCGGTGAAGCACTACTCCAGCGGCATGTACGTGCGCCTGGCCTTCGCCGTGGCGGCCCACCTGGAACCCGAAATCCTGATCGTCGACGAGGTGCTCGCGGTGGGGGACCTTGCCTTCCAGAAAAAATGCCTGGGCAAGATGCAGTCGGTCAGCCGCAGCGAGGGCCGCACGGTGCTGTTCGTCTCCCACAATATCAACGCGGTCCGCCAGCTCTGCCGCTCTGCGCTGCTGCTGGCGGCCGGACAGGTGCAGGCAGTGGACTCCGCGGCGCGGGTGCTCGACCTCTATCTGAAGAACGATGCCGCGGGGGCGGCCCCGCGCATCCCGCCGCCGACCCCGGACCTGCAGGAACGGGCCTATGTCACCGGGCTCGCGATCGAAACGGCGGCCGGCCAGGCGCGCGCGGTTTTCGCGGTCGGCGAACCGTGGCGGGTGCGGGTTCGCTTCACCGTGGCCCGCCCCTATGATGCCTTCGTGGTCGCGATCGGGCTGGTCGCCGGCGACGGCAGCGCCGCCCAAACCGCGTGGGGCAATCCGGAGGCGGTCACCGCCGGCAACTACGAGGCGCTCTTCGAACAGACCGCACACCTGCAGGCCGGACCCTACACCGTGCGCGTCGGCCTCAGCGCGAGCGACCAGTCGATCCAGCAGATCGATGCGGCGGGATTCGATATATCCGGTGAAGCGCCCCAGGGGTATTTTCCGATGACCTCGGGCGCCGGTCTCGTGCTCAATTCCATGCGGGTCACCCTGCGCCGGACATGAACGGGCCCGCCAATCTCGACGCGTACCTCGCCCGGCCGGGCCCGGTACAGCCGTTCCTCCGCCGCCTGCTCGCCGGCGTCCGGGTCCCGGTGATCCTCGACATCGGCGCCTGCGAGGGCGAGGACTCCATCCGCTACAGCCGGCTTTACCCCCAAGCCCGGATTTTCACCTTCGAGCCGCTGCCCGCCAACCAGGCTTTGATTCGCGCCAACTTCGCCACGTATGGCACCACCCAGGCCGAACTCGTCCCCCTCGCCCTATCCGACCGGGCCGGCGCGGCGGTCTTTCACGTGTCGTCGGGCCGGCCCCCGGATTTATTCAGCGGCGAGAATTGGAATTACGGCAACAAATCCAGTTCGCTCCTGGCGCCGGCCACCGCCGCGCCGATGCATGGCTGGATCACCTTTGCGGAAAGCATCACGGTCACCTGCGAGACGTTGGACCATTTTTGCGCGGCGCGCGGATTGACGGGAATCGACTTCATTCACCTCGACGTTCAGGGCGCCGAGGGCCTCGTGCTGGCGGGCGCGGCGGCGACCCTGCCGCGGGTCCGCACCCTCTGGCTGGAGGTCGCCAACGAGGAATTGTATGCCGGCCAAAAACTGCGGCCCGAGATCGAGGCGCTGCTGCGCCGGGCGGGCTTTGTCCTCGCCCACGAGGACGCCCGTGGCACGGAGGGCGACCAGCTTTACCTGAACCGCCGGTTTGAGCGCAACCGGTACTGTCTGTGGCGCTGGCGCCTGGCGCGCCTCATCCGCCGGTTACGCCGCCCAGCCTCCCCTCCCCCCTCATGATCATCACCCGGCTCACCGGCGGCCTCGGCAACCAGATGTTTCAGTATGCGGCCGGCCTCGCGCTCGCGCAGGCCCGGCGGACGGTGTGCAAATTGGATGTCTCGTGGTTCCGGGAGTACGCCGAACACGAGGCGCACAATCGTTACGACCTGTCCTGTCTCAACATCACCGAGCAGTTCGCGACCCAGGAGGAAATCGAACGGGTCCGCGGGGTCGCGCTCACGCGCACCGAGCGCTGGTCCGTGGCGGCGGCCCGCCGGCTGCGGTTTTATCGCTACGCCGAGCGCCACGCCGCGGCTGGGCACTGGCACCGGCCCACGACGTTCGCCTATTACCCCGAGTTCTGGGGGCAGCCCGACGGCACCTATCTGGACGGCATGTTCCAATCGGAAAAATTCTTCGGCGCCTCGGCCGACGCGCTGCACCGGCAGTTCACGCCGCGCTACCCGACTCCGCCGGCCATGCTCGTCCTGGGGGAGCAAATCCGCCGAGGGCCGTCGGCCGCGATCCATTTCCGGCGCGGCGATTATGCGCGCAATCCAACCTTCAGCCGGGAGTTGGGCGTCCTGCCACTCGGCTACTATGAGAGGGCGGTGCGGGCCCTCCAGGAACGGCAGCCGGGGCTCACCTGGTACATTTTCTCCGACGACATTGAAGCGGTCGCCCGGGAGTTCACCCCGCCCGGGCCCCATGTGTTCGTGCGCAACGAAGCGGCGGACCAGCCGTATGAAAAACTCCGGCTGATGAGCTTGTGCGACCACGCGATCATCGGGAACAGCACCTTCGGCTGGTGGGGCGCGTGGCTCAACCGGGCGCCGATGCGCACGGTCATCGCCCCCGATCCCTGGTTTGCCGCCAGCCCAAACGACGCCCGAGACCTGGTGCCGGAAACCTGGGTGCGCCTCGCCCGCGAACCGTGACCGCCGCGAAAGTCACCGACCGTTCCTTCCTCCTCTGGGCGCTCGCGCTGGCGGCCGGCGCCGCGGCCATCGCCGCCGCGGGCCTGGCGCCGCAGGCGCTGTTTCCCTCCGATACCGCCAACTACCTGGACATCTGCTATCAATCCGCCCGGGGCCTGCGGCTGGACGGGGACTTTCTGAGCCCGATCGGCCCGGCGGCCATCCTGCCGACGACGCTCGCGATGCGGCTGGGTCTCGTCTCGGCGAACGCCCTGGTGGCCGGCAGCGTGCTCGCCTGGCTCGGCTACGGCAGCGTGGCCTGGCTGGTCGCCCGTCCCCGCATGCCCGGGGCGATCGCGCTGGGCTTCGCCCTGTTTGCGGCCGGCACGGCGGCCGCGCCCTACACCCTCGATTTTGGGCGCTGGCACGTCCTGTCCTATGGCATGCTCTACAACCGCCTCGCGTGGGCGGCCGTGGCGATCGCCGCCAGTTCGCTTTTGGCCGCACGGGACCAGACCCGTCTAGCCGCGGCCTGGGGGGCGGCCGGACACGGGCTTTGCGCGGCGTGGCTGTGGGCGATCAAACCCAATTTCCTGCTCATCCTGGCCCCGCTGAGTCTGTGCTCCCTGCTCGGGGCCGGGCGCCGGGGCGCCGCGGGATGGCTCGGCCGGTTCGTCCTCGGGGCGATCGCCACCCTGGCCCTCGTGGCCCTCGTCGTGCCCTTTGATCCCTGGGATTGTGTGCAGGAACACCTCCACATGGGCGAGGCGGCCCCGGTCGGACTGCTCCTGGGCGCCCTCCGCCGCGCCCTGAAGGAAAACGCGTTGCCGGTGACCGTACTGCTCGGCGGCTGGCTTATCGCCAGCGCCGCCCTGCGCCGGGCGGCCTCGCGGGCGGCCGCCATCCGGCGTCTGGGGCTCGTCGTCGCCCTGATCGGCGCCGGCTTTATCGCCAACATGGTCAACTGCCAGTATGCCGAAATCCCACTGTGGGGCGCCCTCGGCTGGATTCTCGCCGCCGATCTCACGGCGGGGGCGCCACAGGGCTGGTCCCTTCTGGCGGTCGCGATCGGCCTCGGCCTGGGCCTGGCCTACACGTGGCAGCCCGTGACCAGCATCGCCTACGCTCTGGCCTGGAAGCGCCTGTCCCACTCACACGCGGCGGTCGCGGAAGTCGCGACCCCGGCCTGGGCCGGGCTGCCGCTGTGCTACGCGCCCGGCGCGCCGGCCCTCTCCCCCGCCGCCGCGGCGAACGGCGCCGTGCTTTCCCCGGGCGACTTTGCCGATTGGCTCAACGACGGCCTGCAGCTCGCGGCACGGGTCCGGCCCGTCCACGGAGCGGTGCTGTGTTTGGACTGGGGCAATCCCTTCAGCTTCGCGCTGGGCTCGCCGCCCGTTCCCGGAGACCTGACCGCGTGGAGCATCGGCCGGCAGGTCGATGCCCGCCATTTGCCGGCGGCCGACCGGCTCCTGGCCGGCGCGGCGCTCGTCATGGAGCCGCGCCAATCCATCCAGCCGCAGGCGCTCGCCTTCAAGCAGGCGCTCTTTGCCGCCGGCCTCAAACGCGATTTTGTGTTGGCCGCCGAAACGGGCTACTGGCGGGCATGGGTGCGGGCCCCCGGCGTCCCGGCGTCCCCATGAAGATCGCCTTCATTTCGACGATTCTGACGTATCCGTGGGGCGGCGCCGACACGCTGTGGACCCACGCTGCCGAGAGCGCGGCCGGCCGCGGCGACGCGCTCCTGATCGCCGTCTCGCCCCTCGCCGGGGAAAATCCCCGGGTACAGGCCCTGCGCTGCGGGGGCACCCGCTGGCTGCCGCGGCCGGTGCCGGCCTCCCCCCCTAACTGGGGTCAGCGGGTCTCGCGCCGGCTCGGCGCCCAACTCCGTCGCCCCGATCCGCTGGTGCGCGCCCTGGGAGAATTTCGGCCGGACCTGGCCGTGATTAGTTGCGGGGGAACCGGCGACCTGGTGCTGGAACCGGCCTTGGTCGCCTGGCTGCAGGCCGAACGCATTCCTTTTCGCGTGATCTGCAATTGGCAGCAGGAGAATCCCACCTTGCCGGAAACCGATCGCGCCGCGCTGCGCTCGATCTTCGCTGCGGCCGAAGCGCTCTTCTTTGTGTCCTCCCGCAATCTCGCGGTCACCCGGCGCTGGCTCCTGGACCCGTTGGGCCACGCCAGCGTGATCCAAAACCCGCTGCGCGATTCGCCGCAGGGACGGCCCCTTCCCTGGCCCGCTGGCCACACCTTCAGTCTCGCCACCGTCGGCCGCCTGGCGCCGGAAAAAGGCAATGCCCTCCTGCTGCACGCCGTGGCCGCCTCCTGGGACCCGCACGAAAATTGGCGCCTCGACCTCTTTGGCGACGGCCCGGAAGGCGCCGCCCTCGCTGCGACCATCGCCACACTCGGCCTGGGCGAGCGCGTGACGCTCCGCGGGCGGGCGGATCTCGACCAGATTTGGGCCGACCATCAGCTGCTGATTTCCGCGGCGATCGACGAAGGGGTGCCGATGACGATTCCGGAAGCGCTGCTCCGGGGGCGGCCGGTGCTGGCGACCTGCGTCGGCGGAGCCGAGGACTGGATCACCGCCGGCCGCGACGGATTTTTATGCCCGGCCCCCACCCTGCCGCTGCTCACCGCCGCGCTGCGCGAAGCCTGGGCTGCCCGCGAGCAGTGGCGCGCCTTGGGCGCGGCCGGAGCGGCGTCCGCGCGCCGGCGGTATCAGCCCGCGGACTATCTCCGGCTGATCGCCGCCAACGCGAGCGAGCCGGACCAGCCTTGAGCAAATTTTCCCACCCCCGCGTGTGACTCAATCCATCTATCTCGGAATCGGCGGCGTCTTAGGGCACGACGCGAACGCGGCCCTCATGATCGACGGCGAACTGATCAGCGCAGCGCAAGAGGAACGCTTCACCCGCAAGAAACATGATGGCGGCTTTCCGAACCTTGCCATCGACGATTGCCTGGCGGCGGGGAAAATCAGTCCCGGGAGCGTGACGGATGTCATTTTTGCCGAAAAGCCACTTCAAAGCTACCTCTTCAATCTCTCAAACCGACCAGGAAACGCCGTGACGCGGACCTTGGGCCAGCTGCTGCCGGAATCGTGGGGTTCCCTCTATCAACAGCTCGCTCGTACTCGTTTCCCCCACGCCCGGTTTCATTATGCCTGGCATCATCTCTCTCATGTGGCGGGAGCCTTTCACACCTCGCCCTTTTCCCGGGCGGCTTTTCTGTGTGTTGATGGCAAGGGAGAGGACTACAGCGCCAGCGCCGGAGTCATTGATCATGGCGAAATCCGCCTCATTTGGGAGCAGCCCTATGAGAATGGCTTGGGGCTGCTCTATACCTTGGTGACTGCCTACCTCGGCTTTCACTCGTTTGGATCGGAGTATAAGGTCATGGGCCTCGCGCCGTTTGGGCGACCCGCCTATGTCCGCGAACTTAGCCGCCTCTTTGTGACCGACGACCGCGGAGGGTTGCGCCTGCAGGCTCCCGTGCGTTTTGGCTTCGAGGCAATGAAAGCGGCCCTCCCCCTGGTCGCTGCGGCGACCGGCGTCCCCATTCGCCAGTCCCAGGATCCGATGACGCAGGCCTACATCGACATTGCCGCCTCGCTCCAGGAAATTTTCGAACGCGAGATTTTCAAGATGGCCCGTTTTCTTCAGACCGAAAGCGGCGAGGAGCGGCTCCTGTTTTGCGGCGGCTGCGCCCAAAACTGCGTCGCTGCCGGGAAGCTCCGGGCCGCGGGAGTATTTCGCCATCTCTTCAATTCCCCGGTCGGCGGCGACATGGGAAGCGGTTTGGGCGCCGTCTTGTTGCTGGAACGGCAACGGCGAGAAGGCCGGCCGTTCCTTACCGCCAGCCGCGGGTACTACCTAGGTTCGGAACCCGGGGCGATTCCGGCCGCCGCCCAGCCTTACCGCCTCCCCTACGAAGGGGCGCTACATGCCTATGTCGCGAACCAGCTTGCCGCCGGCAAAGTGGTGGGCTGGGTGCGGGGCGGCATGGAATTGGGCGCCCGGGCTCTCGGCGCGCGCTCGATTCTGGCGGATCCGCGCCAGCCGAAAATGCAGTCGGTGCTAAACCTAAAGGTGAAATTTCGGGAATCATTCCGGCCCTTTGCGCCGGCGGTTCTCGCCGAACACGTCGTGGAATGGTTCGATTCCGCCGCGGAATCAGATTACATGAATTACACCGCGAACCTTTTGCCCTCGCTCCGCGCGAGCGAGCCGGCCGAGTTTGCCAGTCTCCGCGAACGGCTTGATTTTCCCCGCTGCGCAATTCCGAGCGTGGTCCATGTCGACTATTCGGCTCGGCTGCAAACGGTGCGGCAAGACATTCATCCCGATTTCCATCGCCTCATTTCCGCGTTCGCGGCGATTACCGGCGTCCCGATCCTCATCAACACCAGCTTCAATGTTTCGGGTCAGCCCATCGTCCGCACGGCCGCCGAAGCCTGGGATTGCTTCCTCAATACCGACATCGATCTGCTCGTTCTCAACGACGAGGTCTTTCGCAATCCCAATGAAAAGACCCGCGAAGAAAAGCTCTTATGGTTAAAACAATTCGAAAAATCGGCCTAACAATCCTCGTTGGGAGTCTTCGATTGGTCAGCCGACCCTCCAAAGCTGGTTGGAAACGGAGTTCACGGCCGACGACCCTGCGCGGCCGTTGAGTCCCAGCGGGTGTTGTTCCTGCCTTCATCACTGCATTCGCTTCCCACTTCGGCGCCCGATTCTAGAAAATTCTCTCTGATTCGTCGATGACTCGCCCCTCCCTTCTCTCTTATCTGCGCGTCGCCTGGTTCGCCTGCCGCGGGATCCAAATCGCCGCGGGCTGCCGGCTGGGCCGGGGCGTGCGCTTAAGCCGCGGGTTCGCCGCCGGCCGCAAGGGCTATGTCCGCCTGGGGCCCCGGGCCGAGTTGCAGGATGGCGCCATTCTGGATGCCTGGGGCGGCCTCATCACCCTCGGGCCGGATGTCTTCGTGGGGCCCTATGCGGTGATCTACGGCCACGGCGGCGTGGAAATCGGCGCTCAGACCCTGATCTCGATGCACTGCCGGATTCTGTCGTCCAATCACGCTATCCCGCCCCTGGGAGTGGCGATCCGCTCGCAACCCGACGTCCTCCGCGACACCCGGATCGGCCGCGACGTTTGGCTCGGCGCCGGCGTCACGGTGCTGGGCGGGGTGGAAATCGGCGACGGCTGCATCGTCGGAGCGGGCGCCGTGGTGACGGAGGATTTGCCGGCGGGCTCCATCGCCGTCGGCGTTCCGGCCCAGGTCATCAACAGCCGTCCGACCGCCCTGCCGGAATGAAACTGAGCGTCATCGTCCCGGCCCACAATCCGGAACCTGGGCGCCTCGCCCGAACCCTGGCTGGGCTGCGGCGGCAAACCTTGCCGGCGAATACCTGGGAAACGCTTTTGATCGATAACGCTTCCACCGTGCCCCTTGCCGCCGAAATGTGGTTGGGCCAGGGTCCGGAGAATTTGACGGTCGTGCGCGAGAACCGGCTCGGACTGACTGCGGCCCGCCTGCGGGGCTTCGCCGCGGCGAGCGGCGACCTCTTCATTTTGGTGGACGATGACAATGTGCTGGCGCCGGACTATTTGGCCGCGGCGGCGGCCCGCTTCGCCGTCGACCCCTTGCTCGGCGCGGCGGGCGGCCGCTCGGCGCCCGAGTTCGCGGCCGAACCCCCTGGCTGGACCCGCGAATTCGACGGCCTCTTGGCCGTGCGCGACCTGGGCGCGGAGCCGCGCTGGGCCTCGTGGCAGGACCCGGCGCCGCGCGAGTACCCGGCGTGCGCGCCGATCGGGGCCGGCATGGTGCTCCGCCGCCACGCCGCCGAGACGTACGCCCGCGCGGTCGAGCGCGATCCGCGGCGGCTGGCCTTTGACCGCACCGGCACCCGCCTCGTGTCCGGCGGCGACAACGATCTGGTGCTGACCGTGCTGGAGGCGGGACTCGCCGTCGCGTACTTCCCCGAACTGGCGCTCACCCACCTGATCCCGCCGGGGCGGACGCGCCCCCGGTATTTGGGGGCGCTCAACCGGGCGATCGCCCGCTCCTGGGTGGGCGTGCTCGCGCTCCACGGGATTGTGATCTGGCCGGCGGTCGGCCGGCGCAGCGTGCCCTTGCGCCAGGCGCGGGCCTGGGTGCGGGCGCGGGCCTGGACTAGCCCCGCCGCCTGGGTGCGCTGGCAGGGCCGGTGCGGCACCTTCGAGGGCCAGGCCGATCTGGCCGATGGGGCGGAGACGGCCGCCGGCCGCGCATGATCACTCCGGGCCAGCTCCTCCTTTATCTCTATCACCGGCCGATCGCGCTGGCGCGCGATTCGATTCGCGCGGGCGGTCCGCTCGAGCAGCGGCGCACCGAATGGGGCCGCCGCGAAATGGAGGCGGCCGCCGAGCATCTGCCCGCCTTGCCCGATTTCCGGACCGGGCCGACCGTGCTCCTGCACGTCATGACCGGGCGGCGATTCTGGTACCAGACCGCCTATTGCCTGCATTCCTTCGCCCGCTCGGCGGAAGCCACCGTTTACGCCGAATTGTACGACGATGGCACGATCGACGCAGAGTGCGAGCGCCGGTTGCGGCGGCTGGGCCCGCGGATTCGCCTCCACCGCCAAGCGGACATCGCGGCGCGGCTCGACGAGTTTCTGCCCGCCGCGCGTTTCCCGGTGCTGCGCGAGCGCTGGCGCCACTACCCCAATATTCGGAAGCTGACCGATGTGCACGCCGGACGCAGCGGCTGGAAACTGGTGATCGATTCGGACCTCCTGTTTTTCCGGCGGCCGGACTTCATCCTGCGCTGGTTCGGCCGGCCCGATCTGCCGCTCCATGCGGTCGATTGCGCCGAATCTTACGGTTACTCCCGCGCCCGGATGGAACGCCTGGCCGGCGCCCCGATTCCCCCGCTGGTGAATGTCGGCCTGTGCGGCTTGCGCAGCGACGCGCTCAATTGGGAGGAACTGGAGTCCTGGTGCGCCGAGCTCATCGCCACGGAAAAAACCAACTACTATTTGGAGCAAGCCCTGGTCGCCATGCTGATGGCCCGCGAGGCCCGGCGGGCGATCGCCCCGGCCAATGATTATATTACGCGGCCCACGCGAGCGGAGGTGGAACAGCCTCGGGCGGTCATGCATCACTATGTCGCCGAGTCGAAGCGGTGGTACTTCGGGGGCGGCTGGCGCCGCATTCCCGCCTAAACCGACGATGAAGCCCCTGGTTTCGATCCTCATCCCCTGCCACAATGCCGCGCCGTGGCTGGCGGCCACGCTGGAATCGGCGCTGGCGCAGACCTGGACCGAAACGGAGATCATCCTGGTCGACGACGGCTCGGCCGACGGCAGCGTCGCCATCGCCCAGTCCTTCGCTCCGGCCGTGCAGGTGCTGACCCAGCCCAACCGCGGCGCGAGCAGCGCCCGCAACCGCGCCCTCGGCGCCGCGCGCGGCGAATGGCTGCAGTATTTGGACGCCGACGACCTGTTAGCTCCCGACAAGATAGCGCGGCAAATGGAGCTCTTCGCCGACCCGGCGAATCGCGACTGCCTGATTTCCGGGGCCTGGGCCCGCTTCTACGGCGATCCGGCCGCGGCCCGCGCTCAGCCCGACCGGCTGTGGCGCGATTTGGACCCGGTCGAGTGGCAGGTCTGCGCGCTGACCGACAACGCGATGATCCATCCGGCCGCCTGGCTGGTGCCGCGCGCCTTGAGCGCGGCGGCCGGCCCCTGGGACGAAACCCTGAGCGTGAACGATGATGGCGACTATTTTGCCCGCGTGCGCGCGGCCGCGCGCCGGGTGCCCTTCTGCCCCGGCAGCCGGAGCCTGTACCGCTCGGGCGTGCCCACTTCGCTGAGCCGGATCCGTTCCCGCCAGGGACTCGAATCGGAATTCCGCGCCCAGGAGAAAATCCAGGCCGTCCTGCGGGTGCAGGAGGACAGCTCCCGCACCCGCCGGGCCTGCGCCGACGGCTGGATGCACTTTGCCTTCACGGCCGCGGCGCTCGCGCCGGACCTGGCCGACCGCGCGCGCGCGCGCGCGCGCGAATTGGGCGGCTCCCCGCTCCGGCCGCCCGGGGGGCGGGTGTTTCGGGGCCTCGCCCGGCTGGTCGGCTGGAAGCGCGCCTGCCAGTGGAGGCACCGGATTCAAGTGCGGCGCAGCCCCTGACGATGCCGCGCAGCCCGGCAGCGACCCGTTTTCGCCACCGCCTGCGCTGCGCGCTGGGCCTGGTCATGGCTTGGGCGCTGCGCCGGCGCAGCCGGCCCTACGTCGGCGACCGGAAAACGGCGGTCCTCGTCCTCGCGCCCCATCCGGACGACGAGACGCTCGGCTGCGCCGGGCTGATCGCCCAAGCACGGCAGGCCGGCCGGGACGTGAGCATCGCCTACCTGACCGACGGCTCGGCCTCCCATCCGGAACACCCGCGCGTGGGCCCGGCGGAAATCGCGCGGATGCGACGCGCCGAGGCGATCGCCGCCACCGGGCTCCTCGGCGTGGCGCCCGAGCATTTGCATTTTCTGGGGGCGCCCGACGGCACCTTGGATCGGCTGGATCCCGCCGCGGCCGCCGCTCTGACGGAAAGCCTCGTCCGGCTGCTAAGCGCGCTCCGCCCGGCCGAGATTTTCCTGCCCGCGCGGCGGGACGGCAGCTCCGAGCATGACGCCGCCTTCCCGCTCATTCTCGCCGCGGCGGCCCAGGCGGGCCGGCAGCCGCGTGTCCTGGAATATCCCGTCTGGGCCCGATGGAATCCGCGGCGCCTGGCCCGGCCGCTCCTGCTCTCGCGCCGGGTCTGGCGGATCGCGGCGCCGGACAATGGCGCCTTGAAGCGCCGCGCCCTCGCCGTCTATGCTTCGCAGTTCGAAGCGCTCGCGCCTTGGGAGCAGCCGGCGCTGGCGCCGGAGTTCGCCGCCTTCTTTTCGTCCCCCGAGGAGTTTTTCTTCGAAACCGACTAAGCCAAGCCGCCGACCCTGAAAAAAGTCCTCATCGTTTCCCCCCATTTTCCGCCGATCAACGCCCCGGACATGCAGCGCGTGCGCATGAGTCTGCCGTATTACCGGGAAAACGGCTGGGAGCCGGTGATCCTCGCGGTGGGCGAGCGCTGGCAGGACGGGGTCCGCGAGGCGGGCCTCTCCCACACCGTGCCGGCCGACGTGCGCATCGAGTGGTGTTCGGCCCTGTCGCTGAAATGGTCGCGCCGCCTCCGTCTGGGCTCCCTCGGCCCGCGCAGTTTTTTTTCGCTGCGCCGGCGAGGAGCGCAGTTGCTGCGCGCGGAGAAGTTCGACCTGGTTTTCTTCTCCACGACCCAATTCACCTGCTTCAGCCTGGGACCGTTGTGGCAGCGCCGTTTCGGGGTGCCCTACGTCCTCGACGTGCAGGATCCGTGGCGGACGGACTATTATGAGCGGCCGGGCTCGCGCAAGCCGCCGGGCGGATGGAAATACAAAATTGCCCGCCTGGAGGCGCGCCTGCTCGAGGGCTGGTGCTTCCGGCACGCGGCCGCGGTGATGAGCGTGTCGCCGACCTATCTGGACGACCTCCGGGCGCGTTATCCGGCGCTCGCGCGGACGCCCACCGCCGTCATCCGCTTTGGCGCCAGCACCGATGACATCGTCTCGGCCGGCCGGGAGAGCCCGGCTGCGACCTATCGGGCCTTTCGGCGCGAGGCGGGGGAACTGCACCTGCTTTATACCGGAGCGGCCGGTCCGGTGAAGCCCCATTCGCTCAACGTGCTGTTCGACGCGGTGCGCCTGTACCGGGCGAAGGATCCGGCGGGAGCCCGCCGGCTGCGGTTTCATTTTGTCGGCACCAGCTACGCGGCGCCGGGCCGGGCCTTGCCCTCGGTCCTGCCGGTGGCGGAGGCGGCGGGGGTGGCCGACCAGGTGAGCGAAACGCCCCACCGGATCGGTTTTCTGGAGGCCATCCGCCTCCAGCAGCAGGCCGATGTGCTACTGATGATGGGCTCGAGCGACCTCGCGTATTCGCCGTCGAAGATCTATCTCTATTATCTCACCCGGCAGCCGATTCTCGGCGTCGTCTTCGACGACAGCGTGATGAAGCAGATCTTGGAGGAGCTCTCCTGCTCTTATCTGGTCCATTTCCAGGAACACGGGCCGAAGGAGGAGGCGCACGCGGCGCTGCATCAGTTCTTTGCCCTCATCCTCCGCGGGCAGGTCGCGGCCACCCAGCCGGAGCGCGACGACGCGTTCTTCCGGTCAAAGTACCTCGCCACCGAACTCACCCGCCAGCAGTGCGAACTTTTCGCGCGCGCCCTCGCCCGGCCGTCATGACCCGCGCCGCCCCGCTCCGGTTCGATCGCTTCGCCCTGGTCGGCGATATTGCCGCCAGCGTCCGCCGGCTGCTCAATCGCTCCCTGCTGCCGATCGCCGGAGTCCTCGGGGCGGTCACCCTCTATCTCATCATCGCGAACCGGCCGGGGGCCGCCTGCTTCGGGCTGATCGCCGGGGGCACCTGCGCCGTGTTTTTCGCCTGGAAAGAGGGCGGCATCGGCATTCCCCTGCTGCCAGCGTTCGCCCTGCAACACTTCCTCGCCTACAGCCTGCCGGTGCTCACCCGCAACGAGGTCGTGATGGCCTACAACCCCGACTACCTCACGAAGGCCGGGGAGGAGGTGCTGATCTTCTTTGGCGCCCTGATCGTCGCGTGGACGGTGGGCATGCGGACTTTCCGGCCGTCGCCGCCCATTTCCTACATTCTGACCGATTTCAACCGCGACGGCGGTCGCAAGATCAAGTCGGCCGGATTCGCGCTCGCCGGCTCCGCCACGGCCTACCTCGTGCTCCAGGCGGCCGGCGTCACCGACCCGATCATCGCGGCGCTGCCCGCCGGCTCGGGCTCGGCGGCGAACGCCCTGGTCAGCGCGGCGGGCACCTGCGGCTTCTTTCTGGTCGCCATGCTCGCCGGTGGCGGCGATTTGAAGCGCACCGAGCGGGCCGCATTCTGGCTGCTGCTCTTCATCAATTGCTTTGTCAGCGCGGCGTCGTTTCTGCTTTCGACGGTCATCTATATCATTTTCTCGGTTGTGGCGGGCCTCTTTTGGAGCTCCGGGCGCGTCCCGTGGCGGTTCCTCACCGTCGTCTTTCTCGCGCTGGGGTTTCTCAACGTGGGCAAGTATGCGATGCGCGACCGCTACTGGCACATCAACATTGAGGGCACCGATCCGATCACCTCTTTTTCGCTCAGCCAGATGCCGGCGACTTACACCGAATGGGTCGGCGCGAGCCTGGACGCCATTTCCGGGAAAGAGGCGCCGGTCACCTGGCGGACGGCCGACGAGCGGCAGGTCGACAGCCACAGCCTGCTCGACCGGATCAACAATCTCCAAAACCTGCTGTATGTCATCGACGTGATGGACCGGCGGCACATTCCGCCGCTGGGTGGGGAGACCTACGCGCTGGTTCCTCCGCTCCTGCTGCCGACCCTCCTGTGGCCCAACAAGCCGCACGCGCATGCCGGCCAGGTGCGGCTCAATGTGTATTTCGGCCGGCAGGACATGCTCTCGACGTATTCGACCTATGTCGCCTGGGGGCTGCTGCCCGAGGCCTACGGCAATTTCGGGCCGGTGTGGGGCGGAGTCGTCCTCGGGGTGGCCCTGGGCCTGTTCTTTGCGTGGCTGGAGAACGCTACCGCGCGCAAGATGGTGCTCTCGCTCGAGGGGTTTCTGGGCTTCGCCGTGTTTCTGGGCATGGCCAACTCCATCGAAATGGTCGCCAGCGTGCTGGTGCCCTCGATCGTCCAGGCGATCGAGCCGATCATCGTTGCCGCGCTGCCATTTGTGCGGCGGACCAACAATCGCCATGCGGCGTACGACGACGCGGCTCCGCCCGAACCCCCGGCATGACCGCGCCGTCGTCCCGCCGCCTGGGAGTCGTCCTCTCCCATCCCACCCAGTACTACAGCCCCTGGTTCCGGTGGCTGCAGGCGCACTCCGCGGTCGCCGCGCTGCGGGTCTTTTATCTGTGGAATTTCGGCGTGACCCGGCAGCACGATCCCCGCTTCCAGACGACGTTCCAATGGGACGTGGATCTGCTCTCGGGCTACGAGAGCGAGTTTGTCCCCAATCGCGCCGCGCGTCCGGGCCCCGAGCATTTTTGGGGCTTCAACAATCCGGCGCTGCCGGCCCGGCTCCGCGCCTGGCAGCCCGACGCCCTGCTGCTTTTTGGCTACCCCTGGGCGAGCCACCTGCGCGCGCTCGCCTGGGCCCGCCGGCGCCGGGTTCCGGTCATCTTTCGCGGCGACTCCCATTTTCTAGGACGGCCGGCGCCGGACTGGCGCCGGCGCCGGCTGCTCGGCTTCCTCTTTCGGCAGATGGCGGCCTGCCTCTACACCGGACAGGCCAACCGAGCCTATTTTAGGACCCTCGGGGTGCCGGAGAACAAATTGTTCTTCGGCCCGCATTCGGTGAATGCGGCCCTTTTCGATCCGGCGGACGCGGGCCACCGCGCGGCGGCGGCGCGCCTGCGCACTGAGCTCGGCATTCCTCCGGCCGCGGTCGTCGTTCTCGCGGCCGGGAAACTGATCCCGGCGAAGCAGCCGCGGGAACTGCTCGCCGCGTTTCTGGCGCTCGATCGGCCCGATGCCGCGCTCGTCTTTGTCGGCGATGGCGTTGAAAAACCGGCGCTGCAGTCGCTGGCGGCGGCCGCCCGGCCTGGCGCCGTGCATTTTCTGCCCTTCGCCAACCAATCCGAGATGCCCGCCCGCTATCTGCTGGCCGACGTGTTTGCCCTCCCCTCGCGCGGATCCTACGAGACTTGGGGTTTGGCCGTGAACGAGGCGATGCACATGGGTGTCCCTTGTCTGGTGAGCGACCGCGTCGGCTGCCAGCTCGACCTGGTGACCGCGGGCGAAACCGGCTGGGTGTTTCCGGCCGAATCGGCCGCGGGCCTGCGGGAGGCTTTGGCGGCGGCGATCGCCGGCAGCCGGCCCGGCGCCGCGCGGGAACAGCGGCGGGCTGCGGTCGCCGCGAGGATCGCCGGCTACACCTACGCCCAGACCACTCTTGGCCTCCAAGACGCGCTGACGAGCCTGGGTCCCGTCCGCGCATGAAAATCTCCGTCGTCAGCAGCTTTTTTCTCCCCGTGCCGCCGGTGCAGGGCGGAGCGATGGAGAAGATCTGGTTTCGCCTCGCGCAGGAGTTCGCGGCGGCCGGGCACGAGGTGACTTACTTCTCCCGCCGCTGGCCGGGATTCCCGAACACCGAGCGCCGGGACGGCATCGCCATGGTGCGGCTGCCCGGCTTTAGCCACACCCGCAGCCTGCCTCGCAATCTCCTGCTCGACCTGATTTGGGGCCTGCGAGTCGCCCGCCGGCTGCCGCCGGGCGATATCGTGGCCTGCAATACGGTCGCCCTGCCCGCGTTTCTGCCCTGGGTCCGGCCCGCGACCGGCCGGGTGGTGGCCGTCTTGGGGCGGATGCCCAAAGGCCATTCCTACTTTTACGGCCGCGTGGACCGCCTGATTGCGACCAGCGAAGCGGTGCGGGCGCGGGTCGTGACCGAACGCGCGGGCCTGGCGGGCCGCACGGCGGTGGTGCCCAACCCGATCGACTGGAATCTGCATCAGGCGCAGATCGCGAAGGCCCCGCCGGGGCAGCCGCGGACAATCGGGTACGTCGGGCGGATGAATCCCGAAAAGGGCGTCGAAATTCTCCTGGACGCCGCCGCGATCCTCGCCCGGCGCTCCGGCCTGCCGTCGTGGCGCCTGCGTCTAATCGGCCCGCAGCGCGTCGCCGAAGGCGGCGGCGGCGAGGCCTACGTGGAGTCGCTACGCGCCCTGGCGCGTCAGGCGGGCGCCGACGTGGCGCTGGAGGAGCCCATCTACGACGCGGCGGCGCTCGCCCGCGCGTACGGCCAGATGGATATTTTCTGCTACCCGAGCTTGGCGGAGAAAGGCGAGGGCCTGAGCGTGGCGCCGATCGAGGCGATGGCGGCCGGCGCCGTCCCGGTCGTCTCGGCGCTCGAATGCTACCGCGATGTCATCCGCCCGGGGGAGAACGGCTTCACCTTCGACCACCGGGCGCCGAATCGGGCGCAGCTGCTGGCCGACCGATTGGCGCAGCTGCTCGGCGACGCGGAGGGGCGGGCGCGCCTGGCCGCGGCGGCGGCCGCCGATGCCCGGCGGTTCGATTACGGGGTCGTTGCCGCCGATCTGCTGGCGGATTTTCAGCGCCTGCAAACGGGCTGAAACCGGACAGCGGCAACGGCCCGCCCGGGCCTCTGCAATGGGCTCGCCTCCCGTAAGTTGGCGCATCAGGCTTGCCGGATCAATGGGGCCCGAAAGCGAACGACCTTATTTGGGGCAAAATTGCGTCACCCCGCTCCCGCGCCGCGAAGTGGCGGCGCGCGCTCTTTGGCGGGTAATTGAGGCCACCTTGTTTCGCTGGAGCCCCCGGCCCTGGCACGGATTTCGGGCGCGCCTGCTCCGCGCGTTCGGAGCCGACATCGCCCATCCCTCACGGGTGGTGATTTTTCCGACCGCGCAGGTGGTCTACCCGTGGAAACTGCGCCTGGCCGACCGGGCGATGGTGGGCCCGCACGTCCTGATCTACAATCTTGCGCCCGTCGCGCTGGAGTATGGGGCGAACCTGAGTCAATACTGCCACTTGTGCGCCGGCACCCATGACCTGACCCGCTGGAGCATGCCGCTTGTCGCCCGGCCGATTTTGATCGGAGCCAATGCGTGGCTCGCGGCGGAGGTCTTCGTCGGCCCCGGCGTCACCGTCGGAGAATTGTGCGTCGTGGGCGCCCGGTCGGTCGTGATGCGCGACTTGCCCCCCCGGCAGATCTGCGTCGGCTCGCCCTGCCGGCCCCTTAAACCCCGGCCCGAACCCAGCTGATGGCCAAAATCTGCCAAGTCGTTCCCAGCCTGCACCCGCGCCACGGCGGTCCGAGCCGATCGGTGTATCAGCTCGCGTTGGCGCAGGCCCGGGCGGGCCACGCGGTCGAACTCCTGACGACCGGCGCCAAGTCCGAACTGCCCGCGAGCAACGGCAGCCTGCAGGTCCGCATTTTTCCGCGCGACTGGCCGCACAAGATCGTGAAGTCGGGCGCGCTCAACGCCTCGCTGCGCCGCAGCGACGCCGAGGTGATTCATCACCACAGCCTGTGGCTGCGCACTCTGCACTACGCCCACCGGGCGGCCGCGCGGGGGGGCCGGCCGCTGGTGATTTCGCCGCGGGGCATGATGAGCCGCTGGTCGTGGCGCCACCACCGGTTTCGCAAGCATCTGGCCCGCGTGCTGATTCACCCCGGAGCGCTCGGCGCCGCCGCCGGCTGGCATGCGACCAGCACCGAAGAGGAGGCCGACATTCGCGCGCACGGCTTCACCCAGCCGATCTGCGTCGCCCCCAATGGGGTGACCGAGCCCCTCCCCGGACAAATCGCCTCAGCCCGCGATCATTGGCTCGAAGCTTGCCCGGAAGTCGCCCAGGGGCCTGTCGCTATTTTCTATTCGCGGTTTCACCGCAAGAAACGGGTTTTGGATCTGATCGACGCCTGGGTCACCCATGGGCCCCGCGAATGGCTGCTGCTCCTGGTCGGCATTCCCGAGGACTACTCGGTCGAGGTGCTCGAGGAATACAGCCTGCGGGCCTCGGGCCCGGGACGCGTGAAAGTCTTCTCGGGCGAAGGCCGGCCCGCGCCCTACGCCGTGGGCTCCCTATTCCTGCTCCCCTCCCACAATGAAAACTTTGGCCTGTCGATCGCCGAGGCGCTCGCGCACGGCCTCCCGGTGGTGGTGACCGACAGCACGCCGTGGGCGGCCGTCAACCAAAATGGAGCGGGCTGGTGCGTGCCCTGGGAGGACTATCCGGCGGCCTTGCGCGCGGCCTTGGCCGAGGGCCCGGCCGAACTCGCCGCGCGGGGCGCCCGGGCGCGCGCCTGGGTGTTGCAGGAGTACGCGTGGGCCAAGCCGGCCCGCGCCCTGGCCCAATTCTATGCCCAGCTGACCGCGGCGGCGGCCCGCTGAGCCCTGCGCCCATGCCGCCGCGCCGCCCCTCGCCCTCCTCCCGCCCGCTCGAATGGGCCGCCGTCGCGCACACCGCGATTCTGCTGGTGGCCACCACCTGGGGTTTCGGGGGCAACGCCGGGTGGATCCGCCCGTGGCTCGCCGCCTGGGGCAGCCTCAGCCTCCCCTTGATCGTCGCCGCGCGCTGGAGCAACGCAGAGCCCTCCCCTTTTCCGCTCGGCCGCTGGCTGTGGCCGTTCGCCCTGTTCAATGCGCTGGCGCTGGCCGCCTGCGCGACGCCGAGCTTTCGGGCGATGGCGGCCGGCGCGGACACAGTGCTGATCCCGCTGCGCATCCCGGGGTGGCGGCCGAGCGCCGCCCTGCCGGCGCTGGTGTTCCCCCAGCTGTGGATCTTCGACGCGGTCTACCTGTCCGCACTCAACTTGGCGCTCGCCCTGCGCGGCCGGCGCCTCTGGCGCGGCTTCTTCCTCTTTGTCACCGCCAATGCGGTCGCGCTCGCCGTGTTCGGCACGCTGCAGAAGCTCTCCGGGGCGAGCGGCCTTTATTTCGGGCACGTGAAATCGCCGCAGAGTTATTTTTTCGCGTCGTTTGTCTACGACAATCACTGGGGCGCCTTTATTGTGCTGATGACGGCGGCCACGCTCGGGCTGGTCGGCCGGTACGCGGCGCGCAGCCCGGCCGATGAATTTTTCCGCACCCCGGCCTTCGCCGGGCTGGTCGCGATCCTGTTTCTGGTCGCCACCGTGCCGCTGAGCGGCGCCCGCATTTGCACGCTGCTGCTCTTTTTCCTGCTCGCCGGCGCCTACGCGTGCGGGATGAGCCGGGTGGTTCAGGGGCGTCAGCGCGACGGCGTCTCGGCGGCGCCCCCCCTCGCCGGCTCGCTCCTGGCGGCGGTGATCGCGCTCGCCGCCATCTGGTCGATCGCCGGCGAAAACATCTCCCAGCGCTTCGCCAAGACCCAGGAACAGGTGGCCACGATGCGCGCGCAGGGCAGCATCGGCAACCGCACGGCGCTGTACGCCAACACCTGGCGGATGGCCAGGGCCCGGCTGTGGTTCGGCTGGGGCACAGGCTCCTATCCCCACGTCTTCACGCTGTACAATACCCAGGAGCCGAACCGGCTCGATCACCTGCCGATCTTTTACCACGACGCCCACAGCGACTGGCTCCAATCGGTCGCCGAACACGGCCTCATTGGTACCCTGCTCCTCGGCCTGTGCGCCGGCGTGCCCCTCTCCACGGTCCGCGCCCGGCACCTGAAGGCTCCGCTGCCCTTTTTCCTCCTCGCCGGCTGCGCCCTCGTGCTCCTGTACGCCGCGATCGAATTTCCCTTCGGCAACGTCGCCGTCGTCCTCAGCTGGTGGTTGTGTTTTTTTGGCGCCGTGAGCTACGCGCGGCTGCAGCCCCCGGCCCCGGCCCGCCCGTCATGAAAGCGCCGTATTCGGTCCTGATCCCGGTGAAGAACGAGGCGGCCAATCTGCGCGCCTGCCTCGAATCGGCCCAGGACGCGGGGGAGATCGTCGTCGTCGATTCCGGCAGCACGGATGGCACGCCGGAGATTGCGGCCGAGTTCGGGGCGACGGTGGTCGATTTTGAGTGGACCGGAGTCCTGCCGAAGAAAAAGAACTGGGCCCTGGGTGCGGTACCCTGGAAATACGACTGGGTCTTCATCCTCGACGCCGACGAGCGCATCACCCCGGAGTTGGCGCGCGAACTCGCGGCGGTGGTCGCGGCCCCGGCGGCCGACGGCTATTACGTCAACCGGCGCTTCTGGTTCCTCGACGGGTGGCTGCGGCACTGCGGCTACTACCCCAGCTGGAACCTGCGGTTCTTCCGGCACCGCCTCGGGCGGTACGAGCAATTTCCCGGCGTCGGCGAAACGGGCTCGGGCGACAACGAAGTGCACGAGCATGTCCTGCTCACCGGGCGCTCAGCCCGTCTCGAGCATGAATTGGAGCACTACGCCTTTCCGACGATCGCGGTCTGGGTGGAAAAGCACAATCGGTACAGCAATTGGGAGGCGCGCCTCAGCGTCTCGGCGGCGGGCGGGGCCGCGGCGGCCAACGCCCGGATCGAGCCGGGCCTGGCCCGCAAGCGCTGGCTGAAGCACGTGGCCGGCCGGCTGCCGGGCCGGCCCGCGCTGCGGTTTTGCTATCATTATATTCTGCGGGCCGGATTCCTCGACGGCTACCGCGGGTATGTCTTCTGCCGCCTGATGGGCATCTATGAATTCCTCAGCGTCGCCAAGGCGGCGGAGCTGCAGCGCCGGCCCCGGACCGGCCCATCGCCATGAGCATCGTCTTCGTCAACCGCTTCTACTGGCCGGACGAAACGGCGACCGCCCAGCTGCTGGCCGACCTGGCTGAGGGCCTGGCCGCCCGCGGGCGCCGTGTCACCGTGATCGCGAGCCGGCCGCCGGCGGGCGCGCCCGCGGCGGAATCCCGTCGCGGCGTCCGCATTTTCCGCGTCGGCAGCACGCGCTCGGCCCGGCCCGGCCTCGCGGCCAAGGCGCTCGACTTTGCCACCTTCTTCGCCGGGGCCTTTGCCCGGCTCCTGCGTTCGGCCCGGCGCGGCGACGCGATTGTCGCCCTCACTGACCCTCCGCTCATTGGGGCCGGCGCCTGGCTCGTGGCTCGCGTGCGCGGGGCCCGCTCCTTCCATTGGGTGCAGGACATCTATCCCGAGATCGCCGTGGTGCTGACGGGCCGGGAGGAATTGGGCGCCTTCCGCCCCTGGCGCGACCGCGCCTGGCGCGGGGCCGCCGGGTGCGTGACCTTGGGCGGGGAGATGGCGGGCGTGCTCGCCCGCTCCGGCGTGCCGCGCTCGCGCATCCGCGTGCTTCCCAATTGGGCGCCAGCCGGCCTGGGCCCGCTGCCGCCGGATGTGACCGGGGCCGTGCGGGTGACCTGGGGCGTAACCGGGCGTTTCGTCGTCGGCTACTCGGGGAATTTCGGGCGGGTGCACGATTTGAAACCGGTCTTGGCCCTCGCGGCGGCGGTGGCGGACATCCCGGACATCGTCTTTGTGTTCTCTGGCGGCGGCCCGCAGCGCGCGGCGCTGGAAGCGGAGGCCGCGCGGCGCGGCTTAACCAATGTGCGCTTCCGCGCGGCGGAGCCGCGGGCCAGCCTCGGGGCGAGCCTCGGGGCCGCCGATCTCCACTTGGTCACCCTGCGGCCCGGCTGCGAGGACTTCGTTTTCCCGAGCAAGCTCTATGGCATCGCCGCCGTGGGCCGGCCGGTCCTCTTCATCGGGCCACCCGGCTGCGAATTGGGCCGCCTCGTCGAAACCGAAGGCCTGGGCCGCGCGTTCGCGCGCGAGCAAGCCGCGGGGATGGCGGCCTTTCTGCGGGAACTCAGCGCCGCCCCCGCCCGGGCCGCCCCCTACCGGGCCGCCGCCCTGCGCTTCAGCGCCCAAGGGGGCGGCGCGCCAGAGGCCGCCGCCGCGTGGGAAAAGATACTGGCCTTTCCGGCCCCGGAGGCCCCGGAATGCCACCCGACCCTCTGAGGATCCGCGCCCTCCCGCCTCCCGCCCCATGACGACCCAACGCAAAACGGCGCTCACGCTCCTGACGCTGGACGCGGCCAGCACGATCGGGGTCTTCAATCTCGTCAGCTACTATCGGCTGGCGCCGCACCATTTCATCTTCAGCCCGCTGTTCGCCCCGGCCGCCCTGCTGCTCTTCGGTATCTACCTGATCGATGGCTACGAATCCCGCACCAACATGCAGAGCCTGGACTACACCAGTCTCCACATCATCGCGGTGATTAGCGCCACGCTCGCCACGCTGCTGCTGACCTTCGCCTTCGTGCCGGCGGGGTACGAACTGCAATCGAGCCGCGGCGTGATCGCGCTCAGCTTTGTCGCGTTGATTCCGGTGACGCTCACCTACCGCCACCTCATTTACCAGCGGATCGCCCACCTGCGGGCCGGCCGCAGCCTGCTCTTTTTCGGCGATCCGGTCAGCTGCGAAGCCTTCGAAGCGGAGTGCCGCAAGATGGGGGTCACCCAGCCGATCATGTACACCTCGCTGGAGAAGACCGAAAAATCGGGGAACCGCCCCGCCCGAGCCTTCGCCGAGCGGATCCTGGGGATTCGCAACGGCCAGTACAGCGTCGAGGCGATCGTGCTCCGGGAGTCGAGCCGGGATTTGCCGCTCGATGCCGCGCAGCAGCTGATGGATCTGCATTTTGGCGGGGTGCCCACCTACACCTTGGAGCTGTTCCATCAGGTATACTGGCAGAAAATCCCCTTGTACCGGATCAATCCCACCTGGCTGTTCCAGGAAGGCTTCCAAATCGCCCGCGAGCCGGTCTTCGAGCGTCTCAAGCGGGCGAGCGACATCGCTTTGGCCGCCGTCGGGCTCCTGCTGGCCACCCCCGTCCTCCTGATCGCCGGCCTCGCGATCTGGGCGGAAGATCGGGGCCCGGTTTTTTTCCGGCAGAACCGGATCGGCCGCAACCGGGCGCGCTTCCGCCTGGTCAAGCTGCGCACCATGCGGACCGGCCCCGACACCGGGTCGATGTACACCCAGCCGGGAGACCGGCGGATCACCCGCGTGGGCCGGTTTTTGCGCTCCACCCGCATCGACGAAATGCCCCAGTTGTGGAACGTGTTCCGCGGCGACATGAGCCTCATTGGCCCCCGCGCCGAATGGGACCGGCTCGTCGCCGAGTACGAGCAGCAGATCCCCTGCTATTCCTTCCGGCACCTGGTGAAGCCGGGGATCACCGGCTGGGCCCAGGTCAACTATCCCTACGGCGCCTCGGTGGAGGACACGCTGCGGAAGCTCGAATACGATCTCTACTACATCCGGCATTTCTCCTTCCTGCTTGACGCTTCGATCGTCCTGAAGACGGTGCAGATCATGCTCTTTGGAAAGGGGCGTTAGTCCCGCCGGGGAGTACCCGCATCATGGCCAAATCCTACGATTTTATTGTGCTGGGCGGGGGCTCGGCCGGATATAACGCCGCCCGGGTCGCGGCGACCCACGGCCTGCGCACGGCGGTGGTCGACGGCGCCCGCCAGCTGGGGGGCCTCTGCATCCTTCGTGGCTGCATGCCCTCGAAGACGCTGTTGTATGCGGCGGAGGTCCTGCACCGGGCGCAGCATGGAAAGGATTTTGGGCTTAAGATTTCGGGGGCGCGCGCGGACATGCGGGCGGTGCAGGCGCGCAAGCGCCGGATCATCCGCAGCTTTGCCGACTCCCGCGCCCAGGAACTCAAGCATGGCCAGTATGAGCTCATCCGCAGCCACGCCCGCTTTGCCGATGCCCACACGATTGAGCTGAGCGACGGGAAGCGCCTCAAGGCGCGGCACTTCCTGATCGCGACCGGCTCGAAAGTGTCGCACCCGCCGGTGCCCGGCCTGGACAAGGTGAAAAGCTGGACCAGCGACGAGGTGCTGCAGCTAAACTTCGCGCCCCGCAGTGTCCTGATCCTGGGTGGCGGGGTGGTCGGCGTCGAACTCGCTCAGTACTTGGTCCGCGTCGGCTCCCGGGTCGTGCTGCTGCAGCGCAGCATGCACACCCTGCGCGACCACTCCGCCGAAGCGGCCCGCGTGGTGGAGGAGTCGCTGCGGGCCGATGGCATCGAGCTGTTCAACCGGGTGAAGATCTTGGGGCTGGCGCCGGACAAGGGCGGCGTGCGGGTCCGTTTTGACTGCGATGGCAAAAAATTCACGCGGCGGTCGGACCATTGTTTCAACGCCCTGGGCCGCGAGCCCAACACCGGCAGTCTCAATCTGAAAGGGGCCGGGGTAAAGACCGACGCGAAGGGCCAGGTGGTCATCAATCGCTGGCAGCAGACCAGCGCCCCGCACATCTACGCGGCAGGCGATTGCGCCGGGCCGGTGGAGATCGTGCATGTGGCCATCCAGCAGGGGGAACTCGCCGCCCGGCACGCCGCGAAAGTGCGGGGCATTAGGCCGATCGATTACGATCTCATGCTCAACGTCGTCTTTACCGATCCCCAACTGGCCACGATCGGGCTCCAGGAGAGCCAGTTGCGGGCGAAGAACCTACCGTATCATTACGCCTCGTACCCCTTCGACGACCACGGCAAGTCGATCCTGATGGAGGCCAAGCGCGGGTATGTGAAGGTGCTGGCCGAACCGAAGCGGGGCCGGATTCTGGGCGCGGAGATCGTCGGACCCGACGCGGGGGAGCTGATCCATTGTTTCACCGGCCCGATGGCGATGCGGGCGACCGTTTTCGATCTGCTCCGGGCGCCGTGGTATCACCCGACGCTGGCGGAGATTATCACCTATCCGCTCGAGGAATTGGCGGAGAAGATCGGGCGGAAAGAGGATCCGAAAGATCCCTAAGGCCCGATTCGGGCCACGCCCTGGGCGCCCATCGCGCCCTCGGAAACGGTCAGCTGAGCCGGAGCAAATCCGCCAAGTGCACGCGGCCCTCGTAGAGGGCTTTGCCCACGATTACCCCATCCAGATGCGGGTACTTCCGGCTGAGCTCCAACAACTGCACCACATCCTCCCGGCGGCTCACCCCGCCGCTGGCGATCACCCGGGCGCGCACCGCCTCCAATAGCGCCTCCTGGGCCGCGAAATTGGGTCCCGTCAGCATGCCATCGGTGCCGATGTCCGTATAAATGAGAGTCGCGACGCCCAGGGCGTCCATTTGCCGGGCGAGGGCCAGGGCGCCCGTGCCCGTCGTGTCCACCCAGCCCTTCACGGCGACCTTGCCGTCCTTGGCGTCGATCCCGACCGCGATGCGCTCCCCGAACGCCTGGACGAGATCGCCCACAAAGGCGGCGCTCTCGGCCGCCCGCGTCCCGATCACCACCCGGCTGACGCCGGCGTGCAAGGCGCGCTCCACCGCTTCCCGCGTGCGCAGGCCCCCGCCCAGTTGCACTTTCAGCCCCAGGGCGACGATGGCCGCAATCTGCGGCAGATTCATGGGTTCCCCGGCAAAAGCGCCGTCCAGGTCCACGACATGCACCCAAACCGTGCCGGCGGCCTTAAAATCCGCCGCGACCGCCGCCGGATCCAGCGCATAGACGGTCTCCCGGTCGGCCCGTCCCTGCAGCAACCGCACGCAGCGGCCCCCTTTGATGTCGATGGCGGGATAAATGGTCATGCGAAAGGAAGCTGGAGAGCGTGCGGGTTGGCCGCCGCTTGGCAATCCGTCTCCAGGGCGTGTCCCCATCTGCCGCTGGGACGCGTCGGAGGCCGAACCGGTGCTCGGACTAGGGCGGCCGGAGATGCCTCCCAGCGGCAGATTGGGACACGCCCTGAAGCTCGCCCAACTCCGGCCTTAGGCCGCGTTCTCGGTCGGGATCGACTTGACGCTCCGGCGCAGGATCGGGCGGTGTTTGCCCGCGACGACCCCGGCGTCGATCACCACCTCGGCGACATCGTCGCGCTGCGGCAGATCGTACATCACTTCGAGCATCAAGTTTTCCATGATCGAGCGCAGCGCCCGGGCGCCGGTCTTCAATTCGACCGCCTTGGCGGCCACCGCCCGGACCGCTTCGGAGGTGAGGCGCAGGCGCACCCCGTCGATCGCAAAGAGCTTCGAGTACTGCTTCACCATCGCGTTCTTGGTCCGCAGGAGAATTTTTTCCAGGTCGGCCACCGCCAGCTGGTCCAGGACCGACACGATCGGCAGGCGGCCGATGAATTCCGGAATCATGCCGAAGCGCACCAGATCCTCCGGGGCGATCCGCTTCATCAACTCTTCGGGCCGGATCTCGCGGTCGTCCGAATTGACGTGGAAACCGAGGGAATTTTGTCCGAGCCGCTTCTTCACGATCTGATCGAGCCCGACGAAGGCGCCGCCGCAGATGAACAGGATGTTGGTCGTGTTGATCTGGATATACTCCTGATTCGGGTGCTTGCGGCCGCCCTGGGGCGGCACGTTGCAGACCGTGCCCTCGAGAATCTTCAGCAGGGCCTGCTGCACGCCCTCGCCGGAGACGTCCCGGGTGATCGACACGTTCTCGGTCGTGCGCCGGATCTTGTCGATTTCGTCGATGTAGATGATGCCGCATTCGGCCCGCTTCACGTCGTAGTTGGCGTTCTGGAGGAGCCGCAGGACCACGTTTTCCACGTCCTCGCCGACGTAACCGGCCTCGGTCAGGGTCGTAGCGTCCGAAATCGCAAAAGGCACGTCGAGAATGCGCGCCAGCGTGCGGGCCAGGAGCGTCTTGCCCGAGCCGGTCGGGCCGGCCAGGAGAACATTGCTCTTCTCGATTTCCACGTCGTTGAACTCCGGCGCCAAGGCGCTCGAATCCTTCGCCCCTTGGCCGGAATCGAAGAGGAGGCGCTTGTAGTGGTTGTAGACGGCCACTGACAGGACCTTTTTCGCGTGCTCCTGGCCGATCACAAAGTCATCGAGCACCTTCTTGATCTCGGCCGGCTTGACCAGACGGATCGTCGGCTTGGCATCAACCACCGGCTGCTTCACCTCGCGGTCGATGATCGTCTTGCAGACATTCACGCACGAGTCGCAGATGTAAACCCCTGGCCCGGCGATTATTTTCTTCACTTCCGCCTGCGACTTGCCGCAG
>Ga0182024_10002349_pt1 | contig 47198 bp, 39 predicted proteins | sample P32metaG_FD_120480 | JGI IMG/M metagenome (GOLD analysis project Ga0182024, IMG submission 120480) | Permafrost microbial communities from Stordalen Mire, Sweden - P3-2 metaG (Illumina Assembly) | ecosystem: Environmental > Terrestrial > Soil > Wetlands > Permafrost | place: Sweden: Stordalen... | reverse complement strand
GCGTCAGGCTGCGCTGCGCGAAGACGATTGAAGAGCGAAGAGAAAGACACGATCATCATCAACCGCTCAGGCAGATCCACTTATCCCGAAGAGAAATCTGTCCAAACAAGCGGAGCCACCCCTTACACCGATGACAACCACTCATTGGGAGATTTACGTTCATATGTGTGATCGGACCGTCTTGAGCTTTACCGCGCTCAGGATTCCGCTGCGCGATGGCATGCAGTGTCATTCTACCGATGCTCGTGTCGCTCAGGCGATCGAGTACAATCCTTTCGGGAGCGCATGACAATGCTGAGCGCGTTTCGTCTGTTGATTGAGATCGAGCATTGGCCTTTAAAGACACCGTTTCGTATCACGGGTCACGCCTGGGAGTCGCTAGGGGTTGTGGTGGTCGCACTGGAGGCAGAAGGCCGACGTGGCGTGGGTGAGGCGGCGGGTGTTTTTTATCGAGAGGAGACGCCGGATACGATCGCTCGCCAGATAGAGTCCGTTCGCTCGCAGATTGAGTCGAACGACTTCACCGCGGAATCATTGCAAACGCTAGTGCCGCCTGGTGGAGCACGCAATGCGCTTGATTGCGCGCTTTGGGACTGGCGAGCGAAGACGAGTGGCCAGCCGGTCTGGCAGTTGGCCGGGATGTGCGAACCACAGCCGTTGATCACGACCTTCACTTGTGGTGCAGATACGCCGGAAGCGATGGCTGCTACGGCGCGTAGCTACGCTGGGGCACGGGCCATCAAGCTCAAGCTTACGGGGCATGACAGCGATGCCGATCGAGTTGAGGCAGTGCGCGCGATGCGACCGGACGTATGGCTTGGAGTGGATGCGAACCAGGGGTTCACGCGCGCCTCGCTCGAGCGGCTCATGCCTACCCTCGTAAAGCGGCAGGTATCCCTAATTGAGCAGCCGTTCCCCATAGGGAAAGATGACCTCCTTGATGGGCTCGACTCGCCGATCCCGCTTGCCGCGGATGAGAGCGCGCAGACCGTCGACGATCTACCCGGGCTGGTGGGGCGTTTTCAAGTGGTCAACATCAAGCTCGATAAATGTGGAGGGCTCACCCATGCTTTGGCCATGGCTCGCGCGGCGGGCAAGATGGGACTTGAAACTATGGTTGGCAACATGATGGGCACCTCGTTGGCAATGGCCCCGGCCTTCCTGGTGGGACAACTCTGCAAGATCGTCGATCTCGATGGGCCTATTTTTCTCAAGGCAGATCGAGCCGAGGCGGTGCACTATGCGAATGGACTCATTCATTGCACGCAGGGCGTCTGGTGATGATGGTAGGAACTGACCGAGCTCCTCGGAACAGCATTCCTTAAGTGCCACTCAAGATCCCATGAGACTCGATGCTCACGTAGCGCACGAGCGCTTGGCCCCATTGAACCGCCTGACGGAGGAACTGCTGCGCGACTCTCGCACCCCGGGCATTGCGGTTGCCGTGGTCCTCGGCGAAGAGACGATACTAGCGCGCGGCTATGGCTATGCCGACCTGGCCGCGAGGCGGCTCCTCGATTCCAAGACGGTATACCCAATTGCGTCCACCACCAAGGCAATGAATGCGACGCTCCTGGGAATGCTCGTCGACGAAGGTCTACTTACCTGGGACGCGTGCGTTCAGCGCTACCTGCCGCAGTTCCGATTGAACGATGCGGCCCTCAGTGCACAGGTGACCGTGCGGGACTTGATCGTCATGCGAACAGGCCTGCCGCGCCATGACTGGATGTGGATCGGATATCCCACCGACAGGGCGAGTCTCGTCAGAGGTCTTGCATTTCTGGAACGGTCGGCGGGGTTCCGGGAGCGCTTTCAGTACAACAATCTGACGGCCATGACAACCGGCTACTTGGCGGAAGTCGTGACCGGTCAATCCTGGGAAACCCTCATACGCAATCGGCTCCTGAACCCCTTGGGCATGTCGAGCACTCACTTTTCCCAACCGAACTCTGGCAATGTCACGCTGTCCTATCACGAAAATGTTCGGCGTGAGCTTATCGTGACGCGGCGCGTCAGTGCTGAGGTGACGGGACCGTCGGGTGGTTCAATCCACTCCACCGTGGACGACATGACGCGCTGGTTGCGATTCAATCTGAGCGATGGGTGTGTTGCCAGTCGCCGCTTGATCGAATCCCAAACACTCAAGGACATCCACACGCCCAACATCGTCGCGCCCGTTGATCAGGGGGCGCCGTCCGACCGCGCCACTTACGGACTCGGTTGGTTTGTCGATACGTATCAGGATCAGCTGCGTATTTCCCACAGCGGCTACTTGGATGATGTCCAAAGCTCAGTGACGCTTTTACCCGAGGCTAGAATCGGTGTGGTGTCATTTGTCAACTTCGGCCCGGTCGGTATGGCGCCGGCCTTCACTGAACAGGTGCTCGACCTGCTTCTGGGTCGTCCGCCTTCGCTGGCGTTGTCCGAAAAGATGAAGGAGTACGAGCGCCGTGTCGAGGACAGGCGGGTATGTATTGCGGCCACGACGCGAGTGCCCCAGACAGCGCCCTCACACACGCTCGAGGCTTATGCCGGCAATTATGAGCATCCAGGCTACGGGCTCGTCGAGATTCGCTGTCGGGGCCAGCGGCTTGAGCTCGTCCGCGGTGAATTTTGCCTGCCGCTCGAGCACTGGCATTTCGATGCCTGGGTCGTCCGGGACAGTGACCTCATTCCGATTCATATCCAATCTGCCCTGGATCGTTCGAACCGGCTTCTCTTCGAGACGAATGCGGATGGCGCGATCGCGGCTCTCACGATCCCGCTGGAGCCCACGGTGGCCCCGATCCGCTTCAGCAAGACTTCGTAGTACTCGAGCTCTGCCCCCTCAATCAGTGCAGGATGATCAGGGGCGCGGACTCCTCTTCACTACTGGTGCTCTGCTGAAGGCAAGGATTAACTTTCGATTGTGCAAATGAGTAAAAACAGACCAACTACCGTAGCTGTACTGACGCTTGCCCGCTCGATCTCCCGATCGGGTCGAAGCATCGGCACCGCGCATCACGGCCAGCACCCACAAGGCTTCCGGCCAGCTCGCGCACTCGATCACCCACCCGGACGGATGGGTCAATCGACAGATCGATCCGCAGGAGGGCGTTAACGCAGGAGTATGCGATACATTGTCTCAATGGTCCTTGTGCTGATGGCGGCTCCTTGGGGGGCTCTAGCAGCGACTGCCGAAGCGGAACCTGCCGGAACGGCTGCCGCTTGCAAGGCGTGGGAGAAGAATGACCTTCTGGAGTTGCGCGACGCCCCGACGCAGCTGACGGCTGCCCATGTGGTAGATGCCTCGGACGGCATGCCCAGCTACTGCCAAGTGGAAGGGTATGTAGCACCGCAAGTGGGATTCGAGGTGCTACTGCCCGTTGCGAACTGGAACGGCAAGATGATGGTGGTGGGAGAGGGCGGCTGGGCCGGCTCATTCAATGAGCTGGCCTGCCAGAATCCGCTGCGCCGTGGCTATGCCTGCGTGACGACGGACACGGGACATAAGGGAAAGGGGGATGATGGGCTCTGGGCAGCCAATAACTTATCCACGCAGATCGACTTTGCGTTCCGTGCCATTCACGTGGTGACGCTCGCTGGCAGAGCCATAGTCGGGGGCTACTACGGGAACGACCTTAAGAAGGTGTATTTCCAGAGCTGCTCGACGGGGGGCTATGAGGGTCTGGTGGAAGCGCAGCGCTTCCCGTGGGACTTCGATGGCATCATTGCCGGCGCGCCGGACATGGATGAGGCGGATCTGACCATGCGGATGGTGTGGGCGGAGAGAGCCTTTTATGATGGTGCGGGTCATCCTGTACTGGACGCAGCGGCTCTCGAACTGCTCCATCAGCTAGCCCTCGGCGAGTGCGATGCGGCCGACGGCCTCAAGGATGGGCTGATCAGCGATCCGATGGGCTGTCGGGTCGATCCGGCAAAAGTTCTCTGCAACGCCAATCAGACGAGTGGCTGTTTAAGTGTGACACAGGTCGGTGCCGCACAGCGAATTTACAATGGTCCGCCGCATAGCGCTGGTCGCGATGTTCGCGGCGCCCTGCCGGGCTCAGAGCTCGTCTGGACGAGTAAATGGGGAGGGCTGGCCAGCGAAGGCATAGACCGGTACTCCGACAATTTTTTCAAGAACATGGTCTACGGCGCAAGCCAGAACTGGACCGGCGCCACCTACGATTTTGACCACGATTACACTCGCTTGGGACTCGCCGTGTACACCGACACCAACCCGGATCTGCGGCACTTCAAGGCGGCGGGCGGCAAGCTCCTGGTGTATCAGGGCGGGGCAGATGTGTTGGAGAAGCCCGGCGCGATTGTCGATTACTACCAGACGGTGGAACGGGTGATCGGGACGCGCCAAGCAACGCAGGACTTCTTTCGCCTGTTCATGGTGCCCGGCATGAATCACTGTTCGGGTGGGCAGGGGGCGTACGCGATTGACTACCTTAGCTACTTAGAAGCCTGGGTGGAGCGACACGAGGCCCCGGATCAGATGATAGGAGCGCATGTAAACGATGCGTATCTGGCGGCTCAGCCGCTGCCTGCGAGTATCGAATCGACGCTGCCGCCGGATGCCACGAGCGAGCTGCGAACGCTTGTAGCCGAATCGGTCTTGCGCTATCCGCTCGATCCGAGCATACCGTTGGACTTCACCCGACCGATGTATCCCTACCCGCTGTATGGCCGATACGCAGGAGGAGATCCGAATCAAGCCAGCAGTTTTAAGCCGGCGGGGGCGGGGGCCAACGCGTCCAAGACAATCCACGACCGGTCCGCGCCATGATTGAGATCTACGAGGCATTTGGCACGGCGCCGTCCGCCGAAGATTGGGGGGAAATTCGGTCTGATTCATCTCCATCATGGGGTTGGCATGCAGCCGCGTAACGGAAAAGCAATTATGCCTGGAGTCTCTCCGTGGACTCCATCGGGTAAATTGTGGGATGGGGCCGGTGGGACTTCTGGCTTTCGCCACACTCAAGACAACGCTGAATACCGGCCAGCGCCGCCGACCACCCGCGGCGTGACTTCATTCGACTGGTTAGTTGTATTGGGATGCAATTGTCATTTGTCCTGAATAGGGCGCGACGCGGGAAGAGACTGTACGGAGTTCGAATGATCTTGCGTATTGCTGCGTGTTTGCATAGGAGGCGCCCAAATCGTGAAGATGCTCGTACTGATGATCAGAAAATGCATATTCGTTACGAGGACTGAGTGGATGCACGCAGTCTTGGCGACGACCTGTTTGGTCTCCTGTGCCTGGGCGGCGCAGGCGCGCGGCTTCGGGCTGATCGAGTTCCCGCCAACTACCGATGGACGCCTTGTTCTTGCCGTTGATTTCCATACGCACACCGTGTTCTCCGACGGGTTCGTCTGGCCGAGCACGCGGGTCGACGAGGCGGACCTAGAGGGACTGGCCGGGATTGCTTTGACCGATCACCTCGAATGGCAACCCCACCGCGACGACATTCCAAACCCGGACCGGAACCGCTCGTACAACTTGGCGGTGACCGAAGCTAAGAACCTTTCGGAAAGAACCCACCATCTACCAGTCATTGTAATCAATGGAACCGAGATCACTCGCGGCGTACCGCCTGGCCACCTCAACGCCGTGTTTCTCAAAGACGTGAACGGTCTTCTAGAACCAAATTACCCCGTTGTATCGAAAGTCAAAGATTGGCTCGAATTTCTGAGTAAAGATACGCCCGGTCTTCGCCGCAGCGTATATACGGCTCTTGAGAAGGCCCACGAACAGGGCGGGTTCATCATCTTAAACCACCCGTTCAACAACTTTGATGAAAAGGGTCACCTGGACGACTTCAACCTACAGTTGATCAAACAAGGCCTAACAGATGGAATCGAAGTGGCGAATGCACAACTTTACGTTGAAGCCGCCTTCCGACTCGCCTTGGATCAGAACCTCGCGATCATCGGCGCAGCGGATCTTCATGATGCAGCCAATCGGTGGCCGTATGAGGGGGGCGAGGCGTACCGCGTCACGGCGGGCGACCGTGCACACAGGACAGTGACCTTGGTGCTTTCCCAGACGCGTGACGAGGCCGGCATTCACGAGGCCTTGAAGACGCGAACGACAGTTGCGCTATTCAGTGAGCAACTGTTCGGGCGCGAAGCGGACGTCGACGCCATTGTGTCGTCGGCACTCGTTTACCGTATCAGCCGGCCCGTCGAAGCAAACACAATTACCAATAGCACAGTTATCACTCTTCTGAATCGAAGCACCATCCCCTTCGTTATCCACTACTCAGGCGCGCGCGCGCCCTCGACGGCCAGTCGATACTGGACCGTACCACCAAAGGGCGAGACGGACATCGAGTTCTGGCCGCCCGAGTCCGGCACGGGTGCACCAATCGAACCCGTGACGGTGGAGGTCATGAACGCGTTCATCGCGCCACAAAAGCACGCCGTGGTCACGCTGAGGACGGCTTCCCGTTAGAAGGGCAGAACCACGACCCGACGATAAGTACTGAGCTGGGACTCCTTCGAGCGCAGTATGGTGCCGTCACTTCGCTACGCGCATACGCAATCGATATTGAGAGGGTGAGCATCCGCATATTTCGTGGAACGCGGCATTAAACCGGCTGATCGACGCGAATCCTGCATTCAAGGCAATATCCGTTATCTTCTCCTGGCCCGTTATGAGAAAACGCTGTGCATGGGAAATACGCTGGCGCGTGAGGTACTCGTTCAACGTGAGGCCAAAGGCATTCTTAAAAAGGCCCATTGCATAGTTGGGATGAAGTCCAACCGCTCGACCCATAGCTGCAGCGCTCAGATTTTTTGTACAGTGCTGTGCGATAAAGCCGGCCAGCCGCTCAGCTTTGCTGAGTTCTGATCGATTCGCCGTCGGCCTTCGTCTTGCGGTGCCGGGTAAGGCTGAGCCAGAGAGGGCGAAACGTAGCAGCCGCGCCTGAATTTCGAGCAGGATGATTTGTTGCAGCTTCCTAGGCGAATCCTCCATGTAGTCGATCCAGCGAGAGAGCATCATTACATCCTCCTGTGCGTAGTTGGGCTCGCCGCTCCGGAGCACTTCGCCTTGCAGAAGCGCTTGCATCAGTTTCCCGGGGAGCTGCCATTGCAGGACCCAGGCGAGCGGAATTATCGCCACCAGAAAACTCTCGATGCCCTCTTGATCTATGATTTGGTGAGGCATGGCTGCCCAAAAAACGTGGAGACGACCGGCTTCGAGTCGAACCCGGCGGCCGCCGACGAGGGAGGTGAGGGACCCCAACTCCAAAAGATTGAGTTCAATTTCATTATGACGGTCGGGCCGGGGTGTGCGACGTGCCTGCCAACGCATACAGCTGAAGCCGTAGGGGGTGAAATCCGAGCGGCTGGGATCGAAGGCGGCGATCGTCATGGTGGGGTTCCTGATCCTGGATCCTTCTTGCGCTAGTCGTCGTTTTCCTGTGTAACCTTAGAATACAGGAACTCTGATCCAAAAGCGCCGGGAGACGGTCTTCGCGAAAACAGAATACGCTCTAGCCCATACGCTGAGCGTCTCTACACCGAAGAATAAGGGGGGTGGATTTGCGAGTGTCGGCCGGCGGCGAGGGCGTGCCGGTTCTCAAGTTCATCCTGCACAGATTACTGTTATGACGAATGCTAGCGAGCATCCCTTGCACTTTCGCAAGACCCTACGCATGCAGGACCTGATCCTCTTCGGAGTGATCTGTGTAACCCCGACTGCGCCAATCCCATGGTTTGGGATTCTACAGAAGCTCTCGCACGGCCAAGCAGCCACGACGATTGCGTTCGCAATGCTCGCGATGTTGCCGACGGCCTTCAGCTACGGCCGCATGGCGGCTCGCTATCCCGTGGCGGGGTCCGCCTACACCTATGTCTCCCGAGGCTTGCACCCCAATCTGGGGTTTCTGGCCGGGTGGGCCACGTTACTTGATTACTTTTTGATTCCGATTACGGGCGTGATCTATTGCTCCGTGACGATGCACCGCGTGTTGCCGACGATTCCCTACCCGGTGTGGGCGTCGTTCTTCGCAGCGCTGCCCACATTTCTGAACCTTCGCGGCATTCATACCGGCGTCCGCGCGAACCAACTGCTGTTCGCCGTCATGATCGGGGTCATCGTTGTGGTCATCCTGCTTGCAATACACTACGTGTCGGGAGAGCAAGGGCTAAGGGGCCTATTTTCGCTGGCCCCCTTCTATCAGCCCGCAGTATTCGATTCACCCACGATCGCGACTGCCACCTCCCTCGCCGCACTCACGTACATCGGATTCGATGCAGTCACAACCCTGGCGGAGGAGGTCGACAATCCCACGCGGACCGTGGCGCGCGCCACTGTTTGGGTGTGCCTGATCACCGGGTTGGTCAGCTTGCTCCTAGTGTACTTGGGGCAGCTAGTATGGCCGCTCTATCAGGAGTTTCGCGATGTCGACACGGCGTTTCTGGATGTGGCGCAACGCATCGGCGGGGGTGGGCTCTTTACGGCGATGGTGATCGTGCTGATTCTGGCGAACTTTGGCACGGCTTTGACGGGGCAGGCGGGCGCCGCGCGTCTGCTATTTGGGATGGGGCGCTCGGGAGTGTTCCCACAGCGGGTCTTTGGTCATCTGGACGCTAAGGCCCTACAACCGAACTACAACGTCTGGTTGGTGGGTCTGGTTGCCCTCGTCGGCGCCCTGGCACTGGGCTTTGAACGAGCCGGGGAGCTCTTAAACTTCGGCGCGTTTCTCGCCTTCATGGGGGTGAATCTCGCCGCCCTGCGCGCGGCGCTTAACGAGTGGCGGGGGGGGGTGACCCGGCGGGTCCTTCCCGCTTTCGTCTCGTTGCTCGGATTCTTGAGTTGCTTTGGTATTTGGTTGAGTCTTCCCGCTCCCGCTCGGCACGTCGGATTCGCCTGGATGACTATCGGTTTGATCTACCAAGTGATCCGCACTCGTGGATTTCGCACGACGTTCGGATTCGCGCTCGACGAATCTCCATGATTAATATTGAAGTGTTCTCGCGAGGGAACGACCACATCGGCGAAGGGCCCCTTTGGTCGGTCACTGAGCAGGCGCTCTACTGGATTGACATTGGTCGCAAATGCCTCCATCGGAGAGGGCTATCAGACTCGCAACCGCGTTCATGGACATTGCATGATTATCCGGGCTGTCTTGCTGAACTCGTGCCTGGGCGGATTGCCGTGGCGATGGACGAGGGGGTGCACCAGTTGGATTTGAATTCTGGCGCCACTGACCTCTTGCGGTCTGCGCCGGCCCGCCTGCCAGGCACCCGATTTAACGATGGCAAAGTCGATCCGAGGGGTCGACTCTGGGTCGGCACAATGCAGAACAATTTCGGGCCAAATGGCTGCGAGGTCTTGATCGAACGCTCGGATGGTGCCCTGTATCGCTTCGATGCCGACGGACGCGTGGAAATTCTTGAGGAGGCGATCGGAATCCCTAATACGCTCGCCTGGTCGCCCGATCTTACGCGATTTTACTTTGGCGACAGTCTCAAGGGCGCCCTTTTCGTATACGACTTTGATGCTGACTCGGGCGCGATTTCCGGCAAGCGTCCCCTCTACAACGTGTCGGGACTCGGGGTTCCGGACGGGTCGGCGATCGATGTTGACGGCTGCCTGTGGAATGCACGATGGGATGGCGGCGCAGTGGTGAAGATCACCGCGGAAGGGAAGCTCGACCAAATTATTCAATTACCGTTCCCGCGTCCGACGAGCTGTATCTTTGGTGGATCCGATTTAAAGACGCTTTTCGTCACGTCGGCTGCGAACGGGCTGACGGCAGCGCAGCTCGATCAATCCCCCCTCTCCGGTTCCGTCTTCGCAATTCAAGTTGCGAGTCAAGGAGTTGCCGTGCCACCACTTACGATCAAATAGGGAATATTCATGCGTCAACGGCTACAGAGCAAGCGAGCGATCGTCACAGGTGGAGGATCGGGGATCGGTCAAGCCACAGCGCTCAAGCTCGCCGAAGAAGGTGCCAGCGTGGCAGTACTTGACGTTCACCTCGATGCGGCACAGCAGGTCGCGGATGCAATTATTCATGCCGGTGGTCAGGCGCTGGCTGTGAGGGCGAATGTAGCAGATGAGGCGCAGGTGGCTGACGCTGTTCATCAAGCAGAGGCGTGTTTTGGGGGGCTCGATACTGTCATTGCCAATGCCGGAATTTTCCTTTTCGGGCAGGACGCGATCGCCACGGAACTCAGTCTAGAAGTCTGGCAACGATGCATCGATGTGAACCTCACCGGCATGTTCCTAACATGCAAGTACGGACTGAAGGCCTTGCAGCGCCAAGGTAAGGGCTCGGTGGTCATCACCGGTTCCCCGACGGGAACCCATGGGTGCGCGCCCACATTCACCGCCTATAGCGCGAGCAAGGCGGGCACGTTGGGTCTGATGCGCATCCTCGCCGTCGATTACGTCAAGCAGAACATCCGCGTCAACGCCGTGCTGCCCGGGACCACGAAGTCTCCCTTGGTCGAGACGCTCATGGAGGATCCGGCGAGACGCGCGGAGTATCTGGCCAAAGTGCCGATGGCGCGAGCCGCGGACCCGGCGGAAATCGCGCATGTGATTGCGTTCCTCGCGTCGGATGAAGCTTCTTACGTCACCGGGGCGGAATGGTACGCGGACGGCGGACAAACTGCCATCTGAAGGTTGGATGATGAAGAAACTCATCAATACACCAGGACGTTACGTCGACGAGGCCCTCGGCGGCATGCTGGCCGCTCACCGCGAGACGTTCGCCTCGCACGGCCGTTCGGGCCGCGTCATCGTCCGGGCGCGCACGAAGCCCGCCGGACGCGTGGGGCTCGCCACGGGCGGCGGTTTCGGCCATTTGCCCCTGTTTGCGGGCTACGTCGGCGAGGGCCTGCTCGATTCGTGCGCTGTGGGCGATGTCTTCGCAGGTCCGTCCATGGACAACGTCGCCGAAGCCCTGGAGGCGGCCGACCGCAGCGCCGGGGTTCTGGCGATCATCGGCAATTATGGCGGCGACCGCATGGTATTTACGATGGCCAGCGAGGCGCGCCGTTCTGCGGGTCATGCGGCGGAACTGGTGATTGGCAACGATGATATCGCGAGCGCTGTCGAAGCAGAAGGCACCAGTCGCCGCGGCGTTGCCGGCTTGCTGTTCGCGTTCAAGGTTGCGGGCGCGGCGGCCGAGAGCGGCCTGCCACTGGAGCGCTGTCGCACGGTTGCGGCGCGGATGGTCGAGCGCTGCCGCACCATCGGGGTTGCGTTATCGCCGTGCATCCTGCCCGCGCGTGGCAAACCGACGTTCGAGATCGACGGCGACACGATCGAAATGGGCATGGGCATTCACGGCGAAAAAGGCGTATGGCGTGGCCCGCTGAAGCGCGCCGATGCGCTGGTGGATGAGATGCTGGAGCGTCTGACCGCAGAACTGCCCATCGCAGTGGGATCGCGCGTGGCGGTGCTCTGCAACAGTCTCGGCGCCACGCCTCTCGAGGAGCTCTACATTCTCTATCGCCGGATCGCTGAAGTGCTCGATCGACGTGGCGTAACGACCGTGCGGCCTCTGGTGGGACACTACGTTACTTCCATGGAGATGGCCGGAGCCTCGATTTCGCTCGCGCTGTTAGACGCAGAGCTCGAGCCTCTTCTGCTCGCTCCGACCGCCTCGCCATTCTGGCCCGATCGGTGACGAGTTCACCACGAACAATGATGTCTTCCGCAAACAACCTGCGCCGGGCGCTGGCGGGCATGATTGCGCGCACGCGCGAATGCGAAGAGGAACTGAACGCCCTCGACGCGGACCTGGGCGATGGCGACCTCGGATCGACCCTCACGGCGGTGGCGAGTGCCGTCGAACACGCTCTTGATTCTCTGCCGGATGACATGGGCGCCGCGCTAACCGGGCTCGGCAAGGTGATTGGGACGGTTTCCGGCTCAAGTTTTAGCAGCTTGCTGATGATAGGGCTGTTAAAGGCCGGAGCTGCCCTGCAAGGCAAGCGCACAGTCAGCGCCGAGGAAGGTACGCAGACATGGAAGGTAGCTCTCACGGCAATGCTTGCTGCGAGTGGCGCCAAGCTCGGTGATAAGACAATGCTCGACGTGTTAGCTGCGATCGCCGAGGCGCCGCCTGGCGCCAATCTTGTCGACGAGGTCAACCGCACGATTGAACTTTACCGGCCAAAACTCTGCCGGGCAGGCCGAGCCCGTGTCGCGTCTGAACGTAGTGCCGGGCGCGACGATCCTGGCATGATCGCCATGCTGCGCTTCGTCGAGGGCGCCGCCGGCCGACGGGCGTTAGGTTAGCGTGAAGACGATCGTCCTCGGCGCCGGCGTCATCGGCACGACCACCGCCTACTATCTTGCAAAGGCCGGGCACGAGGTGCATGTCATCGATCGCCAGCCCGAGGTGGCGATGGAAACGAGTTTCGCGAACGGCGGTGTCCTGCACGCCAGTGAAGCCGAACCCTGGTCCCGACCGGGCATGCCGCGCGCGGTCCTGGGCTGGATCGGAAAAGATGATGCGCCGATGCTGTTGAGGTTGAGCGCTATCCCTTCCCTGTGGCGGTGGGGCCTCGACTTCATGCGTCACTGCACGGTCGAACGGTACCGACAGGCCATCGCCGTGAACCTCAGGCTCGCTCATCATACGCTCGCGGTCATGAGAGAGCTGCGCACCGATACCAGCGTCGAGTACGACTACGAACACCGAGGCTTCCTTAGGATCTACACGAACCGAGAGGTCCTCGACAAAGATGCAGCCGAGAGCACCCTGCAGGAACCGCTCGGGTATGCCCAAGAAATCGCCGATCCGACTCGGTGCGTGGCCTTGGAGCCCGCCCTCGCTCCGATCCGCGACACGCTCGTCGGCGGCATCTACGCCCCGTGCGATGAGCAGGGCGACTGCCACAAGTTCACAGTGGGCCTGCGCCACTATTGCGAGAGCCGGTTAGGAGTAACTTTCCACTTCAACACGAACATCCAGCGACTCGTACGTTCGGGGGGCCTCGTGCAAAGCATCGGGACGAGCGCCGGACATTTCACTGGTGATCAGTACGTCGCGGCGCTGGCGAGCTACTCTCCCAGGATGCTCGCTACGGTGGGCATCCATGTCAGCATCTATCCCGCGAAGGGCATCACTGTAATGGTGTCAGATCATGCATGGCCCGAAGGCCCGAAGATCTCGGTCATGGACGCCGTGCGATTATTCGGCCTCAATCACATCGGCAGTTACTACCGCCTATCGGGCTCCGTCGAATTCAATGGCTGGGACACCACTATTGATCCGGCACGGGTGAAGGCGATGATCGCCAATGTTATGAGCGTCTTCCGGGATTTCGCGCGCTGCTACGACGAGCGGACCGCGAAAGTGTGGGCGGGCCTTCGCCCAATGCCCTCGTCTGGCAATCCCTACATCGGAGGAACGAAATTAAAGAACCTCTACCTCAATTGTGGACATGGGCACCTCGGCTGGACGCTCGCCTGCGGGTCCGCGCAGTCGCTCGCCGACGTCATCTCTGGCCGTACGCCCGCCATCGACATGACAGGACTGACCCCTGCCACTCACCTCTAACCGGAGCTAATCATGCCTAAGTCCGCCAAGCGCCCGATCAAGTCCGCCGCAAACGGTGCGATCTTCTTCGGTACCTTTGAATATCCGATCTCACGCGCCGTACGCGCGGGGGACTTCGTAATTACCAGCGCTTTCCCTGGCCACATGCCAGAGCACAACGAACAGGTGTTCACGGCGGAGGGGATTCCGCTCTCTACAGGCAAATTTCGTAACTCTCATTCGTTCGGCGAGGAGGTGCATGCTTGTTTCAAGATGCTCATCGATGTGCTGGCCTTGGCAAATTGTAAACTGTCCGATGTAGTGGACTGTCAAGTGTGGCTTAAGGACCCACGGCATTTTGCGGAACTCAATCGCATCTACATCCAATATTTCACCGACACCCGACCGGTACGTTCGGTGTTTCACAACCACTTTATGATGGACCTTTACATCGAGATGAAAATGATTGCATACAAGCCGCTGCCTTAATTGAGTGACACACTGGTTCGCTGTCCAGCCAGGAGGCTGAACGCCACCCAGGTGGGTCGTGCGTGGCCATGGTATAGAGAGAGAGTCTCGGAGGGGGTCTCTCGGCTTCTTCCCGTTGATTTCCACTCGCACACCGTCTTCTCCGACGGGGGGTTAGTCTGGCCCACCATGCGGTCATTGCCGGGTTCCCCGACCAGGGGCCGGGGTGCTCGGCCCGGGTGGTGGGTCGAATTAGGGCGCGGTACTGGACTCGCCGTTCACTAAACCGGGAACGGGTCTCGAAGACGCCCAGACAATTGTGCCGCCATGAGGTGCTATTACCACTACACGTGAAGCATCACTTCGTCTCGATTCGAAGTCGTAGTCCTCACCTCGCCTTTCCGCAGCGGCCAGGTCGTCAAAGGAGCTGTACTTGTCGTCTGCCATTTTCTGACCATAGCAACCCATCGCGTGTGCGGCAATCGAGTCAATGCGGCCGCACCGCCTCGTGGAACAGATTCTGTCCCGCACGATGACGCCATTCCCGCCGACTTGCAGCGACCGACTGTCAGCGGTCTTTCTCATCCCCGCCTCTTTCCAGTGACCCCGATTACGGACGGGGCGAGTCACTATAGACGCCGCCGCTTGCTGTCAAGAACGCTGTTTTGGTCCCCCTAAAGGTCGCCCCCAAAAAGCTATGACAGCCGCGCTCTAAGCGCCGTCTGGCCGTGCCTCTTTTCGCCCCCGCCGTGGGGGTCCCTTAAAAGGAAAGAGGCAATCATGACCAAGACACTCGACAAAGCAGCGCTAGGGCAGTTCACCGGCAGCGAGAGCTGGTATCGCCACGGCATCAACCGCGCGGTGCTCTTCACCGACGGGGCCAAATACGTCGCCGATCAGGCAGGGGCCTACTGGCTCCTCGACGAGATCGCGATCATTCAGCCGCACGACGCGCGCCTCAAAGCCGAGGGATTCCAAGTCTGGAAACTCGCGGTAAACGCCGACCATTCCGGCATTATTACTTGCGACGACGGCAACGATCACGTGGTCTATACCAAGCAGATTGAATACACCGACTTCCCACCCGACGGCATCACCCTTTACTTCACCAACAATACGATCCTGTTGCCGAGCGAATACTGACCGTGTTGCCCCGCCGGCGACGCCGGCGGGGCCTTTCTCACGTTGCACGAAGACGAGCAAACGCAGAAGAAAATAGGGCTTGCCTCTTCTCTACATCCTATCCCATCGTACTCGCCGTCAAGGCGCTCCGTTGCTCACGCGCTTCGCGCGCTCCTCTACTCGCCGGGTGGCCTTGAGGCCAGCCTGTGACGGCTGCGCTGCGATGGGACCCCTCCGGACTCGGGCAATCCCGCCCGAAAGATCCGGAGAAAGACGATGTCGAATCATAATCTCTTCATCCATGGAGCTCTGGACGATGAGGGAAGGCAGAAGACCGTTATGCAAAACCTTACAGACTTGGCCTTAAACATGGCATTAGCTCTGGCCCTCCCCTTCGATATGCCTTCCCCCTGGGGATTCTTCTTAATAAGGCCGCTAAATAATCCCCCTCCCCCCGGTATCCTCGGCACGGCCGAACCACTCTTCTAATATCGAAACGGTCCGGTCCGGAGAATCCCTCTTGGCGGTCGAAGACCCTCAGGCCCTGGTGGCGGGGCTCGTCGCGAGTCACGGGGAGCAGCTACGCCGCTTCCTGCTCGCCCGCGTGCGCAACGCTTTCGACGTCCCGGACATCATTCAAGAGGTGTACTTGCGCATGCTGCGGGTCCCCAATGTGGAGTCGATCCGTTCCCCCGAGGCCTACCTCTTCACGGTCGCGCAGCACGTGGCGCAGCAGCACACGATGCGCCAATCCGCCATGAAGCCCTCCGTCGAACTCACAAGAATGCTCAATGCCCCCCACGCCGCATCTCCCGCCGATCCCGTTCTGGAGCTCGACGCGCAGGAGTGCCTGGAGAACCTGCAAGGGACATTGGATGCACTGTCCCCGAAGGCCCGCGCGACCTTCATGCTCCATCGGCGCGACGGCCTGTCATTCGATGAAATCGCCACAAAGCTCGACATCAGCCGCGCAATGGTCAAGAAGTACCTCACGAAAGCCTTAATGCAGTTCCGCCTGCGATTGGAGAAGGCGGATTAGGAACGTCAGTCATGGAACGCAAAGTACAACCCAAGCTCAACACCCAAATCTACGAAGAAGCCTGCGATTGGTTCGTCGAATTCCGCGACGGTGACCTCGACGCGAATGCGAGACGCGAGTTCGACCTCTGGGCGCGGAGATCCCCAGAGCACTTAGCGGCGTACCTTGAGATCGCCGCCATCTGGAATGAAGGCCCCTCGTTCGATCCCCTTCAGAAGTGGGACGCCGATACGCTGATTTCCCAGGCCGCCAAAGACCCGGACAACGTGGTTCAACTGCCGAGAAGTCCACCGCCGGACGCTGCGCGCGAAACTCCCGTCGCCCAACTGGCTGCTGACATCCCTCGTCGCCCTTGGCCCCGCGCCACTGCAGCCATCGTAGTCTTAAGCTTGGCGCTGGGTGCCCTGGTGTGGCGGGTAGCCCTCCGAGTCCCCACGTATTCCACCGCCACCGGTGAGCAACGCTCCATCGCTCTCGCCGATGGCTCCGTCGTCGAGCTGAATTCCCGCTCCAAGATTGAGATCCGCTATTCGAAAGAAGAACGCGACGTTGATCTCTTGGAAGGCCAAGCCCTCTTTCATGTCGCAAAAAACCACGCGCGCCCTTTTGTTGTCGCGGCAGACGGCACACGCGTCCGCGCCGTCGGCACTCAGTTTGACGTCTACAAAAAAGCGAGCGGTACCATCGTCACCGTAGTCGAAGGCACCGTCGCGATTCTCCGTGACGGCCTAGCACGATCGGATGCGTCGGATGGTTCGGCGAGTGGTTCTGCCACTCCCAATCTTCCGGCTCCTCCCGTTATTGATGGATCCCATCAAGTCTTACCCGGCGTTGTATATTTGTCCGCCGGCGAACAGTTGACTGTCACGCCCAAGACCGAATCCAAGACCGCTCACCCCAACGTCGCATCCGCGACCGCGTGGACACAGCGACAACTGGTCTTCGAGTCCGCCTCCCTCTCGGACGTCGCCGAAGAGTTTAACCGCTACAACGAGCGGCAGTTGGTGATCCAGGATCCCAAGCTCTACGACTTCCACATCAGCGGCGTGTTCTCATCCACCGATCCTGCCTCGCTCGTCCGATTCCTGCGTCAAAGACCCGGCGTGAAAGTGGTGGAGACAGCCTCGGAAATTCGCATCGCAAGAAATATTTCATAATTGGGGTATACAAACCGTCACCAAACACTCTTTTTCCGCATGAGACCGTCGCACTTGTCGACGACGGCCAGATCAAGTCTCTTACGAGGCGGGGGAGTTCTCATGCGTCTGGGTGTCGCCGTGGCGGTAGCGTGTCTTGCAATTGTTGGCCTGTCCATCGCGGACGAATCCCAGGCCTCCATCAAAAAACACACGGATATTCCGGCCGAGAATCTCGGCACGGCGTTGCAGACACTGGCTAAGGACCGCAACTTCCAGATTGTTTACGTCGCTGAAGAAGTGAGTTCACTTCGCACGCAAGGGGCAGTCGGGGAGTTCACCCCGGACGAAGCGCTTAAAGCACTGCTGAAAGGCACTGGGCTGACATTTCGATACTTGGACGAGAAGACAATAACAATCGTTCCAGTCGATTCCACTTCCTCAACCGACACATCGGGCGCAGGTCCCGCAACGCCGAGCGTTCAGCCACCTACTTCAACGAATGGAGACGGAGAGATAGAGGAGGGCAAAAAGGGATTCCTGGACCGGTTTCGCGTGGCTCAACTGGATCAAGGAACATCTTCCAGCTCCTCTTCAGTAGAAAAGAAAGCTGATCAGCCTTCTCAAAAGAAGCCTGATCAGTTGGAGGAGGTTATTGTCACGGCACAGAAGCGCGAAGAACGATTGATGGATGTGCCGATCAGCATCGTCTCCCTGAGCGCCGATGAACTGCAGAAACGTCAAATCACGACCATCGACGATTTACCGTTCGCAGTCCCTGGATTAACAATAGCAGATCCCAACGCCGCGACGCATTATTACTCGATCCGCGGCATCGGCAACATTCAAGGCGGCTCTGTGTCCCGAGTCGGTCTCTATCTGGATGAGGCGGACGTCACGTTAGATGGCCATGCGCAACTAGTTCTTGACACGTACGATCTCGACCGCGTCGAAGTGCTGCGCGGTCCTCAGGGCACGCTATACGGCGACGGCTCCGAAGGGGGAACTATCCGTTTCATTACCAAGAACCCCATACTGAATCAATTTAACTTTGACGCCGATGTTGCGGCTCTATGGACGGAGGATGGCGCGCCTAGCCAACGCATCAGTGCAGTAGTCAATGTGCCATTGATTGATAATGAGCTTGGCATTCGAATTGCCGGCGCGTTTGATAACGAAGGAGGCTGGATGGATCAGCCCGCCGCTAACTTGAAAGACATCAACGGACAAGACAAAGAAGACCTTCGTGTGAAGGCACTGTGGCAACCCACGCAGGACTTGAGCATGACAGGGCTCGTTGAAATTTTCCACGACGAAGGAGGGATTAATGAGGGTGAAGATGCCAATGGCAACTTTACCCAGGTGCTCGGGCAAACGACGACACCTCAGCAGTACGACACCTTTGAGATCTACAATCTCACAGTGGCCTATGACTTGGGCCCGGCGCGGCTGTTGAGCTCAACCAGCGACGTCCACCGCACGAATCTGCTGAACAATGCAGGTTACAGCATACCAGCCGATGGTCCACCGACGACGACGCCCGAGGTTTCGTTTCTTCCGGATATCGCAACGTCGGAGAGCAATCTGTCGCAAGAGCTGCGGCTGACCTCCGCAAGTACAGGTCCCTGGGAGTGGACGGTCGGAGGGTATGCTCGACGCCTTGACTTCGGTCAGATTTGGGACCCTTACTATTTTGGGTTGCAAGGTTCGTCGTTTTCTTCCGACGGACCCTACACATATGTTGCGAATTATCAGTCAAAGTCGTGGGCGGTCTTTGGCGACACAAGCTATAAGTTCTGGGATCGACTCACCCTCGGAGCCGGGGTGAGATACTTCCGTGATGACCGTAGCACCACGAGCAACGGGGACCAGACGGGCACATTCCATTCCGTCGACCCGCGGTTTTACGCCCAGTACAAATTAACACAACAGATCAACTTCTATGCAAGTGTAGCGAAGGGCTTCAGCAGTGGCGGATTCAATTCCCCGGGCCAATCCCCTTACGGTCCAGAAGACGTCTGGACCTACGAGCTCGGAACCAAACTGAACTTTCTGGAAGGCCGCTTGAGCGCTGATATCGATGTATTTTACAGCAATTACGACAACTACCAGATTTTTGGTGTTGTAGGTGTCAACGCAAGCGGCGTGGACATTGCCCTCACCAGCAATGAGGGTAACGCGGTTGTCAAGGGAACCGAGTGGAATTTCCTTTGGCATCCCGTGGATCATTGGAGCCTGAGCTTAAACGGCGCCTACCTGGATACCTACTTCACCAAGATCAATTTGGCACCCTCGTCGGCGGACTACGCAGTGGGAGATAACCTGGACTTCGTGGACAAGTACCAAGGCACAGTCTCGGTCCAGCGCGACTTTGCATGGAACGGCCGGTCGGCGTTTGCACGTCTGGACTACAGCCTACAAGGACCGGCAACGGAAAGAGCCCGAGCAACTGGTCCCTGGTATTTCAGCGAATCCAACACCATCCACATGCTCAACTTCCATGCGTCACTCGACTGGTCTCAGAACTTGCGACTCGGAATCTTCGCACAGAATCTCCTCAACGATCGCGGCTTTCTGAGCCCGGATTCTGTTGAACATCAAGCGGAAAGAGCGCGCCCCCTGACTTTAGGGGTGGAATTCGGAGTGAAGTTCGATTGAGTTCGAGCCGAATAGGCGGCTGCTGGTATTGTTCTTGAGAACAAACAAGTTCGGCTCCGCGTTAGACATGAACGAAGGCCCTTGCTCGGCTCGGCGTACGGATGCCACTTGAGGCGGGGCGCGGTCGCTCAGAACTGGCTCAGCGACCGTTGTTACACGAGCCCGGATTGGATCGAGCGTTCCGGTGAACGAGCTCTTCCTAGAACCATAAAACCTGAATCTGGAGTGGCTGATAGCCGCAAATGACAGGTACTACTTCTTGAGTTTGTCTACGCCATCCACTTTTTGAAGTGGGCAGTTTTTATGGAACGTGTTTTATTGCGTTGTCTCGCGATTGCCGGTGTATCCGCGTCTGTCATCTGCGGATCAGTGTTAGCGGGCGCTGCTCGGGGGTGGGCCAGCGAGCGTAGCGTACGGGAAGTCCAGGTTTCGATTCCTAATACTCGCCGGGTGGATTTCGTCTCTAACATCAATGGTCATCGGTATTCAATCACTGTGGCGTTGCCTTTTGATCCACCTCCCGCAAGCGGATATGGAGTCTTATATGTGTTGGATGGGTATGCCTATTTTGCCAGCGCCGCCGAGGCTGTGCGTGGCCCTGGCCCCGGTAATGCGCCGGGCGTGATCGTCGTGGGCATCGGCTACCCGGACGATTCGGCCTTTGTGCGGAGTGTTTTCACGCGGCGTCGACCGATTCCGGCTTGGTTTACTTCTCGACCACCTTTCATTGCGGCCCCCTACCTGGAGCGAACGTACGACCTGACGCTCCCGGCGACAGACCGGGAACTGACGGCGCAGGGGATGCCAGAGTTCCGAGACAGCAAGAACGTGGGCGGCCTTGATGACTTTCTGCGGACCATCGAAACCGAGGTGAAGCCACGCGTAGCCGCCATTTCACGAGTAGATCTGCGGAACCAAGTACTGTTTGGTCATTCATTCGGGGGCCTGGCCGTACTACATGCCTTGTTTGTCGAACCCGGCGCCTTTCGCACGTTCATTGCGGCTAGCCCTTCGATCTGGTGGAACAACAAGGAAGTGTTGGCTGACGAGGCAAAGTTCGAGACGGCCGTGCGCAGTGGGCAGGCGAGCCCTCGAGTGCTGGTCACTATGGGGAGCGAAGAGAGCACCCCACCCGCGGCGGTTCCGCCGAGCTGGGGACTTGATGCCGCCGTTCTCGCGGCACAGGTGCGCCAGACTCACATGGTCGACAATGGACGGCAGCTTGTTGAGCGACTCAAAGCGGTGCATGGAAGTGTCAACTACGTGGTGGAAGATTATGCCGTCTTCGAGAAGCTGAGCCATGGATTGGCGCCATGGCCGGCACTGGCACGAGGAATATCCTTCGCCTTTTCCCCAGAGCATGTACCGTGAGAGTCAAAGCGCCATTTCCCTTTAGCGGTGCTCTCACTCTTGTCTTAGGAGTTCTGGTTGTTATTCCTAATCGAACGCAGGCGGAACCTTTAAGCGACGACTCCACGCGATGCGAGGCGCTGACGGACGCCGACCTTTCGGGCATTCAAGATGCTCCAACGCAGGTGACGAACACGAGGTTGGCGCCCGCTACGCGTACAACACCCAGTTACTGCTTGGTGGAGGGGTACGTCGTTCCACAGATCGGGTTTGAGCTGCGACTGCCTTCCCCCGGATGGAATGGAAAGCTTCTGGTGGTTGGCAGCGGCGGTTGGGGCGGTTTCTTGTATGAGGATGATTGCGATAGGTATCTCAGACGAGGGTATGCGTGCATTGGTTCGGATACGGGGCATAAGGGTACCGGAGACGACGGACTTTGGGCCTCTCATAACCTCCAGGCGCAAGTTGACTTCGGCTATCGCTCGGTCCACGTGGCAACGTTGGCGGGGAAGAGCATCGTTGAGCGGTACTACACAAGAGCGCCGCAGCAGTCATACTTTGTCGGTTGCTCGACTGGTGGATATGAAGGCTTGGTAGAAGCTCAGCACTTTCCGTGGGATTTTGACGGGATCATTGCCGGAGCGCCGGACATGGATGAGGCCGACCTCGCGATGCGCTTGGTATGGAACGTCAGGAGTTTCAATTCAAAATCCGGTCAACCCGCGTTCAGTACGAGCGATATCCAAGTCTTGCACCACGCTGTACTGGACGCGTGCGATATGGATGACGGCGTCAAGGATGGTGTCGTTGGCAATCCGGTCTCTTGCAGGTTCGATCCAGGCGAACTGCGCTGCGGCGCGGCACGGAACAGTGCGAGTTGCTTAACGCAACTTCAAATCGATGCCGCGGTGCGGATTTATACTGGTGCGAGCAATTCGAAAGGCAAGTCTGTTTCGACGCGAGGTCTTCTGCCCGGGTCTGAATTGTCTTGGATCGATAAATTTAGTGGGCGGAACGGCTTGAGCATGTTGGAGTCGGCAGAGTCATTCTTTCGTTACATGCTCTATGGAGTCAGCCCCGATTGGAAGGCGCGGGATTTCGACTTCGATCGTGACTACACGCGGATTGGCTTGGCAGTTCTGTACAACAATACCAATCCCGACTTGCGCAAATTCAAGGCCGCTGGCGGTAAACTCATCGTCTACCAAGGCGGAAGTGATTCGGTTGAGGTGCCCGGCGCTATTCTGGACTATTACACAACGGCTGAAAGAACAATGGGCGGGCGTGCCTCGGCGCAGGAGTTCTTCCGCTTTTTTGTGATACCCGGAATGGACCACTGCACCGGCGGTGTCGGCGCATACGCGATCGATTACCTGACGTATCTAGAAGACTGGGTCGAGCAACATAAGGCACCGGATGTCTTACTAGGCGCCCATGTCCGTGACAGCTATCTCGCTACTTTGCCTCTTTCGAGTAGGTGGCAGTTCCTAGGAACAACCCCGCAAGCTAGAGTCCTGGCGGGACCCTGGGAATTGGAATTTCCACTTAAGCCTGATATTCCTGTGGCCTTCACGCGGCCCGTGTACCCGTATCCCCTCTTCGCAAAGTTCAGGGGGTACGGCGATCCCAACGACGGTGCGAACTTTGGGCCGGTCAGTCCTTAGGATTCCGGGCGAAGTATTGGTCGACGCCAATCGCAGGCCTAGTCGGCTCGGTGCATGGCATTGGCGAGCTGTAATATCTACGGCACAGCGCTCAGGATCGCCGCGCACCGCGGTTTCAGTCCCAAGTGAATTTATGTCCATGCCGGCGTCCGCGCCGGTGTGAAAAATCTCGGTCTCGATTCGGTCCGGAGCGGCAGTATCGGGATTGACGAGCTACCAGCGCCGCTGCGCTCTGGAGGATTACGAGATCGAGGACATCCTATGCATCTTTAAGGATCAACTCGCCGGCGCGGCGATGGCCGAGAGGCAGTCAAACTGCCATGGTGGGGAGAAAGCTCCGCAAAATTGTCTGTTAGCACCCCTACGAACGAATTAGTCTGCTGCATCGGGTGCGCGTCCTACCCACCACAGGGCGTTTTTTCGTGCGGGACTCTTGCGGGACTCAGTCGTGCTCGGTTGTCCTTCGTGCTGGCCAATTGCAACGGACGTCCCATGGCAGGTGATTGAATTTACAACTTATTTTTTCGATCTGCCGCTCTCATAATGCCGGCGTCGGGGGTCGAGTCCCTCCCTTTCCACCAATCGAGGTGGCTAGTGCCTCCTGGCGGCTGAGAGCCTTCCAATGTTCTGCGCTGACTCCTGACTCAGCGCGTCGCGCACAAACAGTTCCCTGGCAACATGGCGGACGCACGGTAGTCCGGTTTCGTCGTAGGTCTCCAGCCTTACAAGTAAGTCCGTCCCGAAATCTATAAACACCGGGCAGGTGGCTTCTAGCCAGGTCTTGCGCGGCTCGTTCGGCCGGTATGAGAAGGATGGCGAACAGGGCTTATGTATTTCAAAATCAGCGCACCGACCTAGAATCCGAGTGAACACCGCGACTTCGATCCAACCTTCCCTCACAATTTCAACGCTCCTCAAGCTGGAGATTAAGCCCGTATTGCTGTTGGCGCCGGCTGTTGCCGGTGACTTAAAGCGCCTCTTTCTAGGATGCACGCATCAACGGTTCCAGAATCTAAATATTGTCCCGCGACACATCACCGCGGAATTTGGAATTTGACGACCGGCTTCATATCGAGGTCGTTGTATGCGGGCTGACCGCGGAGCAACTGTCGCTTGTCGCGGGCAAGATCAGTCAATCCCCGAGCATTCACCACGCGCGCTGGCACCGACTATCGTGAGGGCGAGCGGAATAGACGGCCATTCCGACGTACCTATAAGTTCCGTACATTCAATGGGTAGCCTTATTTCACGCGGATCCTAATTGGAAGCGCAGGAACAGCGTGTAGCGGGTCACCTCGATCTCATGTTTCGAGACCCGTGCCCCGGCGTTTGCCTTTCCGGATTGGCATGCGGCAATCGTAAATGACTCTCTGGAAGAGTGTCGTCGACGGCGTGCACAATAGCCCGATCGTATGAGCAAGGCCCGATTACAATCGCCCGCCCGCCCACGCTGCATCGGCGTTCGGCCTCCCGAGGCGCTGGAGCTATTTGATTATGTCGAGGATGTGCCGATATGGATGAAAGACTCGGGTGGCCATTATCGCTGGGTCAATCTGCCGTTTCTCCTCAATTACGGTGTTGAGCGGCGCGAGGACGTGGTCGGCCGAACCGATTTCGATCTCTCGAGCCCGGCGCTCGCTAACCAGTACCGCCTTGACGACGATGCCGTGCTTCGCGGCGAACGCATCCTCTCGCGAGTGGAGCTCGTCGGGCGGTTTGACCACATGGCGCGGTGGTGCGTGACGTCCAAAATCCCGCTGCATGACGCCAAGGGGAAAATAGTGGGAACCGCGGGCATCACTCGCCCGTTGAAGGGTCGTCCGCGGGCGACCGATGATGCGCCGTTAAGTCCCGCCATCCACTTCTTAACCGAGCATTATGCGCAAGCGATCACCAATCGGCAGCTCGCGAATTTGTGCGGCATGTCGGTCCGCGCGCTTGAGCGGCATTTTCTCGCGACATATCGTGCCACGCCGCACGCATACGTGCGCCAGTTGCGCGTGCGTATGAGTTGCAGCGGCTTAGTGTTCTCTCACAAGAGCATGGCCGAGCTCGCAAGTGAGGTTGGCTTTGCAGATCAGAGTCATTTCGCCAAGGCATTCCGGCGATTTTTCGGGGAGCCGCCAAGCGCCTACCGGGCTCGGTACACCGGTCGCTGAATTGTTGCCGCTTTTAGACCAACAGTTGCCGCAACGAAACTAGGCGGCGGCATCTAATTCCGGTTGACTTTGAAGGCTAGCCTCCGGAGTCCCGATGCCGAGCCGCCGCTTGTTTCTTGCCAGTTGCATTGCGCTCATCGCGACCGCCATGTCCTTTGCGATTCGCGGGGACATCATGGGAGATTTCGAGCGCGAGTTAGGCCTGACCAAGACTGAGCTCGGTTGGATCAGCGGCGCGGCTTTCTGGGGGTTTGGACTCTCCATTCTCTTCGGCGGTGCGCTGTGCGACATCCTCGGGATCGGCGGGTTGCTGCGGCTCGCGGCGATTGGGCATATCGGTGGCGTACTGTTGTCCGTCTTCGCGGCCGACTTCACGACATTGTTCTCCGCCACGGCGATCATCGGCATCGCCAACGGCCTGGTGGAGGCGAGCATCAATCCACTCGTTGCCACGCTTTATCCCCGGAATAAAACCTCGAAGCTCATCGCTCTGCACGCCTGGTTTCCAGGCGGCATTGTCATCGGGGGTGTACTTGCCTTTGTATTTACGCACGTAGGTCTAGGGTGGCGGGTAAAGATGCTGCTGATGATCGTCCCTGCGGTGATCTATGCGGTGATGTTTTTCGGGCAGGCATTTCCAGCAACGGAGCGCCGGGCGGCCGGCGTTCCTTTCGGCGACATGTGGCACTCGCTTTCGCGCCCGCTTTTCATCGTCATCTTTCTCTGCATGTGGCTCACGGCCGCTACGGAGCTCGGCCCCGGTCAATGGGTGAGCAACATCTTCAACGACGTCATGCATAGCACCGTGCAGGCGGGTGTGCTCGTGCTCGTATGGATCAACGGTATCATGTATCTCATGCGACAGTTCGGCGCGCGCGCGGCGCGTCGTTTCACACCAATCTCTCTGATTGCCTGCACCGCACCCATCGCGGCACTTGGACTGTCACTCTTTGCTCAAGCGCAATCCGTTGTCGTTGCCTTTGCTGCGGCTGCGCTTCTGGCCATTGGAACCGCCTTCTGGTGGCCGACGATGCTCGGAATTACCTCTGAGCGCTTCCCCCGCGGCGGGGCGCTCGCGCTCGGCGTAATCGGATCTGCGGGGTCGTTTTCCACAGCGCTTGCGGGTCCGATCATGGGTTGGATCAACGACGCCTACGGTCCCGCGCGCGTGTTGCCGATCTGGGCCGTGATCCCCGTCGCCATCGCGGCGATATTCGCGCTGATCCACTGGTCCGAGAAGGCGCGCGGTGGGTATCGCATCGAGAGAATCCTGAATGGATAGATATACTCGCTTGACCACTGGACAGGCCGTCGTTCGATTCATGGCACGCCAGTTCGTCGAGAGAGATGGCCGGGAGAACCGATTCATCGAGGGGATCTGGGGTATTTTTGGTCATGGCAACGTTGCAGGTTTAGGTCAGGGCATCGTTGAGTTCAGCCATGAAGAGGGCTTGCGCTTCTTTCGCCCACAAAATGAGCAGGCGATGGTGCACACGGCGGCGGCTTACGCCAAGCATCGTAATCGCTTGTCCGCTTTTGCCTGCACGACATCCATTGGTCCGGGAGCGGCGAATATGATCACGGGAGCCGCCGGCGCCACGATCAATCGTATTCCCGTCTTTTTGTTGCCGAGCGATTACTTCGCGAATCGCGTACCCGACCCAGTCCTGCAGCAGCTCGAACATCCGCTCGAGCGTGACGTGAGCGTGAATGATGCGTTCCGACCGGTGTCCCGATTTTTCGACCGTATTTCCCGCCCTGAGCAGTTGCTGGCGAGTCTTCCGGAAGCCTTCCGGATTTTAACCGACCCAGCGGAGACGGGCGCCGTCACGGTGGCGCTTCCGGAAGATGTCCAAGCCGAGGCGTTTGACTGGCCTACCGAATTCTTCGAGAAAAGGATCTGGCATGTGCGAAGGCCCGTTCCCGAGCCCGAGCTCGTTGCCGGCTTCATCAAACTACTGAAAGCCGCGAAGCGCCCGATCATCATTTCCGGCGGCGGCACGATTTACTCTGAAGCCTCGGAGAGCTTAAAGGAGTTCGCTGAAAGCTTCGGCATACCGGTGACCGAAACACAGGCTGGAAAAGGTGTGCTCAATTGGAATCACCCGATGAATGCGGGGCCGATAGGATCCAATGGCGCGCCGTCCGCGAATGAGCTCGCGCATGAGGCGGACCTCATCATCGCCATCGGCACGCGTTTGAGCGATTTCACGACCGCATCCAAGTCGGCATTTCAGAACCCTGGCGTGCGCTTCGTGGCGATCAATGTCGCACCCATGGATGCGAACAAGTTGGCAGCGCATCCAATCGTTGCGGATGCTAAACGTGCGTTGATCATTCTTTCGACCGAGCTCAAACAAGCGGGCTTTACCGGCACCTCCGCCGCTTATCGGAGGGAAATCAGAAGTCTGAAAGAGTCCTGGGATGCACAAGTCACCGAACTGCGCAAGCCGCATCCGGGAGCAGGGCTCCTGGGGGAATTGGCAGTCATCGGACTCGTGAACGAGGCGGTCGGAGGAAAAGCGACGGTAGTGTGCGCCGCCGGTGGCATGCCAGGGGAGCTCCTGCGTCTTTGGCGGCCGGAAGACCCGAAGGCCTACCACCTTGAGTACGGCTTCTCTTGCATGGGCTACGAAATCGCGGGAGGCATCGGCGTCAAGCTGGCCGAGCCCGAACGCGAGGTCGTTGTGATGGTGGGAGATGGCTCCTACCTCATGATGAACTCCGAAATCGTGACCGCGGTCGGCGAGGGTATTCGCTTGACCGTCGTTCTCGTCGACAATCACGGCTACCAGTGCATCTTGGGGTTGCAGCGGGCCGTCGGTGTCTCGGACTTCGGCAACGAATTGCGCTACCGAGATGGCAGTACAAAGCTATTGACTGGCGACTACATTCCGGTCGATTTCCAAAAGCACGCGGAGGCAATGGGCGCGAACGCGATTCTAGCGAAAACCGCCGACGAGCTGACCAAAGCCCTCACTGCCGCAAGGCAGTCGGATGGTGTGACCGTGATTGTGGTGCCGGTCGACCCGGAAAAGCGGACGCCGTCCATGGGCACCTGGTGGGATGTACCGGTGGCAGCGGTCAGCCAAGACGGGAAGACGCGTCAGGCGCGCGAAGCCTACGAGAAAGCGACCAAGCGCCAGAGACCGGTATTTGCATGACCATCGCGACGGTCCATTACGACGAACTCGAACAATTGGCTCGTTTAGGGAGGTGGCTCGTCATCAGTACGGTGGCAGGCAGTGGGGCCGGCCATATCGGCGGCCCGCTGTCGGCCATGGAGCTCCTGATTGCGCTTTATTTTCGAGTCATGAAGCTGCGGCCGCAGGAGCCAAAGTGGCCGCCGCGTGATCGGTTTATTCTCTCGAAAGGGCACTCCTCCGTTGGCCTCTACGTGGTGTTGGCGTTACGCGGTTATTTTCCGGTCGAAGAATTGAAGACGTTCGATAAAGAACGATCCCGACTGCAGGGACATCCCGATGCAACGAAACTTCCCGCATTGGAGACTTCTACGGGTTCACTCGGGCAAGGGCTTTCAGTCGGACTGGGGTTTGCTCTGGGAGCGCGCTTGCGGCGCGAACCTTTCCACACCTTCGTCATGATCGGCGATGGCGAGTTACAAGAAGGCATGATCTGGGAGGCACTACACATCGCGCCCCGATACAAACTCGGGAATTTAACCGCGATCCTCGATTGGAACGGCATGCAGCAGTTTGGCTGGCCCTTGGGAAAAGGCGAAGAGAATCGCGGGGATAAGCGCGACCCGTGGGCGGGGGTGGACCTCAAAGGCATCTTCGAACGTCTCGGATGGCGGGTGCTCGAGGTCGATGGCCATGACTATGCGCGGATCATTCCCACCCTCGAACAGGCGAAGAGCCAGGGTCCATCAGACCAACCCACCTTGATTCTGGCGCACACCATCAAAGGCAAAGGTGTCCGATTAACCGAAGGCAAATACGAGTGGCATTCGAAAGTTCCGACGCCACAGGAACTTAAGGGCGTGGCCGCGGAACTCGGCTTTGTGGAAGAACCCGCGTGAAGGCGCTCCGCGATGTGTTTGGCGATACGCTGGTCGAGTTGGCTAATACGAATCCCAATGTTTTGGTGCTCGATGCAGATCTCGCAAACTCCACTAAGGCGGACAAATTTGCCGCCGCTCATCCGAATCAGTTCTTGGAAATGGGTATCGCCGAACAAAATTGCGTCGGTGTTGCCGCCGGCTTGACACAGCTCGGATTCATTCCCTGGCTCTCCTCCTTCGCCGTGTTCTTCACGCACCGAGCGGTTGACCCCATCCGGATGTTGGTGGCGCAGACCCATGCCAACGTCAAGTTGGGCGCGGCTTACTCGGGTCTGTTGACGGGCTATACCGGCAAAACGCATCAGGATATTCAGGATCTCGCCATCATGCGCGCCATGCCCGGCATGACCGTGCTCGCCCCTGGCGATGAAATAGAGTGCGAGTCGATGATTCGCTGGGCCACGGATTTTGTGGGGCCTGTGTACCTGCGCTTGAGCCGCGAGGCGGGTCCGGTCCTGTTTAATTCCGATTACCGGTTCAACCCCGGACGTACCCATCATTTACGCGAGGGGACCGACGCTCTCCTCATCTCCACCGGCACCCAGAGCGCACGCTGCCTCGACGCCGCTGAACGACTCGCGGCCCACAAGATCTCTGCGGGTATGCTACATGTCCCTTCAATTAAACCGGTCAACGTCGAGGAGGTCGTGCGAGCCTGCAAGGCCGCCCCGATCGTTTTTACCGTGGAAGAGCATACGATCTTCGGGGGCTTGGGCGGACTTATCGCGGAGATCCTGGCCGAGCATTGCCCAAAACGGGTGATCCGCTTCGGAATCGAGGATCGGTGGGGAGAGTCGGCTCCGAATGACTATCTTCTCGAGCATTTTCGGCTCTCCGCACCACGGGTCGCGGAACGAATCGTCGACTATCTCCACAGCGGAAAACCTAAGCAACACAGTCCGAGCGTAGAAACTGCGAGGCACGAGCAATGAAACGGCACTACCGACCCAATTTGGAAACCACCTACCGGCACGATATCAAGGCTCAAGCAGCCGGATGGAAATATCTGTCCTTTGCCGTTCTGGCGCTTCAAGCAGGGCAAACATATGAGGAAAATATTGATGGTGAAGAAAGCGTGATCGTGCCGCTCGCCGGGTACGCCACCGTCGAGGTGGCGGGCGAAAGACACAATGTCGGGCGCAAAAACCTCTTCCGGGAGCTCACCGATATCCTATATGTGCCCCCGCGCACTCACTATCGAATAACCGCTACGGAGCCCTTCGAGTTCGCGATCGGCCGGGCGCCGGCGGTGGGCAAATTGCCGCCTCGTCTCATTCGACGCGACGAGATGCCCTCCTTCGTTCGGGGCGGCGCTAACGTTGAGCGCGGAGTCAATGTCTTGATCGATTCGGAGGAGCTCTCGGAACGACTCGTCGTCTTTGAAATTCGGCCGCCGAGCGGAAATTGGTCGAGTTTTCCGCCGCATCGGCACGACACGCGCGACAACTCCTCCTATCACGAAGAGACCTACTATTACCGGCTGTCGCCGGCGGATGGGTTTGCACTGCAGCGGATCTACACTCGGGATACTGATCTCGATGTGGCGATCTCAGTCCATGATGGAGACTTAGTGCTGGTTCATGAGGGCTATCACGCGGTGGTCAATGCCCCCGGCACGAACGCGTATTATTTGAATTTCCTTGCAGGCGATGAGCGAAAAATGAGACCGGTGAATGACCCTCATTATGATTGGGTGGGAAAGCAGTGGGACGGCAATCCCATTCAGATTCCCGTTCGGTCTTAGGTGAAGATACCTTGACAGCATATGACGTCATCGTTGTGGGCTCGGGCGCCGGTGGTGGAATGAGCGCCTATGTGCTGACACAAGCTGGTATGAAGGTTCTGATGCTCGAATCGGGGCGCGACTACGATCCAGTATCCGAGACGCCCATGTTTAATCTGCCGATGGCCGCGCCTTTGCGCGGCCAGCCAACACCCGACAAGCCCTACGGATTTTATGATGCGACCGTGAACGGGGGTTGGGAGGTGCAAGACGAGCCCTACACGCTGGCGGCGGGCACGGAATTCAAATGGTGGCGCCCGCGCATGTTAGGTGGCCGGACTAATCACTGGGGGCGGATTGCGCTGCGCTTTGGACCCTACGACTTCAAAGGTAAAGCCCGCGATGGAATGGGGGCCGATTGGCCGTTGACCTATGACGAACTGAGCTCCTGGTACGATCGCACCGAACGCCTGATCGGGGTTACGGGCGCGAGCCACGGATTTGAAAACGCGCCGGACTCTCCGCCAGGCGTGCACCTGACGCCCCCGCCGATCAGCCCCAGCGACTATTTCGTGTCGCACGGATTTGAAGCCTTGAAGATGCCCGTATCCGCCATTCGGGTAGCGGTCCTCACGCGTCCCTTGAATGGACGATCGGCCTGTATGTACTCAACCCCGTGCATCCGCGGCTGCTCGATTGCGGCGAACTTCCAGAGCACAACGGTGCTGATTCCCCCTGCGCGTGCGACCGGTAATCTCACGGTTCGCACCGATGCGATGGTGTACCAGATCGATGTGGACAAACAAGGTCGAGCGACCGGCGTGAGCTTTGTCGATAAGAAGACGGGGCAGCACCACTCGGTCAAGGCCAAGGCCGTCGTTCTTGCTGCGAGTGCCTGTGAATCCGCCCGAATACTGCTTAATTCCAAATCGAGTTCCTTTCCCAACGGACTCTCCAACGAGAGCGGTCTCGTCGGTCGCAATCTCATGGACAGTGTGGGCAGCACCACCTTCGCACAGTTTCCGTCCTTGGAGAATCTACCGCAGCGCCACGATGACGGAATCTATGGCGCATCGCTTCGGCACATCTATGTGCCGTGGTGGGGATATTCCCGAGAGGCACGCCAGGGGATGGATTTCCCGCGCGGCTACCACATCGAGCTCGGCGGCGGACGCATCATGCCCGGAGCCTACTCGCTGCCCAACTACGCCGACTACTGCGAGCAGACCCATGGGGATGCCCTTCGTCGCGAAATCAAGCGTAAATACGGCAGCTACTATTCCTTCCACGGCAACGGCGAGATGATTCCGAATAAAGACTCATACTGCGAAATCGACTCTACCGTGAAAGACATATGGGGCATTCCGGTGCTGAAGTTCCACTGGAAGTGGGGCGACACCGAGCGGTCCCAAGCTGTGCATATGCGTAATACCTTTAAGGACGTCGTGGAACGACTGGGCGGGACGATTGTGCGGACGTCGCCTGCTGAGGGGCTTTTAGATCCGGGCGGCGCGACTAACCATGAAGTCGGGACCACGCGCATGGGCGCCACACCTCAAGATGCGGTAGTCAATTCGTTCGGTCAGTCTTGGAGAACTAAAAACCTCTTTGTCATGGATGGCGGCGTGTTCGCCTCGAACTCGGATAAGAATCCCACCCTCACCATTCTCGCACTCGCCTGGCGCAATAGCGCGCATCTGATTGAGGAAGCCCGCAAGGGGAATCTGTGACTATGGAGTACGTGCCAAAACTCAACCGCCGGACGACACTGCAATGGATCACGGCAACCTCGCTCGCATCTGCGCTTCCGCACGCACCTCGCGCGCTAGCGGATACGCCGAATTCGTCCCCGCGGGTTGCCCACGGCTACGGCACCGATCCCAACCTCAAAGCGCCCCTCGTCACCTGGCCGCTCATCATGGCGCCGCATCAGCTGCAACTGACCGCGGTGCTCGCGGACCTGATTCTGCCGGGGACCGCGGCAGCGCCAGCGCCGAGCGCGATCGGCGTTCCCGATTTCGTCAACGAATGGGTGAGCGCGCCGTACCCCGACCAGGTGCAGGATCGCGAGACTATCTTTGGAGGTCTGGCGTGGATCGATGCGGAGGCCGCCCGGCACGGGCAGCAGAGCTTTTTAAAATTGGACGTCCAGGCTCGAAGACTCATCGTGGGCGGGATCGCTCGGAAGAACCCCGAAGATACATTCGCCGCGCAGAGCAAGTTCTTTCAACGCCTCCGGTATCTCGTCGTGGGCGCCTATTACACGACGCCGGAAGGGTTCAAGGACATCGGCTATACCGGCAACGTGCCCATTGCCGCCTATCCGCCCATCACGGATGAAGAGCGACAGATTCTGGACCAAGCGCTCTCGTCGCTGGGGTTGTCGAAAGATTCAAAGGATCCGCACGCATGAAATCGTTGACCCTGGTGGGCCTTATGGCAGCCGCCGTCGGTGTGAGCCTATCCGCGTGGAGTGAGGATTATTGTGACACCGAGGTCTTTGTAGTTACGCCGGGAGCCGTGTCGGCAACGGGGGTGACACCGCCGTCGGACGCCATCATTCTATTTGACGGGCGAGATCTGTCGCAATGGAAGGGGAAGGACGGCCCAGCCGCATGGTTGGTGAAGGACGGTGTTCTCACGGTAAAGACGGGGAGCGGCGATATTGACACGAAGCAGTCCTTCCACGATATCCAGCTGCACGTCGAATGGCGCATCCCAGAGGGGATCACGGGAGAAGGTCAACATCGGGGCAATAGCGGTGTATTTTTGGATGGCCGCTACGAGATCCAGATTTTGGACTCTTACCACCATCGCACCTACGCAGACGGCCAGGCAGGAGCCGTCTACGGGCAAGTCGCGCCGCTCGCGAATGCGATGCGCGCGCCCGGCGAATGGAACACATACGATATCCTGTTCACGGCGCCGCGCTTCTATGATTCCGGCCAGGTCTTGACCCCGGCACGGGTTACGGTGCTCCACAATGGCGTGCTGATCCAGAACAACACGGAAATTCTGGGTGGCACCGGCGCGTGGGGCAAGCCCGGTTACCACGACGCGCAAGGGTCGGGCCCCATCCGGCTTCAGGACCATCCGGGTGCGGGTGAGCCGGTGAGCTTTCGCAACATTTGGGTGCGGGAGATCGGCACAGCGCCGACGTCAAAGGCAATCGCGTCACCGAGCTCCGGCGAGAGCCTGAAGATCGTCTCAACGAAAACGATTCAGGAACTGATGGCGAATCCTGCCACGCGCGCGGTGCTTATGCGCTGCGTGCCAGAGCTCGTGCCCAATCCCGCGGTGCTGGATTACGTCGGCAAGAAAACGCTGCCGCAGCTGCAGGGAGAGATCGACATCTCCTTGAGCGACTCTAAGCTGCAGATCATCGATAAACAGCTGGACCGGGCGCTGTCTGATTCCCCAAGCGGCGCGAATTCGAAGTGACTTGCGAAGGATGAACCGTTCGATGGGCGAGTCGCCACGCGGGCACGACAGGACACCCTGGGGCCGCTTAGGTCAGCACAGATCGTCAGTCGGCGGCCAAATACGCTTACGCATTCTCGCCTTGGGGCTCACTCTATTGGCATCGAATGCCTTGTGGGCTGCGCAGGCGCACAATCTGATTCTCTTTGTCCCGGACGGATTGCGCGCCGGCATGGTCGATGGCAAAACGGCGCCGACCTTCGCGCGAGTGCGGGACGAAGGTGTTAGCTTTGTCAATTCGCATTCGATGTTTCCAACTTTTACCACGGCCAACGCGTCGGCCTTCGCAACCGGACATAAGCTCGGGGACACGGGCGACTTCAGCAACGATATTTACAGCAAGTTTCCAATAAAGTCGTCGTCCGGCACCGTGACGTCGTTTCTGGAGTCCGATCCGGTGCTGCGCGAACTGGACGCGGACTTCAATCATAACTATCTCAATGAGGAGTCGATCATCGCGCTCGCCCGCGCCGCTCACTACTCGACGGCTCTGATCGGAAAGGTCGGGCCGATTGCGATTTTCGACGTGAAGTCCCTGGACGAGCGTGACGGAGAGCCGCGCACTCTGATCGTCGATGACAGCACTGGGAAAGACGGCGGGGCGGCCCCGTCGAAAGATTGGCGGCAGGCGTTCGAGCGCGCAGGCGTGCCCATCCTCGCGCCGACTCGTGGCGAGAACGGTAACTTCGGGAGTTTCCAGAAGCCGGGCACGCTGACGCCAAATGCGGCCCAGCAGCAGTACTTTCTGGAAGTCGCGCTCAAAGTCGTGCTCGCACAATTCAAGGCAGCCGGCAGGCCTTTTGTACTCGTCTACTGGTCGCGCGATCCGGACGGCACGCAGCATAACCAAGGCGACAGTTTCCGAAAGCTTACGCCGGGGATCACCGGACCCACTTCGCTCGCGGCGATTCGGTCCGCAGACGATGCGCTCGCCGCGATCGAAGCGAAGCTCAAGGAGCTCGATCTCTACAAGACGACGAACATTATCGTCGCGGCCGACCATGGTTTTTCGACGATTTCCAAGGCGAGTCAATCGAGCCCAGCTGCCTCAATGGCTTATGACGATGTGAACCGGGGTGAATTGCCACAGGGGTTTCTCGCGATTGATCTTGCCATCGCACTTAAGAAGAACGATCCGGCCGTAAAACTGTTCGATCCGGACCGCGGCAATGAGGCGGTGGACTGGACGCAGCGGATTCATCCGTCCAGAGGCAACGCACTGATTGGCACCGATCCGAGCGCTCCCCAAGTCATCGTGGCCGCGAACGGCGGCTCGGATCTGATCTACCTGCCCGAGGCGCTGTCGCCCAAGGAGGCCCGCCGGTTGGGGCGTGTCGTCACCACGGCGCTGCTAGCTCAGGACTACGTCAGTGGCCTCTTCGTTGACGAGAGTCGATTGGGCAAGATCGCGGGCGCGCTGTCCCTGCGATCGATTGCATTGGCGGGTACCGCCGTCACGCCGCACCCGACGGTGGTGGTCAACTTCAAGTCCTTCACGACGGGCTGCGAGCGCCCGACGATCTGTACAGCAGTGGTCGCGGACACGTTTCTCCAGCAAGGGCAGGGCATGCACGGCAGCTTCAGTCGCGCCGATACTTGGAACTTCATGGCCGCGCGGGGACCGGACTTTCGGTCGGGATTTGTCGATCATGCGCCGGCGAGCAACGCGGACATCGGCATGACGGTTGCCCATCTCTTAGGAGTCACGCCGGCGCCCAAGGGTTCACTCGTGGGCCGCGTTCTGACGGAGGGTCTGCTCAGCGAGGCGGAAGCGAAGTCGCCGGCTGTACGGACTCACACGTTCGTTTCCAGGCCCTCCAGGGGCGGACTCAAAACGGTGCTTAAGGCCCAGTCTGTCGGTGACGCAATTTATTTCGATGCGGCTGGATTTGCGGGTCGCACGGTAGGACTGGGCACGGAGTGATCGAGTGACGAACCGCCGACAGTTCCTCAAATCAAGTGCCCACAGTGTCGGGGCAGCACTCTCGCTCAGTACGCTACCGGCGAGTATCCAGCGCGCGCTCGCCATCCCCGCGGCAAGCGGCAGCGGCACGATTGAGGATGTGAAGCACATTGTCATCCTCATGCAGGAGAATCGCTCGTTCGATCATTACTTCGGAACACTGCGCGGCGTGCGCGGCTTTGGCGATCGCCATCCGGTGCCCCTCGCGAGCGGCAAGAGCGTCTTGTATCAATCGGATGGCGAGCGAGAGATTGCGCCCTATCATCTGAACACCCAGACCACGAGCGCACTGCGTGTTCCGAGCACACCGCATTCCTTCTCCGATGCGCAGGCGGCATGGAGTCAGGGTCGGTTCGGATACTGGCCGAAGTTCAAGACCGAGTACTCTATGGGCCACTACCAGCGCGAGGATATCCCGTTTCAGTTCGCGCTCGCGGAAGCCTTTACGATCTGCGACGCCTACCATTGCTCGATCACGACCGGCACCGACCCGAACCGCATCATGTTTTGGTCCGGCTCAAACGCCGATCCTGACCTTCGGGCCCGAGGTATCAACTGCACGGAGACGGATGCGGAAGTCAACAACCTGCGTTGCTGGATCAAAGGGGCGCTGCCAGAGCCCGGTTACACCTACGCCGGCTCCGCGTTTCATTGGCCGACGCTGCCGGAGGTACTGGAACGAGCGGGCGTGAGTTGGCGGATTTATCAGGACCCCAATGACAACTGGACCGGCGCCATGCACGGTGGCCTCGCGTTCGAGTCCTTCAGGGCCGCCAAGCCCGGCTCGTCGCTCTATGACAAGGGCATGAGTCATTGGTCACTCGAACAGCTAGCGGCGGACGTGCGAAGTGGATCGCTCCCTCAGGTCTCCTGGATCCTGCCGCCCATGCTGTGGTCCGAGCATCCAATACCGTCGAGCCCTATCCAGGGTGCAGAGTTCACTTCTCACGTACTCGATGCACTGACCGGCAATCCCGAAGTCTGGAGCCGAACGGTCTTCTTTCAGGTATTTGATGAGAACGATGGCCTGTTCGACCATGTGCCGCCACCGGCACCGCCTTCGTACACGGCTGATGGGGCACTTGCGGGGAAGTCGACAGTAAGTCTCGCCGGTGAGTATCTCTCTGACCCCGACCGCAAGTACCTAAACCCGGCCGACACGATTTCCGGAGCCCTCCGGCCCTGGGGCCTAGGCCCTCGAGTTCCAATGTACGTCATCTCCCCGTGGAGCAAGGGTGGTTGGGTCAATTGCCAAGTGTTCGATCACACCTCCGTCGCGCAGTTTCTCGAGAAGCGCTTCAAACTCCATGTGCCTGCTATCAGTCCCTGGCATCGTGCGGTGTGCGGCGATCTGACATCCGCGTTCGATTTCTCCCACCCAAACGAGTCTAGTTTTCCAAATTTACCGCCAGTGAAGGATTCGGCGGCCATTGTCGCTGAGCACAGCCTGCGACCCAAACCCGTGGCGCCAACCATGCCTGAGCCCCTCTTTCAAGAACCGGGTATGCGGCGCTCGCGTGCACTGCCCTACGAGTTGCATGTCCACGCACGTACTCAACCTCAAGCAAGCCAACTCACCCTCACGTGCCACAACACAGGCCGGGTGGGAGCGGTTTTTCATGTCTATGACCAGCTGCACCTCGATCGCATCCCGCGACGCTTTACCGTCGAAGCCGGCAAGATGCTCGCAGACGATTGGCTCGTGCGCCTCGATGACGGGCGCTACGATGTGTGGGTCTACGGCCCGAACGGCTTCGTGCGCGAATTCCGCGGCGTGTTAAAAATGTCTGCGGAGGCCCATCCCGAGATCGACCTGAAATACGATCCGGCGAACTTAGCCGTGCATTTAATCGCTACCAATGAAGGCCAACGCACCGCAACGCTAGGCGTTCGTGCCAATGCGTACCGAACCGACGGCCCGTGGAACTTACACGTCCCACGCGGCCACCGCGTTACGCACAAGTGGTCTGTCATCGCAAGCCAACACTGGTATGACTTCACGGTGACGGGTGAACATTTTGAGCGCCGCTTTGCCGGACGTTTGGAAAACGGAGCGCCGAGCTTCAGCGATCCAGCCGTATAAAACCGCTCATGTCATTTGCACCTTGGAGAATTGAAAGCCGCGAACGACCTGATCCGGAGCCTATTGATGACACCTCGAGCCGATCGCTGCGACACGGTCAACGCAGGATCCTACCTCACCGTAGGCGCTACTCTCTACTCTCCGCTAACGAGCGCACTGTCACAGAGGCCAATCAAGTCATGAACAATCGGTGTGGGCATCGACGCGCCGTTGGATTGAGGACCGCGCGAACGCTGCAAGCTTGTGCGCGGTGAATCGACGACGTCATTACTGAAGCTGCGATGAAGTGAGCAATCGCACGAATCACTGATATGTTAGGTAAACGAAGAACTCCGGATGAGTTGCGCAGCCATCGTTGGTATGGTGTCAGCGATCTGCGCTCGTTCGGCCATCGCTCGCGCACCGCGCAAATGGGCTTTACACCGCAGGATTACGCTGGGAAGCCGGTCATCGCCGTCATCAACACGTGGAGCGACATCAATCCTTGCCACAGCCATTTCAGGCAGCGGGCCGAGGACGTGAAGCGAGGCGTCTGGCAAGCGGGTGGCTTCCCCGTCGAAATGCCCGCCCTGTCGCTGTCAGAGCCGTTCCAAAAGCCGACAACAATGCTTTACCGCAACCTTCTAGCGATGGAGACGGAGGAGTTACTGCGTTCCTATCCAGCGGATGGAGCCGTGCTTATGGGAGGCTGCGATAAGACCACTCCTGCGCTATTGATGGGCGCAATCTCCATGAACTTGCCCGCAATCTTTGTGCCGGCGGGACCGATGCTGCGCGGCGACTGGAACGGGCAAGTGCTGGGCAGCGGATCGGATGCCTGGAAGTATTGGTCCGACCTGCGGGCCGGGCTCATCCAAGAGTCGGACTGGACGGGAATCGAAAGCGGTATCGCAAGATCGCCGGGTCATTGCATGACAATGGGAACCGCATCGTCGATGACCAGCGCGGCAGAGGTTCTAGGTTTCACGCTGCCGGGTGCCGCGTCGATTCCCGCCGTGGACTCCCGGCACGCCCAGATGGCTTCGCTATCGGGACGTCGCGTCGTGGAAATGGTTTGGGAGGATCTCAAGCCTTCTGACATCCTGACGCCCGCTTCGTTTGATAACGCAATTCGTACGGTGTTTGCCCTGTCGGGATCGACTAACTGCGTGATCCATTTGATTGCAATAGCACGCCGGGCCGGGGTGCCGTTGACGCTGGATCGCTTCAACGAGCTCGCGTCGGACACGCCCATCCTCGCGAACATTCGGCCTGCAGGCCGCTATCTGATGGAGGATTTCTTTTATGCCGGCGGATTGCGGGCACTGCTCGCGCAGCTATCCTCGGTGCTCGATCTTTCGCAAAGAAATGTGAATGGTGGCACGCTGGGCGCGAACGTCGCGAATGCAAAGGTCTTCAATGATGATGTCATTCGCACCGTAAAGACGGCTCTCCACACCGGAGATAGCCTAGCGGTTTTGCGTGGCAACCTCGCCCCCAACGGAGCGGTGATTAAGCCACCCGCGGCGGAGAAGGTGTTGTTAGAACACACCGGACATGCGGTGGTCTTCGACGGCTACGCTGATCTCGCGGCGCGCATTGACGATCCCGCGCTTGAGGTAGATGCGTCTTCGGTTCTCGTGCTGCGCTATGCCGGACCGCAAGGCGCGCCGGGAATGCCCGAATGGGGACAATTGCCGATACCGGGCAAGCTGCTGGCGCAAGGCGTACGCGACATGGTGAGGATCTCCGACGCACGAATGAGCGGGACGAGCTACGGCACCTGCGTGGTCCACGTCGCTCCGGAGGCTTACATTGGTGGGCCCTTGGCGCTGCTGCACGATGGCGACTTCATCGAGTTGAGTGTAGCGCGCCGCACCCTCAACGTTTTGCTTCCCGATGGCGAACTGGAACGCCGGCGAGCCTCCTGGACTGCGCCGCCGCGAAAATTCGATCGCGGGTATGGCCAACTTTACCAAAAGCACATAACCCAGGCAGACAAGGGTTGTGATTTCGATTTTCTCGAAACAATTTCCTGCCGTACGGCGGCGACAAAAGAGCCGGATATTTACTAACCGCGTCTCTATCTAGATGGGACGAAATCTCATGACATAATTCCACAATTCGTCCCTTTGCGAATCCAGAACCACACTATTCGGCATACTCGTCACGGTGATGGCGAAGCCGTACGCATCGAGAGGCTCACGTAGGTTCTGCGAGAGGCTGGGGGCGAAACTCCCCCTGACCTTCGCCGTATAGAGGCAGAATGGCGAGTCAGCCGTGGAGACTACAGCGGAATGTACGTCCTCGACGGGGCAGCTACAAGCGCGTTGCTGTCGGCGCAGCGGATGCGTGAAAAACGTGAGTATTTGACATGGGAGCGAAACACAAACCATTGTCCATGTCGAGCCCAAACGATGTGGTTCCATATTACGCAACCCGAAAACAGCCATGGCACATCCCCGTCGCAAGCACCACGATCCGCAACTTCATGCAGAGGGCATGACCACGAAAGCCGCGCTAGCGGCTGCTCTGATTGCGCTGCGCGAGCGGTGCGGTTTGACGCAGGTGCAACTCTCCCGACGCGCGGGCTGGAAGCCACAGTTCGTATCGCGACTGGAGTCCCCGCGCGGCCGCTTGCCAGACTTTGCCACCATAGTCCGCTACGGCAAGGCTTGCGGAACGGCGATCGGCCTCCTCTTCGCTAAACAAAGCGAATGCGCTCTATCGATTGTCACCGCCGTCACGCTGCGGAGTGCCGAAGCAACCGCCCGATTCGAATTTCTCGAGGGCCGCGCGATCGGAGGTCAGAGTACGGTCAGGCAGCAGACAGCGGACCTCTCTGCTCGCTTTAAGGACAATGACAAGAATCTCGATTAGGCGAGCGCAGCCAGCGCGTAGGATAGGGCCCTCGCCACCTGGCGCGCGGGGATGCGCTGCTGGCCCTCCGCGCCTCGTTACTGTGTAAGTCGTTGTTCGTGAAGCACAAATAAAAGCGATCGCCGAGTAGCCATCGGGGCTTTCTGAACGCTCTAATACACGCGCAGATGTGGGTTTTGGAGCGGCAGTGTCGAGAGTCAGCAAACAGGCGTTCGTGACCGCGGTCGAGAAAACGCACGGGCTGCAGCTGCGCCGGTTTCTCGCCGCCCGCTTAAGGAATGCCGCGGCCGACACGCCCGATCTCATGCAGGAAGTCTATCTGCGGCTCTTACGCGTCGCGGACCATGAGACCATCCGGAACCCCCAAGCGTATCTCTTTACCGTGGCGAGCCATGTGCTCCACCAGCACACGTTGCGGCAGTCGATGACCTCTCCGGCACTCCTCGAGTCGCCCCTCGAATGCGCGTTCGTGGGACTTTCGGATCCCGCGGCGGAAGCGGAGCTGGACGAGGTGTTTGTGGAGCTCGAACGCTCGCTCCAGAAACTCTCACCTAAGGTCTACGCCGCGCTGATCTTGAGTCGCTGCGACGGCATGACCTTAAAGGACATCGCGGCTCGCTTGGGCGTCTCGCGCCAAATGGTCAAAAAGTACCTCGCCAAGGCGCTCATCCATATTCGGCAACGCTTGAACGAGATGAGCGAGGTTCCTCCATGAACAAGGATGTTCCCGCGCTGCACCCGGAGATTCTGGAAGAGGCCAGCGGCTGGCTCATGGAGTTTAATGAAGGTGAACTCGATGCGTGCGCGCGCGCCGAGTTTAATCAGTGGCTGCGCCGATCGCCCGAGCACGTGCGGGCGTATCTGGAGATCGCAGCGTCCTGGGAGGAGTCCGCGCGATTGGGCTCCCGACGAACTCTAGGCTCCGATGAGCTCGTGGCGCGCGCACTCGCGGATCACAATGTCGTCGCTTTGGCATCGCAAGTACCTGCGCCGCCACGACCTGAGGCTGTACCTTCCGCCGAGCGAATCCCTCGGTTCTACACGCGTCGCTTAGCCATCGCCGCGACTCTTCTGATCGCGCTCGCAGGCTTCGGAGCGTGGTACGCGCAAGGGCGCAATATCTATTCGACCGATGTCGGTGAGCAACGCACCCTCCAGTTGGCCGATGGCTCGACCGTGGAGCTGAACTCCCGCTCTAAGCTTCGAGTTCGTTTGTCGCCCGGCGAGCGATCAGTGGACCTCTTGGACGGCGAAGCCCTATTTCAAGTCGCGAAGGATGCAAAGCGGCCCTTCGTGGTGTACAGCGACACCACCCACGTGCGTGCCGTCGGCACGCAGTTCGACGTCTACCGCAAGGCCTCCGGGACCACGGTGACGGTCGTGGAAGGCCGAGTGTCGGTGGCTGAGCCGGGAACTTCGGTCGATGCGAGCGGGTCACCTGCAAACCCTGCCGAAGACGTCTTGGTCTCGGCGGGGGAGCAAGTCACGGTGGCGCCGAATACGGCAGCCCTTCCCGCGCGCACGAATGTTGCAAGCGTCACCGCGTGGAGAGACCGCAAGCTCGTCTTCGACAATTCGCCCCTGACGGACGTCATCAACGAGTTCAACCGCTACAACACTCGCCGAATCGTGCTGGATGATCCCCGGTTGAAAGAGTTTCACATTCGCGGAACGTTTTCGGCGACGGATCCGGATCGTTTTGTCGACGTTCTCCGCGAGCGCTTTGACGTGGATATAAACGAGACCCCTTCTGAAATCCGCATCTCGAAGAAATAAATCTGCAATGTGGGTAGCCATTCGAATTCTTCAAAAGCTCTAACGCGCATGAATCCGTTCCCACTGGGGAAGACGGATCCAACAAGCCTCTTGAGAGGCAGGGGATTGATCATGCGCGTCACCACTGTCGCCGTTGCACTGTGTCTGTCGGTTCTGGGTCTCGCCGCGAGTCCCAACGTCGATGCCTCGATTCGAAAGCCAACGAACATTCCGGCCCAGGCGCTCGGGACGGCTCTTCGAGCGCTCGAGAAAGACCGCAACCTGCAAGTCATCTTTGTCTCCGAGGATGTGCGCAACGTACTCACGCAAGGCGCGGTGGGTGAGTTCACCTCCGATGAGGCTCTAAAACAGCTGCTCAAGGGAACAGGGTTGACGTTCCGCTACCTCGACGAAAAGACCGTCACGATCGTGCCGCTCAGTTCATCCTCCACAACCGACACTTCGGGCGCCGGTCCCGCGACACCAAGCGTTCAGCCGCCAACTTCTACGGGTGAAGACACAAACAAAGAGGAGGGCAAAAGGGGATTCCTGGACCGGTTTCGCGTGGCTCAACTGGATCAGGGAACATCTTCCAGTTCCTCTTCAGTAGAGAAGAACACTGATCAGGCTTCTCAAAAGAAGCCGGAGCAGTTGGAAGAAGTCATCGTCACCGCCCAAAAGCATGGCGAAGAGCGGCTGCAGGATGTGCCGATACCGATTTCGGTGCTCAACGCAGACACTCTCGCCGATAACGGTCAAACATTGCTCCGCGATTACTACGCCAGTGTGCCTTCGCTGAGCGTTAATCCGAGTGAGCTTGGTCAGCAGCAGATAGCGATTCGGGGTATCACCGCCGGTAACGATGCCTCTCCGGTTGTGGGCGTGCTCATAGACGACGTGCCATACGGGGCTACCGTGTCCTCCGGACTATCGTTCAGCGTGCCCGACATCGATCCGGGCGATCTAGCTCGGGTTGAAGTCCTTCGCGGGCCTCAAGGAACCCTCTACGGCTCCGACAGCATGGGTGGCCTAATTAAATTTGTAACGCGCGACCCGACCACCGATAGTTACAGTGGACGCATTGAGGCGGGCACGAGCTACGTCTACAACGGAGACGAACCAGGCTACAATTTCCGCGCGTCAGCTAACATTCCCGTTAGTGACACCTTTGCCATTCGCGTAAGTGGCTTTACGCGCCAAGACCCCGGCTACGTCGACAATATTCTATCGGGACAAAATGGGATCAATGAGGTGGAGGCTGATGGTGGCCGGCTGTCCGCTCTGTGGCGTCCGTGGGATGGCTTCTCGCTAAAACTCAGCGCGCTGTATCAATACACCAAAGGTGACGGATCACCCGAAGCCCAACCGAGCTTGGGTGATTTGCAGCAGAATTTGCTACCGGGGACCGGATGGTTTGACCGGACCGTGCAGGCTTATAGCGCTACCGTTAACTATAAGCTCGGGGCGGTCGACTTGACGTCCGTCACTGGATACAACAGCTTGAGTTATAGAGACGCCCAGGATCTTAGTGATTACTTTGGCTCGCTGGTGCCGTTGTATTTTCCCGTCACCGGTAGTCCGTTCTATGACGACAATCACGTTAGAAAAGTCACGCAGGAATTTCGCCTTTCGGCTCCGCTTAGCCAGAGCATCGACTCCCTGTTTGGTGTTTTCTTTACCCACGAAACGACGGCAGGCAGCGACGTAATTATAGGTGCGGCGAATGCGACCACAGGAGCCATTGCCGGACAGGTTGCCTACTTACCAGGGCCAACGACCTTTGACGAATATGCGGCGTTCGCAGATCTGACATTCCATGTTACGAGTCGCATTGATGTACAGGTCGGCGGCCGCGATAGCCGCTATAAGAATGAAAACGACACTTCCACCTCATCGGGTTTCTTATATGGACCTACTACGCTTCCCGAGACGCCTATCGTGGGATTTTCTACCTCCCCAGCTGTCAGCACGACAAAAGGTGCCTTCACCTATCTTTTGACGCCGAGCTTTAAGATCTCATCGGACCTCATGGTCTACGCCAGGGTGGCCTCAGGCTACCGGCCGGGCCAGCCGAACACGCCCGGACCCGGCGTACCGTATGCTCAATCCGACCCGGACAAGACGCAGAACTACGAGATTGGTGTTAAGGGTGATTTTCTCAACAAGGTTCTTTCACTTGATGCTTCGCTCTACTACATAGATTGGGAGAACATCCAACTCCAGTTACACGCGCCAAATGGTTTCGGCTACGACGGCAACGGCAGTGGGGCCAAGAGCGAAGGTGTGGAACTCTCCGTCACTGCGAAACCCCTGACAGGACTAACCGCGGCCGCGTGGTTGGCGTATGACGAAGCCGTTCTAACCAAACCCTTCCCACCTGCTACCAGCAATGTGTACGGGGCTCCCGGCGACAGATTGCCGAACAGCCCACGCTTTTCAGGCAACCTTTCTCTGGAGCAGGGCTTCCCCGTAACGAACGGCACAACCGGATTCGCCGGAGCTCAGGTGAGCTATGTGGGTGACCGCCTTGGGTACTTTACCGGGACTCCCGGCGTGCCTGCACCAAGGCAATATTATTCCCCTTACACAAAGACTGATTTGCGCGCTGGCCTGACGCATGAAACCTGGACCACGAGTATCTACGTCAACAATGTTGCAGATTCACGTGGGGTTATCAGTGGTGGTCTCGGCTATTACATTCCTAATGCGTTCTTTTACATCCAGCCACGTACAATCGGAGTGACCGTTTCGAAGCAATTTTGAGAGCATACAAGTGCGCTACGCAAACAACCAGCGTGCTCGATGAACACTGGAAGATACTGTCGGAATCTTGCGGCGAGCGCGTTGATTATGTCTTCTTTGACGTTCGTTTCTGCGGCGCTCGGACAGGAGCATTCCAGGGACACGAACTCTCAAGAGGCCAAGGTGGTGGTCGACGCTACCGGTGCCGTTCACTTGCCTCCTATTGTCGTTCCGTTCTCAAGTTTTGGTAGCCCGGAGGCCAAGACAGACTTGATTGAGTGGCAGAAGTTTATTGAGATTTACACAGCACAGGCAGATAGCAATGACATCACCAAGCTACGCCGAATGTTCGCTGAGTATTTACAGCCCGCAATAAGGCGAACCAATACGCTTTACCCAGTAGACAGTACCCCGAGCATTATTGGTGGGGTTTACACGGACGTGATCACGCCACGAGAAGGGATCTCCCCCAAGAGCAAAAATCGCGTCCTTATCAACTTGCATGGCGGCGGCTTTCTTTTCGGCGCACGAGTTGTGGGTGCGATGGAATCCATTCCTGTCTCGAGCCTCGGAAAAGTCAAAGTGGTGACGATAGATTATCGCGAAGGACCAGAATATAAGTTCCCAGCGGCCAGTGAGGATGTAGTCGCCGTGTACAGGGAATTGCTGAAAAGCTACAAGCCGAAGGACATCGGTATTTATGGGTGCTCAGCCGGAGGTCTATTGACGGCCGAGGCGGTAGCGTGGATTCAAAGAGCAAAATTACCTGCGCCAGGTGCAATTGGAATCTTTTGTGCGTCAGCCGGCGGGTGGAGCTCGGGCGACTCTGCATATGTCGCTCCGCTGCTTACGGGCCTGGCAACATCCCAGACAACCTTTGCCCCTCCCCATCCCGAAGTCTCTAACTCGCCGTATTTCGCGGACGCTGATTTAAATGATCCGATGGTGAGCCCTATTCGATCGCCGTCCGTGTTATCTAAATTTCCTCCGACGCTCATCGTCACATCGACACGCGATGTCGCCTTGAGCTCCGCAGTCTATACTCACACGCGACTCACGGAACTTGGAGTGGACGCGGAACTGCATGTTTGGGAAGCCATGCGGCATGGGTTTTTTACTGTGAATCCCGATCTTCCAGAATCTAAGGAAGTTTGGCGTGTAGTTACTCAATTTTTTGACCATCACTTGGGTGCCAACTGAACACGGCTTGTTTTGTCTAGTTGGTCACTCGATGAAGCGTTTATCTCGAGCGCTCGGAATAATGATGCTGATGGCAGGATGTGCGTCATCTACCGCAATCGCCGGGCAGGAATTTGGCATACGCGTTCTCTCAAGTCGGCCAGATACCGTAAGTGGCGGGAGTGTACTGGTACAGGTGGGCGCGCCGAATGACTCCAGTTGGGCCGTCCGG
>Ga0182024_10002348_pt1 | contig 47201 bp, 31 predicted proteins | sample P32metaG_FD_120480 | JGI IMG/M metagenome (GOLD analysis project Ga0182024, IMG submission 120480) | Permafrost microbial communities from Stordalen Mire, Sweden - P3-2 metaG (Illumina Assembly) | ecosystem: Environmental > Terrestrial > Soil > Wetlands > Permafrost | place: Sweden: Stordalen... | reverse complement strand
TCCGCACTCGATGACCCCGCCCACGTCCGCCTGAGACTCTGCCAGTACCGGTGTAGCCTCCAAGAACACACCGCCCCAGCCCTCAGCGGCCAATGCCGACCCTTACTGAAAGATCCGGGCTAGCCGCGGCCGATACCCTCGTCGCCAAGGGCGGAACCTTCCTCGCGGTGGGCTCGGGCTGCTTGGCATCGCGGTCGCCGTGCTCGCGCTTGCTCCCACTCATCAAGTAGTGGCGTTCATCCTCGTTGGAGTGGTCTTCGTCGCCTACCTCGTGATGACCAGCAGCGCGTTGCAACTCTTCGCGCAGCAACGCTGGCGACAGGTGCCCACGTTGCTCACGTTGCTGCCGCCTACGCGCCGGCCATTCGGAGACGAGTGCAAGTGGCGTGCGACCAAGACGCTGGTCCTGGATCAGCTGGCGAATCAAGGGCCATTACGAGCCGAATCACACGTAGAGCAGTTGCACCGACCTCAACCTGAGAGAGGCGCGCCAGCGGTGACGCTTGGTCAACTCGGGTTGACCGGCGCCACTGTAGACATTTGTCTAACCCACGTCCGATGTGTCATGAATAACGCATGGTGAATGCCAACGCGAGTCGACAGGTTGCGACGCGACGTGCATCGTCACGCAGCGGCTCGCAATTCGCCGCCACGCGACCACACAAGGAGGGAACCGATGTCATCTGAGCTCCTACTCGCAATTTGCGCGGCCGCCGGCGTCATCGTCGATCTCACGTTTCGTCTCATCGCGCACCTTGAACGACCTCCGTATCTCGGTGCGCCCTCGACTGGTGTCCGCGCAAACAACCTCGGGGGGCGAGGGCGTCCGGGTACTCATCCGCAACCGAGGCCACTACCCCGCCAATATCGACTGGCTGCGCATCGAATCGCAAGCCGCCGCGCTACGACTACCTTTGCACGACCGACCACCCATTTCCCGCGGAGCCACGGACACCTGCGCCCTTGCTCTCGAAGACCTCTTTCGGGCCGGTTTCCGCTGTGGTGATCGAATCCGCGCTCACATCGTCTTGGATCTCGGCCATGAGTTTCGTTCGCCGTGGATCCGACTCACGCAGCAGACCTCCTCGGCTCGTATCGCGCCAGCGGCGGTCGCTGGACACGGCACGTGATCCTGCCAGTGTGGCGACTGCAGCGCGTGACCCGGCGATTCAAGAGTACGCCGAGCGTCGTCGTGGTGGTCAGCTTCGATCAGCTTGCGTGGACGCGTCACGGGTCGTCGACAACCGGCGGTGTCGTCGATCAGTCTGCGCTGCCGGGTCCGTCACCTGCCCTGCTTCAGCGGTGAGTCTCGCCTGACGCTCCAAGCACGAAGACATCAGATTCGCTGCTTTGCCTCGGATGCAACGCCGTGTGCGAAGCCGATTGGGCGGATCGTTCAGTCTGGCGACGCCATGCTGCTGATGCTCACCCGCCCGTTAGGCGAGGGTGCTCGCACCCCGAAGTCCGGTTTCTTACGTACGACCCAGCACCCCTAGACGATGACGATCCTGTTGACGCGTATGCCACGTTGGTGTCGCGGTGCGCATGACGTTTGGACCGGTAAGGAGGCGAAGGGTGGGCTCCGTCTTGGGGGGTTGGGTCCTCGCCCTCAAACTCATGGTGCCTGGGCGCCCGTATGCAGACGCAACCGTCAGAGTTGCATCTCGCAAAGCGGCCTGTGAGGTTGCGGATGTGCCGAAGCTAGTCGTGCCTCCATGAGGCGACATAGGATGACGGTATGCGCTACGTGTCCCGAACTGGTCTGGGTTCGGTGGCGTTCCTAGTGGGTGCCTCACTTGTGGCCGCAGGCTTGCTCGGAGCCTCCGACCTTCCGCAACCGCATAGGTTTCAGGCCTACCTTCTCGGCCAGGATTGGTGGATTCGTGGCTGACGGCGACGCCACGATTCTGGTGCCGCCTCGGGCCGCTTCCAGAGACGCCACGATTGAAGTGGCCGACGCGTCTTCAGGAGGACCCGTGCCGCCGCCGACCATTCCCTACTCCATGTCGGCCGGGAATCCGTACCTGTTCTCTGTAACCGGCTCGTCGATCCTCAAGCCTGTGACGTTGACACTGCCTATTTCGGCACCCACGGGCTCGAGGCAGGCCGATCAGGATTTCGCGGCGTACTACGACAACACTCGGGGGAGTTGGGTTCCCGTCAACTCCCAAGTCGACAACGGCCTTTCCGTCCTCCGGGTGAGCACGATGCACACCTCGTGGTGGAAGGTATGGACCTGGGACTTTAGTGTGCTTCGTGCGCGCGCTAAGACGGCGTTTCGGCTCTTGTCGCAAGCTGTTGGAGTCAGAGCATATCCGCTCCATTGCGCGCCTATGGACCCGGCCGCAACGGTCACCGCCCCATCAGTGGTCGGCGCTTGTTTTGAAGGCTCGAGTTCAAAGCCTGGCACGCTCCGGATCGTCGACAACCGGAGCTATGCGCTCCTGATTTCGGCGCCTAACACTCTCCGTCGCGGCCAGACTCAAGGAAAGTCGCTAACTGATACGGCGCGCCAGTGGATTGTCCGTCAGGTCGCGCCGACCGTCTCCTATCTTCCCGCCGGCGAGGAGATGGCCTTCGATATCCCAACATCCGATGGCAGCTGGACGTTCCAGGTCCGACCGTCGGTCGTCACCTTCGGAATCGATGTGTTAGTGACAGTCGCGCAACTGGTCGTTCCCGGTTTCGAACAGGCGAAGGAGGTGCTCGATACGCTCGACTGTCTTCAAACCGGCACTCAGGCGCTGCGCGCGACCCATGGAACGACCGAGCTCGACCCGTCACTGACCACACCGCTGCTCAACGTGGTCTTTGACTGTATTGGCAGGACGCCTCTGGCAAACCCGCTGAGTGCGGCGATCAGTCAGGTTCGCACCGTTGCGCTGCAGGTGATCAGCCTGGTCGAGATCGTCAACGACACCCGACAGAGCAGCGATCTCGTCCTCGAGAGGTCTCCCGCGTCCAGCTGACACCGGCCCTGGGCGAGCACGGCGTTCCTGAGCTGGCTCAGTTTGCGGTGATGGATATGCGACGGTGACCCGAAAGCTTCGGACTACTTAACCGTCAAGTTCGGTGTGCCCACTCCTGGTTGGCCATGCACGTCGACGCCAACGGTCACGATGCGACCCGATGTCATGGCGCTGCCATCCAAGAGCTGCGCGGGCACAACCACAACGATCGAGGAATCGCTCCAGGAAACCACGGGGACGTGATTGCCGTCGAACGTCACTCCGCTATCGGTCTGCTGATTGTCGAATCGGCTTCCTGCGATTGTCACTGGATCGCCAACGGCAGCCGATCCAGGATTTACTCCAGTCACGTTGGCCGGGACGGATATTGGCAACGGGAGCAATTGCCCGGCGGGTTGACCATTGACCAACAGCCCCACTTGCAACGTGATGCCCGCCGCAACGACGGTACCGTCCGGAAGTTGTCTTGGGAGCGCAAAGACGATCTTCGTGTCCGACCAGCTGGTGACATTCACGGGGTTGTCGTTGAGCGTGAGGAGGCTCGTCCCTTGGAGGGCGCCGAAGCCCGAACCAGCGACGGTAATCACCTGGCCCGCCGCAGCCCGAAGTGGAGACACACTTGTTGGCGCCGGCTGCGTAGCAGTCACCAATTTCTTCCCGAGATATCCGCCTTGTGCGAGGCCCATCGGACCATGAGTGACGAATCAATGTCGGGCAACCCCACGTTGCTGCCCTGAACGCTCGACCCCGTTGCCACTGCCGATACCTGTTTGACAACGATCGCCAAGTAGATGCCAATCGCGAGCAGCGTCCACATGACCAACTGCACCTTGCTTAGATCCGATTGCCCGATGTCGTCGGACAACAATCCTCCCTGGCCGCCCGCCGGCTTCACCACCCGTCCGTTGGCGACGTACTGGGTGGTGATGCCCTTGGCGACGACCATCGTCGTAGTACTGAAGCCCATCACAAGGAGGATGTTGGGTGGCACATTCGGAAGCGCGTCCCAAGAGCCGTTTCGTGCTCGCGAGAAATAGATCGCGCTGTAAGCGAACAAGACGACCGCGGTCCAGATGGTCCATTGAAACTTCGAGGTGCTCGGTCGGCCATCTGCGCCGTCGATGACAGTCCACGGTTTGCCGCCGGTCGCCACAAATGTGACTCCAACAGCAACAGCGACAACGCCAACCCCAAAGAGGTACGCCAAGCCTGGCATCGCATTCCTCCCTACGCTGAGGACGGTGCCCCGACCCGTGATGCCGATGGGGGCGCCGCCGCGTGGGGCATGATGCACCCAGCGGCGGCGGATTGCAACACCGTGCAAGCAACGTTTGCCACTCGGAAACCGCACCACTTCCGAGACTCGGAGGGGCCCGTTCACCGGGACCCGTACACCCCCTCTTCAGCCGGAAGGAGGGCGGTGACGTAACGCCGTCACCCATCCAACGTTCCCTCCGCGGTTCGGCTAGAATCCACTGTCCCGAGGGGTCAGGAGGGCACCGATGCTAGACGCTACCACCGTGGTACGCGAGACGCTCGCGACCAAGCCACATCGAGAAAGCACCTGCCTGACCGTCTTCACGGCATCCCTGATGCGCAGGGAGCCCAGCAATGGCCGACGCGCCTCATGTCGCCCCGAGCAAGATCAGCGGCGCGTCGTCTGGTCCCTTCCAAGGACTCCGTCGTGATTGTTGTCTTGACGATTCACGGGATCGGTTTCCAGCAGGCTCCAACCTCGATCTCGGCCACCGACGGCTATGCCGACCCGCTCCACGAGCAACTTCGAACGAATCTCCCCGGTGCCCTCGGCGACGACCCCTTCCGCGTCGCCGAGAATGGTCGTGGTCCGGTATATGCGGCCAATAACTTTCCACCTCGGAGCGGCGCGACCGAGCCTGGTCTTGCGCGTCTCGGCAGCTGGACCCCAACCGGTTCGGTCGACCCCACCGGAAAGCCCTTGGCGGCGCCCGGCACGAAGATTGCTCATGTCGCATTGGTGTACTCCGGCCTAGAGGAGAATCAAGGAGACGTGCCCGCACTCCTTGGCTTGGAGACACTCAGCGCCACCTCCATTACCGATTACGAGAGCCTGGGCGGCCTCGCCAAGATGCTGATCAACGATCTCAAGGCGCTGTCCCAGCATCCCGCCGGCGACGGCTCGGTCTCGCCGAGTTTGCGCCCTCGAACCGATACCACCATGCACCGAGGCATCGTCGCTCGGCTGCTCCACGACGTGGCCCATCCCACCAATCCCGCGTCCTCAAGCGGCCCGGCGGGCATTCTGCACACCGTGGAAGATGACGTCGCAGCCTACGTCACGCGCAACGAGCACCGCGAGAGGGTTCGCGGTTTCATTCGCGACGCGGCGAGCCGCCTCATCGCACGCCCGGATGTTGAGGGTGTGGTGATCAACGGCCATAGCAATGGGACTGTGATGGGATTCGATCTTCTCGCCGCCTTGTCACCTCCTGCGGCCCGAAATGTGCGTGCCCTGATCACCTCGGGCAGTCCACTCCGGAAGTACTCCGAACTTCTCGATTGGGGACGCGACGTTGGCAACGCGCGACTCATGCGCGACAGTTGGACGAACTTCTGGGATCCGCTGGATCCCGTCGCAGACCCACTCGCGCCTCCGTACGGCTGGCAGCGCGCCCCAGTCGTCCCGGAACCCAACGGCACCTCGATGTTTATCGTCCATGACCCTGACACCGGAGCTCAAGGAGATATCGCAGTTGCGGACGTCCAGGTAGACAACGTGCGCGACAGCCTCGGCGGAGGCTTGCGCGCGCACAACTACTGGGACAACCCCGCGTTTGCGACCACGGCCGCCGACATTCTGCTCAAGGCCTGCTTGTAGGGCATCGCCCTGTAGGCAATGCCCCCTACCGCCAAATCGCCGAGGTCGAGCGAACACCGCGAAGATCGCCGGTTGCTGGCGATCTTCGTGCTGGGGTGATCAGCATCCTCACCTTCGTGGACGATGAGGATTGCGACTTGTGGTTGCCGCAGCTTCGCGCTGTGTCTCGCCATTGAAGGCAAGATCGACAAGTAACGGTTGGTCCTGGGCTCTAAGAGCCGATAGTACCCGCCGCTCAAAGAGGCGCCGGTACCCGTCGGCAGCTCGGACGTGTTCCTGGGAACTCGCGGCGAACGGACTTCCACCGGAGCGTTCAAGGCAGGCGCGTCAGACGCACCCAAATGCCCTCAAACCAATGACTACGATTCCGGGCGGGTGCGATAAACGCACCGAAGGGAGAAGGTACAGTCAAGTCGGCGGAGTGGCGACGGTTGTCGGATCGCTCATCCGTCAGCGCAACATTGAGCCGAAAGGGTGCTCATCCAGGGCGTCGACCGGACTGCTGCCCGACCCGTCCGCGACGAGACGTCCCTGCGTTTGACTCCAGTCGCGCTTACGGCCTTGCTCGATTGTGCCGTCGAGGTAGCGCACGGAGGATGCCGCCAGCGGCGAGGAGGATCAACCCAAAAGTGATAGCGGAGAGGCCTTCGGCAACCAAGTACACAATTGCCATCAGGCCAAGCTCGAGGCTGCCGACGATAAGGAGAACCCGTTCCCCGCGCGACGTCACGAGATTGTCGGCGCCCGGTTGTTGCAGCCACGCGGGACGGGCCCATGTCGGATTCCCGACTCCAACAAGGATTGCACACGCCACGAGTAGCGAAGCCATCCCAGCCAGCACAGAACGCGCGACAATGCTCGGCCAAGCAAGGGCGACGGCCCCCAACAGCACCGCTACGCCCAACGGAATTCCGAATCCCGGCAACCGCTCGCGCCAAATCGCCAGTTCGCCCCTGCTGTAGCGCCGTGCCCAAGCTGCGGGACGGAGTATGCCGAGCTGCAAGAGGCCCTGCAGTGTGATAAAGAGACAGGCGAATCCTGCGGTACCTATCGCCACACCAAGCAGATACTTCCGTTCCACAGCGGTGCTAGAGCCGCCTCGATAGACTGATTCCAGGGCCATGAAGCATGGCGCTCATTATCCGAACTACCGTCCAGGTGCTCAACAGTTGGGTCCAAAGATCTTGGTGCACGCTATCTGTGTTTGCGTCGGTTGGTCGCCGTCCAGCGCCCATTCAATCGCAGGCTGTGCGATGTTGGCGGCCAAGAATGCCCCGGCACCAGCACACAGCGCCGCACCTGGTCCCGTTTCGCTGCAGAGCATACCTCCGGCCCAAGCGCCGCCAGCCGCAGCACCCGACGTGGTTACCCCGACAATAGCCGCGTGGACGATTCGTTGCGGCTGCGACAGGCTGCCGTGGTCTGCCCAATCCTGGAACGCGACCAAAACGCCTCCGACAATAGTCACGGTGTTGCCGAGCCCGTCGCCGAGCTTCTCCAATTCCTCGCCATCTCTGGCGAGCGCATCTGGCGCCCCCACATTCGGTGCGTACGCGGTAAGCGCGCCCCCACCGACCTGGAGAAACATCCCGAGGTTACCGAGGCTTGCGATGTTGTCGCAACTCGGGCCATATATCAATATACATTGCATCAGGTTCTGACCGGGATGCATCGAACCCATTGCGCCGCAAGCTGCGTAATCACTTTGGTAGGAGCACGCGTAATCTTCGGCGCTCAGATAGGACTTGAGGAACTGCTGGGAGGACAAGTACGCGATCTGTGGAGCTGTGAAACCATATGCACCGCCACCAGCCGCTTTGTGCCGGGCCGCGGCACGCCGCGCCTCATCGGCCGCCACGGCGCGCGCTCGTGCTTCGCGGGACGCTCGCTGGCAGGATGTCCCACACACAGGTCCATGAGACGTCTGCTGCACATACTGGGTAGGCTGAGTGTAGCAGGTCGCGCACGTCGTACTCCCTTGACTATCGGAGGGGTCGTTCCCCGTTGTGTAACTGTGCCCCGTCGGGTCGAAGCGGTTGACTGGATCCCCGTTGACGAACGCATAGGCGTTGGCGGTGAGAGGATCCACCGCAATGGATAGATCCTGCGCCGGCGTCCCCAGTTCGAAATGGTCCGGCGAGAGGAAGCTGTTCTTGCTCGGGTCGTAAGTTCGCGATCCAAGTTGGTAGTCGCCGCTCTGACTATCCACCCGATTGTTCTGATAGAGCAGGTCGTCAAACGTGCTCCCATTCTCGCAGACGTTACCCAGGGGCTGGCTGAACGCAACGGTTCCATACGGATCGTACTGAATCTGACACGTTGGCCAGTTGCCGTTGCTCGCGATGATTGTGGACGCATCGCCCTTCGGATCATCGACTGGATACACTGTCGTTGACCCTTGTGTGACCACGATCGGAGTTCCATTCGCATCCAGACTGTAGCCCGTAACCGTGCTGCCGGTCACCTCGACCATCGGTGTGTTGGTGACGGCGTCGTACTGAATCGTACTCGTCGTCGATCCAATCTTCTGGGAGACCATGTCGCCATTCGCGTCATACGAGTACGTTGTCGCCGTCGGGGCTGTAGGGCACGCGGCGGGTGCATTTGTGGCCTTCGCGAGTGTGGCGGCCCGATCAAAGGTGTCGAGGGTCCAGCTCTTACATCCGTCGCCCGTCATTACACCGGCGACGTTATAGGTCGCCGTGAGCGGCGTCGTCCCGCTCAGGATTGTCGTGGCAATGCTGTTGTCGCCGTTGTATGTGTAGTTCGTGTAGGCGTCGGTGGTCACGTCGTCGTGCGTGATCCGGTTCCCGCTTGGGTCGTACGTTTGGAAGGCCGCGTACCCTCCCGAGGCGTTGATAAAGATCAGCCGGCTTGCTGCGTCGTATTGGTAGGTGAAGGTGTGACCGATGTTCGTTGTGCCCGTAGTGTTGAGGCACGTGCAGCCGTCACTTGTGACGCGGAAGTCGCCGTCGAACGTTTGCACAAAGTACGACAGCGACGATGGGATGGGTGGCAGGCTGTTCCAGACTGAAGAATCATCGAGGGTCCCGTCATTCGCATAGTAGAGAATCTCTCGATCTCCGTTGCCAAGGGTCACTCCGCTATATGAGCCGGAGCCGAGGCGGCCATTCGCGTCATAGAACCACGTTTCGGTGGTGCCCGTGACGCTGTTGGTCTCGCTCGCTTCGAGATCGGCGTCGTTATACGTCATCGTGTCCGTATACGTTGGATAGCCGCTCTGCGAGCTCTTTCTAAGGGTGACTTTGCCCGCTCCGTCATACGTGTAGTCGGTAACGCGACCTGCAGTGTAGTCTTGGTTTGTCCTCATGAGATTGTCGGCATAGTACGTATTCGTCGTCGTTCGCGGAACACTCGAGTCGATGGCAGTGATCTGATTGCCATTGGCGTCGTACGTGTAAGTGAGCGTGCTGCTCCCATTACGCCCAGTCTCCGTGGCCAGGCGGCCATCGGCAAGCGTCGTGAACGCGAACGAACCGGCAGGTAGTCCGGAGCTGCAACCACTCGGCTCACCGGTCTGCCAGCTCCCGGTACCGTTCAACCAACCACCCTCACCTGTCTTGCGTCCGGCCTCGTCGTAGGCATAGCAGACCGCCCGCTGAAGGTTGGCCGCCGTATACGGAATTAGGGTCGCTTCGAGGAGATTGTTCTCTGTGTATACGTTATACGTGGGCCTACCAGTTGGGTCGGCCGAAGCAGCCGCGATGGCGTCCGGAGACCAGACTTCAACCGGGTTCCCGACGCCGTCATAAGCGTACTTCGTCTCGTCGCCCAGAGCGTCTGACACCGTGTACGTCAGGCCATTCGGGTAGTAGGAGGTGAGCGTGCTGTTGCCCATCGCGTCCGTGGTGTCGATCAGCTCCCCGGCAGCGTCGTACAGATAGCTTGTGTTGTGCGTTATCGACGCATTCGGCGTTGCCATAGACGTGGCCACAAGCTCATCATTTGTGTATCCGGTTTGTGTCGATATCCCGACTGCGTCGGTGACGTCCACTTGCTTTCCGTCAGCGTCGTACGCGTAAGTCTCGGCCGCAACCCGCCCTCCTCCGCCGAAGCCGGTGTTCGGGTTCGCGATATTGTCGGTAAGCACCAAGTTGGTGTCGGTGTACGTGTAGGTCGTGAAGGGGTTCGCATCACCACCACTCACCTGCGTCGGCCAGTTCACTCGAGCGACATTGCCGTTCGGATCGTACACGTACGAAGTTGTGCAGACCCCTGTGGTGGACGGAAATCCGTAGAGGTGTGTTCCGCCGGTCGGACACTGAGACTCCTGGGTCCCCGTAGTCCCGACGGGATTGGTCAAGAGCGGCGTATGGGCGGCATTCGTGTCGTAGCGTGGTCGGTAGACCGCTACTCGCTGGTCGTCAGCGTTATATGCGGCGGCGGTTGCGTAATCAGCGTCTGGGCTCCCGACAGACCCACTGCCGGCGAAGGCGTTGGGCTGATACTGCTCCGTCACGTTGCCGTCAGGATCGTAGAGATTCCAGGTCCTGACGTCGGTCCCTGTGGCCGAGTTGTAGTCAGCCGTGCTCGTATCCGAGCTCGCTCCCTGTATCGTCTCGATCACCCGATGGTCGAAGTCATAGGTGTACACGGTTCGTATGAGCACTGTGCCGGTGTGGGTCTGCTGATGCTCAGTAAGGACGTCTCCTGACGGGTCATACGCGTACACGGTCACGTCCGTCTGCGCACTTGTCTGCGGCACCGAGGTTTGCGACATGCGGTCGAGTTCAGAAAACGAGTAAGTCGTAAAGACCGAGTCCGCGTTCTCGACGGTCGCCTTGTTGCCGTCTGGGTCGTAGGTATAGATCGTCTTCAGCTGGGTCCCCGCGGTTTGGTAATCGTATGTCTCGCTGACAAGACCGTCCGGAAAGTATTGAGCGTGGGTAGCATAGGTCGCATTGACACCGCAAACGAACCCTTCCGCACTGCCTTCACTAAGCTCGCGCCCCGAACAGACGTCTGTGGCTCGACCGTCCGGGTCGTAGAGCGTGGTGGTGACAACGTTGGAAAAGACCCCGCCACGCGGAACGATGCTGGAGACGACCCGATGATCTGCGTCGTACAAGGTGTAAGTCGGGTTTCCGTTGCCATCTGTTGAGGAGATCGTGTTGCCGGTGCCGTCGTATGCTGTCGCCGACTGGCAGAGAATTCGGCCTGAGGGGATCGGGGCGTCGCCGCTGGTCGAGATCCGACAGTTGCTCGGTGTTGGCATCGCGCCTGAGGCTGCCATGGTCCAGATCGCCGTTATTGGTCGATTGACATGGTCATAGGTTGTCACCGTGACGTTCCCGTTCGGGTCGGTTACGGCGATACGGTTGTCGAATACGTCGTAAACGTACGTGGTTGGGTATTGGACGGTGCTCATCCAATAGCTCTCGTACGCCTCCATCGGCGTGAGCGTGCTCGTCAGGTTGTCATCTTTGTCGTACGTCATGCACGTGTCGAAGGTCTGGGTCGTCGTTGATTGTGGGCACCGAGGACTCGACGTAGGATCGCCAAGCGTCCCCTTCGGGGACTGCGTTCCATCCATATTGCCGTTCGGATCGATGATTTCGGTCGTCCAGTCGTCCATTTGGGTGCGCGACGCCAGAACATGGCGGCCAGGAGCCGAGAACGTTGACGCGAGCGTGTCCGCGCCCTTGGTGTAGAGCTTCTCGGTGTAGTACAGCGGGGCGACGCCCGAGCTGAGACTGCTCCAATTCGAAGACGAGAGCGGCGTGCCTCCGCTAGCGGCAGTCGCGTCGCGGTCCCAGGACCGCACCTGGTGTCCTTCGGCGTCGTAGGCGAACGCGGTGAAGTTGTTCGTGGGATCGGTGATCCCCTTCAACCATCCTCCCGCCGAAGTCGTCCCGGACAGATCGAGGTCGGTATTCTGATAGTACGTATAGGTGTAGTGCGTGGTAAGCAAGCCAGCCGTCTCGATCGGAGTGACCATCGTCGCCCGACTTCCGTCTGGGTTATACGTGTAATTGGTGAGCGGATGATCACCGTTAGTGTCATACGCCGCACCCTTGATCTGGCACAGCAACCCGCTATTGGCGACCGGCGCTGCGGGTGAACTACAAAGCGCGGACGCGCCGTTGACCGTGTTCGTGGACACGGCCGCATTGTTGTCAACCGAATACGTAGCCTCGTAGGCTCCGTAGCCCGACCCCGCTGCGTTCCCGTTCGGCGTCAGCGACTGGATCTGAGTGGTCACATCGAAGAGGGTGGCAGCGTCACGCCGGCCCCCGGTCTGCGTCGTCGATGTGACCGAGCCCGAGCCAGCCACAGTGTCGGTGTATGTCGAGACGCTCACACCTGCCTCGAAGTACTGCTCCTGGTACCCGGCTGTGGTGTACAGATCGATCGGGTAGTCCACGTCGCGTTGGCTGAGCATCTGACCTTCATCGCCGTAGGTGTAATCGGTCACCCGGTCAGGTGCACCGGCGGTCAACCCGCGCCGGACGATGTAGCAGAGGTCGTTGTCAACGCCAGCGTCCGGTTGCCGGCAGCCCAGCGCCGACGTGTCCCATCCATAGAAGGCACGGGTCAGCCACATGTTGGCGGTGCTGCCAGCGTCGATTTCACCCACTCGCCCAGACGCATCGATCGCGGCAAAGGCGGTCCGCTCCGACCCCCGATCAGCGGTGACGTTGGTCGAGTTGTAGGTAATCGTTGTGGTATCGCCATTGCGATCGACGATGGTGGCGATCATGGGCGGTCCGTTGGGGGCGACCTGGTAGGTGAAGTTGGTTGCGTTGGCCCGTCCATCCGTGGCCGAGCACAGCTGCTTATACGAGTCGCCATTGCACATCGTTCCGTAGGTGTAAGCGAGCGACGTCCCGTCGGGATTGGCGACCGAGTTCAGATCGTTATTGGCCGCCAGCGTGTAGACGGTGCGTTCACCCCCCGGATCGGTGATTGTGACAGTCGAACCCGCATAGGCGAGCTTGAACTTGCGGCTGTTGCCGGTCTCCGTCACCGCAGTCAACTGACCGCTGGTGTAGGTGTAGAAGACGGTGTTACCGACTGCGTCCATGAGGTTGATCAGCTCACCGTTCGCGTTGTACTCCCTACGGATACGGTCCGTCCCGATTGCGACATACCCGAGGACTAGATCGGTCGACGTGCTGAGCGTGGCGCAGGTACCCATGGTCTCGACGTATCGCCACATCGAGACGTGCAGACCGGTTGGAGGGTTGTATTCCTCATCTATGCAGCGTTGGTTGTAGCCGCTCGTCTTGGGAAGGTTGTTTGGGATCACCGTTGCCAGCGGGCCCGTGGTGCTGAGGCTGCCGACGTTGATCACGCTGCTCAGTGCGGACGGGGTATACACGTATCTCGTACCGCTCCCGTCCACCATGGTGATCGGGGTCGGATTCGCATATGACTCGATCGCAGGGAGGATCAGGGCCACACCACCGGGCTGTGGGCCAGCGTCGACGAAGCTTACGATCCAGCCGTTGCCGACTGGTTCAGGCAGGCCTGCCAGATCCTTGTCTTCGCTGTTATAGGTCCGGGAGAGGTGGAAGCTCAGGCTGCCATGCAACGCCATCGGAATGGCGTCGGTCTGCGTCACCACTAGGTTGCCGTTCGCGGGATTGACGCGGGCACTGCCCCCGTCACCCAGTGTCTGGGGAATGAAAGAGTCCCAGGCCGCGGCGCCGAGACCGCTGTCGCATGCGGTGAATTGCGCGAACGCCCCAACGCTGTTGCCGCCGGCCAGAGTTACGCTCGCGTTGTCCGGCTCCTTTGCGCACTGCGACAGCGAGCCAGTCACCGTCAACGAGTAGGTGACCACCACGTTCCCAGTGGCGGGTACCGTCAAACCGGCGACGGAGATCGCCGTAGCGGTTGCGCTACAGGTGGTGCCACCTGTACAGGCTGCCCCATTGACCTCGACGAGCCCCCCCGTGCCGCTCACTCCGGTCGGGAGCGGGTCGCTGAAGCTGGCCGTCGTCGCGGTCCCGGCATTTGAGGCTATCGTCGCTGTGTAGGTCACCTCCGTCCCGATGGCGTAGGTCGCAGCAGTCCCTTCGTCCACAGCCATGGTGAGGGTGGGGACAATCGCCGTCGTGGCGGGGATCACTGCCCAACTGTTGGATGATGCTGCACCCGTCCCGATACTGTTAACCGCCGCCACAGTGAATGTGTACGTGGTGCCGTTGGTCAACCCGGTGACGGTTGCAGGGCTCGCACTCGCACTCGTGGTCGACTGCGCAACCCCGGCGATGTATGGCGTGATGGTGTACGAGGAAATCGCAGCGCCGCCATTGTTCGCGGGCGCCGTCCAGCCGATGGTGGCCTGAGCGTTGCCAGCGGCGCCGCTCACGCCCGTGGGCGCACCGGGGGTCTGCTTGTACGGATTATTGGACCCCGAGTTCCCGGCCAGGCCGGTGCCGAACACGTTGATCGCCGCGACGCCGAACGTGTAATTGGTCCCGTCGGTGAGCCCGGTCATCGTGTTGCTTGTCGCCGTGCCCCAAAGGGTGGTCGTCGCCTGGGCCACCCCAGCAATGAATGGAGTGATCAGGTAACCCGTGATGGCTGATGCACCCGGTGCCGTCGGCGCGGTCCATGAAAGGTTCTCAAAACCATTGCCGCGCATGCCGATGGCCACCCCCGTCGGTGCTCCGGGGAGTCCCGGCGTAACCGTCCCAGTAGTGAAGATCGCCCCAGGACCCACGCCGTTTACCCCGGCGACGGTAAAGCTGTACTGCTGACCGTTGGCGAGGTTGGGCACCACCAACGACGTGATATTCCCCACGCGCAAGCTCTCCAACGCCGTAGCACCGAGGTATGGCGTGATGGCGTAGCCGCTCAGTGGGCTGCCAGGGCTCGTCGTCGGCGCGGTCCAGGTGACGGTAGCTTGCCCATTCCCGGCCGTCGCTGATGCCGACGGTGGAGCCGAGGGAGCCGAGTACGGTACCTCGAGACTCGTCAGGGTGCTTTGCTCGACAAAGGCTCCCGCGGAGATCGTGCGTCCAGCCGTCATCGACTCGGTCCCGCTCATCGAGAAGCCCGCTCGCCATTCCAGGGTCACCGTGTATGCGGTTCCCGCGCTCATGAAGACCGGGATTTGCAGATACGCCGCGTCAGGCGTCGGCGGCAACACCCGCGAAGCCGTCTCCGCAACGATGTTGTCGCCGGCGGCGTCGCAGCTGTTCCCCGTGCCTGAGGCGACGCAGATGGCGTAGTCGATGGGGTCGCTCCCGGTGTTGATTGCCAGCGTCGCGTTCGCGGTCAAGTAGGTCAAGACGTTGACCGTCGGGGTGAGGCTGAAGGTCTCGGACCCAAGTGTCGTCCACGCGGTCCCGTCGTCGCTGGTCGAATACGTGCGGGTTTGGATTCCCGTCGTTGCGACGGTGGACAACTCGTTGTCGGAGGTCGGCGTCATCTGCCCGATCAGGCTCACCAGCGACCACGCCCCGGTGGTCCCCACTCCCGCATAGATGGCATGCCCGGCTTCGGATTGCCAGAAGATTCCCATCGTGTAGGTGGTGTTTGGCGCCAAAGTTTGGGTTGCTTCTACCAGCGACGCGATCGGCATCGCCCCCGCTGCCGCACCGCTGGTCTTCGCCGCAATAATGTTTGCCCCGCTGTTGCAGCTGCTATTCACTGTAGCCGCCGCCACGAGGCAGATGCCCATATCCGAATACGAATAGGCCGACGACGAATACAGGTCAGCACTGGCGGTCAACAGGGTGGAGAAGTTGCTGCTCCCCGTCGGGGTTGTGAAGCTGGTCTCCACACTGCTATCCATCAACTGCCAGGTTGTGGAGCTGGTGGTGAACTGGAGTGGCTGAGTTCCCGTCGATTCTGCGTAGGGGGTCAGGGTGTCCGGATTCGGGGTTAGCAGAGCATTGAGAGTGCTTGGAGAGAATCCCGGACCATAGGTCGGCACCGGATCGCCCGCTTCAAGGAACACGCCCGGCCCTTCGGCTGAAGTGGCTCGCCACATCAACTCCAGGGTGTATGGGGAGTTGGCATTCATGGGCATGGGGTGTTGCACGTAGACAGGATCTGGAGAACTACCCGTGTACTCGCCCCCATCCTTATAGGCCACGACGATTCCGTTCACCGCGATACCGATCTCGGCGTTGAGGCTTGTCGAGCTTTCCACATCGACAAAAGCCGACAAGACGGCCGTCGACGCCACTGTTGGTGTAACAGAGAGCACCAGCTTGCTCGGATCAAGCGGTACCCAGGTACTGCCGTTGTTGCCCTCGAGACGATAGAGCTGATGCGTCGCTGTGTTCCAGCTGGTTCGCTGCGCGACATCAGCTTTGGCTACCGCGGCCGGCGCGAAGACGAAGAATCCCGTGCACGCCGACGCGATACTCGCAACTACTGCCAACGCCTGCTTCCAGCTGCGCTGCGGCGCAACCCCAGTGTGTGCTTGTCCGAACTGTCTACCTGCCTGCTTCGAGCGCGGCAGCGCCATCACGCGTGAGCCTTGACCGGGGCCTTCACAGCTATGGACACAGGGAATCCCTCCGTCTCGCATTTCCGCCCCGTGACGAGAACGCCGTCACAGCGCAAGGTCAGTGCCCGCAAGCGTAGTGACGACCTTCCACGTGATATGGCGTCTCTGTAACAGTTATCAACCCACTCGGATTCCTGGCGAATAGTTCGACCCGCCGTGCAGCCGAGACGCCAAGCCACGTACCAGCGCTCAAATCTCTTGCCGCTAGCTGTCGACTCTGGGCAACCTGTCACAAGTCATCCGACGATGCCGCGCTCTCACGAGCCGCGCGCATGATGCGCGTCAGGAATCGTGAGGCGAGAAGGTGCAGATCATGAGAAGGCAGCCAACGAGGACGCTGTGCATTTGCGCTTGTCCTTAGCCGTGCCACCCGAAAGACTGTTGCAGCCGCCGGTACGGTTGGCTGGTGACGAAACGCGTCTTGACGCGTGGACGCCGCATCGAATGGTCTCTGCCGCTTCGACGCCGCAGCGTTGGAGCTCATTGCCCAAACGTAGCCTGCGCCTCGCGCTGCTTGTGGGCATCGCGTTCTCCTTCACCGCATGCGCGACCGCCGCCCCGATACATGGTGCTCCCTCGCTCCCACCCGTCTCCATCGCCACCCCAACGCCCGTACCCACTCCTTTGCTCGGGTCGACTATCACGCTCGCTACCTGCTGCACGGCCAAGATTCCAATCGACTGGACCAAGCCGGAGGTCGTGAACAACGGACTCGAAGGAGTCGCCGACCCGACGAACCGGCTGAATGTCTCTTGGCAGATCGTTGGTTCCGCGAAACACTGCCCCTCCGAGCCTGCTGCGCTGGTCGACGGCTTGGCCTCTCCTACCCATCCCTCGGGCATGGTGATCACTGCGGTCGACCCGCTGCTTGTCATGGGTCACACTGCAGTCGTGTACGTCACCGCCCCCAGCAATGTGACCGAGCATCACTATCAGTTCTTCAATAGCGATGTCGTCATCGGTGGTAACTGCGTCGACCTGAGTGGAGCGGAATACGGGAACGCGAGCGCGGCGAATCTGGAGACGCTGCTCCAGATCGTTGCCTCGACCAAGGCGTTCAGCTATCCACCCCTTCCGCCGACCCCCGGGTGAGCGAAGTCTTTTAGGCCGTTCGGCTCAGACCGAGCCAGGTCCTCGCTCGGAAGTCAGCCCAACCGTAGCCCGTAGACCGTCGGTGAGCGGCTTTTCATTCGTAGCACGAAGAACACGCGCTCCCCGAGCCAAGACCGCCCGAAGTTGGCCGCGACCATCGGTCAGCTCCGAATCCTGTCGGCAGTATTCCGTCTCGCGGGACGACCGCGCAAGCGAGCCATCTGAATTTCAACCTGCGTAGAATCGCCACCCCGCTTGTGTCAGTTGATGCGTCTGACCGACGGCTAAAGCTTTCCGCCGCTTGAAGTCCGAGCCGGCTCACTACCGGTCGTCGCGCAAACAGGAAGGAATGCGCGCTACATCCTGCCCGCGCTTCAGCTCCTCCGCGAGGATCCGCGCGATCCGCATCTCGTCCTGAGCGAGAGTCGGATCAGCCGTCAGGGCGGCCTTGATCCGAGTTGCAGCTCGCATGATCGCGGACGGTGGCGGAAGCGCAGTTATCAAGGTGGATCGGTTGGTATGCCCGACGATATGGTCGGGAGCGGTGGCTCGACAGGAGTACCCGCGGGCGTCGTTGGAGCGAACGGGTTTGTCGGGAGGCCCCCCGGCGGCGACGCAAGCCCGACTGGTGTGGCGAGTCCCGGGAGTGATGAGACCCCGCCAGAACTAGAGATAGGAGCCATGTCCGGAGTTGCGACCGACCACGTACCGCCGAAGCTCGCGTTACCTTGGCCGGTGACCTTCCCGGCCCCTTCGCCACTGAAGGTATGCACCGGCCAGCCGTTGTAAGTGACCTCGCTACTCCCATCGGCTGCGGTGATCATACCCAATGCTCCGCCAACTCCTTCTCCCGCAACGGGAGTGCCGTCGGTTGGCGGAGCGAGCGCCGGCCACATCAACGCGCAGCCCGGCGCCGTGCTACACGCGTCTTCGCCGTTAGCTTCCGTTGAGACGTAATACAGCGTGTCTCCTTGGTGATCGGTCAGCACCGTACCGATCGCTGTGGTGCCTGTGTCGATCGTTGCAGCTGCAGCGATTGGGTCAGCAGTCGTTGTGGTGCGCGGTGCTGGTGCCGTGACCCCCATCGGCGAAACGTCTGGAGTAGTCGCGCCGCACGCGACCATACCGGCCACCCCGAGCGGGGCCATTAGTACGAGGTATCGTCGCCAGCTCATAGCTGTCACTTTGGCGCTCCCAGTCCATCGCCGGAGAAGTTCGGCGAGCGTGCGCGGCCTTGATGGTCGCGCACGTCTGGAACATCACATCGTCGGACTACGTGTTGACGTCTGCAGAGCCTGCCACGTCATCGGTCGCAGATATGACGATCTCGTTCCAGCCGCGAGCATGGCCAGCTGAAGGTCAACAGGTCTGGGTCACTGCGAGGCTGGCGCCCCATCATCGGGGTCGCGGAGACGTACGGTGCGATGTTCCAGGTCCTGATCATTCGTGAGACATCAATTGTGTTCGGCGCAGAATCCGTGGCCTTGCAGTGTTGCCCCGTATGCGATCGGGCTGACGGTGGGCGCAGGGCGCGAATCAAGCGTTCAAGCCGAAGTAGCGGAATCTCACTCGGGCCGAAGAGCATGCACCCCACGGCGACGACGAGCAGCGTTATCGGCAGCCAGATGGCTCCGTTTGAGCCGAGACTCGCGACGGCGGCAAACATTGCAAGAAGCTTCACGGCACTACCCGGGTCGGCGCTCGCGCGAACGCGCGATGCGTGCGAAGCGAGGCATCGCCAGAAGTGGTGACCAGGTGAACCTGGTCCGGGAGCATCGTGACACTAGCTCGAGACGCTCAGCGCGCCACTCCTCGGACCATCGGGCGCGAGCGTGGCGCGGAAGAAGGATGGGTACCGGGCGCCAGCTTCCGGCACCGGAGGTGATCGTAGGCCGCGGAGAGACTGCACACCCAGCTATGGACGTCGCTCCCGGTAGCCGGGTCCTCGCCTCGATGTTGGCACCAGCGTCGGCTCTACCTTTTCGCGCTATATTGATCGTATGGTCAAATCAGTCGGTCGGGGAGGGCCAAAGATCGCGACACTCCTAAGCGATCCTAGGACCGGTCATGCCCAAGCTTTTGCAGGACGGCTTCATCCCAGACGGCAACTCCAACCTGGTCGTCAGCGTCCCAACGAGGCTGGGGACTTAATGCGCGAACGGATCGTCAATGCCGCGTTACAGACGTTGATCAACACCGGGTACTCCAACACCTCGGTGCGCACGATTGCGACCACCGGAGGTTTCAGTCCGAGCCTCGTCTTCTACCACTTCGGCAGCGTAGATACCCTGCTGCTCGCAGCACTCGACAAAGTCAGCGGCCAGCGCCTGGCTCGCTACAAGGACCGTCTTCGGGATGTCAGTGACTTTCGTTCCCTTGCCATTGCTATCGAAGAGCTCTATGCCGAGGACCTCCAGCTCGGTCAACTTACGGCCGTCCAAGAGATCATCGGGGCCATGGCCTTCGACCGTGTGCTGGGTATCGCGATCGTCGATCGCCTGCAAGCCTGGATGACATACGCCGAGCAACTGGCCACGCGAATCCTCGCCGGCTCACCGCTCGTCGGTTTGGTTGATCCATCGGGGATCGGCTCTGCGGTCATCGCCCTCTATATGGGGCAAGAGATTGTTACCCGCATGCGAGCTGGCGACAGCAGCGAATCGACAGCACTGATGAGCACGCTGATCCAGGTGGCGCCATGGATCGATCAACTGCTCGGCAAGTCGACTTCCGCGCGGCGGGGCCCGGCAACCAACGTGGCAATCGAATGACCCGCGTCGCAGTCACTGGCGCAAGTGGCTTCGTCGGCAGTCATACAGCTCAAGCGCTGCTGGCCCACGGCGACGATGTGGTGCTGATTGCCCGTCATGCCAATCTGGCGATGTTCCCGACTAGTGAGCACGCAACCTGGGTCTGCGCGGACATTGATGACGAGGCAGCGTTGGCCCGGGCATTCGCGGGCTGCGAAGCCATCATTCACTGCGCCGGCATCAATCTGGAGCGCGGCACTCAGACGTACGGCAAGGTTCACGTTCGTGGCACCATGGCGGTGGTGCGTGCAGCGCAAGCCACTGGAGTGTCACGCAGCGCCCTTGTGAGTTTCCTTCGGGCACGCCCCGCCTGTGGCTCTGTGTATCACGAATCCAAGTGGGAGGCCGAAGAGATCGTGAGGACGTCAGGCCTCTCATACACCATCCTCAAAGCCGGGGTCATTTACGGTCGCGGCGATCACTTGCTCGATCATCTCAGCCGCGCGCTCAACAGCTTTCCTATCTTCCTCCTCGTTGGCTTCGGCTCACGGCGCCACCTACGCCCTGTATCCGTCAGAGATGTCGCCCGTGTGCTTGTCGCAACCGTACATGACGAGCGTTTGAGCAACGTGACGGTGCCCGTTCTCGGGCCCGAGGAGCTGAGCCTTGAGCAAGCGGTAAAGCGTGTCGCCACTGCTGTCGAGAAGCGTCCGGTCTATCTTCCCGCTCCTATCGCTTTACATCGCGCCCTCGCCTGGATCTTCGAGAGGATCATGAAGGTACCGTTGGAGTCGGCGGCCCAGGTACACATTCTCGCCGAGGGAATCGTCGAACCAGTGCTGGCTCCCGATCGGCTTCCCGATGACCTGCTGCCGTCGACGCCATTTTCGCTGCAGTCGATCCGCGACGGCCTTCCCTCCATGCAGCGTTTTACGATCGCCGACCTCCGTGGGTTCCGCTCAACGCCCTAAATGCCCCACATCGACCTCGTCACCGACATCGCTGCGGAGCCGGACGTCTGTTTTAGCGCCTCACTTGAGGTCGAGGTCCATCTCGCTGTCTCGCCGCGGATGCACGTCGTTGGCGGCTTGCGTAACGGGCAAATGAGCCTTGGTGATAGCGTGACCTGGAACGCCAGTCAATTCGGACTTCGTTGGGAGATGACCTCAAAGATCGTCGCGTACGACCGCCCTCGGACCTTTACCGACGAGATGCAGCGAGGGCCGTTTGGACGCTGGCGCCATCAGCACCTCTTTGAGAAGTCCGACACCGGGACGCGAATGATCGATCACGTCGACTTCGCTTCTCCGTTCGGGATACTCGGTCACATCGTTGACATCCTTGTGCTTGAGCGCCACATGACGAGTCTCCTCCGACAGAATAATGATCAGATACGCGCAGCATCGGAGCGAGTGATGGTGAACGACTCCTCGCTGCCGACAAGGCAATGTGATCAGGCGTCCCGGTAATGGGTCCTAACGTGCACCTCGGCGCAACTGGAAGCGCGGTCATTCGCTGCGATCCATCCACAGTCCTGGAGTTTGTTTTGGATGTCGACAGCTACCGGCAAGCGGATCACAAGATAGGTCGCTTGCGCTACATTCGTCGCCACGGCAACAAGGGTCAGATGCGCCATGGCGGCCGGTTCCTGGGTCTCCCAGCACCGGCGGCGACGCTCGCTTTCGATCTCACCCCTTCATCACGGCTTGACTTCCGAGGTGTGTCAATGCCCTGGCCAGTTCGTGGATTCCACGGCTCGTTCACGTGCGATCTCACACCGCAGGGCACACGGGTAACGCACACCGAGTGCTTCATCTTGGGACCAGTTAGTGGCCGAGTCTTGCGGACGTTGTTCGGCCGGTGGCTAGCGCGAGATACTCAGAACGAGGTCTTGCGGATGAAGCACTTGCTCGATGCCGCTACGTTCACCGCCGCTCGGCGGGATCCAGGCTTCCGCCAAGAGACACACTGATGGCCACGCTTCATTCCAACGGTTCAGTGGCTAAGCGAGCGCGTCAAAGGTCTGCCAAAGTACGGCGAAGCAGTACAGCGACCCCCGATCCGATTGTCGCAGTAGCGGCGACGGTGAGTAGTAACAAAAAGATGACCATGCCCTGAAGCGCGAACGCGCCTAGCGGGGCGCTAGTCGATATTGGCCTAACCCATGGGCCATACCACGCCAGCAGGGCTGTGCATCCGACTGCAGCAACATATCCGGCCGAGATCCAAAGCACACTTGTCCACGCGTGGCTCTTGCGAATGACAGCGCAGATAAGGCTACCGCCGAGGATCCCAAGAAACGACCACCCATCACGATTGCTCCCAAGGAGTAGACCGCATCCGACAGCAGAGAGGAGTAGGAACAGACTAGGCGGCCAGTGTGAGGACCCGAGTGTAAGCAACGCGAATAGGCGTGGAGGCCGAGCCGGCTGCCTTTCAATCATCCAACCTCACACGCTTGCATGGCGCTTTGCAGCTTGTAGCCCATCGGAAGCCAAAGCAGTTGGGCGATCTGCCAGTACCAGTTCTGCACAGTGCTACCGAAGAACGATATGCCGGCACCGGGAATCAGATTTAGCCAGGGATTCGCGATCCCATGAATGCTGAATACGAGGTTGCCCTGACGTGTGACACTCGTTGAAAACGTAACTGTCGACCCTGGCATATCCCCATGTGGGAAGCCCGCGGCAAAAGTGAAGGAGGTCGACGTCATTTGCGAGACTGTGACCTGCCAAGCAGGACCGGCCACAGGGGAGAGGCTGAATTGTTTTCCGGAAGCGATGCTGCCATTGCCGTTGTTGGCCTGAATCGGAAACGGGAAGAAGGCGGCTGGATCGCTCTGTAGCATGTGCATCGCGATGACGGCAGCATTGGGTCCGAACTCTCCCAGGCCGTAACTGATGGTGTAGTCGAGGAGTTCCCCGCTGGGATCACTCGCGTTGAGTGGATCGTCAGCTGTATACGCATATGGCTCGCGACTTGAGGTTAGCATCGGATCGCGAGAAAGGAACTGTCCGGTGATCGGATCGTAGTATCGGGCCCGAAGGTAGACAAGCTCAGATTCAGCGTCGCGGTATTGCCCAGTCCATCCGAGTGGCGTCGAGTACGAGCCCGTTGATCCGATGAGGTTGCCATACGCATCGTAGCTGAAGGTCCCCCGCACCACCCCCGCGCTGTCGGTCAGCAGTCGCGTACTCCCGAGTTGATCGGTCTGGTAGAAGAGCACGTTCGGCGGTTGCGGGATCGCCAGTATCACGGTGGTGAGGTTGGCGCTCACCCCGAACGTAGACGTTCTCGTCCCCGTCGGTCCAGACGCGCTCAGGGGCTGATCGGCAAGCCCCGCAGAGACGTTCGCTCGCGAGTTGATCTGCACCTGCTCGGTTGTTCCGCTCGGGGCGGTCCAGGTAGACGACGAGAAAGTCCCACGGGCACCCTGGAAGATCAGCAGCTGGTCGTTGGCGTAAGCAGCGGAGATCGACGGAGCCACGACGGTGGTGCCGCCGGCGGTCGACGCGCTGGCGACCACGTCCACCGGTAGGCTCGGATCCACCCCGCGGTAGTCGGCAACCACCACCGCTTTCACCGATGTGGTACCGCTGTAGGTGAGGATCACCGACGTGTCTCCGGGGACGACGGTGTGGCGAAACACTGAGGTACCAGCCTTCGGCGTGGTCCCCCCGGAGGCCACACTCTTGACGAGCGTGTACGTCGAGGGTGCCGTGACCACGGTGCCCGATGACTGCGTGGAGTCAACGAATACCTGATCGCCGGCCTGTACCCCGGACGGGAGGTTGACGGTCAGACTGGTGGTTCCAGTCGCACCGCTGGCGCTGCTCTCGCCGACCAGACTGATGGCCGGACGCACGGTCTCCTGTTCGATCGGTGTGCCGTTGGCGCCGTAAATGTAGTCAGTAGTGCCGTCACTGAGCAGGAGCGGCGTCGAAGCGGCAGTGTCCCAGGTGAACGGCGTGGTCACCCCGTTCACGGTCTTGCTCATGCGCAGCCCGTCGCCGTCGTATTTGTAGGTGGCGGTCTCGGTCGCGCTGGTATACGAGCTGAGTCGGCTGGCCTCGTCGTAGCCATACGTGATCGAGGCCGAGCCGGTGGTGCTCTTGGTCCGGTCCCCACGGTTGTCATACGTGTACGTGGTCGCTCCCGAAGGCGGCGTGGTGCAGCTCGTTCCGGTCGTGGACGCCGACCAGCACAGTTCATCTGCGGGATCGAAGAGCTGGTTGGTGCCGTTGGTCAACGTGGTCAGGTTGTCGGCGGCGTCATATCCGTAGCTGGCAGAGCCCGCCACCTTGACCTGATTGAGCGGGGAATACGTGTATGGCTGGGCAACCTGTGGGACCCCGCTGTCAGTCTCTCCGGTCAGTTGGTTGTTGCCATCGCGGGTGTAGGTCATGCTCGCAAGCGTCGTTGAGCTGTGCTTGTCGGTAATCCCCATCAGTCGGTCCGCGTTATCAGGAGTCTGAGTGGCGGTGACTCCGTTCTGGTAGGCGATCGAGGTGTCGAACGAATCGGCGTTGGGCGTGTAGGTGGTCGTGTTGCCTAGCCAGTCCTTGGCCGTGGTGAGGCGCTCGGTGGTGTCGTATCCATAGGTCACGGTCAGAGCGCCGGGGTACGTGAGGCTCGTAACGTGGCCCATGAGGTCATATCCATAACCAACCGTGACGCCGGCGCCGTTCTGCTCAGACATGAGCCGGCCCAACGAGTCCCATCCATCAATCGTGGTGCCCGTTCCGTCGGTCATGGTCAGGCGACGACCATCGCTGTCGTAGGTGGCGTTGGTGACGTTGGGTGTGACGCCGTCTGAATACGTGACCGTTTTCAGCTCGTCATCAGCGTCGTAGGTGTTTGTGATACATGCCGTTGATGGACAGCTGCCCCCGGGAAGCTGCGTGGTAAGCACATTGCCTACACCGTCGAGGGTATACGTGGTCGTGTTGTTGTCCGCATCCACCTCGCTGGTCATGCGACCTAGGCTGTCGTAGCCGTAGGTGAGCGTCCTGTAGCCCTTGCCGTTCTCCTTGTAATTCACCGTCCCGTCGAGGTTGTAGTTCGTTATAACTGTCGTCTGTGGGCTGTCTGCCCGTTTGATCTGAGTCTGCTCATTGGCGAGGTCATAGACGTATGTTGTCGTGTTGCTATCGCCATCGGTCTCGCTCACGAGGTTGCGGTTGGCGTCGTAGACATAGGTGGTGGTATGGCCGAGGGGATCAGTGACCGTCTGTACATCCCCAAACTCATCGGTTTGGCCGTTGATTTGGACGTAACTGTAGGTTGTGTAGTACGGGGAGCTTTGGGGTGGGGTCACGCACGTGATGCTGCCCGCACGAGGTGGATAGGTGGCGGTCTTCCAGCCGATCGCGTTGTAACAGGTGGTAGAGATGTTTCCAATGAGGTCTTTGACGGTCATTCGATCCCCATTCGCGTCGTAACTGTACGTCCAGGTGTTCCCGTTCGGATCCACCATCGAGGTGAGATCTCCCGGATGTGAGGAGTCTGCATAGAAATACTTCGTGAGCTGATACTGTTGCGGACTGCTCGGCACGAGAGGCGTCGAGACGGATGCGACATCGCCATGAGCGCTGTAGGTGTACGTCGTGGTGATGCCATCACCATCCGTCTTGGTCAGAGGCTCGTTGAACGAGTTGTAGGTGGCACTGGTGGTGCGGCCCAGGGGATCGACCGAGTACAACCGATTTCCGCTGCTGTCGTAGCCAAACACGGTGGTGTGGCCATTCGGATCGGTTTCACTCGAGAGCGCCGTCGTGAACGGGTCGTAGAAGTATTGCCACGTGGCAGCAGCAGGTGTGCCGTACCCCTGAGTCTCCTCCGTCAAGAGACCGTACTGGTAGGTGTCGAGAGTGGTGTTTCCCTTGGGATTGAGAATCGTGGTCGTCCCGCCGGCTGCGGAGCTTGGATCTCCTGCGTAGGTAAACGTCGTGGTGCGGCCGAGTTGATCCTGTTGCGTGTGGATTTGCCCGGTGCTGTAGTACGTATTGACGAGGCCGTTGCCACTGTTGCAAGCGCTGCCAGCGGCGTAGCAGTTTGGATCGAAGACATTGGTCAGCTCGTGGACGCTGTTGTAAACAAAGTGCGTGTGACCGCCGTTGACATCGATGACGTCAGTGAGGTTGCCGTTCCCGTCGTTGTATTCAAACGTCACGACGCGATTTGGCGTCACGTTCGCATCGGTGACGGTAGTGATGTGCGTACCGGTCCATCCGATTGATAGCTTTCGGCCTTCGCTATCGGTGATGCTCGTCAGTTGGCTACTACCGTTGTATCCATAAGTCGTCGGATAGCCGTTGCGATCCGTCGCGGTGAGGAGCTGCCCCGAGGCGGAGAATGTGTAGGTGTCCTGGGCGAAGCGAACGAACGTCCAGATCCCTCCGCTCTGTGTCAGGGTTGCAATCACCCTGGGTGCTGCCGGCGCATAGGTAGAGCCCGTCTGGTTGAAGACGACCTGCGCCCCGCCCTCCTGAGTGATGGTCACGGGACCGCTCCCCCCAGGTTGGCTAAGCGACATCAGTCCGTTGAACGTCCAGCCGTAGCCGAGCGGTCCGCTTGTGGATGCGGACAGAGCAACGAGCGAGTTATATGTGCGGTTGTACCCGAGCGGAGTCCCCCTACCGGGAATGGAGAGTTCCACATACGCTTCCGTCAGGTTGCCGTACCCAGTACTAACGGGGTCCCCAGCATTGTTCTGACCGAGATCTGCGTTCGCGCAGCTACAGTTGGTGCCCCCATACGTCTCCGGAGGCGTGATGCCGCCGCCAACTGGCGCACCACTCTGGTTGGGGCTAGCAACGACCGACCAGCTCGTGCCGTTGTACTGCTCGACGAGTGGTAAATCATCGTTACCTGGACCAATATCGCCGTAGCCGACGGTCCAGCAGTTCGTCGCGGTCAAGCAAACCACGCTCTGGAGAAAGTTGTCGTAGTTGGGGCTCGGACTGGACACGATCGCCCACGTCGTTCCGTTGTATTGTTCGATCAGGGCATTGTCACCGGGCGAGCCGACGTAATATCCGGTCGCCCAGCATTCGCTAGCAGTGACACATGCCACGGAGTTGAGATAGTTATACGTGCCTCCCGGATTGGGGCTCGCCACAACCGACCAACTGGTGCCGTTGTACTGCTCGACCAACGGTAGAAGAGTATTGCCGTTGTCGGCTTCACCGACAGCCCAGCAATCGGTCGTGCTAACGCACGCCACGCCGTTGAGCTGCGGTCCGCCCGAGGCGTTCGCGCCAGTGACCGATGTCCACGAACTCCCATTCCACTGAACGATGAGTTCAGTGACGATGTGAGAAGGCGGCGTTTGGTATTGGCCGACGGCCCAGCAGTCGTTCGCGTTGACACACGTGATCCCGTAGAGCCAGTTGACCTCCCCGGGATCAGGGCTACTAACCAGTGACCAACTGCCGCCGCTGTACTCCTCGATAAGGCTTTGCGGAGCGCTCCCTTCCTCCCACCCAACCGCCCAGCAAGTGCTGGCGCTTGAGCAGGCCACACCGTAAAGGACGTTGTAGTATTGGCCAGGATTGGGACTGGGCACGACGCTCCAAGCCGTGCCGTTGTACTGCTCGATCAGGGAGGCCTGCTGGTTCACGCCAGGCACATCGTATTCGCCGACCGCCCAGCAGTCACTTGCGCTGACACACGTTACCGCATTCAGTGAATTCCAAGAGCTCGCCGCGTTGGCGCTCGCGACAAGATTCCATGCGCTGCCGTTGTATTGCTCGATGAGAGTCGCCGTTACAGGGCCGGCATTGTAGTCGCCGACGGCCCAGCAGTCACTCGAAGTCACGCACGCGATGCTCCCGAGCCTGCCGCCTGCTTTCGGGCCGCCGGACAAATCTGGGACGACGCGCCCGCCAAGCTTGGAACGCGGTTCGTGCACCTTAACCGTGGAGTGGGCGCCGGCAACACGAGGTGCGGCCATGGGATTCGATGGACCCACACCACCGCGAGGTGTTGCAAGAGAATGCGACGGAGGTGCGCCTGACGCATCCGCGACGCTCGCTCCGCCGAATTGACTGGCGACAACAACAAGGCACGCTGCGAGCAGCATTCCCAATCGACGTAGCGGAGACATGCCAACGGCCCGTTTGGCTCCATCACGGTCGGTGCGATCAGCGCTCGCCGCATGTTCGGGAACCAATGAACGAAGCGCACTGCGATCAAGCCCGTCATGCATCGCGCCGACCTCCGCGCCCCCTTCCTGATCCGGTTCGCCAGGGGGGACATAGCGAAACCGAAAGTGAGTGGAAATCCGCTCGCGCGGGTCAGCGCAATCACACTCGACGCGCATCTTAGAGGGGCTGCAAGGGGTTGTCAACGAGGGCGCCGCAATCACGTCGGTGACGCTCAAATTTCTGTCAGGCGACGCGGGCCCAGTCGATTGCCTTGACGGTGAGGGGCCGTGACCATCCTTGTCTTGGTGCCACTTGGGGCGTAGTTAGACCTGCCACTTCGCGAAGCTCTCTGATCTATTCCGATTTCTTCAGGAGCGGCACGCCCATCACAGGAACCAAATAGTACGGAAGGCGCGCACGGTTGAGCGTGCTAGACAGGTACTCGCGCCAGTATGGCCAAGCATTAAAGACCGCGTTCCAGTTAGCGAATTGGTTTAGGTCCTCGCGCTCTGGAGGCTGAGTTAGCTCGAGGTCGTACACCAGGCGAAACTGAGCAGTGAGCCGATACGGTTCCGCCTCTCTGAATATGGTCGCGAACGTGATGAGGCATCCGAGCTGTTTGGCGTCGTCCGCTAGCGTCCACTTCACATCGATTCCCAGCTCGGGATCGGGCACATCGATCGCCGAAACTGGGAGCGCCGTTTCGTCCTTCCTCGAGAAGTGCGCGGCGACCAAGTCGATGACACGGATACGAACCCCACCAGCGACCCGACTGACTGACTCAGGATCGTATTCAGGTGCGCTTGACGCCCGTGCACTCGCCCGAGCCGCCGACGCGAGCGACGGCACGTCGGCGGAATTTGTGTTTTGCGGGACGGACGTCATTGCGCCTAGGCCGCGAGTGCGCTTTGCTCAGCGGCCGGTGCCTGCTCAAACACAGTGTCGATATCTGGGAGGGTCGAGGTTGGCATTTCAATACGTCCGTGCTTGGTGAGATCAAGTAGATCTGCTGAAGGCTGTCCGAGGTCCTGAGGTGCTGATATCAAATGCCAATCGATCGTTAAGGCAAGGCCGATGGCCCATGCCACCGCCGCGAATGATCGCAATGTCAGGTTTTCGGATCCAGACATGATCTGACTCACTCGACCAGCCGAAAGGCCTAAACGATGCGCAATCTGCTTCTGGGATACGCCGGCTTGTGACACCGCCTCTTGTAAGACCACGTGCGCTTCTCTACAGAGCGTTTCTTCAGCTACCAGGCGCGTATATTCGCTTGTCGCCGAATCCCCGGCCATGTATTACCTCCGTAACCAGTCGCTGACGGCGTCATCCCACATTGAGACCTGGCGATCACTCACCTGGGTCGACGAAATGCCGGCGACAGCCCACCACACGGCGCCAGCGGGCCAGAAGATCAGCGAAGCCTGCACGGCATAGCCGGGGAGTGAGAGGAGGAGTTGCCACAATCCGAGGGCTGAAGCTGGTAAGGCGACGGCGAGGCTGATGAGTGACCTGCCGGCAACGAGACGCCGCTCCACGAGAGCGCAGACGGCATCGAGCCGGACGTGATTCAAGACGTCCAGAGCGGCTACCCAGGCTGCTGCCGATGCGTTCCCTAGCCGATCGACCATTGCCTGAACCCGAAGGTAGGTGCCGCCGAAGATCAACTGCTCAGGAGGACAGCTCGGGAGCTCGTAGGCCCACATCGTCTCCACGTGCCAGAGTTTACCTTTCCCTAAACCCGAGTGTCAGCTTGACACGAAGTTTAGGTATGGCTAAACTTGGCCTATAACGAAGACGGCTCCGGGGTTCGGAGCGGAGTGAGGAGCCTCAACATGTTCTGTCCTGTCTGTGGCGAATGGATCGCTGACGAGATCATCAACAAAGAGGTGAGCTTGGTCATTCACCGCGTCTTTCGTCATGAGCCCGCCCTCGCGACCGTGCTGAGCCTGGGAGCCACCGTCCTAGTGGGATGGGGCGTTCAGAAGGTACTCAGGTAGTCGTGAGGAGAGACCCGACGACGCGTCTCCCCTTGCACGACATGGCAACACGCACACCTCAAATCCAACTCCATCGACTTCCTCAAAGGAACTGGCAATGACCGTATATGTCACCGCAATCACGCCCGCGTCAGCCCAGCAGCATCCCCACATCGCCGGGGTTCGCTGGCTCGATTCTGACAAGTCGATTTCGAAGACAATGTCGACCGCCGAGGCGATCGATTCGCTGCTCAAGCAGAACAAGCTCAACGTAGCGGGGGACAACGGCGCCGTCGAGGTCAGGGTTGTCAATGCGACGCCGCCATACGTGCGTACGGTCGCTGACGGTAGTTACACCGACAACTTGCTCTACCTCCCGAGGTACTGACTGGTTTTCGAGCGAGCACTCATGGGCCGGTCGCTCAATCTCGGCTGGTGGCGGCGAGCTAGGGACTGTGGATCCAGAGACATCAACTCTGTGGCCTCTTGTGGGAGCGAATAGGTGAGCAATACACCCTTCGAGGCGGAGCACCAGGCGCTCTTGCTACACGCGCGAGAGTTCGTTCTAGACCTCAGCGCCTTCGCTCAGAGAATTGAGACCGGCGAGATCGCCTATGGCCAACATCGGACCTACGTTGAGCGCGTGTCAACGCTGGCCGAGCAACTGGGTGCAGCGATCGAACTCGCGGGTCGCGATGCGTACGGGCAGTCCTTCTGCCTCCTGCGACCTGCGCTTGAGCAGATCGTCTTCGATCGGCTCCTGTGCCTCGCGTCCAAGTACGTTCGGCAGATCGCTGAGGTCCCTCTCGAGACATTCGAAGATTGGAGGCGGGATTGGCGCGCGAAGGCCGAGGGTACTAGGCACATTCATCGAATGGAACGAAATCCAACGACGGGGATGGTGCGACTCGAGTTGCACGGCCTCGTCTCATCGACGTCCGGCAATGAGAGTCAGGTCCTTTCGGTCTACTACTTTCTGCTTCAGCAATTCCAGCCGTTCGTCATGCCTTCGAAGGACCAGGAGCGACTTCTTCCTACGGGATCAGGGAGGCGAGACCGCGAGCGGCACGCGAAGGAACAGCACGCTATGTATCGCACCGCGCTTCGCTGGGATGCGCTCCTTGCCAACTTGCGGATGAATGAGCTTGCGACCACTGAGGATCTGCTCCGTCTCAAGGTGCACTATCGCTTCCTGAGCGCTTTCGTCCACCCACTCAACGATCACTATCGAACGCTGTACGGGCGGCACATGGACTTCGACCGAGCCCCGCGCTATGACCACTTCAGCTCTGAGCTTGTGCTCCTGTATGTCATCGCGTTTGCGGGGTATGAGCTCGAAACGTTGCTTCAGGTGAGCGAGCGGCCACCGACGTTTGCGATCCGGGACGCGCTCGAGCTTCGCGAGAGCCTGACGGCAGCGCGATCCGCGATCTCGTATCTGTGGTTCGTTGGAGATGCGCCAACAGACTTCGACCGTGTGCAGGAGGCAAATCAACGGAATTGGGCGGAGCTGGAGACCGGCACGTTAGGTTCGGTCGACTGGCGATCACTCGCAGATGACGAGGTCCGATATTACGAGGATCCGCTGCTACGCGTCGTGCGCTTGCATAGTCGGCGTCGTGAAATGATTGGAGCTTCGTCTGCTTCGCCGTGGCCACGACAGGATGCAGACTTTCGTTGAGCGCGTGAGCGCTGCGATAACACCGCCGTCACTGGCCACGAGAACCGAGTAGCGCACGTCATCGCACGGCTCGACGTGCGAGGCGAAACCACGATCGGCTCGCGTACAAATCGCCTCACCCCAGCATGATTGCCGACCTGGTGACAGTTGCGCGACGGAAAACACCCGTGGTGGTTTAGGCCGGCTAAGTACCCAGGTGGAACGGTCATTCCGCCACAAGCATGCGGCCGCGCCAGTCGACGAGGAGAACGTCGAGTTCAAGATCGAGGGATACACGGAGGCCAAGATCGAAGCCGAGGAGGTTGACGAGGACCGCCACGGCAGACGATTCCGCCTCGGTCAGCATTGGTGGTTTTCACGCGATCTCGACGCTGGCACGCGGGCATATACCCGCGGGCGACAAGATCAAAACGGTATGGCACGGCTACTACGTGGTCCAGGTCGTCGACCACTTCACGCATGCGCCGATCGCCACTCTGTTTATCAACGCCAGCCGCCAAGAATCGGACGCCTATCCCGAGGTTTTCGAACGCAGCACCGCCAACCTGGGCGACATCAAGCCGCTTGCGGTTGCCGGCGACCGTGGCTTCTCGCTCTCCAAGATCTTCGCCTTCAACACCGATCGCGGCGTCGCTAGCGTCTTCCCATAGCGCCAGATGAACGGCACCGAGCCCAAGAAGCGTCCGGCCACGAGCCTCTATGACGAGGGAGGCATCCCCCGATGCCGCTACTGCAAGGGTGAAACCCATAAGGATTCGTTCGCCGTGCAGCGCGGCAAGGGACGGCTTTGGGTCCGGTGCAAGCTGCCGAAGACCCCCAATTGCCAGAAGCGTCAAACCCTGAGTTGCAGCGACAACTATCGCGTCCTGCTTCCGCTTTGGCGCGATGAGGAGGCCTACACAGCGCTGCGTGTCTCGCACCAGAACTACGAGCACAAGCACCGTGACCTGCGGATCCAGTACCTGGTGGGCCCGGACTGGCACTCCGCCCCAAGCGCGTCGGGATTGGATGCCAACGGCTTCGTGCCAACGCAGCGCTGATCATCGAGTGGCTGCGTGTTCTGCTCCGCTGGGGAAGTCTTGCCGGTGTTGCCAACGTCACTACGACCAGCGATAACGGCTACAACCTGCGGATGCGCCGGCTCCGTGCCGAGCGCCAGGATGCGCGCATCCACAGGCGCTCAAAGTCCCCTCCGGGGCCTATTTAAAACTCGATCCTTCGGGAACCACGTCCCGGGGTCGGCCTTCCCATTGCCTCCATTCCTCTTCAGCGTGCCCATGAGGCTGCCCCCGGTTCCCGCGGGGCCTCCTTTGGCCCAAATCGGACCCAAGCAGGTCCCTGGGGGCGCCGACTGTCAGCTCAAAAACCTATATTTCTCAAGGAATTTCGGCTTTTCGGACCATCTTGCAACTCCCCATGCAAGAGGCCCCGTCGGGGAGACAGGACTCGAACCTGCGACCCCTGGTCCCCCAGACTAGTACTGATCTCCCGATGAGTGCCGAGTTCGATTTGGAGTCGTTTCCCTCGGAAAGTGGTTCGAATGACGACTAGAGCGCGCGTGATGGAATCTCTTTGAATCGCGTCGGGAGCTAATTTCAGAACTTGTGGAAATCGCCACTGACAGCTCGGCCGAGCCGGGCATGAAGACGGCGTAGCCTTCCAGGAATCTCAACAAACAAACCGGCCCGCGCCAACGGGTCGTCCTGGAGGTACGCCGTGTCTGCAAGGTATCAAGTTCTGCCCCCGACTGCGCCGGTTCCGGCGCCCGACGACACCCTCGAAGCGGTGGCGCGAGAGGGAGCGCGCCAGATGTTGGCCCGTGCTCTCGAGATCGAACGCGAGGAGTTCCTCGGCCGCGTCCACTATCAGCGCGGCGCCGAGTTCCGTGGCTACCGCAACGGCTACGCGCCCGAGCGGACCGTGGGCACTGGCATGGGTGCGGTGGCGATCCGGCAGCCGCGAGTGCGCGATGTTCCGGTCGGTGCGGAGCCCTTCGCGTCGGCAATCGTCGGCCGCTATGAGCGTCGCTCCGCGACCCAGGCGCGGCTGCTCGCCCGCTTGTACCTCGAGGGCTTGGCCACCGGTGACTTCGAGCCGGTGTTCCGCGAGCTGGTGGGTGGCAGCGCGGCGCTCTCGCCGAGCAGCATCCTGCGGCTCAAGCAGGAGTGGGGGGACGAGTATCAGCTCTGGCGCTGCCGGCCGCTCACCGAGCGCTACGTGTACCTGTTCGCCGACGGTCTCTATCTCAAGGCGGGGCTTGAGGCCGAGAAGACCGCGATGCTGATCGTCATCGGCGTGACTGCCGACGGGCGCAAGGAGTTGCTGGCCATGGACGAGGGCTACCGCGAGAGCACCGCCTCGTGGACGGGTGTGCTCCGCGGGCTCCGCGATCGCGGGCTGGAGGAAGCGCCCCTGCTCGCAGTCGCTGACGGCGCGCTCGGCTTGTGGGCTGCGCTCGATCAGGTGTTTCCCAGCACCCGGCATCAGCGCTGTTGGAACCATCGCCGTCTCAACGTGCTCGACAAGCTGCCCCGGCGCCTGCACGCGGCGACGAGCAAGCAGCTGCATGCGCTGTACACGGCGCCGACCCGGGCCGAGTGCACACAGCTTCGGGCTGCGCTCTGTCAGCAGCTGCGCTTGCAAGGGCAAGCGGATGCGGCCGCCTGTCTGGAGCGCGACTGGGAGGACTTCGTCGCCTTCTACGACTTCCCCGAAGAGCACTGGACGCATCTGCGCACCAGCAACCCCATCGAGAGCATCTTCGCCGGCGTGCGCCTGCGCACCGACGCGGCCAAGCGCATGCGGGTGCGCGAGAACGCGCTCTACCTGGTCTTCAAGCTGGTGACCCGACTGAGCTTGAATTGGCGCGCCATCAACGGCCCCAACCAGCTGCTCCTCCTGATCGCCGGCGAAGGCTTCGTCGACGGCAAGCTGCAACGTCAACCGAACACGGAGGGTGCTGCCGCATAGTTCAACTCACCGACTCGCCTGGAAGAATTTCCACAGGAGTTGACAAGAGCTCCGCGTCGGCGTCCACCGAGGCCAATTGAACGTACTCCATCTCCCAACTTGGTGCTGCACTGGCATCAATCACGTGCATTGATCCTGACACTGCCGGCGCGCACGACATTGCGGTTGGGGACCGATCTAAGGGGCCCGCACTTGGAAGCGCGTGGACATGATGCGGGTGCTGGCTCGCATAGGACCACCAAATCAGGCCTCGCCAGGACCCTCAGGGGAGACGGCTCGAAACCTCAACGTCAACCTTGAGAAGGTGACGGTCCTCTTTTGTATTCAGGCGCTAGCGATAACCGCCTCTAGATGTCTATCCACGCGCCTCTTCGAGCGCTTCCACACACCCATCGACAGTGACCATACGCCCATCTAGTGTCGTGGACTTAGATCACCTCATTTCGGAAGACCGACCGAGGGCGTCCAGCCCATTGAAGCGAATATAGGCTCGGCCGAGCGTCAGTGTGGTCTTCAAGCCACCCGGAAGGCCAACCGGCCTGCTTCGTCGAGGAGCGTCGCAACCTCGTCGGCGGAGTACTCGTGCTCGTGGTGGACGCCGATGCCGAGCGCCCCGACCGCCGTGCCCGCGTCGTCGCGGATGGGCACTACGACCGCGCCGTTCACGCCGGTCTGTCTCGCGCCCGCCGGAACTCTTCCTATCTCGTCGACCTGGAGATTGCAAGAGGTAACGACCTCGTTGCGCTCAGCGGCCATCCCCGCCATCCCCTTGCCGATCGGCACCCTGGCGACGATCTCGACCACGGGCGGCGGCACGCCGACATGCGCTTTGAGGATGAGGACCCCATCTTCGATCAGGTGGATGGTCCCGGTGTCGGCTTCGAATCGGCCGATGATCGCCTCCAGCTCTGCTTGCATGCATCCACCCTCATTCAGTCCCGCGGCCGCGGGCGCGGCGCAGGATGATCGATCGCATCTGGCCGTGGGGTTCTCGACCATGGACCACGGTTATCAGGATTCGCTCTTCGAGCGCACGCGTGACGAGCTCGAGCACCCGCCGCTCGCGGCTTCGGAACGTACGGACCTCGCCCTCTTTGGTCTCGACGACGAAGCCCTCGAAGTCCCCGAAGCGATCGAACACCAGTCCGACCACCTTGCCCGTCACGCGGTCATGTTCGTCGGGATCGCGCCCGTCGCGGTCGCCCGCCCCGGGGATATGTCCCGTTGGCGAGGGAGGTATCTCTGTCGGGTTTCCGCCGAACCCGGTGACCCGGCTCCCGAGCTGCAGGACGTAGCGTTGCATCACCGGATACCACCGGCTCTCGGGTAGGACACCGTCCGCGATCCACTTGAACAGCGCCAGACGATGCTCCTCGGGTACAAGGAGCTTCTCCTTCTGCGTGATGGTGAGATTGATCTGGAAAGTCCCGAGGACGCGACGCCACTCGAGGATCGCCGATGGCTGTCTCGCGGAGCTGGTCCGGCGGGTGGTCTGCGCGCTCAGCTTGCTCCGCTTAGGGTTGAAGCCCGCTATCCCCGGAAACTGCCTGACGTCGGTCAGCTGCCGCACGACGACCGTGTGCACGTCCCCGTGACGGACGGCGGTCGAGAGATCGACCGTCAGCAATCCGGCGATGAAGCCAGTGCTTCTCGGGATCGGGACAAATGTCATCGTCCCGGTCGGCGTCGTGATCGTGTACGGGTCCTGGACGGTCAGCGTGTGGTACGGATACATGGCATCGGCGAGCCCGAGGATGTCCGATGCGCTCGCCCCCGGCAGGTAGATCGACGCCGTGCTACCAGGCGGAGTCGTTCCCCACGTGATCATCAATTCATCAACGTGCCTGGTGGCCGCCGAGCTCGCGCGGATCTGGAACGGGTGCGGCATCCGCCGCGAGCCCGGCACGCCCGGGTTGGGGCCATCGATGTACGCGAGATTTCGCTGCGCGAGCTTGTCCGAGGTCGAGCTGTCCGCGTTGTGCGGAATCGGGACGTCATCGAACGCGATCTCGGCGATCAGGCACTGATGGGGCGCCCGCGTGAACGCGGCGTTGATCGATTGGATGTCGAATCCGGCGGTGCCGAAGTACCCGGTCGCGTTGTCGAAGTCGTTCGCCTTGACGAACTGCGGAAGCAGCGGCGTCGGCTGGTTCATGTCCAGCCAGCAGCCGTAGTAGGTGTCGATCTCGCTCCCGCTTTGCGGCGAGATGGTCTGCACGTTCGGCGCGTCTGGCGGCTGCGTCGTGAGGTCCGCCACCCCCATGAGGTTGACGCGAGCAACGGCGAGGAACGGGATCGTCACGACTTCGTCCTGGCCCATGGAATCGGCCTGTACGCCCAGGAGCGGGACCCGCGGCGTCACGTCCGGCACGCCGATCGGCGTCGAGCGATACGTCGTGCTCGGGTCGAAGGTCGAATCCGTGTTCTGCGCCTGGAAGGCCCGGAAGAACACGCGGCAGTTGGACGCCTGGGTCGTGAACGGCGGCGGCGGATATGGTGGCGTCGTTCCCCGGATCCGCACCCGGCAGATCGCGAAGTTGAACGCCGCCTTGTGGGTGCGGGGATTGACCTGGAGATACTCGAGCACACCGCCGGTCGCATCTTCGGCCTCGGTCAGGCTCGTGTCGAAGCTGTCGGCGCCGGCCGTGCCCGTCGGCGTCAGACGCGCAATCACGTCGGCGATGTACGCGGTGGCAGCGGCGGAGGCCGCAGCTGCCGTGACCGGGTACTGAGCTGCGACGGCACCCGCCGGGTAGAAATCGCTCACCCGCTTGCCGAACATCGGCTTGTCGTCGTCCACGCTGAACACCCGCAGGTCAGTGCTCAGCCAGCTCGTGTACTGGTTCCCCGCATCCGCATCGGTCACATACGGATTGGCGGCGGTCGTCAGGATCAGCGGCGCCGACGAGCCGTAGGTCTTGCCATTCACGGTGATGCTGGCGGTCACAGTCAGCGTCTCGGTCTGATCGATGAAGCCGTCCGTTCCCGTGAAGGCGACGGTGAAGGGGTACAGGAACCGTTGCGGAGCGTCCGCCGGCGGGAGCGTCGCAGCCAGCAGCGGACCGGTGAACGGCTCTATCTGCATCTCACCCATGGTCACCAATGCGTTGGTGATCGCCGCGGCGTTCGCGTTCGTCGGGTCGACGGTTAGGGTGACGACGGGCGGGTTCGCCGGGTTGGTGAGATTGCCGGTCGCGTCGATCCCGAGCTCGGGCGGGAAGAATCCGTCCATCACCACCCAGAAGGCCGACGGGAACGTCGCCGGCAACCCCTTGGAGATCAGCTCGTCCTTGCCGAACGTGCTGTTCTGGATCTGGAACGAGCACGTCTTGGTCAGGCGGGCAGCGGAATCGACGGTGAGGTTCCCGTGGACGTAGCCGCACAGCTCGTCGGAGTGAAACGTGAAGAGCTTGCCGAAGAACGTGAAGTCGGTGTAGCCCGCGAAGTACTCCATTACCGCCCACGCGTTCGGCTGCCAGGCGATCCCCGCGTTGACCTTGCCGGTGTATTCCTCCTTGCCCGACCACCCCTGCGGCAGCGTCGTGCTCGCCGAGATCATGTCGATCCGCGTCTTGAGGTTCCGGCCGGCGACCGTCCCCGTCCGATCCGCGGGCGTCAACGCGTTGTAGGCGTTCTGCAGCTGCATTAGGCGCGCGGCCTCGAACGTGGCCTGGTCGAAGTATGGCTTCGCCGTCCCGGTGGCCGGATCGATGAACTGGGCAATGGCCTTCTCGGCGGCGTCGAGATCGACGACGTTGTTCGCCGTCGGACGATCGGTCAGGTTCGCGGACTCCCCCGAAAAGAACCCGTTGATGTGAAACTCGAAGAGGTTCATCGGCTCGAACCCCTCCACGTTCTGCTCGGCGGGCTGCGGATCCGCCGGATTGGTCGGCTGATTGGCCGCGAGATACGTGTCGGGACCTAGATCGACGGTGGCTCCGAACACCGGGTCCCCGGTCGTGAACGTCTCGGTGCCGCCGGTCGTGGAGCCGGATATCTCGTTGACCGTGGTCGCCACAGGTGCGGCGAACTGGCGCAACGCGACTGGGTGGTTGAACCGAACGACCCGTCCAACGGGCTGCGTAATCGGGTTCGGGACACTGGCCGCGACGGAACCCGCCGGGACGAAGTCAGGCTCGCCTTCGAGCGCCCAGGTCCAGCCGGCGCCGCCGAAGCCTGGATCCGAGCCCGTGGTCCCGCCTGACGCCGTGCCCGTGCCGTGGCTCCCCCTGGCATCGTTGTAGTAATCCCCGTCCGTCGCGAAACGTGCCTCGAAGCGCCCTTGGAACCCGATCTGGGGGCTGCTGATGGCGGTCAGGCTGAACGAAGTCTCTACCGCGCCGACGTGCACGTTGATCACCGTGTCGCCCCGCGAGGCGCTCGCCGCGGTCGCGAAGATGTGAAGGACTGTCGGCGATGGGCCGATGCTGATGCTCCCGCCCGGGACCGCGATCCCCCCGCCGTTCGGGGTCGCATCGATCGTCGCACTCACCGTGCTCCCGTCGTTGGTGCTCAGGGACAGCGGTACAGAAAAGGTGATGCCGTTGTCCGGCGCGATCAGGAAGCCGTCGCCCGTGCCGCTTCCGCTGACCTCGATCACGATGTTGCTCACAGTGGTTCCCCTCAGCCGTTCATCAGTCTTTACGTTCCGGGCGCCATGGTGGCGCTGGCGGACTCGGCGTCGCGAATGGAGTCCACGTAGGTCATGGTCCCGCCGGTGTCGGCGATGACACGGGGGCACACGGCGCAGGCCGCCGCGCCCCGTTGCGCGTGCCACCGACACCACCGACGAATCGCGCACGCTGGGAGCGCCGTTGCCGCGAATGAAGTTGGAGTGATCTCCTCGAGGACGTGGTCGACGACGCCGCACCCTGCTCCGGTCCACTGGGGGCAGGCGGTCTCGACGCACGGGCTCGAGAAACGAAAGCGTCGCTCTGGCCGGCCGAGAGAGCGCGCCCGCTCGACAAATGCAGCATCGATTCGGGTCGGTGGCTGAATAAACGCGACACGTCCATCGGGAGCGACCACTCCCAGGAGCACGGCGCCTTCTTGGCAGAGGGCGCTGGGGCAGGCTTTGGCTTGGCGGCCTTGGTCGCTGGCGGGTCCGGGCTGATCAGGTGGCTGGTCGTCCACGGGGACGCTCGCGCTTATGACTCGATCTCACCGGGACCTTCGTCGGCCTGACCCTCCGCATACTCCTGGACGGGGCGGAGGATCTCGATCGGCGGGTAGCCCCGCCACCACCAACCGGGGGCGAAGCGGATGCTGATTGCGCCGGCGGGGGTCAGATCCGCAACGGCCAGCGCGCCTGCCTGAGCGATTGCCTCGCCGACTCTCTCGCGGTGCTCGTCAGAGAGCTCGACATCCGAAATCACGAACTTGAACTCGTAGCGCGCCATGGTCGATCCTCCTGAAACAACGCTTCGCAAAGGATCACGTGGCGGTGGGTCAGACGAAGCTACAGCACAGGTAACGTAGTACCGAGGTTAGGTGATTGTCAAGGCCGCCGTCGCCCGATTTCTTGCGGGTGAGCACGCCACCCCCGATCCGGCCCAGCCCGAGGGCGTGCGCAACTTGGTCGCGGGCCTGGAGAGCCCCTGAAGCGTTTCGGGAGGCCTGAAATCGTCACTGTGCGACTGACCAACGGCAAGAGCGCTCACATGCTCCGGGTTGGCGGAAGTCACTGTGAGTAGAGGGCGCAGGCACTTCCAGATCAAGGGCGACCCGTACGTTGCGAACGGAAGCGACCGACCGGGTCGCGAGAGGACCGTGCTCACTTCGAGCATCTTGCCGTCACCTCGCACCTTGACAACGGGTTAGAGTTGCTCGCTCCGCCTTCCGAACTTCGAACGCGAGCCTTCCCGCGCACTGATGGGCCATCGAATTGTTTGACATCAAAGCGGCTAGCGTCGCCTGAGCCAGATCGGCACGATCACGAGGGCGAGTGTTAGGAGTGCGACGAGTCCCGCCCGCGCGTAGTCCGGTCTTGACGCGGCTCGCATGGACTATGCCGCGCTAGCAGCGGCGGAGTGAGGTCGTTGTCTAAGGATTGACCACGTCTGGGTCGTGCCTCCACATCGTCGTCGAAAAGGTCCGCTCGCGTAGCTGCAACTTGGTGTGGTGTCACGATCTGGCAAACCTTGCGTGGCTCGGTACTGTCTACCCAGACCACGGGATACGCTCGATGCACGCGCTCTGCGTGCCGATCAACGTCAAGGACCAATGAAACCAACCCGCACTCGACTCACCGCACATTCGATCGCCCAACTGGCCGTCTCCGCGGACCGGTGGACAGCGATCGGACTCTCCACGGAGCCCGCAGACTGGCATCGCTGGGAGCTCGCCGCACGACAGGTCTACAGCGCTATCGGGGTTGATTTTCCTCCGACGGTGATCCACGTCGCGAATCCGTTCGTCCTCGGGCTTGCCGGCGCCCTGGCGGCGTCCTTATGGGATGGCGATGTTGACGCCGTCCAAGCTCTCCGCGACGTGGACGACCGAAGCGTCCACCTCGCGGTGGCCCAGGCCCTGGCCAGCATGCCTGAAATCACTGACCGCATTCCGTGCAAAGCAGGGCCGCGGACTGAGCGACCGCATCGCCGGCGGACTCCTCCAGGCTCTGGGCGACGCGCGCGTGGCTGACCAAGAAATCTTCTCCGACGAGCGTAATGCCCGCGTCTTTGAGGCAGCGCTCTTTCAGGTGCTAGCCGCGAAGGTAGGGTCTGTCGATGGCTGTATCCGTGAAGCGCTCAGCAGCTGCGTTGGAGATCTCGGACATTGGTGTCTTTGGCGCTGGCAGCATCTAGTCGGCGACTGGTTCACGATCCCCTGGGGTCCGCCCCAGTGGTCATTCTCCCGCGACGTGCTCGGCATCGCGCCTCCACCGAATGCAGCATCCTGGGCCAAAGCGCTGGAAGAGTGCGCCATGAGCGCAGGATGGTGGTGGCCACACCGTCACTTCGTTATGGTCTGCGATCGCCCACTCGAGATCCACACAGCAAAACATCGGGTGCGAGGGAAAGACCGCTATCTCCTTCATCGTCTCGCAGCACCCGCGATTCGCTGGCGGGACGGCACCGAGCTCTGGGCGATTGATGACGTAGTCTTACCGGAGTCGATGGTGGCGCTCAGTCGACCATCCCACGAGAGCTCAGTTGCCGGTGCTGCCTAGGGCGTTTCGCTTGGAGTTCAAGGTCCTCGAGCACGTTGGTCTGATCAATGCCGCACCACGGCGCCCCGGCGGGGCCGAAAAGTGTCCACCCTTGACGGTTTTTCGGCACCACATAGTCCGCGCCCTCCAGGCTACGGAGCAGGCTCGGATGCTTTCGCGATCGGTAGTTCAGCAAAGTTCCCTTCCTGGTACTGATAAACCAAAACGCCCCAACATCCTCAAGCTCATCCGCTTGACTAACACCTGGCAGATGGCACTCTAGGGTCCCCATGATGGTCACCTCCTTGTCGAACCGGACGAAAGGCGACCATACCGCCCCGCGGGCTACCGTCGAATGCCTCCCGAAGAACGCTGGTGAGCACCTGTCGCCACTTCCGCGCCTGTTCGCGGATAACTCCCGCAACCGTGCCGTACCCGCGGACATACGAAACCTACGCACTGCTAGCCTTCCCCACCCCGAACGCAGTCTTCGGGGACTGGCGATTCCATTGCTTGGGTCGCCCCAGCGTGTGGGGTACTATCGCGCCGGCTAAGCGCCGCCCTCACTGCTTCGTCTTCAGGATTCGGTACATTTGTAACGACCTACGCCGGATCGCGCGACCCTCCGATCTCGCGTGAATGGAAGATTCAGTGGAAGATTGAGCCAACATGGCACGGCTGAGGAGGATTAATAAGCACAATTCAGACCCGCAGAAAGTGCGCCAATAGGGCGTCACACGGCCTTCGCCAAGTCAGTTTCTCCTTGCCAAACGACGTCTAGCCTTCCAAGCTGGGTATCAGCGACCCTTGCGCGGCTAGCGACTGTCAGGCACGCCCTCAATCTGATATACGCGCACCCACTCCGGACTCGCCGCGAGCCAGAAGTCGTCCGCACCGTTGTTGACCGGGAGCGGCACTGCGAACTGCGTCCCGTCGGGCTCCTGGTAGTAGGCGATCACGCTGAAGTGAACATGCTCCCACGCCTCAACCGCCTCCATATCCGGCGCCGGCTCGGCGTTTCCGAACGTCCACATGACACCAAGAGGTGGGTGATGGTCGCTGCTACTGCTATATGCGTCGGCGCTCACGTGCGCGTAGGTGTGCTGTACCGAGCACGGCGCCGCCGGGTTTACCCCATGTTGAACGGTCACCGGGTTCTCGGGCTCCCCGAAGTCCCACCAGGTCTCGTCGACCGTCGCCTGCACGATGTAGTTCACGACGAGCACCCGCCCGGTTCCCGGCTGCGGGTCGCGAATGCTGAAACCCACCGCGGGCGGCACATTAGCCCCGACCTCGCTGAAGCACGATGCGTAATGGACGATCTGGCTGTCGGCCGGAGGTGAGGACGCCACGTGGCCGGCCGTGTAGACCTGTCGGAAGGTCGCCGTGGCGTTAGCCACGAGCTGTTCGACGTTGATCGACGGCGGGGTCTGATAGATCAGGGGTGCTAGGCGCGTTACCGACGCGATCGGATAGAAATAGTCCTTGCCGCCGTCCGCAGGAATGAACCAGACGCCGTTGCAGCTCTTCGTGGCGGTCGACCACGTCCCGTCCAATTCGAAGTGGAGCGTCATGTCGGCGCTGCCCATGATCAACGAGGCATAGAGGACGCTCGCGTCCGACGGAATGAATCCGGTGATGCCACTCGATGGCTTGTCCGGGGTGTCCTGCGTCCAGACAGCCCCTCGACCCGGGTCGTACCACGAGATCGGTCGCTGTCCGCCCGAGACGGGCCCGATGGCGACCATGGAGTGCTCGTACTCGTAGCAGGGTTGACCGTTCTGCGGCTGCGTCGTCGACGTCTGTCGATGACGTGTCGATCCTGCAGTGATGGTGACCTGGGGCGTTGGGCAGGTGATCTGCGCATCACCGGTGACGACAACAGGCGCACTCGGGCCTAGCTGCGTACCACCCCACTCTGCCGTTCCACCGGGACACGCGTGCCCGCCTCCATACGCCTCGACAAGCTGGGACGATGGAGTGAGCGCGAGAGATGCCACCCCCACCGCTACCGCGATCTGCAGAGTAGAGCGAATGTGGCGCATCTCACGTCACTCGGCGCACAGCGCAAGAACAGGCTGCGGCTCGCTGCTATCGCACGCAAAAGACGCGCTCGCATACCACACCTCGCCGAAGTTCGCCGGCTGCTCGAGCTTGCCGATGACTACGAAGCGTTGGCCGGCGCTGACGCTCTGATCGCTCACTGGCTGCGTCGTACCGTTGGCGAGCACGGCGTCGACTGACCAGGCTTGACTGAATTCCAGGATGTAGGCGAAGCCGTCGGTGTCCTTGAGAAATCCTTTAGCAGATACGGACACGGACACGAGCCGTAGTGACGCGGGCCATCGCTCTCCAACAATGCGAAAGGATGTCGCACCCTGAGGCAGCACCAACCCAGGTTCGGCCGCGGGCGCGCTGATCACACCGTTGTCAAAGAGGCCGGTCTGGTCTGCCGTGATCGCCCAGTTCTCCCAGGCGTTCTCGCGCATCAGCGCATCACCCCACTGCTGGGCTGTAGTGCTGCTCACCGCACCGTTGGTCGCGTCAACGACCGGCGGAGTCGCCGGACGCGTGAAAGGCACCGTGCTGTTGGGAACCACCGTGATCGCACCGGTCGCGTAGTACGTGCGCCATTCGTTCTGGATGGCGATGGGTGCCTGGAGGAATGCCACGTCGGTCGGCACTGGGAGGAGCGTCGGGTCGCCGGGATCCGCGGTCACGATCGGCGTTGCAGACGTCCCTGCGGTCGGCGTTTCCACGTGGGCGCTTGCAGACGAACCAGACTGGGACGAGCCGCACGCCGCCATGAGGGCGATCAGGAGCAGCAGCGCCACTGGCACGACGGCCACACGCGGGAGATCGCCGTTATCTGCGCGCACTCCCGCCTCCTGTCGGCGCGATGGGTCGCGCCTGCTCGCCCGCATCGTATCAATCCAACCAGACCCTCCTCGCGGATAGTTCCGCGGGCGCATCAGTTGTGGCATGGGCACTGGATGATCGATGGGTCCAGATACCGGACCGGGTTGATGCAGTCCGCCGTCGAGGCTGCTCCCAGGTCGATCTCGAAGTGCACGTGGCGGCCGGTCGCGTAGCCGCTCTCGCCCTCGGTGCCCAACGCATCCCCCGCCACCACCTGCTCCCCCACCAGAACGTCGAGCGACCCCTGCGCTATGTGTCCGTAGCGGGCGAAGAGATCGCGACCGTCTAAGTGCGTCTCGATGTCGACGTTGCACCCGAAGGTCCGAGCACCCGACGAGTAGTAGGTGTTGGGGCAGGGCCCGTCGTCGGCGATCACCACCGTGCCGGCCAGAACGGCGGTGAGGGTGAGGTTGCCCTCGCAGGCGAAGTCGATCCCGGTGTGGTGGGGTTCGAAGGCGCCCGGCCCGGGCATGTACCCCTGGGTCTCGATCGGGTCGGCACACGGACGACCGGCGGCCACCTGGGTCGGGGTCGGCTGGTTCGGCAGCGATGGCAGCAGCGCTCCCAATGCCCCAACGACCCCGATCAGGAGCATGGCGAGCGCGAGCACCGCGATCAGACAGCCGCAGGTCAGGGTGCGGGTCACGCCACCGATGCCTCCAGAGCCTCGGGGTCGGAGCGCACCCAGGGCCAGAGTACCGGGCTCGGAGTCACCTGCACCACCGTCCGCTCGCCGCCTGCGATGAGCACGCCGCGGCCGGCAACCGGCGGCGTGAGTGCCGTCGCCTCGTCCTCGGCGAGATCGAAGAGCTCACGCACCTGTGCTGCGACGGTCTCCTCGTGGCCGAGCACCAGCTTGGTCGCCGCCGTCGAGGCGAGGGTGCGACCCAGGTCGCTGGAGACGAACTCCTCGATGCGCTGCGACGCCATCCACACGCCAGCGCCGCTCTTGCGCGCTCGGCGGACCAGCTGCTCGAGGACCTGGCCGGCGTCCGGATCAGCGGTGAGGACGTGGGCCTCGTCGACCAGCACGATCAGGGGGCGGTGCGGCCGATTCAGGACGCCGAGCACATGGGCGAGGACCACGGCCAGCGCCGGGGTGAGGTCGGCGGCATAGCGGAGCGAGAGGCTGCGAAAGCCGATCCCAACCGGCGCCTGACCGTCGATGTGCAACCGGCTGGGACGGTTGAAGATGCGCCCCAGCGAGCCCCTCGTGTAGCCGGAGAGGCGCAACGCGATACGGCGATAGCGGTCGCGCTCAACGTCGGAGAGCGAAGCGTCCTCGCCGAGCGAGATGCGCAGACCATCGACCAGATCGCCGAGCAGCGGCTCGGCGTCGCCGGCGCCATGAGCGGTGAGGAAGGACGCGACCTGGCCATGCAGCCACGCCTTGTCCTCACCGGGAAGGCGTCGCACCGGACGGCCACCGACATAGGCGACGGTGTCGCCGCCGAGGATGGACAGGACGGTGACCACCACCTCGGCCGCCTCATCGACGGGGAGGTCTCGTCCCACCGCGAGCGGATTGATGGAGGTGTCGGCCAGGTCGACGTAGCTCCCGCCGAGGAGCGTGATGAGTGGCTCGTACTCGCTGTCGGGGTCGAGCACCACGGCGGTGGCGCCGGCCATGCAATGGCGGGCGAGCATCGTCTTCGCCGCGGTCGACTTCCCCGCCCCGGAGCTGCCCACCAGCAGTGCGTTGTGGTTGCTCCGGGTCCAGACCGAGAGGTACGCGGTCGCCCCGGTGCGCAGGTTGGTGCCGAGGATCGGCTGGGCGGCGTCACTGAAGGGCGTCCCGAGCACGGGCAGCAGGCGTGCAGCGACCGCGTCGGTGGTGAGCTGGAGACTGCGCCGCAGCGGCGCCATCCCGGGCGACGCGGCGAGCGCGGGGAGCAGCCCGGGAACGGTGGCCCGGACCACCGCGAAGCCGCGGCCGGTAAGGAGGGCACCGACGCGCTCGGCGCTCTCCTCGCAATGAGTCCGTGTCCTCGCCCGCAGCGCCAGGGTCAGGGCGAGCTGCAGGCCGGTGGCGTTGCCCGCGGCAAGCTCCGCCTGGAGGCGGTCGGCGTCGACGAGGGCCACCTCGGCGTCGACGTCGCCGCGGCCCTCGCGCAGCGAGGTGCGCAGCGATGACCGGTGCCGGCGCAGGGATCGCCGCACCACCTCCTGGCGTGCGGGCACCAGGTGGAGTGAGC
>Ga0182024_10002347_pt1 | contig 47208 bp, 43 predicted proteins | sample P32metaG_FD_120480 | JGI IMG/M metagenome (GOLD analysis project Ga0182024, IMG submission 120480) | Permafrost microbial communities from Stordalen Mire, Sweden - P3-2 metaG (Illumina Assembly) | ecosystem: Environmental > Terrestrial > Soil > Wetlands > Permafrost | place: Sweden: Stordalen... | reverse complement strand
TCTCTCCACAACGAGATGTCCAGCGCGTTCCGGTTGACGCGCGCCCTCGTCGTTTTGGACGGAGCGGTCCAATACAATCGCTCCGATGATACCGGCGCCCTGGCCGACCAAAAAGAGATCCCCGTGTTTAGCGGATCCGTGCCGCCGGGCGATCACACGGTCTCTGTGCTCCTGAACTTCCAGGGCAACGGCTACGGCGTCTTCACGTATCTGCGCGGCTACAAGTTCGAAGTGAAGTCGAGTCATTCCTTTACCGCCGTCGAGGGAAAGACCTTGACGTTGGTGGCGACGGGCCTCGAAAAAGGAGGCGTCACGACGCCTCTCGAGCAGCGGCCCGGTATCGAGTGGCAAGAAAAAGTACAATCGCTTGGGTCGAGCGCCGCGGCTGGCGCGACGCCGGGCGCATCCGGTGCGCCAGTCGCCCCGGCTCCGGCCGGGGGAGGGGCATCGGGCGCGCCGACGGGCGGAGGAAGCAAGTGACTCTTGCTTCGAGCGGGAGTGCGGGAGGGCGCGCGTTAGGGGGGGCTCTGGGCCTCGTGGCTCTCTCGCTCGCATCTCTCGCCCGTGCCGAGAGCAGCGACGAGGACTATGCGCTCGCGCAGCGTTCGCTATCGGCAGTCGCACACGAAGCGCCCACGGTCCAGATCGAGGTCGAAAAAGCAAGAGGCGCTCGGATGACCGTCGAGCAGCGTCTCGCCAACGGCGAGATCCTCTTCCGAACGAAGGACTACGCGCGCGCGGGTGTGCTGCTTAGCGAGATCATCGAAGAGTTTCCCGACACCCCCTCCTATCCGGACGCGCTCTTCCTTCGCGGAGAAACGTACTTCTCGTCGCATGAGTACCTCTCAGCCCGTCGCGACTTTCGCCAACTCGTTCAGCGCGGAGCCGAACCTCGCTTCCAGTCTTACTTGGGCAAGGCGCTCGCGCGCCTGGTGGACGTGTCGATTCGGGTGAACGACCTGGCCGGCTTGGACGAGGTCTTCGCCCGGCTCGGACAAGTGCCGCCCTCCCTGGTCGACGCTGGACTCACCTACGCCAAAGGTAAGGCCTACTACGCGAAGAAGGACTACGGCGAGGCAACGCAGGCGTTTGCATCGATCCAGAGCGGAACCTCCTACACGCACCAAGCGCGCTACTACCAAGGCCTTATCGCGATGAAGCAGGTGAGGGCGGCCGCGGCGCCGGTAGGCCTCGATCAGCTGCCGCCCGCGGCGACGACCGCCAGTTACAAAGTAGCGATCGAAGCGTTTCGCGCCGTAACGGTGCTGCCGCCCGATTCGGACGATCATAAACATATCGTCGACTTGGCTTGGATGGCGATCGGCCGTCTTTTCTACGAGATGGAGCAGTATCAGCAAGCGAGCGAGGCCTACGCCAAGGTAGGGCGCGACTCGCCGGAATTCGATACGATGCTCTACGAGCTCGCGTGGGTGTACGTTCGCCTGGGCGACGTCCAGCGCGCCGAGCGCGCCCTCGAGGTCCTCTCGATCGCCGACCCGAACTCACAATATATCGGTGATGGTACGTTGCTGCGCGCCGATTTGCTCCTCCGCGCGGGGGCTTTCGATAAGGCGTTGCAGCTCTACCAGCAAGTCCGAGCCGAGTATGACCCCATGCTCGCCAAGGTCGAGTCCTTCCTCGATGCGACCAAAGACGTAAGCGTCTACTACGACAAGCTCTCTGATCAGGAGATGGACGCGCTTTCTGCGAGCGACCAGCTACCTCCTATCGCGATTCGGTGGGCGCGCGAGGCGGAGGACGGTCCCGCTGCCTTCGCCGTGATTGACGACGTGAACCAATGCAAGACGCTCATTCGGCAGTCGCAGCGTCTTGTCGAGAGGCTCAACGCCCTCATTGGGGCGTCGAACCGCGTGCGGGCATTCCCGGAGTTGCTCGCGGGCGAGACGAAGGCGCTCGGGCTGATCAATCTAATTGCGCGGGCTCGGAACGATCTCGCCCGCGGGCTCGACGACGAAGAACCGAGCGAGCTAAGCGGCGAGATCGCGACGGTTAGAGCGCAGCGCCGACAGCTCATGGGGGTCGTGACGGGACTGCCGACTAGCCAGGCGGATTTCGACGAGCGCGACCGTCGCGGCACGATGCAATGGAACGCCGTATCCCAGGAGCTCTCGAGGCGCGCCATCGAGGTCGACTCTCTCAGCGCGACCGTGAACGGCCTGCGCCGAATGCTTCGCGAAGACGCTCAGCGGGGCGTGGCCAGGGATCCCGCATCCGTGAAGCGGTTTCAGGCAGAGCTCGATGCGAATGAGCACGAGCTCAAGCTCTTTCAGCAAGAGGTCGTCGAGCTTCGGCGCCAGCTCGAAGTCGGACGTACGCAGATCGGACTGGGCGATTCGCGTTACCAAAACGACGCGGTGGCGCGCCTGCAGTTTCGAGATTTACTCGATCGCGAGGTGCAGTTCGCCTCCGCCGGGCAAGCGGGTGGTGGGGGGCAACGGTACGCGCAGAGGATCGCGCCGATTCTCGCGCAGGCTCGAGCCCAGGAGGATCAGCTGACGGCTGCCTTTCAGCAGCTTGAGGCTCAGGTCGCCGCGCGCACGTCGGAGCTGAAGGGAAAGATCGACACGGAGGCCGCGAATATTCAGGGCTACCAGGTCACCCTCGGCAAATACGACGGTGAAGCGCGCGATCTCGTCGGGCATGTGGCCGAGCGCAATTTCAAACTGGTACGCGACAAGCTTCGCAATATCGTGTTGCGGGCCGACGTGGGCATCACCGAGCAAGCGTGGGAGGTCCGCGAAGAGGAACTAGAGCGCGTGCACAATTTGCAGAGTGAACGCTCTCGCGAGGAGCAGTTACTCGACGAAGAGCTACGCGAGGTTCTAGACGATACGTCCGATTCAGGACAGCCCTCGGCGCCGAGCGGAGTCCAAAAGTGAGCGCAATGGAAAACGAGACGCTGAAGCGATCGCCGAAGCGGCATCGCATCGCGAGGTGGGCGCTCGCGTCGAGCGCTACGGCCGTCGTCTCGATGTCTCTTGCGCTGTCCGTGCGTGCCCAACCGCAACGCGCGGCACCTGTCGTCTCCGGTCCCACGGGCTCGCTTCGGGGGGTGAGTGCGTCCATCCCCGGCGAAGCAGGCGCGCCCGTCGCGCCGATTGCTGCGTCGAATCCTCCCTCCTCCGTCGACGGTGGCGTCGATTCTGACGGCTCGAGTTCGGGCGGGTTGGCCCCTCCGACGGTTGCTCCTTCCAGTCTGGCTTCACCCGCTGTGCGCAAGATGGCTCCGCCTCTACCGCCCCCGACTCCGGTTCAACTCGCGGCTCTTCAAGCGCTGCAAGCCGAGACGGACGCGTACGAAAAGGGTGCGCGAGAATACCGCGACACGGTCACGACGATCGTGCAGCTCCACTATGAGGAAAAGAAGAAGGAGATCCTCTCCGGCCTCGATAGCGAAATTGCGACCGAGAAGGCGGAGCTCAGGAAGGCTCGGGAGGTCGCCATCGCGCGGCTCGAAGAGTTCATTCAGAAGTACAGTGGGCCCCGCTCGCAGCCCGAGGCCACGCCCGACGCGATGTACCGCCTCGCCGCGCTCTATGAGGAGCGGGCACGTGCCGACGACGCGACACAGGAACTCGCCATCGGGTTGAAACCTCCCATCGCCCTCTACAAGCGCGTCATCAACGAGTTTCCGAACTACCGCGAGCTTGCCGGTATCTATTATTTCCTTGGTCACGCCTACAACGATTCAGGTCGCACCGAAGAGGCGCAGCAGGTCTGGCGGTCGCTGGTTTGCCACAATCACTTTGGGTACCCGACGCCGCAAGACCCGAAGAACCCCGAAGCCGACACGATCGTGCAGCTTCCGCAGGATCATGATGAAGCGTACTGGGGCGGGTGGCGCAATGCGCATCACGACCCGAAGTCGCTGAAAAGGGGAGGCCCAGACACCACCTACCTCGATCCGTACCCCAACGACTGCGCGTCAATTCCGCAGCCGGCGTTGAGGCCCGGCGAAGAGCCGAAGTACGTCGCCGAGGTGTGGTGGCAGATCGGCAACTGGGAGTTCGACCAGCAAGACCTTCGCGGCGGCTACGTGAGAGAAGAGCCGGCGGCAGTCTACGACTACAACCGTGCGGCGAGTGCGTACGTGCTCTCGATGCGGTTCAAGAAGGCACCGCTCTTCGGCGTCGCCCTCTACAAATACGCGTGGGCTCTCTTCAAGCAGCAACGCTACGAGGCTGCCACGCACGAGTTCGTGCACCTCCTCGTTTACACCGACGAGCAGCAGAAAGAGACGGGGGATCCGGGTGCGGACTTCCGCGGCGAAGCGTACACGTACGTGGCGGGGTCGCTCACCAACATCGACTTCAAGGGGCCCGAACCGAGCGAGCCTTACATCGCGCGACCCGACATCGTCGATACCGAGCCTCGTCCGGAAGTTGCGGAGCAGAAGCTTCACATTGCGATCGACCGAGTGAAAGACCCGGCCCTCATTCCGCAGGACAAGCCCTGGACGATCGAGATTTACAAGGCTCTCGCGAACGAGTTTCGAAGCCTCAACCAGTTCAGCAACGCGATCGAGGTCTATCAGGACATTCTCAAAAAATGGCCGATGGATCCGAGCGCACCCGATGTTCAGAATTCGATTGCGGAGACCTACGACCAGCTCAACGTCACCAAAAAGGTCGGAACACCGGAGCATGATCAGATCGCGGGCAAGGCGCTCGAGGCGCGAACCATGCTCGCGAACTACATCGGCAATACGCCCTGGACGGACGCCAATAAGGACAACCCCGCGGCCCTGCAGAACGCGGAGCGACTGGTGCGCGGAGGGTTGAGGCAAGCTGCCGCGCAGCACACGAACAACGGCAAGGGGCAGCTCATTTCCGCCGGGGAGACCGGCGATGCCAACGAGCAAGTCGACCGTTTGAGCCGGGCATTTGCGGAGTACAAGCTCGCGGCCCTCGGGTGGCAGGGCTTCTTGAAGCAGGACGAGAACGCTCCGGACGCCTACGAGAGCCGCTACTGGTTGGCTGACGCCAAGCACAACCAAGTGCGCATCGGAGTGCTCCTTCACAAGCTGAAGCACGACCGCTTTCCGGAGCCGTCGCAGCGGGAGATCGAAGAAGCCAAAGCTGCGGCGATCGACGTGCGCGATTCGAACGAGGACGACAAGTACCTCGACAACTCGGCGTTTTTCGTCGTGGACGAAAGCGATATCAATCGCGACATCGAGCTTCAGAGGTATGCGGACACGAAGGGAACGAGCGGGATTGAGCCGCGCGCCGAGGTGAAGTTCACTTCATCGGACGTCGAGAAGAGGACCGTCGTGGTCGATCCTGTGCCCGCCGCCGTGCAAGCCGGAATGACGGCTCGCGAAGAGTATGTCCAGCGCGTCCCCCCCAACTTGGACGCGAACCATCGCGGCATGGAGTACCAGTACTATTCTGCCGAAACGTTCTTTCTCTATGGCCACTTCGACGACGCCAAAGCTCGCTTCGAGCCCATGTATCGAGACCACTGCGGCAAAGACGAATATGGTTACAAGGCGTGGGAGAAGCTCATCACGATGAGCAACCTCTCACGCGATGCGGAGAGGTCGCGCCAGCTCGCCGAGGCAGAGAAGAGCCATTCCTGCGCAGTCAACGACACCCAAAAAGTTTTGGCAGAAGGGATCGTAAAACCGACGATCCAGGCGGCCTTCTATCAGGATGCCGCAAAAGTCTTCAAGCAGGCGCAAGATGCTCCCGCGGGACCCGACCGGAACAAGCTTTGGCTGAAGGCCGGGCAAATGTATGAAGGGGCCTTGAAGGAAGCACCCGGTCGAGACGAGGCACCGGAGGCAGCCATCAACGGCGCCTATGCCTACAAGCAGGTCGGTGAGTTCGGCAAGGCCATCGACATGTACAACCTGTTTATCAGCAACTACGGCAGCGAAGCGAACCTGAGCAAGCTCGAGAACGGGGACGCTACGACCAAGCCGGACCCGGCGAAATACCGCACCCGCCTTCAGTTCCTGGGCGACGCGTATACGGCGCTTTCGACGACCTATTACGGCTTCTTCAATTATCAGCGTGCCGCCGACACGTACGAGAAGATAGGAAGCATCTCCCGCTTCGATGAGACGCGGCGAAAGGATGCTGCGCGCAATGCCATGGTGCTCTACGCGAACATGGGCCAGCGCGACAAGGCGACGTCCAACTACCGCACTCTCGTGAGTCTGCATCCCACGAGCGACGAGAAGGCGAACGCCGATTTCTTGGTCGCCGACTACGACTACAAACAGTGGAACTCGAAGGGGGCCGATACGGGGTCGAACAGGCAGTCGCGCCAGAGCGCGGAAGGAACTCTGCAGTCGTTCTACGGGGCAAATCGCAACAATCCCGCGGCGGCCAAGTTCGCCCTCATGGCTGCGTACGAAGTCTTCAAGATGAGAAAGACGATTGCAGACCCGGCCTACAAGGGGACGGCGAAGGTCACGATTCAGGCGTGGGAGTTCCTCCGCAGCCACGCGACCACGACGAAGGACGGAAAGAACGAAGCGACGACGCCGCCTTTCTCCGACTACGGCGCCGAAGCCGAGTTCACCCTGGCAGATGACGAGGTGCACCAAGAATACGACGCCGAGACTGGCCACCACAAATACACGGGTGCAACTGAAGAGGTTCTTGCCGTCTACCAAAAAGACGCGAAGATCGCGCAGAAGTACGACGAACTGCTTGAGCACATCACCTCGACGTACCCGTCCTTGGAGTGGGTACCGGCGGCGATTGCGCGCCAGGGGACGCTCTACGACTCGCTTCGAAGCGGCCTCTACAACGCGGTTCCCCCGCAAATCAAATACTTCACGGCGAAGCAGGAAGCGCTGCTCAAGCAGCTTGAAAACAGCGGGCGCCAGAACCTGCAAGACCAGGCGGACGAGCTGCGTACGAAGGTAAAGGAGACGTGGCGCAGCAAGAAAGAGACGGAGCTCGCAGGGGCCGACGAACTCCTCGTAAGGCGTTACGCGACGGCCATTGCGCTTGCGCGCAAATACAACGTGCGCAACGATCAGGTCACTCACGCGATCGCGCGTCTTGCCTACTTCACCGACATCATCGGGGAGGACAAGATGCGCGAATACGTGACCAAGACCAAGGATCCGACCGATCCGTCGAAGTCTAGGTACTTGTCCTACTCGAACGGCATGTACCTGCAGTCGCGGCCAGGTCTGACGGCGACTCCTGCGCCCAATGGCGAAGGTTTGCCTGTCCCGGTGGCACCGTGAGCGCTCCCCGTATCGTGCGCGCCTGTGCTGCGGCGCTCGGCGTATCGTGCGTGGCGGTCGCAGCGTTATGGCTGCCTGCGTGCGGCGGAGACGAGACCAAGCCGCCCGTGACAGCGGCAAACGCCAACGATGCAGGGCCGCCGGCCACGGTCGGGCAGGGCAACGCGGCGGCCGTTCCCATAGAGCACGCAAACATGTCGGGCGCCGCCAAGGACGCCTACGACCGTGGCTACAAGGCCTTTCAGTCCGGAGATCTCCTAGGGGCGAGGCAGGCGTTCACCGATGCGACGCGGAAGGACTCGAACTCGGCGCCCTCGCACTACGCGCTCGGCACCGTTCTCGATCGGCTCGGCGATGCCGCGGGAGCTCAGCAGGAGTATCGGGCCGCGTTCACCGCCAAGCCGGACTATGAGCCTGCGATCGGCGCCTATGCCCTGTCTCTGGCGACGGGGGGCCATACGGGTGAAGCCGACACGTTTCTGACCGACAAACAGCAGAAGTTCCCGAATTCCGCGGCGATCACGACTTACCTCGCCGAAGTGAAGTCCAGGGCGGGCAACAGCGGCGATGCGCAGAGGCTCGCGCAGGCGGCCCTCGCGATGAATCCGGACTTCAAGCCGGCGATGGTCGTCATCGCGCACGACCACTACCGTGCGCGGCGGATCGAGTTAGCGAACTATGCGTTGACGGCGATCCTCGACGGCTTCGGAGAGCTCTCGCCCGCGCGCGACAAGGACAACCCGGACGCGCACCTCCTGCGCGGGCTCATCGAGAAGGAGTTGGGCCTTCGAGCAGCCGCGATGGCCGACTTCGATGCAGCGAGGGCAAAGCGAACCGACATGGTGGAAGCGCTCATCCAGTCGGGCGTCATGAAGCTTGAAGCCGGAAACATGCTCGAGGCGACCCCGCTGCTCGAGAACGCGGTTCATTACGCGCCGAACAGCCCGCTCGCTCATTTGAATCTCGGTGATGCGTATAGGCTTGGAGGTCGGGTCGCGGACGCCAAGAAGGAGTTCGATACAGCCCTAGCGATGGACTCTTCGCTTGCCGTCGCGCACTACGATCTTGGTCTCCTCTATCTTTTTTCGCCGAGCTTCCCGGGCGCGAGCGCCTCCGATCAGATCGCCACGGCCATCCGTGAGCTCGGCACATATAAGACAATGCGCGGGGGTCACGGCACGCCCGGTTCGAACGATGACATCGACGAGCTTCTGACCCGCGCCAACGCCAAGCAAGCGGAGCAGAAGGCAAGTACGGCGTCCGCTGCCCCTGCCGCACCGCCACCGGCTGCGGCGGGGAACGCGAACCCGTCTGCCGGCGACGCGGGCGCTAAGAAGTAGCCCGAGCTAGACTGACGAGAGAGCCATGTTCGTCGAGGTGCATCCCATGAAAAGGTTGATCGTCGGTTTCATTGCGCTTGCGACGATGGGGACCTCCAGCACGGCGCTGGCTCAGAAGAAGGGCAACGTAATTACGATTGGTGAGGTCACCATCGTCGGTCGGGTCCAGAAGCCCATCGCTTCGGTTGACGTGAGCAAGATTCAGCCGAAGCTCACGCTCGCCGAGCTACGTCAGCCTTTTCTGGATCGGATCGAAGAGGCCGTAGGGCGTGACCCCTTCTGAGAGGGGCCGGCACGCTTGCTTCCCGTCCTCGCGCTCCTGATCGCGGCCGCGTGCGCCGCCGCGAGCGCTGCGCGCTTGAGGTTCGCGCTCGCTCCGACCGTCCTCGACATGTCGACTCTGCTTCGTGCCATCACCAACGAGACGGACGACATCGTTGTGCTCCTCCGTGCCGCGGCCGCGAGCGACGAGGGTGCGGACTGGGAGCTCGGCTTGCTCGACGCCTTCGGCGCCTCGCACCTGGTTCGCGTGGCCCTCATTAACGAGCAGCTTCGCGAGCTCGATCACCGCGTAGGCAGGTGGGCTCGGGTGCCACGAGTGTGCGCGAGCATCTGTACGAGCGCTGGCCTTCTGCTGGCCACGATGGCCCTACGGATCGGGCTGAGCGTGCCTGCGGACGCCGCGGATGGTCGGTCGAGGATCAATGCGGCGGTCCTTGATGCGATGGATGTCGCGGCGATCGGGCTGGCGGGGGCAGCTTTCTGTATCGCGATCCAGATGCGGTCGCGGAAAGCCGCTTCGTCCCGTGCACAGGCTGTCGATCGATTCGTCGAGAGGTTGGAGAGGTCCACACAGCCGGCGGGGGCCGCGATCACGAGCGCGGGCGCGGCGCTTGCGCCCGCGACGGACAGGCTGAGCCTCGCATGAGGCTTGTCCCCCGCGGAAAGCTTCGTGTAGTTTCGAGGGGGCGCAAAGCGGGAACATTCTCCGGTTGCGGGAGTCTGATGGGTCGTACCCCCACTTTGAGAGCCCCTCTTTTGAAACTCGGCAGATGAAACTCGACAGAGTTCGAGAAGCGAGCGTCGAATGTCGCAGATGAACGTTGGGCCGGGACAGCAGCCCGGAGGTCGCCCGGGGCAGATGACCGCGGTGATGCGCGCGATGGCACAGTCGACGGGCCCCAAGGTGCTCCGGATCGGCCTGGTTCAGGGCGGTCGCGTGATCGAGGAGCGCATCATCAAGCAAAGGACGACCGTAACTATCGGCCAGAGCGAAAAGTCGATGTTCGTCATCCCGGCTCAGAGCGTCCCGTCGCAGTTCAAACTCTTCGAACTGATCGGGAGCGAGTACTACCTCAACTTTCTCGACTCGATGACGGGCCGCGTGGCTCTCCAGACCGGCATCAGCGACATCTCGGCACTTCGAGGCCAGGCCAAGCGCATTGGTAACGCGTACCAAGTGAAGCTGACGGAAGAAGCTCGCGGCAAGATCGTGGCGGGAGAGACGACTTTCCTTTTCCAATTCGTCGCGCCGCCACCTCCTCAGCCGCGCCCCCAGCTACCGCTTGCGGTGAAGGGGGGACTGGCGAGCCAGATCGACTGGAACCTGACGATCATCGCGGCCTTCAGCTTTCTTCTTCACTTTGGAGTCATCGGAGCCATGTATTCGGACTGGATGGATCCCGTTCTGAACGACGATCTGACAGCGGGTGGAATCATCGACATGATGAAGAGCATCCCCGCGGTTCCAGTCGAAACTCCGCCGGAGGTGTCGACGGCAGTGGCCACGGCGACCGCGACGGCGACCGCTGCTGCTGCGACGCCGAGTGGAGCCCAGAAAGCTACAGGCGGGGGAAAGAGTAACGTGAGCGACCGCCAGGCTGCGGCCCTTGCGGCTCAGGCGGAAGCAATCCAGATGCAAATGTTGGCGGCGTTTGGGGGTGGATCGGCCGTGCAGGGCGCTCTTAACAGAGGGGATATTCCACCTGTCGATCTTAGCGGCGCGGCGGCATCGGGCGCGGGGGTGAGCGCAAGCACTGGCAATGGTCTGAATCTTGGCTCTGGAGGCGGCATGGTGCGTCCAGGCGGAGCCGGCGGTGGGTTGGCTGGGATCGGCGCAACCAAGGGAGAAGGAAGCGGGAGCGCTGGCAAGGAGACCACGGTGAAAGGGCCTACGGGGGATGCCCAGGTGGGCGCGACCACTGCCACTGTCGCAGTGGCGAACGCGGATCGCGTAGTGGCGGGGCTTCGCCCTGGGTTCCGCGCCTGCTACAACCAGGGTCTGAACTCGGATCCAGGAATGTCCGGCAAGGTCATGATTAGCGCCAAGATCGCCCCAAACGGTGAGGTGTCCTCCGCGGATGGCGCCCAGAACACGGGTCTTTCGGCAACCGTCGTCCAATGCCTTTTGCGGAAGGTGCGAAACGCGCAGTTCGACGCGCCTGGCCCCAACGGATCGACCATCCAAATTCCGGTTACATTCGTTCAGCAGGGCAAGTAGACGTCGCTCGCTCGGGGGCGTTTCCGATCGCGCCGGTCGTGTGAACGGTGCGTGGGCTTGCCGCAACGAACAAGGGGCGGGTGTGGACTCAGGGCCTCTATCGGCGGCACCGGTAGAGCTCGATTCTGGGTCGCGAGCTTGGGTTTCCCATTAGGTATCCATGGATTACGAATCGTTGACACTCCGAATTTAGCTCACTAGAGTGAAGAACGAACTAAGCTTTTCGTGGATTCAAGAAGAGGTTCGGGAGGGTAGGCAAGGGCCAATGCGCTTACGATCCAAGATGTGGTGGGCCGGCGCGGGATGCGTCATGGTGTTGGCCGTTGCCGCAGGTGCGAGCGCCCAAACGGTGCAGGGCGGCGCCGCGCCGCCGGTCGCGGTTGATGCTCAGGTGGGATTTCAACATCCGGCGCAGCTAAGTCCTCAGCAGGAGTTCGCAGCGGCTGACGTTGCTTTGTCCCGAATGGAGCAAGCCTCGGGGACCGTTAGCAAAATGCTCGAGCAGGCGCGTACCGCGCGCGACGTGGTCAAAACGTTGTGTCTGAACGACAAGCTCTCTCAGATTGACGTGGCCATTCGCTCCGCGAAGGATCGAAAAGCGGCGCTTCAGGCGGCGGTCGCGAGGAACGACCAAGAGCTCAGCAATCACGAGTTTACTATCCTCACGGTTCTGCGCCAGCGCGGCGAGCAGCTGACTGCCGAGGCCAATCAGTGCATCGGAGAGGAAGCTGCGTTCATCGGCGCGACCAACGTGTCGATGACGATCGAGAATACGTTGCCGCCGCCGGACACGGACACGGACAACGGTATGTCTCCAGCGATCACTTCGCTCGTGCCCACGTCGTCGACCGACTTCTAGCCTCGAGAGGACTTGGCGCGGACGCAACTTTCAAGTTGAGCCGGTAGGCCCCACTGGAATCGAGCGGAATTAGGTTCGGTTCCGTCGTAGTAAGACGATGCACCGCGGTGATCCAGCGTACAAAAAATGAACAAGGCACAAGAGGTCGACGAAGAAACGCGGAAACGCGCGCAGCGCTCGACCGCGGGCTGCAGCGCGTTTCTGCGCGGTGCCGGGTGCGCCCTGGGTCTTACAGTGGTGTTTGGAGCTGTGCTGCTTGCCAGCTCGCCCGCTTGGGCTCAGGAGTGGTTGAAAGACCGCATGTACCAGGAAGGCCCGGGCGTTCGAACGGGCGACGTCGTGTGGCATCCAGGTATCGCAGCCGAGGGTGGCTACGATTCGAACTACTTTCTTCGGACCGATCAGACGGGCGGAGCGTGCGGAGCAGGAGGGTGCATCAATGGGGCGCCCAACGCTCGGGTCGAAGGATCGCCGGTGATGCGGATCACGCCGTCGCTTTCGTTGGCGACTCTTGGCCCGCAAAGGCGCGAGGGGGAAACGAACTCGGAGCCACCAACGATCAACTTTCGCTTGAACGCTTCCGGCACGTACCGAGAGTTTTTCGGGCAGCTTACTCCCGAGCAACGAAACTTCAGCGCGGACACGAGCGGCCGTCTCGACATCCTCCCGCAGCGTCCCTTTGGCGGGTCCATCTTTGCGAGCTACGACCGCACGATTCAGCCCAACAACGTGAGCGGAGATCCGGATCTTTCGTTCGACCGCGATACGGTGGGCGCCGGGGCGGAGGTTGTGACTCAACCCGGTGGAGGGACGCTCGACTGGCACTTTGGCTATTCGTTCACCGACACGATCTTCGAATCCACCGCGGGTCAGCCATACGCGAGCTACACGAACCAAGTGTACACGCGCGGGCGATGGAGGTTCCGGCCGCGAACCGCGCTTGTCTACGACGGAACGGTCGGGTTCGTTCACTACGAGAACACCAATGGCGCCGCTGCGGGCCCGGATGCGGGAGCGGCTGGTGGCGTCAGTCCGCTTTTGAACTCGACCCCCGTACGCTCGCGGATAGGAATCAACGGGTTGGTCACGCCGCGTCTGTCGTTTCTGGGTATGGTCGGGTACGGCGGCAGCTTTTTCTCGCCCGCTACGGCTACCGACACCGTGCAGCAGTACGACAGTGTGATTGGCCAGGCGGAGCTCAAATTCTTTCTGACGGCTCAGCCGGGGGACGGTGGGGCGACCTCGCTAACCCTATCTTCGCTCGCGGTGGGATATGCGCGCGACTTCGTGGCTAGCTACCTTGCCGACTACTACGGATCGGATCGCGGCTATCTCAAGTTTTCGTACTTTTTTGCCGGGCGCGCCTTGGTCTCGCTCGAGGGGGGCGCGGGCGCGATCGAGTATCCGAGCATTGCTGCTTTCATCGACAGGCCTGTGGCCAATCAACCGGCGTGGACCGACGTCCGCCTGGACGCGACCCTGTTCGGCGAATATCGATTCACCAACTATCTCGGCGTGAATCTGACAGGAAAGTATACAAATAATATCAGCAACACCGTTTTGGATATCGGTGCGGCGCCGGGAGCGCCCGGGATCGTTCAGCTGCTTGCCATGGAGTGGCAGCGGTTTGAGGTTTACGCCGGCGTTCGGCTGTTCCTGTGATCTGCCCTTAATGCAGTACTGCGGTGTCGTCGTCGCCTGTTCGTTCGCCTTGCTCGTCGGTTGCACGGCAGAGGCCGGCCCGCCCCGGAACCTTCCGCCGCCGGAGCAGAGTACGATTGTCGGCCCGGACGATCTCTTCGAGATCACGGTTCTTGGCGAAAAAGATCTCACACACGAATTCCAGGTCCAGCCGGACGGGACGATCGACTTTCCGTATCTCAGCCGTGTCAAAGTGGAAGGCCTGGAGCCTCAGGAGGTCGTGGACGTCCTGCGAAAAAAGCTGACCGAGGGTAAGATCCTGGCGGATCCGCAGATCACCTTGATCGTGAAGCAGTACAACTCCAAAAAGGTACTCGTTACCGGAGCCGTGCAAAAGCCAGACAGCGTCGCGTGGAACCCTGGGATGACGCTGGTCGACGCCATCTCGCGCTGTGGTTGGTTTACGCAGCTCGCCGATACGGGGCATGTCACGTTGATCCGTCGCGTGGGCAAGAGCCGGACGATCAAGGCGACGGTGAGCGTCGATGCGATCACGCATCACACGCAGGAGGACATCCCCTTGCAGCCCGCCGATACCATCAGCATCGAGCAGCGAGTCTTTTAGGGGTCGTCGGGCTCGCTGGCGTCCAATGGCTTCTGTCACTTACCTCGGAAGACGGGGTCCCGCTTGCTCATCCAAGCCATGATGCCCTCCATAGCGTCTTCACTGCGGAGGAGCTTAATCTGTTCTTCGCGCTCGCGAACGAGCGCGTCCTCGAGCGAGCCCCAGCTCGCATAAAGAGCGCGCTTGATGGCTGCATACGCCAATGGCGGACCTGTCTCGAGGGACCGCGCGAGGCCGAGCGCGGCCTCTCTGAGGCGTATAGAAGGCACGACCTCGAGAACGAGACCCAGATCCTTCATCTGGAGTGCGTCGACCTTCTCGGCCAGCAGGATCATCTGCATCGCGCGTGCGGTTCCGACGAGGCGCGGCAGCCAGAACGTCCCACCTCCGTCGGGCATGAGTCCGATCTTCACGAATCGCTCCTGCACGTACGCGGTCTCGCTGGCGATTCGCAGATCGCATGCGAACGCAAGGTCTGCCCCGAACCCGACTGCGGCTCCGTCGAGCACGGCCACCGTGGGCTTCGGGCATCGAAAGATGGCGCGGATCAGGGCATGGTACTCGTCCAGGGCATCGTCGAGTTTCTCGAGAAGGTCCGGGTCGTCTTGAAGGTTCTTTTTCAGGTCGGCGCCGGCGCAAAAGTGGCCGCCCGCACCGGTCAATAGGACAACTCGTACCTCCGGGTCGTCGGCAGCGTCGCGGAAGGTGGCGACCAGGGTACGGTTCACTTCGCGAGTAAGCGCGTTGCGTGCCTCCGGCCGCGAGAGTGTCACCAAAGTGGTTCGGCCCAGGCGCTCGACCGTCACGTCTCCCATGGCCGAGTCGTAGCACTCAGGTGCTTCGAGTGCCGTCGATTCGCGCGTAGAAGTCGGAGCGCAAGTACGCTCGTACCACGCGGCGCACGAGGATCTTCACGACTGCGCCTAGCGGCACTGCGAGCAGCACCCCGAAGAACCCAAAGAGCGAGGCAGCCGCCATCATCGTGACGAGCACCTCGAGCGGTGCCAACCCTACCGAGCGTCCGACGATGCGCGGCGTAATGACCAGACCGTCGAGCAGCTGTACGCAGCCCATCACGGCGACGACGGCAAACAGCGTTCCGACGCCTTGCCAGTCGAGCAACGCCATCGCCACCGCGAGGACCAATCCGACGGAAAAACCGATGTAGGGTACGAAAGCGAGCAGGCCGGTCAGAACCCCGATCGGGACGGCCAAACGGATATCGACGAGGCGCAGTCCCGTCGCGTAGAGAGCACCGAGGACGATATTGGCCGTGAGCTGACCGCGCACGTAGCTCCCCAGCGTCCGATGGACCTCTCGAGCCATGTCCGCCACACTCGCGTGCCAACGTCGCGGAACGAGCTGGCCTACTCGCGCTACGATTCGATCGAAATCGATGAGAAGATAGAGCGCGAAAACCGGAACGATAAGCGCGCTGAGTACCACCGCGACGTAGCTGAGGGTGCCGAACAGGGCGAGCGCAGCAGTGTTCAGCGTACTCGGGAGCTCACCCTGTACTTTGTCCTCGAGCGCGCGTGCGACGTCGCTCATGGTGTGAGGGAGCTTGACCTTGAACGAACTCCAGAGCCACGGCTCCGCACGAGCCTCCAAGCTCTGCACCTGCGTGGGCAGATCTGCGGCGGCCGACCGCACCTCGTCTACGAACAGGGGGATGGCGTAGACTATGAGGGTCATGAGGCCCGCGAAGATGCCGGCCATCACGAGGAATGCCCCCGCGGATCTCGGGACTCTCATCTCTTCTAGCCGGTCCACGAACGGATCGAGGGCGTAGGCCACCAGAAATGCGAAGAAGAGCGGGAAGAGAACGCCGCGAAGGAGGTACGCCACCCCCATCGCGAGAAATCCAATCGCGACGACCATGGTGCGGCGAAAACCGTCAGACCGTGGGAGAGCCGTCGGCGGAGGCGTCGAAGGCGGGAGACTCATGCGTATTCGACTGTATCCACTTCCGTTGCTTCCTGTGCAAGCTCGAGACGCCAGGCGAAAAGGGCCGCGCCACGCCCGGGGCAGGTGCTAAACGACTGGGTTCATGGAGCACGTACCCCCGGCCCTTTTTGACGAAGACGAGCCGCGCCCCGTACCGCCGGTTTCGGTGCAAAGAGGCGCGACCCTCCCGCGACTCGTCAGCCTCATGCAGCGCCTGCTTGGCCCTGACGGGTGCCCCTGGGATCGCGAGCAGACCTTTGAGTCGCTTCGCAAATACGTGCTGGAAGAGGCTTGCGAAGTGATCGACGCCATCGACTCCGGGCGCCACGATTTGCTGAAAGAGGAGCTTGGCGACCTTCTTCTCCAAGTCGTATTTCAGGCGGAGCTCGCGCGCGACCAAGCGGGCTTCTCGATCGATGACGTCATTGCCGGAATCGTAGATAAACTGGTGCATCGGCATCCGCACGTCTTCGGGGATCTCACGGCAAAGGACGCCGACGAAGTCCTCGCAAACTGGGAGCGGATCAAGGCCGAGGAGAAGAAAAATCGCGGAGTGCTCGGAGGAGTCCCTCGCAGCCTGCCGGCGCTTACCCGCGCCCAGCGAATCGGGGAGAAAGTATCCCGCGTAGGGTTCGACTGGGCGAATGCGGAGGGCTCACGGGCGAAGGTCGACGAGGAGGTTCGGGAGCTCGACGAGGCCATCGCGCGCGGAGACAAGGATGCGATCGAGGCGGAGATGGGCGACGTCCTCTTTGCTTTGGTGAACCTCTCACGGCACGCGGGTGTGGACGCCGAGGGAGGGCTTCGCCGCACGATCGACAAGTTCACGCGGCGCTTTTCTCACGTAGAGAAGCGAGTAAAGGAAGAACACGGGGGATGGGGGGCGGCAGGCGAGCGGGCTCAGGTGCCCCTCGAGACCTTGGACGTTTACTGGAACGAGGCGAAAGCCGGGGAGACGCGATGATCCGAGCCAGACGGCTTCGTCCGCGAGTTTGCGCGGTCGAAGCATGGATCGTACGTTGCGGCCGCAGGTGATGCGCACGGTTTCCGAAAAGACTTGGCCTCCGTTGGCGAGGCTTCCCGACGAATGGGCGGTCCACGCGCGCGCGCTTGGCGGCCGCGCGTTTCACGGCGGGCAGATTTTTCGGTGGATCCATGCCCGCGGCATTCTCGACCCCGCACAAATGACCGACCTGCCTCTCGGCCTACGTCAAGCGCTGGCGGTCGGCGGGATGGGGCCGACTCCGGAGCTTGCCACGGAGAGACGTGCGCCGGACGGAACACGGAAGATCCTTGTCCGGCTTCACGACGGGGCGTCGGTCGAGACTGTGCTCATCCCGAATGTTACTCGCGGGTCGAGTGCGCTTCCGTCTCCTGTCACCCCTGCTCCGTCCTCGGATGACGCGGACGCTGCCGCACTCGACGACGACGTCGATGGCGACGAGGCAGGGCCGAGCCTCCGCGGAGAAAATGCGATTCCTTCGCGCGTGACCCAGTGCATTTCTACGCAGGTGGGCTGTGCCATGGGCTGCGTCTTTTGCGCGAGTGGCGTCGCGGGTCTCAAGCGCAACATGGGTGCCGACGAGATGGTTGCTCAAGTGCTCCTTGGACGTGCGCGTCTGGAGGAGGGGGAAGCTCTTCGTGGCGTCGTGCTCATGGGCATGGGCGAGCCGTTGCACAACTACGACGCAACGGCGCGCGCGCTCCGGCTTCTTACCCATCCCGAAGGCATCGGCCTCTCTTCTCGGCGCGTGACTGTATCGACGAGCGGGCTCGTCCCCGAGATCCAGCGCCTGGGCGAGGACTTTCGCGGACAGATCGGGCTGGCCGTATCGCTCCATGCGGCCGATGACGCGACGCGATCGCGGCTCATGCCGATCAACCGGCGCTATCCGCTGGCGGAACTGATGAGCGCGCTGCGGGCGTACCCTCTCCCCCAGAGGCGGAGGATTACCATCGAATACACGCTGGTCATTGGAAAGAACGACAGCATCGAAGACGCGCGCCGCGTAGCGGATCTTCTTCGCGGCCTTCCCGTCAAAATCAATCTCATTCCCATGAACCCCATCGACGACAGCGCGCTTGGTCCTCCGGGTGAGCCGCGAGTCTTGGCATTCCAGAAGCGGCTGTGCGACGCGGGCTACTCGTGCTTCATCCGCCGTCGCAGGGGCGACGAGGTCAGCGCCGCTTGCGGGCAGCTCGCCCTGCTCGGGGCCAAGCGCAAAGTGCGCGTCGCGGTCCAGTAAGCACCGACGTTCTCGAGGAGACCGCTCCCACCCACATGATCCCTTATATCAAGGTCCCCGATCTCCATCTCTTCCACCTCGGGTGGCTGCCGCTTCACCCGTTCGGTCTCCTCGTTGCGACGGGCGTGCTCATCGGCACTACGCTCGCCAACCGCCGCGCTCGTACGCGGGGCTTCGACCTCGAGCAGCTCAACTCCTTCATCACGTGGATGCTTGTCAGCGGCTTCATCTCCGGCCACGTATTGGACGAGATTCTCTACGACCCGCATCGGATCGTCGAGAACCCGCTTTCTTTGCTCATGCTGTGGGCGGGACTGGGCTCATTCCCCGGGTTCGTGGGCGCGGCAATTGGGGTCACGTTGTGGAAGTTCTTCGACTACCGAGCGCCCGTCCACGGGGGGCGCGCACGTTTCGTGCGCAATCGGCCCGCGCGGCCCATCCTTCCATTCTGCGACGTGATCCTCGCGGTCTTTCCGGTCGCTTGGGTATTCGGACGGAGTGGATGCTCCTCGGTACACGACCACCCGGGGGCTGTCGCCGCGCCGCACGCGCCGCTGGCGGTCGGGTTTCCATCGCCTTTGCCGTCGATCACGGATGGCATCGGTGCGCACGTGCCGTTCGGCCCGATCACCTTCATTTACGGGCAGTACCCGCGGTACGATCTCGGGCTGTTGGAGTTGATGTTCACGGTGATTCTCGCTTCGGCTTTCGCACTCACCTGGAGGAGGCAGCTACCCACGGGCACGTACGTGGCGGCGGCATGTCTCGCGTATTCACCGGTCCGCTTCGTGATGGACTTTCTTCGAGTCGAGGGCGTCCCGGGAGCGGATCCGCGATACGCCGGGCTCACGCCCGCCCAATGGGCGTGTACGGCGATGTTTTCGTTCGGCATCGTGATGACCGTGTACGTGCGGAGACTCCGCGCAAAAGGAATCGATCCTGCAGACTCGCTCCGTGCGCGTCCGACGCTCGTCGGCGTGGCCGCCGAGTAGCCGCGTTGCTTGGCGTGATCACGTCCTAATCGTGTGCCCGTCGAGCAATCTGCGCATGTCGTCCGGTATTCCGATCGCCCGGAGGGCCGACAAGTCGGTGGCCACGTACACACTGCGGACCGCGGCGACCTTCGTGCCGTCGCGGTTCCGCGAGATGTTCGTCTGGAGCGTGCAAGAGCTCCGTCCGATTCGCGTGACGCCAAGCTCGATTCGAGCAACGTCACCGAATCGGAGAGGAGCCGTAAAGTCGACCTCGAGATGAACCGTCGGGAGCCCGACGCGTCTCTTCATGACGAGTTCCGAGTAGCCCCCTGGAAGTTCGTCCATCAGCTTACCGAGAGCCTCGTGAGTGTACGCAAGGATTCGAGGAAAAAAAACAAGCTGAGCTGCGTCGACATCGTCGAACCGTACTGGCCTTTCGTAGACGAACAAGGCGCTAACTTAGATCGTCGGCGAGGCTCGCAAGCGTCGCCGCGCTCAGGCTAGCTCTAGCGTCGTAGGCGGGATGGTCGATCACGAGACTCACGCTGGCGCGTCGCGCGTGGATCGCCTGTCTCGCCGATGGTGAAAGCGCGAACTTCACGTAGAGAACAGCCGAGGCTCGTTCGGACAGAACGCGCGAAGGATCGAATGTGGCTGCGAACTTGTACCCATCGACGACCAACGCCACGTGCCGCTCGAGCCCTTTCGCGGCATCGAGAAACGTCTCGCGAGCTGCGGGGTCTGGGATTTCCACCATCATCGTCGCACTGAGCTCCCCTTCACCCGGGACAAGCTGATTGTACGTCTCGATCTCGTGAAGGACGGCCCCCTCTCGCGTAATTCGCTCGGTACGAAGCATCTCTTGGATCTGAAGGAGGACCGTATCGCGATTCTCGAAGACAGCCGTAACGTGCTCCCCGACGGCGACTCGGCGGATCTTCTTTTCCTCGATGACGCGTACGCGGAACGGCGTGCGAACGGACTCGTATTCTGAGAGCCCCAAGATTTCACCACGCTCCACGGGCTTCATCGCTCATTTCCCTTCCGAACGCTGGGGATCGCCGTCGGCGACCGCAATTCCGTATGCTCGAGCGAGGAGCTCGATGGGGTGGAGCACTCGCTCTCCGCTCTCTTTGGCGATTCGGAGGGCGGCGAGGGAGCAATCCGATACCGCGACCGTCGCGGCCGCGCCCTCCATCCCTCGAACGAGCTTCTGGGCGTACTTTCGCCCCATCGCGTAGTACTGCGCCTTCATGCCCCATGTGCCGTCGACGGCCGAGCACTCTTCGACGATCTCGACCTCCGTGACCGGCAAGAGGCCCAAGATCCTCGCACCGGGAACCCCGATCTTCTGCGCTCGAAGATGACAGGGCGCATGGTAGGCGACCTTGCCCAGCCCGGATTGGAAACTCCGATCGAGCTTCTTCGTCTTGCGAAGCTCGTCCAAGTACTCCATCAGGTCGAGCGTGTTTTCCGCGACGAGGCGCGCCTCCTCCGAGCCGAGCAGATCCGGATATTCCTTCTTGATCATATAGGAGCACGTAGGTCCGGCCACGATGATCTTGCGTCCGGCTTTCACCTCCGCGTGGAACGACGCCACATTGATTTTAGCCTTCCGCGTCGCAGCCTCTATGTCGCCGCCGTCGAGGTTGGGCATGCCGCAGCACGTCTGCGCGGGGCGAAACACGCGGAGACCGTTCTGCTCGAGCACCCTCACGGCGTTGGCGGGAATGCTGGGAAAACTATAGTCGCCCGTACACGTCGCAAAGAGCGCAACCTCGCCCTGCGAGCCGGCGTTGGGGAGCGGTTCGTGGTGAGCGAACCACTTCTCGAAGGATCGTGGGGCGAACGGCGGCAGCGGGAACTCGCCCGAGATTCCGAGGACCTTCTCGTTCACCTTTCGAACGAGCCGGTTCGCGTTTACGAAGTTCGCCAGCGGAGCAAGGGCGCCCGAGCCGAACTCACCCAGCATTTGAGGTTCGCCGAGGACCTTGTCCTGAAGCGGTACGCCGTTCCGGCGGCTCCGTTGGGCCTTTTCACGGGTAAGAAGGCGCGGCACGTCTACGAGCCAAGGATGATTCTCGTCGGCCGTGTAAGGGCACTTGATGTAACAGAGCTTGCACTGCCAGCAGAGATCCGTGGCTGACGCCATATCGGTCGCACTGAGCTCTTCGGCACCCGTCGCGCCGTTCTTCTCGATGTCGCGGTCTACGTGCGCGAACACATCGGGGAAGGAGCCGCAATAGTTCACGCACATGCGGCAGCCGTGGCAGATCTCGAAGACCCGACGCATCTCTTGCTCGAGATCTCGAGCGTCCCAGTAGCGTTCGCTGCGGAAGTCGTGCTCAGGCGGAATCGTGGGGACAGGATCGATTTTCATCGCAGGAAATTCGCCGGTGAGAACAAATGTCTTTGGCGACGGCCTCGCCCCCTAGGATCCTGCCTTGGTCGCAGGCGGGGGCCGGGGGCGAGGTAGGGATCGCTCTCTCCTTAGTTCTTCAGGGTCTCGAGCATCTTCGTAAACCGGCCCGCGTGACTCTTCTCGGCCTTCGCGAGCGTCTCGAACCACTCGGCGATATCGTCGAACCCCTCTTCGCGCGCATTCTTCGCCATTCCCGGATACATCGACTCGTACTCGTGAGTCTCACCGTGGACGGCGCTCTTGAGGTTCTTCTCGGTGTTGCCGATCGGCAGACCCGTTGCGGGGTCTCCGACGGATTTCAGGAAATCGAGGTGACCGTGGGCATGTCCGGTTTCGCCGTCCGCGGTCTCTTTGAAGTTGCCGGCGATCTCGGGGAGCCCCTCAACGTCCGCGACCTTCGCGAAGTACAGGTAACGGCGGTTGGCTTGCGACTCTCCCGCAAATGCGTCCTTCAGGTTCTGATGGGTCTTCGTACCATTTAGTGATTTCGCCATGTTCTGACTCTCCTCGACGCCGAAACCCTCGGCGTTCGACATTTGGGTGTTAAGGAATCGTGATTTCGCGTGCGCGTCCCGAAGGTGCCGCCACTTCCGCCCTGGTCGAACACAAGGGGCAGAGGCCGCGGTAAATCCGTTCGACGGAACGGACCTGGAAGCCTGGCGCGACGCGTGCAATCCTCCGTCGCGCCGCCGAACTCGACGCAAGCGAGCGAGCTGGCAGGTCACTCACGGCTCCGCAGCCATCGCAGACGGCGTGGTGATGCGGGGCCGTGTTCGGATCGAATCGCGCCGCGTTTCCGAGGCGGATTGTCCCCGAGAGGCCTGCGGTCGCGAGCGCATCGAGCGTGTTGTACACCGTCGCAAAGCTCATCGACGGGAACTCCGGTCGTAGACGCTCGAAGAGTGCCTGCGCCGTCGGATGAGATTCGTCCACGGCAAAGAGCCGTACGATCGCGATCCTCTGAGGCGTCATCTTCAGACCCGCGCGCTTCAGATCCTCGAGCATCCGAGCGGCACGGGGAACACTCGCGAGCTCCCGCGCCGGGGCTGCGCTCCCTTTTCCGGGTGCAGAACGTCGGAGGTGGGAAGCCTTCGGTGTCACGAAGGAGAACGTAGTAATAATATTTATAAACTGCAAGCCCCTCGTCGCAGGTGGTGCTTCGCTCGAGCCGTCGTCACTCGTCGCGACCGAGCGTCTTGCTGCAGGGGAGGACGCCGGAAGGCGGAGGCGGCGTGAGGATGGCGCAGCTCACGTCCGTGTTGGGCGCGCCGGGAGTGCCGAAGAAGCCGGGCGTCCATGAAGCGAGCGATGCTTGCCAGTTGTGAAAGTCGGTTCGCAGGCTCGGTTCGCAGTCGCTCGGGAAGGCCATGGACGCCCCGTCGACGAGCTTCGCCGTAGCGGTATAGGTGAGTGCGTCGACGGTAACGTCTGCGGTGAAGAGAGTGATCGTGTTGCCGGTGTTCTTGAGCACATCGGAGGACTGGCCGGCGCCCCAAGTCACGATTGTCCCGGGGAGATTGTTGTTTTCGGTTGGGTCGCTCGAGTCGGCGATCAGAAATGCCGCTCGCGGGGGCAGCAGAACGTCGGATGCGAAGGTTGCCGTCGTTACGCCCTGCCCGTGCGAAATCTGGGCATTGAGTCCGTTCAAGTCGATTGTGCAGTCGCGGGTGCTCATGACCTCTACCCATTCGCCGTGATCGCCCGTCCCTGAATGGGATGCGATCATGAGCTCGTCGATCACGAGGTCGCCCTGCGCGAGAGGAGCAGAGCAGGCCCCGTCGGCCGCCCCATCTGCCTCTAGAGCGTCGGTCAGCGGGCCAGCCTCCGTCCCGCCGTCTTTCGAGGGTGGGCCGGCATCGTCGGACGGGCAGGGAGCGGACGCTGCCACGTCAGGTCCACCGTAGACGGTGCCAGCTCCGGTGGTGCTGGTATCGCCATCGCGCATGCTCGGCACCACGAATACGCCGCCGTAGGCCGACTCGAGCGCGGCGTCGCCGCCGGCCTCACCCATCGTTGCCGTGGGATCGCTCGTGCTTCCCGCGCAGGCATGCGCCGCGATTGCGAAGAGGAGTGCTTGTGGAAGGACTACAACCAGGTCGCATCGCATAGACGGTCATCAGCAACCCCTATGCCTGGGGCAATCCCCGTTCTTTTCGGCGCATCGGTTCGTGCCGGCTATCCCGGACGAAAGCGAGGCTGTCCTGGACATTTAGGCTACTCAAGGTGGGCAAGCTCTCCGAGCTCAGCTTCGTGGATGGTCCGGTCGACCGACTGAGTGGCCGCCGCGCTCGTGCGGGCAACGCTGCGCGTGGAAGACCGTGTCCGATCGACAATCCACGAGGACGCGGACCTCTATGTCACCGCTCAAGGGGTGCTGGGCGAGCAGTTTCTGTCGATCAATGGGGTGGACCGTCGACAATAGAGAACGCATCGCCCGGACTCTCCCGCTGCTCAAAGACGCGCGGGAGGCAACCGCCAACTTGAATGGGATCTCGGCGCGGTGGGCTCCCCCGAACAAGCGGCAAAGCTCCAAAAGACCTTCGACGACATCGCGCAGCTCGTCGGCCGAAAGCATTAGCGCCCGGGCAGGGCGCGGTTCAACGCGTCATCTGCTCCACTTACCCGGTTGCCGCGGGACCCGTGTCGGCGGGCGCTGTGTCCGGTATCCCGCTATCCATCGGAAGGGCACCCGTGTCACGTGATGGCGCAGGCTCGTCCCCGGTGGAACTGTCGGTGGTGGCCGAATCCGAGCCTGAAGGGGAGTCTGCTGGAGCCCCGTCGCCCTTTTCTGGCATCGCGTCAGGGGCTGGCGTCGGCGACGTGTCTGCGAGCGTGGCGTCCGCGGGAGGCTGGATGTTCTTGAGGTCGCTGCTGCAGGTCCCGTTGTCGCTTCCGTCGGGCCGAAGACAAAAGAGCCCTTCCTTGCAATCCGTCACGAGAAAACAAGTCCCGCCCGCGCCCACATCCCCGTCGGAGCTGCACGCTATCGCAAGGCCCCCCACGAGTGCGCTCGTCGCGAGGACCACGAAGGTGCGCAGCCGTCTCACGTTACTTACGGTACGCCAAGGCCGCCACTCAGTCGAGGGTCAGAAGCACATCCCCTTCGGAGACCGCCTGCCCTTCCTTACACACGATGGTGCCGACCGTTCCCCCGACCGGCGCCTCCACCGGCATCTCCATCTTCATGGACTCGATGATGACGCAAGGCTGCCCCTCGGCAATGGCGTCGCCCACCTTGACCTCGATCTTCCACACGGTTCCAGTGATGTGTGCAGTGACGCTCGTGGTCATAGGACCCCTTGTACTTCCGATTCCGGTTTGCGCAATGGGTGCGAAATCGGTAGCTTTTCGGTGTCGCGAAAGAACGTCCGCTTGCGGTTTGCCGTTGGCTGCACGGGTCGATGAAGGCTAGGAATGACTACAATGTCGGAACAGAAAGAGAGCTCGGTCCTCTTCTCGCTCAAGGAGCTGATGAACCTCGAGGAGGACCGCATCAAGCAAGAGGAAACGGTCCGCCAGCGCCAAGAGCAGGCGGAGGTGCAGGCAAAGCTCGACGCCGATCGGCGCGCTCGAGAGGAAGAGCAAGCTCGCCTCCAGGCCGATGAAGATCGTCGCCGCTCCGAGGAGCAGCGCACTCGCGAGGAGGCGGCCCGCGTGGCGGCGATTCACCAGGCCGAGATCGAGAAGGCGCGTCTTGCCGCCGAGAGCGCGTCTCGCATCGAGCAGCTGCGTCACGTTCAAGAGCACGAGATCCAAATCAAGGCGCTCAGCCAAGACAAGCACAAGAAGCGGCTCACGCTGATTGCCGGGAGCGCCGGCGCACTCCTACTCATCGCACTCGTGGGCGGTGGTCTGTTCTTCAAGAGCCAGTCCGACCAGCAAGCGGTCGAGAAGGCTCGGAATAGTGCGGAGCTTGCGGAGCAGCAAGCCAAGATCGACAAGCTGATGCAGGACCTGAAGGACGAACAAGATCGCATGTCGCAGGCTGAGCTGGCCGTGAACAATGCCAAGGACGACGCTGCGCGCGCCGATGCTCAGCGAAAGCTCGCGGAGGCGAAGAATCAGGCGGCGGCGACCAAGCAACAGATCACCAACGTGCAGCAGCACAGCGGCCCCGCTCCAGCGAAGAAGCCCTGCAACTGCCCGCCGGGTGACCCGCTCTGCTCGTGCATTCCGTGATCGAGGGGGCGAAGCGGAGGGTCGAGAACCCCGTCGCTTTCGCCCTCGATTTCGCCACGCTCGCCGATGCTCGTCGTATGGCGGGCACCCTCTCGCGAGACGTGGGGATGCTCAAAGTAGGTCTCGAGCTGTTCATCCACGCCGGACGTGCCGCTGTCGAGATTGGGCACGAGGTTGGTTTACCCGTCTTTCTCGACCTGAAGCTGCACGACATACCGGAGACCGTCGAACGAGCCGTTGGGCAGGTCGTGGCCCTTGGGGCGCGCTTCGTGACCGTGCACGCAGGAGGTGGCCCGGAGATGCTGCGTCGCGCGGTACTTCGCGCGAACTCCGATGTCTCTGGACTTCGAATTGCTGCTGTCACGGTGCTCACGTCGCTCGACGCGAGCGATCTCGCTGCGGTGGGTGTTCCCGCCGGTGTGGAGGCGCATGCCAAGAGGCTCGCGCGCGTGGCGTACGACGCCGGCGTTCGAAGCTTCGTATGCTCACCCCGCGAGGTCCGTGCGATGCGGGCCGAGCTTGGGGGCGAGGTTACTCTCATCACGCCGGGCATTCGGGCGACAGCTTTGGGAGACGACCAGAAGCGTACAGCGACCGCAGCGCAGGCCATTCTCGACGGTGCCGACTGGCTCGTCGTGGGCAGGCCTATCCGCGACGCTCCGGATCCGTCGGCTGCCGCTCGCGGCCTGGCCGTCGAAGCCCGCGCCGCGCGGGCCGGGTGAATGTCGCGCCTCATCTGCGGACTTCAGCCCGTGCGCGAGGCGATTCGTGCTCGCGGAACCGAGCTCGAGCGCGTCCTCATCTGCGAGCGTGAAGGCTCGCCGCAGCTTCGAGCCCTCGCCCGCTACGCGCGCGACCAGGGTGCGACCGTTGAGGACACGGCCAAGCGCGAGCTCGACCGGATCGCGCGTGGGGCGCGTCACCAGGGTGCGATCGCGCTCGCGCCGGCGCTCATTCTCCAGACATTGGACCAGCTCGAACTCGGGCCACGTGCGCTCGTCGTTGCCCTCGACGAGCTGCAAGATCCTCAGAACTTCGGTGCAGTCCTTCGTTCTGCCGTAGCGATGGGGGCTTCCGCTGTTCTCTGGCCGGAGCACAGTTCGGCGCCGCTGTCGGCCGCTACGTTTCGCGCATCGGCCGGAGCGGTCGAGCACGCGATTCTGTGCCGCGTGGCGACGCTTCCCGTTGCCCTCGCGACTCTGAAGGAATCGGGCCTGTCTATCGTAGGGCTCGACGCAGGGGGCCCGGATCCGATCGAGGCGGTCGACTTGACGGGCCCCGTCGTCCTCGTCGTCGGCGCCGAGGGAAAGGGGCTCCGTCGTGGGGTCAAAGCGTCCTGCGATCGTCTTGCTCGCCTGCCGATGGGAGGGCCGCTTGCTTCACTGAACGCGTCGGTTGCCGTGGCGATCGGGCTCTACGAGGCCGTGCGTCAGCGCGGGCAGAAGGGTCGTCGCGCTTAGGGGTTGCCGGTCCCCGCCGGGCGTCTCGCTACCGCGGAGGCCCTGTGCGCCGTGAGGGCTGCCCGTCGTGTTTGGACGCGGGCACGTCCATTCGGATGGACGAAGTCGGGGCACTCTCCATTGGGCGCACCGGTGCGAGCGTGTCGGCCACGAGGGTCACGAGCTCGCGCTCGACCTCCCTCGGAAGGAGGGACTCGGCCTGGAACATCGCGAAACCCACGTACTCGTGGAGGAGCTGGATGAGCCATGCGTCCGGGTCGTCCCCCGCGAGCGCCGCGAGGTTTCTCGCGACGCGCTCACTTCTCAATGTCCCGTCCGGCAAAGGGCCCGCCCCGACGAAGAGCGGGTCGTAGATCCCTGCTCCGGTCGCGAAGCGCGCGAGACCGTCACGGAGCTCGTTCCCCCTGCTAGCCGCATCGCAACGCTTGTGGATCTCGGCGAGGGCTCGACTGAACACGTCCGTGATCCCCCCCGCACCTTCCGGTCGTGGCGAAGCGACGGTCAGGAAGCCGCCGCTCAGAAGTTGGAAGACAGCCCGCGTCACCTCGAACTCGAGTTGTCCAATTCGGCGCCCTATTTCGGCCACGCTCCTCCGGCCGTCGCACTGCGCGAACACTTCCGCGAGGACGTCCGGAGGCTTCTTCTGGAGGCCGGTCGGCGTGGGAATGTAGTCTTCGCTCGGCACTCTCTCGCGGAAGAAGCGCATCTCGTCCATCCTGCGCACCCCTTCCATGAGCAAAGCCGACGCGTTCAAATTGTGGCGATGCAGAACCGCCTTGTCCTCGAAGCGATCGAAGAAATAAAAGCTACCCGAGCTGATCTGGAGCACCGCGTAGAAGACCTCTTCGAGCTGCCGAGCCATCATGGGGAAGAGGTCTTCGGCGGTGACGAACTCGAGCTCCATGATCGCCTCGCCGAAGCGCTTGCCGGTCGCCTTGGCGGACTCGAGGGTCGTGTCGAGCTGTTCGCGGGTCACGACGCCAAAGCGATAAAGCGTCTCTCCAAGGCGTTCCTCGGGCACATTGGTGGCGACGCCGATGATGCTCCCTCCGTCGAAGTAGATGGAACGCATCTTCTCCTCGTCGAAGACGAGGAGCTCGCCACGAAAGGAGGCCTGCGCGACGATGGCGACGATGTCGCATAGCGCGCCTGGAGAGCGAACTTCTCCAGCCAGTTTGAGGACCGTGGAAGCGCCCACGCGTCGCATGAGCAGAATGTCTTTCGGCCCTTCGACGAGTCGCCACTCTCCGATGCGCGCTCGTAGGTCCTGGCTGGCCGTCTTGCCGACCGGGTGGACCGTGCCGGTCGCGTCTACGCGCAGCAGGTCGGAGCGATCGGACATGGACCTTCAGGATACACCAGGGTCGCCGGCTCCCGCGACTTTCAGGCTAGAATGAGCCCCACACGCAATGCCTCCTTCGGCTCTCGGCCGTGACGATCTCGAGCTGGCGCTCGCTCGTGCCTCCTATTTGGCAGACGCAAAGACGGCGCTCGTCCTGTGGCTCGCGCTCCGCCTCGAGCGCCCGCTTCTCTTGGAGGGGCCCGCGGGCGTGGGCAAGACCGACCTCGCGCGTGCGGCCGCCGAGGCGCTCGGCCGACCGCTCGTCCGCCTGCAGTGTTACGAGGGGCTCGACGAGAGCAAGGCGCTTTATGAGTGGGACTATGCGAAGCAAGTGCTCTACACGCAGCTCCTGCGCGAGGCTGTGGCCGTCGAAACCGCCGGTGCGAAGACGTTCGCGGAGGCCGTGCAGCGCATCGCGAGCGCCGACGTTGCCTTTTTCAGCACGAGCTTCCTCATCGCGCGGCCCCTTCTGCGCGCGCTCATGAGCGAGGAGCCCGTCGTTCTTCTCATCGACGAAGTCGACCGCGCCGACCCCGAATTCGAAGCGTTTCTTCTCGAAACTCTCGCCGAGCAGCAGGCCACTATTCCCGAGATCGGCACGATCAAGGCCAAGGCGCCGCCGCTCGTCATGCTCACTTCGAACGGCTCGCGCGATATGACCGACGCCTTGCGTCGCCGCTGCTTGCACCTCTTCCTCGATTATCCTCCTCCGTCGCGAGAGATCGCCATTCTCGAGATGCACGTCCCGGGCATTGGCGCGACGCTGGCCGCGCAGCTCGCCGAGTTCGTCCGGAAGGTTCGTGCGACGGACCTGCGAAAGGCGCCTTCGATCTCGGAGACACTCGATTGGGCTCGTGCCCTTCTCCTGCTCGGGCAAAGCGCGCTCGACTCCGAGACGGTCAAGAGCTCGCTCGGAGTGCTCCTCAAGTATGAGGAAGACCGAAAAAAAATAGAGGAAAAGACGGCCGGTTGGATGGTCGCGACGCGGTCATGAGGGGCGCGCCGCGGAGCTGCGACGGATCAATCGCCTCCGAAGTGAAACCAGTGCGTCGGGTGGCATCGCAAGAAGTCCGCCATCGCGTCAGTCATTCGCTGGGCCGTGGCGTTCAGAGTATCTTCGCTAGCGTCGCGTGGGACGCGAAGGGGCGGCATCGCCTCCGTGAGGTAGCGACGAAAGCCTAGGCGAGCGCAGAACATCGGAACGATGGGTGCGCCCGTCATCTGAGCGAGGCGGAGCGGACCTTCGGGCACGCGCGCCGAGCGCCCGAAGAGCCGCACGTCGCGTCCGCGCATCGAAGGTGGCGCGCGATCGATCTGGATGGCCACCACGGCCCCGCGTCGTAGATGACGAAGCAACGGCAGAGAGGCCATCGGGTCGTCGCCGACGTGGACAAACGAAAGCCCTGTCGCTGCCCGTGCGTAGTCCTGTAAGCGGCGGGCGTCGTTATCGAACTCGCGAGCCATCACCAACACGAGGTCGACTTTGTGGTCGAGCCGGAGGACAGGCCCGGCGACGTCCCACCCTGCGGTATGCGCGGTGACCACGATAACGCCCTTGCGCTCGGCGAGGGCCTCGGTCATGTGGTGCTTGCCTTGGAGAACGAGGTCGGGCGTCTTGGCATTCTTGGATCCATAAGACAGCACCTCCGAGAGGCAGCTTGCGTAGGTCGTGAACGTCTTTGCGATCTCGAGCGCGTCTTGAGCGGGGGTCTCGGGTCCTCGGATACGCTCGAGATTCGCGGCCACTGCCTTTCGCGCCCGGGGTACCGCAATGGCAGCCGCCAGGCCGAAGAGGGGGGGGCTGTAGTGCATCCACCACTCGGGCATGTGCGCCGCGCCAAAGCGCGCCAGGCGTCGCCAGAACACGCTATGGAGCGCAAAGGGGCCCTTCCGGCTCGCCCCGTCGGACTCTGGGCGGGCGGCGGAGGGCGAGCCGGGAGTGGTGGCCTGCATGGGCCGGCCAGGGTACTCGCTGCGGCCTCAGGGCACGATGCGATAGTCGGAGAGATTCGCTGTCGCCCTGAAGTGCTTACGTAAGAACAGGATGCCCCCCTTACCTTCGATCGGGACCTTGGATACAGCGGGGCCCAGCGCCGTGGGCACGCCGAACTCCAGCGAAAAGAACACGAAATCGACGAACATCGGCGGGCGGCTCAGTTTGAAGGAAGCGGAAAAAATGGTGCCGGTCGCGGCGTCGACCCATGCCGAGCCTTCGATCGTCTCGGCGGTGCGCTCTTTGGGGACGAACGTGAGGAGCACGCGCGTGAGATCCTGGCCGTCGGTCTCGACCTGGTCGAAGACGTAGCGGCCTTGCTCGTCGGCCCGGATGGGGATCCGGATTCCCTTTTTAGCATCGCGCTTCTCGCGGCTCTTCCTGGCGGACTCGCGCGCCTCTTTGATCCCGTCTTCGGTCTTGTCTTTGCCGTCCTCGAAGTAGGAGATGACGGTGAGCCTCGCGTCTGTGCCGTCTGCGTCGACGTGCCCTTTGAGTTCCTTGTTCGAGTCCACCTTGCCATCGCCGTCGAGGAGATCGAGATGCCCTTCGACGGCGTAGCAGGCGTGCGTACGCTGGAGTTCGAAGTTTGCGGCGTAGGCAGCGAGCTTCAACATCAGCTCCGGCGACGGAGGGGTGGCTTGCGCCGTCGCGGAACGAAGGAGGAGCGTAAGGAGTAGCAGGCAAAAGCACCCGAGACGCTTCATGTCCTCGAGTGTGGTCCGCCTCCTGCTTCGCGCCAGCCGATGCGATGACTTTTCACAAACCTTCACACTCGAGCGCTAGAGAAACTCGCACACGTACGCGGCGGGTGCGGTCGCACGTACGTCGAATCCGCTCTTGCCGGGGACCTCGAATGCGGTGCCCGCCGGGTACGCTCGCCACGTGTCGCCGACCTTCGCTTCGAGCTCACCGCTCACGATCGTCATGCGCTCCGGTGCGTCCGTCGAAAAGTGGAACTCGCCGGGGCTAATGACCCCCACCGTCGTGCGGCGCCCGAGGCGCTCGAAGCCGATGCTCTGAACCTTCGCGTCGAAATACGTGTTGTGCGCCAGCATAGCTGGTGGGTCTTCTAACCTCCGCCGCCCATGTTGTGAACTCGGAATAGCTTCGGGGCGCCACTCCGACGCTCCCGCGGCGCGGGATAGGGCGCAGCGCGCTCATTCTTCGGCGGGGCTGACGACCGTATTCGAAGTCGCAGTCGCCTTGGATCCGCTTCGCGTATCTGTGACCGAGGTGGTCACGGTAAACGGCCCCACGGTTGCGTAAGTGTGGACGGCATTCACCTCGAACGTTCCCGAGCTACCGGTGACGGAGCCCACACTCGCAGGTGCCCCGTCTCCCCAGTCGATGCTGACGTCGAAGTCTGCGGCAGTGTCGGTCGAACTCGTATCGATGAAGCTGGCGAGGGGTCCGTCGAATGCCAGCCCTTGTTGCGCGGTAAAGGTGTCGCCCGCGGCGGCGAGCACGCCATCCCTCGATCCTGCTTCCGTAGCGTCCCCCGAGGAGGTGTCCGAGGCCGCGGCGGCGTCGGCCGGCGCGTCCGGATTCGTGGAGAGGGCGGCGTCGGAGGTCGCGCCGGCGTCCGAGGCCGGGTCGCACTGCACTTGGATCGTCATCGAACCGAGCGCCGTGTTGCAAGGGCTGGCGTCCGGGAGCGGCCCGTCGGTAGCGGTCAAGAGAAGCGTGGCCAGCCCCGCCGCCGTGCACGTAAAGCTCGTTTGGGCCGCGTTTGGAGGATTGAACGAACCGCTCGATGCATACCAGGAGTAGGTCAAGCCCCCCGTGTTCGGTCCCGTCACTGATCCAGAAACGGTCAGTATGCCGCCAAGGATCGCCTCGCTCGGGCTGGCCGTAAGCGAGACCACCGTGGCGCAGTCGTAAGCGCTGGCACTCACGAAAGCAGACCCGGAGTCCGGTTCTCGAGCGGTGCACCCGAGCGCGACGGATACGTCCGTGGTGATTCGCGCCGCAACATCGAATGAAGCCGATCCAACGCACGTGACGTTTCCGTCGGTCGACGTGCCCGAGAGGAAAACCGCGAAGTCACTTCCTGCCGGAACGCCGCCCACGAGGAAACGGATTGCCTCGCTCGCGTGCAGGTCGACCGTGCCCGCCTGCACGGGAGTCGGGGCGCCGTTCGGGCCGGTAATGGCCCAATGAACCGCGTCCAGCTGGACCCCACTCGGAAGGGTGAGCTGCATGCCGACCTTACCGACGAGCTCGTTCGAAGGAAACGCGCTTCCGGTGGAGGTGCCGCCCGTGTCGCGCGAACACGCGAGCGGCGCATATGTGACGATTGCGGCGCCGACCGTCGACAGAAAAAGCGTGCGCCCTCGCATCGCGACACCGCAGTAGAGCTCAACAGGCCCGTCAACGCGAGGCGTGTGCGTGACCGATTTTCGGAAAGATCAGCCCGATTTTCGAAAGGACGCGGACGGCGACGCCCAGGCGGTCGTTCTGCCCTTCCTGGATCCGCGTCCGCGAGCGCCCTCCAATATTCTTGACGCGGACCGCGCGCCGCGTCACGCAGGTGCGTATGACCTTGACGGGTGCCATCGTTCTGCTGGTCATCGCCAGCATTTGCGGCAGCATCGGCTCCCGCATCGCCGGCTATTCGCACTCGGGCTGCATAGGGTCCACCTTGCTCGGATTCGTAGGGGCGTGGCTCGGCACGTGGATTGCTGCCCAGGCGCACCTTCCGACGCTCTACGTCTTGCACGTTCGCGGCGAATCGTTTCCCGTCGTCTGGTCCATCATTGGCTCCGCAGCGTTCGCGGTCGTGATGAGTTTGTTGACGGGGCGGAGTCGATACGGCTTTTAGAGCTTCTTTTGTGCGGTGGAGGGAGGGCGCTCGTCGATGGACGCGTGCCCGACGCTTGCCCCCCAATGGGACGGCCAGCTGAAGATGGCGACGTCGTCGATCACGGGCTGCACGTGGGCATGCATTCCGTCCAGATGTCCGGATCCGTGATGTCGCTTCCTACGCAGCAAGCCCAGGCGCAGATGGTGATCATGCATTGGCCTGCCGCCGGGATTGGATTGCCGCTCGTCATCGAGCAAGTCCACTGCGTCAAGACGGCTTCGCACACCGCCAAGGCGTCGTACTGGCTCGCGCAGCTCACGCCGGGGTTCTCCGTGTCCTTCTCCGCCGCGACGCACGCGCCTTGGCAGGAGGCGGGATCGGCGAAGCACGAGAGGCTACTCTGCGCGTTGCACGCGGCCGTACACTCTTCTCCGAGAATGCTCGCCGCGCCCGCGTCGCCGTCTTCGACCTCGGTCGCATCCGAGCCTCCGCGGGTCGATGCGTCGCTCCCGGCCGCGTCGGGTGGACTCGTGCTCGACCCGGCTTCGACCGTTCGGATCGCAGAATCCGGCGTCTGAGGTTCGCCTTCTCCGGTCGAATCGTGGCTACAGCCAACCGAGACGGCCGCTGCGAGGGCCGCCAGAGAGGTCCACAGGATCCTGAGCTTCGTCATCGGGTGGTTTCGTCCTCCGCGCCTGGCCGGCGGTCGATGCGCAGGCGAAGAACGCGGCGCGCTCTCGGTGTTAAGGGCGAGCGTCGCTCTTTCTCTTCGATAGAAAGTCGTCACGTTTCGCGACGCAGTCCCCTTAAGAGCGGGTAAGGGGCGAAACCGTTGCGAACCGAGCTAGGCGACGAGCCTGCCGTGCCCATCGACGACCTTCGAGGCAACCATCCCATGCGAAATGTTCGACCATCCTGCGAAAGTCGCGGCGTCCTCGCCGCTACGCTCGTCGCTCTCTTCTGCTTTACCGCGGGCGCTGGATGCGGCGGCGGTGACTCGGGCACGGGTTCGACCGACACGCAAGATGGATCGACCATCGGCGATACTGGCGTAGACGCAGGCCGGGGCGCCACGGAGGGCGGCAACGTCGCGTCGGAGGCGGCGAGTCCAGGATTGGACGCGAGTGGTCCGGCATTCGACGCGACCGGCCCGACGTTCGATGCGACGGGTCCTGCGTCGGACGCGAGCGGCGTCGCCGCGGATACAGGAGGCGGCGGCATCGACGCGACGAGCGGTCCTTCGGACCACGTGACCGCCACGACGGCCGACCGCGCCCTTTGCACGTCCGTCGCCCAGACGAAATCGCTGGGCGGCGCGATGGTATGTCCAGGAGGTGGCCCGGGGCCGAATTGTTACGAGTGCCTCTTCGGGGGCAACCTGTACAACACGACGGACGTGGCCACCGCGCAGGGGATACAAGAGGCGGGCAACTACGCCGTCACCATAAAGATCGGCGGAAGCGCCGCCGGGCAAACGCAGCTGGACGCGGAAGCGAATCGAATCCTGTTGGGGTCCGTGGCGACGACTGCGGGCCAGTCTCTCACCTATCAATTCATGGTCAATGTTCGCGCGAAGGAAGGGCAACCGGACGAAGACGTGGCCGCCGGCTATCCGGGCTTGGACCTCTTCTTCTCGGGGACCATGAGCGAGCCCCCCGAGGTTTCGGCCATTGGATATGCGCTTGCCAGCACTGCGGGCGACAAGCCGTTGATGGTCTACGTCGCCAGCGACTCCACGGCGTGCGACCAGACCGATACCGACTACGCCGGATGGGGCCAGATGCTTCCGCAGTACTTCAACTACCCCGTCGATATTGCCAACTACGCCGATAGCGGAGAGAGCTCCGGCTCCTTTCTCAACGGAGCCGACCGATGGGGAGCGATCGACGGGCTCCTCGCCGCTGGGGATTACGTCCTCATTCAGTTCGGTCACAATGACGGCGGTACGCCCTCCGCGACGTTTCAGGCGAACATCACGAAGATGGTGACGGACGCCAAAGCGAAGGGCGCTACGCCGATTCTCGTGTCGCCTCCCGCTCGAGCACTCTTCACGGGGTCGACGCTCGATTCGCAAAGCAGCCTTCACTCGGCCGACATGCAGGCCGTGTCGAAGGCACAGAACGTCGGGTACATCGACCTCACGTCGATCACGAGCGCCTGGTACATGCAGATGGGGCCCAACGGTTGGCAGGCCTATCACGCGCTCGGCACGGACAAGACCCACACGAACGCTGCGGGCGCCACCAAGATTGCAGGCTTCGTCACCACCGCCATGGCCTCGCAAATGCTCGGCCCGTACACGTATCTGCACTAGGCTACGAGGCTTCAGTTCACGTGCTGTGCCGTGCCGGTAGCGGGCATGAGTGCCGTCCGGTCTTCTCGTCGTATTGCTGGTGGTACTCTTCTGCTTTCCAGAAGGCGCTCATCGGTTGGATCTGCGTCGTGATGGCGTTCTTGTAGTGCTTGCCTTCCTCGAGGAGGGAGGCGCGCGCGTCCCGGTCCTCGTCGGGCGAGAAGGTGAAGATCGCGCTCCGGTACTGATCGCCGACGTCTGGGCCCTGGCGGTTCAGCGTCGTCGGATCGTGCGAGTCCCAGAACACGCGGAGGAGGGCTGCATACGTGACCTTCGCCGGGTCGAACTCGACCAGCACAGTCTCGGCGTGGCCGGTCGTGTGCGTGCACACCTCCTCGTACGAAGGATTCTTCGTGTGGCCCCCCGCGAAGCCGACCGCGGTAGCGATGACCCCCGGCACGTGACGGAACGTGTCTTCGGATCCCCAGTAACACCCTTCTGCGAAGGCGGCGAGCTGGTGCCCGGGATCCGGCGTGAGGAGTGCGACGTCGCCGTTGCGCGCCGAGTCGATATGGCCTGGATTTGCCCCGACTTTCGCTTCTTTTGCGCTCGATTCCGCCATCGTGTTGGACACGGAGCCGACCGTGTCGGGAGACGCAGTGCTCGCGAGGTGGCACGCGCCGAGCGGGAGGGTAGCGAGAAGCAGCAGGGATTTGAACATTGGTACTTCAGAATACGCCCAAGCGCGTCCGTCGGTTTCGCTACGTTAGCGAAGTTCGGCGACTTGCTCCCCGAACACGCGTTCGAGCCCCGCGAGCACGGGATCGCCGACGTCCACGCGAAAATCCTTTCCAAGCGCGAGCACGACCTCTGCGCCGTCCGGCAACGACAAGCACAGCGTGACCGGGCACCCGCCGCGTGCCTCTCCCAGGACGGCGGCCATCCGCGTCAGGTCGTCCTTGCTCGTTTTGGCGGCGTCGAGACGAATCGCCATCCCCTTCGTTCCGGCTCTCACGGCGTCCGACAAGATCACTGCTTCGTTCAAGAGAATGGTCGCCTCGCGCGCCCCCTCCGGCTCTTCCTCGCCCCCCGCCGCGTCTTCGTCCCGCCGCGGAAAGCTCACCTTGCCGGTCACGAGCACCGGCTCCCCGCGGGCCAGCACGGCCGCGTACGTCTCGATCTGACTCCCGCGGACCTTCACGTTCACGCGGCCCGTCAGGTCCTCGAGCTCGAAGAACGCGAGCTTTCCCCCGCCGTCGCGGAGCATCTTCTCGCGGTAGCTCTCGACCATGCCCGCGAGCTTGACGAGAGACCAGTCTGCCATTTGCGCGCACTCGGCGATCGGCCGCGCTTCGAGGCGCGCGAGGGCCGTCCCCCCCTTCGCATAGCGATCCAGCGGGTGGCCCGAAACATAGAAGCCGAGCGACTGGCGCTCCCGTACGAGCATCTCCCGCCGGTCCCACGGCGAGGCAGCCGGGTAGTCGCCGGCGCTCGGACCGCGTTCAGCCGCGCCGTTGCTCTTAGGGGGGCTGGCGTCGAACAGACCGAACAGGTTCGTTTGGCCCGCTTCGCGGTCGCGGCTCGCGGAGCGCGAACGCTCGAGCGCGATGTCGATCGATGCAAAGGCGCGCGCGCGGTTCACGCCTTGAGCCGCGAACGTCCGGTCGAGTGCCCCGCACGAGACGAGCGCCTCGAGCACGCTTTTGTTGATCTTCTTCGCGTCGACGCGCGCCGCGAAGTCGAACAGATCGACGAAGGCGCCCCCCGCGCTGCGCGCCTCGAACAGCGTTTCGAGTGCCGCGCTCCCGACCCCGCGCACCGCGCCTAAACCGAAGCGAATCTGAGGACCGTAAGGATCGCTCACGTGCCCAAACACGAACGGCGCCTTCCGCCCCGGCGCACGCGCGCCGCGTGGGACTTTGCGATCCCCCTGCGGGTGCGAGAAGACGACCTTGAAGTCGGTGTCGCTCTCGTTCAGGTCGGGCGGCAACACGGTCACGCCGATCGCGCGCGCATCGGCGATCGTGCGAACGACCTTGTCGATCTTGTCTTTGTCGCTGGTCATGATCGCGCAGAGAAGCTCGACCGGGTAATGCGCCTTCAAGTAGGCCGTCTGATAGGTCAGAAGCGCGTACGCGGCGGAGTGGCTCTTGTTGAAGCCGTAGCCCGCGAAGTACTCGAGCAGACCGAAGATGTGTTCTGCGTCCGCGTCTTTGACGCCTTTGGATCGAGCCCCTTCAATGAAGACCGACTTCTGCTTAGCCATCTCTTCGGGCTTCTTTTTGCCCATGGCGCGGCGGAGCAGATCGGCGCCGCCGAGCGAGTAGCCGGCCAGCGCTTGCGCGATCTGCATGACCTGCTCTTGGTACACGACGACGCCGTAGGTCGGCGCGAGCTGCTCGTCGACGAGGGGGTGCATCTTAGCGATGGCTTCGCGCCCGTGCTTTCGGTTGACGAAGTTGGTCACCATGCCCGCGCCGAGAGGTCCCGGCCGGTAGAGCGCGACGGCCGCGATGATGTCCTCGAAGACGTCGGCCTTGAGGTCTTTGAAGAGCTGCTGCATTCCGCTCGACTCGAGCTGGAACACCCCCTTGGTCTCGCCCGACGCGAGAAGGGCGTACGTCGGCTTGTCGTCCAACGGGATCGTGGACAAATCAAAGCGCTTCCCGCCTGCCGCGCGATCGGGCCGCGCGTGGATGAGGCGCACGGCGATGTCGAGAACCGTGAGGGTCTTCAGGCCGAGAAAATCGAATTTGACGAGGCCCGCCTGCTCGACGTCGTCCTTGTAATACTGCGTCACGTAGCTGCCGCTCTTGTCGTCCTTGAAGACGGGAACGTGGTCCCAGAGCGGCCCTTCGCTGATGACGATGCCGGCGGCGTGCTTGGCCGCGTGGCGCGTGAGGCCCTCGAGCTTCTGGGCCTGGTCGATGAGCTCTTTCGTGAGGGGCTCGGTCTCGTAGCGCGCCTTGAGCTTCGGCTCGATCGCGAGGCTCTCGGCGATCGTGTAGGTCTCCGCCGGCGTTTTCCTCGGGATGAGGTTCGCGATCTGCTGCGCCTCGACCGGCGTGATGCCGATGCAGCGCGCCACGTCCTTGAGCACGCTCTTGGCCTTGAGCTCCGCGAACGTCGCGATCTGCCCGACGCTCGTTTCGCCGTACTTCTTCTGTACGTACGCGATCACTTGGTCGCGACGATCCATGCAAAAGTCGATGTCGAAGTCGGGCATGCTCACCCGCTCCGGATTCAGGAAGCGCTCGAAGAGCAGGTTGTAGGGAATCGGATCGAGGTCGGTGATGCGCATGGCGTATGCGACGATCGACCCGGCGCCCGAGCCGCGGCCGGGGCCGACCGGCACGCCGGTCTCTTTCGCGAACCGGATGAAGTCCCAGACGATGAGGAAGTAGCCCGCGAACTTCATCGACGCGATGATGTCGAGCTCTGTCGCGAGGCGCGCGCGGTAGGCGTCGGCGTCGACCGTCTTGCCCGTCGCGGAAAACTCGAGCAGGCGCGCCTCGAGCCCTTCGCGGGCCACGTGCCGGAAATAGCTCTCCGTGTCATAGCCGCCTGGGACCTGAAAGCTCGGGAGCATGGGTTCGCCGAGCTTCAGCTTGAGCGCGCATTTTTCCGCGATCTCGAGCGTCGCGCGCAACGTTTCGGGGCGGCCCGAGAACGACGCCGCCATCTCACGCGGTGACTTCAGGTACATCTCGCTCGAACCGTGATGGTTCTCTTTCGCCTCGACCGCAGAGCGTCCGGTCTTGATGCACGACAAATAGAGGTGCGCCTCGGCGTCGCTGCGTTCCGCGTAGTGGACGTCGTTCGTCGCGACGCGCGGCAGGTCGAATCGACGGGCGAGGTCGTCGAGGATGCCGTTCAAGACGGGCTGCTCCGGCAAACCGTGCTCCTGGAGCTCGACGTAGAGCATGCCGGGCTCGAAGGCTTCTTTGAGCCGCGCGAGCGTCTTGCTGCCCGCCTCGACGCCCTCTTCGAGCACGCTCTGGGCGACGAGCCCCCCCATGCAGCCGGTCATCGCGACGAGCCCCTTCGTGTGCGACGCGACGTCGTTCCACGATACGCACGGCACGCCCGGCGGTCCGCCGAGAGCAGGCTCCACGTGTCCGCGCGAGACGAGCCAGACGAGGTTCTTGTACCCCTCGAGACTCGCCGCGAGGAGCGGAAGGTGATGGCTGTGCGCTCCCGCGAGGATTTCGAGCTCGCACCCGAGGATGGCCTGAATCCCGGCCTCCTTGGCGGCCTTGTAAAATGAGATCGCTCCGAACATGTTGCCGTGATCGGTGAGGGCGACGCTCTTCATGCCGAGCGCGTGGACACGCTTGACGAGATCTTTCACCTTCACGGCCCCGTCGAGGAGCGAGTACTGCGAGTGGACGTGGAGGTGAGCGAAGTCGGCGGCCATCGTGAACCTCGTGGGGTAGCGCTGGGGGCGCTGGGGGTCTAGAGCTGGCGCCGCGCCGATGAAACGACGCTCCGTGCGCCGCGTTCCAAGGGCTGAGCTCGCCATGGGGCCCAAGACGTGCTTCGGTGAAGCACGGTGTACCTATGGCGACCCCCATCTTTACACCTGCTGCCTGCGTGATGTTCGTCGGGTCGGATCCGGCGATCCGCGACCTGTGCGCCAAGGGGCTTCCAGGCCTTCATTTGCTGCGGGTGGGCCACGCGGCCGCCGCGGTCGAACGAATGCTGGTCACGCGCCCTTTGGCCATCGTCGTCGACGAGTCCCTCCACACGACCGATCTCGAGCGCGTCGTCGAGTGCGCGCGCGACATCCGCGCCGAAGTCGTCCACTCTTCCAAGCGTGCCGGGTCCGAGCTCGTGACCGCGGTGCAATCAGCGGTGCTCGCGGCGGAGCGGAACCGAGAGTCGTCCTCGGCCTAGGGAGCCCCCCTCTGGCTCGGTGCGATCTCGAGCCTGGGGACGGCGTCAGGGTCGAAGCGACCCCTGGAGAGGTCCCGCTCGTAGGCGCGCAGCGCCTCGAGAAACGTCGCGAGGCCTGCATCCGCGACCAGCGCGGAGCAGGCACACAGCTTCGCCGTGCCTCTTGCCAGCAAGCGCGAAGCGGCCTCGGTGGAGTGGGCGACGAAGAGCTTGTGGAACGCCGCGGCGACTTGAATCAGGCCCTGAAGAAAGCGACGCCTTGTCTCGTCCATCTCGACGCGCCACTCCTCCTCCCACGCCTCGTGGGCTTCGAAGAAGGCCCCCTCGTCGAAGAGAGCCGAGCCTCGGGTAAAAGCGTCGTCCATTGGGGGGGGCGACCCTACATAGCGCTGTCGTCCCGAGAAGCGAAGCGACGAGGCGCCTAGGGAAGCGCGTCCCAGCGCACGTTCACCCCCTTCGCCTTGGCGTCGTCGATCACGACGGGAAGTGTGCTCGCGGGCGGAGCGCCGAACGCCCCTCGGGGCAACACGACGGCGCGAACCCCGCGGGCTCGGAGCACGTGGACGCCGTCGTCTCGGCGCTCGAGGTCGATCGCCGCGTCGCCGCGCGCCCCCCCGCGAACGAGGCGAATGCCGTACACGCTCGAGTCGTGCGGCTCGACGCTCACGAACGACACGCGCTTGGGTGCCTCGGGAACGCGCGCCAGCGCGGCTCGGTCCACCACCTCAGCGATGAACCTCGTCACGAGCAGCCCGGAGTGCCCCATCTGGGGAACCCTGTCGAACCGGACCGGAAAGCCGAGCGTGCGGAGCGCGTCGGCGAGCTTGTCGCTCTGCGCGAGCGGGGACACACGGTCGTCCTCACCGTGAATGAGCCACACAGGGACATTTCGAGCGTTGTCCACGACGTCGAGCGCGTTGACGCGATGCGCGCCCGCTTCGTCGCGGAGGATCGTATGGACGTACGTGCCGAGGTCGTACTTCGAGTCGCCGAAGAAGCTCGTGATTGTGGCGAAGCGGTCGGGGTGGTGAAACCCGATGGTCGTCGCGCCCGCTCCCCCCATCGACGCGCCCCAAATCGAGACGCGGCGGCGGTCGATCGCGACCGCGCGCGACAGCTCGTCGATGGCCGCGAGTACCTCGTCTTCGGCATGCTCGGTATAGAGCGAGTTGCCGAGCCCGCTCGGCATGAGGAGCACGATGTCCTTCGCGTTCGCCTCGCGGAGGAGCTCCGCGTACGCCGCGTACGTCCAGATGCTGCCATTCCAAGGGTGTAACCCTACGAGCAGCGCCGAGGGGCGGTTCATGTCGTGCCCCTTCGGGATGAAGACCACCGCTTTGCCCCCACCTTCGTGCGCGTGGAGGCTGAGGAAGGAGAACTCGTCGAGCCCCTCGAGCGTCTTCTCGCGCGTGCCGAATCGAGGCGCATAGGAGCACGCGACGCGGGATTCGTAGCCGGAGATCTTGATCCGAAGCCCAACGCCGTGCGCCTGATCGTCGAGAGGAAGGTCGAAAACGGCGGGACGGGGGACTCCTTGAATCACCTTGCCGTCGATCTTCACCTCGAGCATCGTCGCGCAGAAAGGCACCTCGAGCGCGGCGATGCCGATCGGCGTGACGAAATACAGCATCGCTTCGGCTCGGTCGTCGTAGGTGGTCGAGAGCGAGGCCCAATCCACCGCTACCGACGGCGCCTGCTTGTATGCCTGCGTGAGCTCGACGCCGACGACCGCGTCGTGCGGAGAGAGCTCCGCCGCCCCGACCGATGACCACGTCAGTGCCGCGACGCAGGCCCCGCCCCTCCGCCACCAGATGCTCCGGCGCATTCGCCGAGGCTAGCCCAAGCGATGCTCGCGCGTCGATGCGCGACCTTCGGTACGGTCCCAATCATCATGCACTTCATGGGGTGTCCGACCCATCCCGCGAGAGAGGGAGAGAGTGCGTCGGGAGCTCCTCGGAGCGCGAGACGACGGGCCTCGCATACGTCGGAATGCCGAGTCCTTAATCGGCCCCGCGACCGGCTTAACCGGCGGCGTGACGCTTACCCCTTGGCCGCCGCCACGTAGTGCGGCGCGAGGTGCAACGCGAACGCGTAGATACCGATCTGCGGCGGCACGCCGATGCTCGTCGGAAAGATCGACCCGTCCGCCACGAAGAGGCCCTTCACGTGGTGATGCTCGCCGCGCGACGAGGTCACGCTCGTCCGCGGGTCGTCCCCCATGGGGAGGGTCCCCATCGGGTGGGCCGACGTGAGGGGGACGGAGTGCGGGCGTACGAAGCTCGTGTCGAGTCCGTCGAGCTCCGCGGCGCGCGTGACGCGCACGGGGGGGATCGCGGGGATGGTGACTTCGCTCGCCCCGGCGGCCAAGAGGAGCCGCGCACATGCGACGAGCCCCTTGGCGAGCTGGGCGCGGTCCGCCTCGTTCATCGCGTAGTGGATGACGGGGCGCCCGCCTTCGCCTGCCGTGACTCTGCCTCGCGTCTCGTCGTGCACCATGGCCGTAAACACGGCGAGCCGGTCGTAGTCGCGCATCGCGCGCATGTGGGACGCACCGAAGCCGGGGAGGGTCGCGGCGGTACCGATGGGGTGCGCGAAGGCGGGCACGATCCAGACGCGCTTGTCGCTCCCGGGCTCGAACGAAATGTGCTCCGTACACTCGTACGACTGAGGGATGCCTTGTGCGGCGTCGATGCCTCGGTCGAAGCGCCCCGCGACCACGCCGCCGGGATGCAAGTGGAGGCCACGCCCCGCGGTCTCATAGGGATCGGGCAACCCGCTCGCGACCACGAGCGCGGCAGAGCCGACCGCGCTTGCCGAGAGGACAACGACGCGCGCCCTTACCGTCACGGTCGCGGTCGGTCGGCCGTACGCGTCGCGGGCCACTCCTCGCACCCCCGCGGCGCGCCCCCCGTCGACCAGCACGCGCTCCACGGACACGTCCGCGTACACGTCGGCTCCCGCGCGCACGGCATCGGGGATCACCACTTTGAGGGCGTTCTGCTTCGCGTCGTAGGAACACCCGAGCTCGCAGAACCCGCTCTGCTGGCAGCCGATCCGGTTGTGCTGGAGCATGCCGCCTCGCCACCCGAGGGCGAGCGTGCCGCGACGCAACGCGAGGTTGTTCCCGTTCTGCCACTCGGGGAGCATCGGCGAGACGGACAGGTCTTCTTCGATGCGCTCGAAGGCGTGGGCCATCGTCGCGCGATCGGCGCCGGATACTCTGTGACGCGACGCCCAAAGGTCGAGTACCTCGCCGGGAATCCTCTTGCAGAGATTGGTGTTGTGGACGGTGCTCCCGCCGACGCCGCGCCCCTGCAGGATGCGAATTGCGAGATCGTCCGTCGTCCGGCCGCCCATGTCCTGAAAGAGGAGCGGGATCATCTCGTCCTCGCGCTGCGTGAAGTCGGCAGGGACGCGGTGCCCTCCTTCTTCGAGTGCGACCGCTTTGACGCCGGCGCGCGCCAGCTCGCGAAGCGCGATCGATCCGCCCGCGCCGGTGCCCACGACGACGGCGTCCGCGTCGATCGTCACGTCGTTCGTGAGGTCGCCTCCGCGGTGGATCACCGTGCCCACCCCCCCTCGGGACGATGAACGAGCGGCCCCTCATACCCGAGAATCTTCCAGGTCCTCGCGTCGCGGTAATAACCCATGAAGACGAGCGCTTTCAGCCCCTCGAACGCCCCGCGCAACACGTCTTGCCCGCTCGCCTCGAGCGCGGCGAGGACGCGATCCTGATCGCTCGGCGCGACCCCCGCGAAGCGCGTCGTCAGGCCGAGACGAAGCGGGGCGACGTGCTCGACATAGACGAACGCGCGAAAGAGGTCGCGTCGAAGCGCGGCAGGCATGCGCGCGACGTACCCGTCGACGAACCCCGCGACGTCGACATCGTCGGTCGTGGGGATCGCCGGATCGAAGGGTCGATCGGCGGCCGCGATCCTCCGCGCGAGGTGCGTGACGAAGACGAGCTGCCACGGCGACAAGGAGACGAGCTTCTTCGCGCGCGCGTCGGGCACGTCGTAGCCGCGCACTCTCAGGATCGCGAGCGTGGACCCGGCGGCGAGGAGAAGGGTCGCGGCGAGCGTCGTGTGAAGAACCTTGCGTCTCGTGGGTTTCACGAAGGCGGTCACGGACGAGCAGGTAGCATGGTTTGGCCTCGAACCTTTTGCTATGCCGGGCTTCATGCATCTGTTCGGGTTGACCGGCGGGATCGCCTCGGGCAAGAGCACGGTCGCGAGACGCTTCGCGTCGCGAGGGGTGCCGGTGATCGATGCCGACGCGGTCGCGCGCGAGGTGGTCTTGCCGGGGACCGAAGGTCTGGCCGAGATTCGCGCGACGTTTGGCGACGCGGTCTTTCTGGCGGACGGAACGCTCGATCGCAGGGCGCTCGCCGCCATCGTGTTCTCGGACGAAGGCAAGCGGCGGCGGCTGAACGCCATCCTGCACCCTCGCATTGGGGCGCGAACGGCCGAGCGCGCCGCCGAGCTCGCGGCGAAGGGCGAAGCGCTCGTCTGCTACGAGGCGGCCCTTCTCGTCGAGAACGGCCTCGTCGAAGCGTTTCGTCCGCTCGTGGTCGTGGCCGCCCCTTCGGAGATGCAAGTGGAGCGCGCGGTCGCGCGAGACGGCGGGACCCCGGCGGATGCACTCGCCCGCATCGCGGCGCAGACGTCGCTCGCCGACAAGACGAAGATCGCGGACTTCGTGATCACGAACGACGCGGATCTGGGGGCTCTGGAGCGCGCCGCGGACGACGTGCTCGACCGCGTCTGTGAGAGGGTCGGCGTCGCGCGTCCAAGTCGTGGCAAGGGGGCCGGATAGGGCTACTCCTCGTCGAAGGCGGCGACCTTCAGGTTCTTCTGGCCACTCGGGTTGGGATCGTCCTCCCACCGGAGGAGCAGGACCACGATGTCTCCGAGCAGGTGCTCTCCGCCCGGGTGAGGCAAGAGCAGGTGGGCTCGAACGAGAATATCGCCGGGGCGCATGTCCGACGGGCGTGGGTGCGGCCCGCGTTCATCCAGGTCGTCGTACGCGAAGCGATCGATCCGGTCGACCTGGACCGCGTCTGTGTGGGTCGCCTCGAAGAGGCGGAGCCGGCGCACGAGCTCGTCCATGAGCACCTGGAAGGAGGAACCCCCGTGCGCGTCGAGGTGCCGCGCGCCTCGCGACATGCTCCGGTCGAGAGCTTCGACGTCGTGAGCGGCGAACGCGTCGAAGAACCCGATCGCGGCCGCGCGGACGGTCGAATCCGCGACGCCTTCTTTCAGTGCGACCACCCCAGCCGCAGAAGCGCGCTCGACGGGGACCGGGAGCGCGGGGGGGATATCCATCGCGACGCCGTCTGGGTGCCGCGGACGGCTCGGGAGCTCGAGCGCCGTGACGATGGGCCCTCTCTGGCACGCGGAACCGAGAATCCCCAGCAGCGCGACCCTTTGCGCACACGCGAGAGGCTGCCGACTAGAGAGCTTCGATTTTCGGTGCATCCACGCGGGTCATGGTGACGAGCGAGTCCATCGGAATGGGCTTCCAGCGCTGCGGAGGGTCCTCATCGAGATCGCTTGCGATCAACGTGAAGTGCATGTGCGCGAGCTCGGGCGCGCGCCGCCGGAGCTGGAGGTCGTCGCCGAGGATCATGTCCGCGTCGTTCTTTCCGCTGAAGACCCGGTAGCTCATCTTCTCGTTCTTGTGGACCGCGACGACGACGTCGCCGTTCGATACGAGGAGGTTTGTCTTGAGAAGGCCGTCGCCCACTTCTGCCGCCATCCCTTCGATGAGCGCGAGGCTGGAACGGAGAGCCTCACGAATGGCGCTGGGAGCGACCGTGTCGTCGTTGAGCCGCCCTTCGTCGTGGAGAAACGAGAGAAACACGTGAAACACGATCTCGGAGTCGGTCTCGCCGCGGACGTTGCCCCGTAGGAATTCCGGCACGCTGAGGAGCAGCCGGTCGCGAATCAAGTCGAAGACACCCAGCGTACCGGTCTGCGCGAAGAGCCACTGTCGGTGGCGGAAAGGGTGGGTGTTTTCGGTACGCAGGGCGCCCACCGTCGCCGACCGGACGTGCCCGATGAGAATGTCGGCGCGAACGTCTGCGGCGAGCTTGGCGAGATCAATGTCTTCCCGGTCGTCGATGGGCCGCCGTCTCATCAAGACCTCTCCGCCTTGATAGAATCCGAGGCCCCACCCCAACGGCGACCCTCGAGTGCGGACGCAGAGCGCCTCCGACTCGAGAGCAAGGATGCGCCCGCCGAGATCAGGACGATTTCCAATGAGTCCGAACAAGCGTGCCATTCGTGATTTTCTCCCGAGTGCTTCTTCGTCCCCCTAGTCCACAGCGTCCGAAGGCTTCGCGCCACGAGGTCAAGTCAGTTCGATCAACCCTCGGCCTCTTTCGATTGTTCCTTTCGACCTTGTCCTGCGAGGCCCCGTTGGGTGTCTGCCCGGCGCACTTCTCTTCGCGCAC
>Ga0182024_10002346_pt1 | contig 47211 bp, 42 predicted proteins | sample P32metaG_FD_120480 | JGI IMG/M metagenome (GOLD analysis project Ga0182024, IMG submission 120480) | Permafrost microbial communities from Stordalen Mire, Sweden - P3-2 metaG (Illumina Assembly) | ecosystem: Environmental > Terrestrial > Soil > Wetlands > Permafrost | place: Sweden: Stordalen... | reverse complement strand
TAGGGCTAACTAAGAATGCCCTTGGTTCAACCGCCGGATGCGGAAAACCGCATGTCCGGTGGTGTGGGAGGGTGGCGGGGCGCAATCCCCGTCACTCGACCCGATCCAGGGGGTCCGCCCCACTGCTATTTTTGGTGGGGAGAGGCTTCTGCCTCGGCCTTGCGCGCGCCTGCGAGAATATCCGCGAGCGCGTAGTTGCCCTCATGGCAGGCGTATTCGTAAATTGGGCCGGGCGCCGCGACAAACGGCAATTCCACGGTCCAGGGCTTGGCCCAAGTGGAGAGATCTTCCACGGTGGCTTTGTAGACGATGTTGTTGGCGTCGACCCGAGTGAAGCGCTCCGTGACCTTGAGGTCTTTCGAAGAACCGCGAAAACGGGTCTGGCCGGTGAAGTTCGTCGTTTCCACCACCAGCGTGTCGCCTTCCCAGCGGCCGATGGAATCGCCCAGCCACTGGCGAACGTTGGCGGGGACGTGTTGCGCGTTCATGCGGATAATGCGCGTGTCATGGATCTCTTCCGCCAGGATCATGATCGCGCCGGGCGTCTGCACGATCTGATAGTTGTTGTTGTAAAGCGTCGGCAGCATGGGCGGGCCCGCCATGGAAACATAGATGCAGCGTTCCGAGAGTCCGTGGTCCTTCACGTTGCCGGCATCGGCGGCTCTGGCGGCCGACGCGGTGCGGTTGCGCTCGCGGGCTGGCTCCGTCAGGGGCGGTATTTTGCCATCCGGGGGATCAATCACCAGGGAGGTTCGCTTTACTCCGTCCACCCGCGCGAGCCCCGAACCCATGTCGTAAAAGAGAACGTTGTAAGCGCCGGTGCCTTCGGATCCCTTGGTCTTATGCAAAGGGCCTTCCGAGGTTCCGTCGAGGTCCTGCCAGGCTTGGTGTTCTTTCTGCTCCCAGACCTTCGCCTCGGCATCCGTCAGTGTAGGTTTACCAGCGAACTCGGGGGGACGTTCCAGCGGCGTACGAGTCGAGTTGTTCCAGATACCCTGGAGATCGGGATGGCCGTCGGCTGTCCGCGGCATGTTCCAGGCCGCCTTACTTTGCGCGAAGAGAGTAGTTACCGCAAAGAACGCCAGTGCGTTCACTCCAACCAGATTCCGGCGTAGCATACTTGCCCTCCTGTTACTGGGACTTGGCCTTGACCGCGGCCCGGCAACGGTCATTGGTGAAGATGTCCAGCGAATAGCGCTGGTTGAGTTTCACTTGTTTTCCGCCCTCGCGAGTAACCCAGATGTTCTTATCATCATAGGTAATCGGCACGGTCTGGCCGGGCGCGGTCCAGAGCGCCCATCCGTGATGGACCTTGGTTAAGTAGTTCTTCGACTCGTCCGTCCAGTTGAGAACCCTGGTCCTTTGATAGGCGATCAGGACCTTATTGTCCGTGGCGAAGCAGTAATAGTAATCGCCCGTTCCAAAGAAGCAATTGGCGCAGGGCAGGTCAGCATGATCGAGCAACTGCGCTTGGGCCTGCTGGCGCTCGGAGTGCGCTCCGAAACAGAGCGGCGTGGCCAGCGCAGCGGCCAGGCAAACCGATAACCGGATAAGAGAACGGACCTGAGAATACGCTTTCATCGTCCCATGGTAACGTGTCGCGACGGGTCGAAGCGGGATCCACTTTCCGAAGCCGGACCGGGGGGTCCGGCGCAGACGAGGGCGTCTGCCCCACTACCTGCCCCACTTTCTGAAGCCGGACCGGGGGTCCGGCGCAGACGAGGGCGTCTGCCCCACTACCTGCCCTACTTTCTGAAGCCGGACCGGGGGTCCGGCGCAGACGAGGGCGTCTGCCCCACTCGCTGCCCCACGATTAGCTGGCGGATTTTTTGACGCCTTTGCCGGGCACGACGGAGAAGAATTCGAGGAAGCGCTTTTTTTCGGGCGCCGTAGTGGCGGCGGCGCTGGGGCTGTGCCGGGCCTCGATCATGGACTGCGCCAGCACGGTGAACTGTTTTCCAAGATCGCTGTGCGGCACCACCCAGCGGCCCTCGGTCAAAGCCTGCTGTACGCCTTGGTAGTCGTTCGGGAAAGTCATGTGAACGGGCAGGCCCAGCAATTGCTCGATCTGCTGCGGAGTGATCAGCGAACGCTTCTGGCAGCGGTTGAGCAGGACGCTCACGCGTTCTCCAAGGTCGAGCTGCTTCAGATATAAGTATTTCTCTCGCGCCAGGTGCAGAGAGGTGATCTCCGGCGTACAGACCAGAAATACGCGACGCGATTCGTGCATGATTTCGAGCGAATATTTTTCCAGGTTGCCCGATAGATCCATGCACAGCGCGCGATAGTTGCGGCGGAAGAATTCCAGCAAGTGCCGGATCTGGGTGGGCTCTATGCGGAAATCGGGATTCAGCTTGCCGGCGTGCAGCACATCCAGGTTCTCCATGGTGGTGACCATGGTGGGCCACAGACTCTCGTCCATGTCGAGCGAATGTTCCGCAGCGTCGGTAACACAGTAGGGATTATCCAGCTTCAGCATGAACCGCAGCATCCCGGAGTTCAGGTCGAAATCGGTAAGCAGCGTATTGGTGTCCGGCATGCGGGAGATGGCCTTGGCTGTGTTCAAGGCGATGGTTGAAGTGCCGACGCCCGCCTTAGAAGGCAGGAAGGAGAATATCTGTTCGGTGGTCTCGATCTCAGGCGGCTTGGCGTCAAGGGCATCCTTGAGGCGCATGAGACCTTCCGTCAAAGTCTGCCGATCGAATGGAAGAGACGCGAATTCGCGAATTCCGGCGCGCATTACTTCCAGCAGAATCTGCGGATCGCAAAAACGGCTGACCGCCACCACCTGGACACCCGGCGTGTTCTTCTCCACGTCTCGAGCGATCTCCAGAGCCTTAGTAGTGGACTCGGTACTGATAAAGATCACCTGCGGGGCATGCGCCCGCAGAAAGCGGATCAGTTCGAGTGAATTGGGATACCGGTCGAGACTACGGGTTACGCTGACGATGCCGATCTCGCTCAACAGCGCTTCCAGCCGCTCGCTTAAATCGGCATCCGGGCAAATGATAATACCACGCAGCATCGCGCAAAGACTCCTAGATCTAGCTTAGAGTGGCGACCCGGTACAAACAATTAGAGATAGGCACTACGCCACCTTACTTCGGAAGGGTGAGGAGGAGTTGGAAGTAAGGTAGAGACCTTAGGAAAAAGAGGCGTCGGCACGAGTGCCGACGCGGCACGCAAGAGTGCGTGCGCCACAGGCGAGGTTAGTGCGCGGCGTGGACCGCGGCGCCCACGATCTCCTGGGCAGATTCGCCGAACTTCTCGAAGTTCTTTCGGAACCGGGCATCCAGGTTTTCGGCGGCGCGATCGTAGGCCGCACCGTCGCTCCATTGGCCTCGAGCATCCAGAATTTCCGGCGGAACGTCCGGACAGGAAACCGGGACGCCGACATGAAAGATGGGATGCGGCTTGGTGGCAACCTGATCGAGCTTCCCTTCGACGGCCGCGTTCACCATGGCGCGGGTGTATTTCAGATTCATGCGCTCGCCTACGCCGAAAGGACCGCCCACCCAGCCGGTATTGACCAGGAAGCATTTCGAATCGTGCTGGCGCATCTTCTCGCCTAGCAGCTTGGCATATTCCAATGGCCGCCGCGTAATGAAAGGCGATGCGAAGCAGGTGCTAAAGGTGGCCTCGGGCTGGTTTCCCAGACCGCGCTCGGTGCCCGCCAGCTTGGCGGTATAACCATTCAGAAAATGATACATGGCCTGCTCGGGAGTCAGCCGGGCGATGGGCGGCAGAACGCCGAAAGCATCCGCGGCCAGAAGCACGATATGGGACGGGTGTCCGCCCACGCCGGGAATTACCGCATTGTCGATAAACTCGACCGGATAAGCCGCGCGCGTATTCTCGGTCAGCTCGTCGGAGGCGAAATCGAGGGTGCGCAGGTTGGGATCGATGACTACGTTTTCGAGCACGCTGCCGAAGCGGATGGCATCCCAGATCTGCGGCTCTTTTTCATGCGAGAGGTGAATGCATTTGGCGTAGCAGCCGCCTTCGAAATTGAATATGCCGCGATCGCTCCAACCATGCTCGTCGTCGCCGATGAGCTGGCGCGTGGGATCGGCCGACAGGGTGGTCTTGCCGGTGCCCGAGAGGCCGAAAAACAGGGCGGTGCGGCCATCCGGCCCGACGTTGGCCGAACAGTGCATGGGCATCACGCCTCTGGCCGGCAGCAGGTGGTTGAGAACGGTGAAGATGGACTTCTTTACCTCTCCGGCATATTCGGTGCCGGCGATGAGAATGGCTCGTTTCTTAAAATTGAGCGCGATGCAAGTCTTCGAACTGGTGCCATCTTTCTCCGGGCTGGTGTAAAACGTGGGAGCAAACAAAACGGTGAATTCCGGTACGTGATCTTCGGTCTGGTGCGGGTCGAGACGCAGGAAAAGCTGGCGGGCAAACAGAGCATGCCAGGCGCGCTGGGTGATCACGCGCACTGGAAGAGTAAAGGCCGGATCGGCTCCAGCGTAGCAATCCTGCACGAAGAGCTCGTCGCCCTCCCAGGAACCGATCAAACGATCATAAATCTGGTCGAACACCTGCTCCGACATGGGTTGGTTGACGGAGCCCCAATCCACCGTTGCTTCGGTCGAGGCCTCGCGAACCACATACTTGTCTTTAGGAGAACGGCCGGTGAACTGGCCTGTTCGTACCGCCAACGCGCCGCCGGCGGCGAGCAGCCCTTCATGGCGCTGAAGAGCTTTCTCCATTAATTGCGCCGTCCCCAAATTCCAGTGCGCAACTTCCACATTTCGAATCCCGTGCTGACTCAACTCGTGACGACTTGGACGAATGCCAACATTTTGCATAGTTTGTGTGACGGATATATCTATTGTAAGATCCTGTCTACCTCAGATAGTCTATCACTGCCAGAAAGGCTGTTGCCATGATTCGGAGCTACTACCGGTACTATCACGCGGACCCCGCTCTATCAGGTAACCGGGCAAACTTGGGCGGATTCAGGCCGCCTGTATTTCAAAGTCTCCGAGGAGAGGTCGGTTGTTGTGAGGGCCCATTTTCGGACCATGTCCCAGACCGCTTGTCTAAAGGCTTCAAGATCCATAGGCTTGTGAACGTACTCGCGCACGCCGAGGGCGAAGGCGCGATCCAGGTCCACATCGTCCCAATAAGCGCTAAACACGACTACGGGAGTCTTTTCAGCATCGAATCGCTGGAGCAATTCGTGGCCCAGGAGTTTGGGAATGTTGAGGTCCAGGATGATGAGAGCCAGTTTAAGTTCGCGATCCGAGAGAATCGCCAGGGCCCTTTCGCCGTCGCGTGCGACCGTGAGGTTAGTCCGCATGGGGTAGTCCGACAACGCGTGGCTCACCAACAGTGCATCTCCGGCATTGTCCTCAATCAGAAGAATCTGGAGCGTTTTCATTAGCGATGATTGGACAGGTAAGCGGGTGGTTAAGTTTCTCAACTAAGGTATCAGTCTAACGGTTAGCCCTACTTGCATTCGCCGCGGATTATTTGCGAATATCGTGGTACAAGCCAAATTTAACGTCCATGCAGCGGTACAGAATCACCACTCCGCTTGTAGCCGTTCGGCTATTCTCGTCCATGGAGGGCGAGAAGCCTGGCCTATTGGTGTCACTGCCGGAAGATGCGATGGTGGAAGTGGGCGGGCGCTCGCCGGTTGGTCAAGGAATGCTCGAAATCAGATGGCAATCGGAACAATATGCCGTCTTCGAATTGGATCTAGAGGAGCGAGCGACACTCGAGATCTGCGAATAACCCGCGAGGCAGTAGGGTGCTTTTCAGACTTCGGCCGCTTCGACGTTGCAGGGAATCCAACGCCGCACGGTGGCAATAAACTGGGCGGCATTGATCGGTTTGCTGACATAATCGTCCATGCCGGCGGCCAGGCAGCGCTCGCGATCGCCGGGGAAGGCCTGAGCGGTCAAAGCAATAATGGGTATCCGGACCGGATGGGCGGCGTTACGGATCCGGCGCGCGGCTTCGTATCCATCTAATTCGGGCATTTGGCAATCCATCAAGATCAGATCGTATCTCTCCATGTGATAGCGATTAACGGCCGCCGTACCGGTGGCTACCACATCGACAGTGCAACCGTGCCGCTCGAGCAGGCGCTGGGCAACCAGCTGGTTGACGGGATTGTCCTCAGCCACCAGAACATGCAGGCGCCTAGGCAGCGACGCTCGATCGGGCGCGAGATCGACCAGTTGCCGCAAAGGCTCCGCCCGTTCTAATTCCACATGAACAACGAAGCGGCTGCCTTTACCCGGTTGACTGTGGACATCGATGGAGCCGCCCATGAGAGCGACCAATTGTTTGCAGATCGCCAAGCCCAAGCCGGTGCCGCCGTAGCGCCGCGTAGTGGAGCCGTCTCCCTGGACAAAGGGCGAGAACAGATTGGGCAGAGTTTCGGGAGGTATGCCGACGCCCGTATCTTCGACAATGAAGCGCATACGCACACGCTCGCGAGAGTTGCCGCCGCTCGAAACGGTAAGGCTCACGGAGCCGTCATCGGTGAATTTGAGCGCGTTGCTCATGAGATTGTTGAGGACTTGCCTGAGCCGCGTCGGGTCGCCGCGCACCCATCGCTGGGCGTCATCGCTCCAATGCAGATTCAGCGCCACACCTTTCTGCTGGGCTATCACATTGTAGAGCTTCAACACGCCGGTGACTTCGGAATGCAGATCAAAGGGCACTTGTTCGAGCGTGAGCTTCCCGGATTCGCAGCGCGAGAGATCCAGGATATCGTTCAAGATCGCGAGCAATTGCTGGCCGGACACATGACAGGCGCTGATCAACTCGCGCTGCTCGTAGGTCAGGCCGGTGTCGAGGACCAGTTCGGTAGTGGCGAGAACACCGTTCATGGGGGTCCGGATTTCATGGCTCATATTGGCCAGGAATTGCGATTTGGACCGCGAGGCTTCGAGCGCTTCGTCGCGCGCGGCGGCAAGCTGCCGATTCACGTTTTCCAGGCTATTCAGCAGCCCTAACGTTTTCTTGTTATGGGATACATGCAGCAGCAAGTAGGAGACCACCGCGAAAGTGAGCAAAGAGCCGATGCCGAGCAGTATCCAGGGACGCCAACTATGCGCTTCACCGATGAATTCGGGGGTCGGGACGAACACGAAGGACCACTCGCGTCCGCCGACGCTGACCGCTATCTGCTCGTGGATGGTCTTGGCCAGCAAAGGCTCGGACGCAACTTCTCCGCGCCTGGTTCCAGAGGGGGACGGATGATAATAAAGCAGCTGCTTGGCGGGCGGCGCGGACCGGTCGAAGACGTAGAGATCCAAGCCTCTGGGATTGATGCGGCGCAGACCGCTTTCGACGACGTCGGGCAACTGGGTCACGGACGCTGCGAAGCCCGCGAGAACAGGCTGGCCATCGCCGCGTACGCGCCTTGAAACCGGCAGGAAGGCGATCACTCCATAGCCGTCGGCAGTCTGTTCCACTACCCGGTACTTCTCCGTTAGCGCCGGCTCATCGGATTTCTGAGTCGAAGCCAAAGCCCGGCGGCAGCCGGCGCTGCCATTGACGTCGAAACCAATGATCAAGCCCTTTTGGAGCATGGGATAGACAAATTGAACCGGCAAATAGAAAGGCCGATCCGGGGCACGCCGCAACTTGGCCGGGTCGCCGTCAAAGATGTAATGGCCGCTGGAGGCTTCGAACCGCGCGCGTTCCTGGAGCTCGACTCGCGGTATCCATTCCAGGGAACGCACGCTGGAGTGGGTGGTGATCAGCCGCTCGGCAAAGCCGGCAAAGTTGGTCTCGTTGAGGGGGCTGATCTCTAGATACGCACGCAAAGCATGGAGCGTCACGAGGTTCGCTTCCAGCTCTCTCCGGACCGCCGATGCCCGATTTTCAGAAGCGACGCTCAGGTCCTGGTGGAATGCCAGATCCTCCTGGCGGCGGCTCTCATAAAAGGACACGCCGGTCAAGAGCGCGCCGGTCATAAAGGCGGCCATACATAAGCCGAGAGTCGAAGGCTTCCTACGAGTTGGGATCATCGAAAGAAACAGTCAGCATTAGTCTGGTAATGGACTGGCCAGAGTCGGATGTAGCAATGCGCCGTGGTCGGAGATCGACAGATTGCGTTTTTCACTTTAATTGGCAGGGGGACCTGAATTGGCAGGTCGGAGACCTGCCCCACAAAGCGTTTGAAGAATAAGATTACCACCAAGAGCATGGCGATGGGGGCGCAAGCCAATCCATTCCCGGATCGCCGATGGGGGCGCCTGGCGGGGCGTCGGGGGCAGGCAGCGGCTTGACCGGATCGGCGGGCCGTTCCAGGAATCGCTTGATATCGGCGGCGAGGAGCGCATGCTGGGCTTGTTCGGATTGACTGGCGGCGGCCTCGCCTTTGAGCCGCGCGGCGAGCTTGGACAGCTTTAACGATGCGATGGCACGGACCTGTCCATTGGGGGCGCCGGTCGAGAGCCACATCACACGGTCGACGAGCACGCGTTCTTCGGCGCGCCGGATCTCGGCTTCATAGGGGGACGCAACCGGAGCGTCGAAGGTCGCCTTGGTCAGGCGATCGATCACTTCTTCGAGACCCGGCAGCGACGGATCGAGGGCGTGCTGCGCCAGCATGCGAGCCGAGCGATCGAGCTGGAGCACAAAGCCGATGGTTACGTCGGATGCGACCGTGGCCGGGCTGAGCGGATCGAATGCGTCGCCGGTGGTGCGCGGAAACAGCTCGCGATGCCCGCCGAATCCCGGGGGCCGCGGCGGAATCGCATCCAGCACTTGTTTGGGAACGGCCAGTTCGGAAGGCTTCAAAGTGGCGGCCAGCGCATCGAGCGCTTTGCGCTGATTCGCGGCGGTCTCCCATTTCAAGGGCGTACGTCCGTCGCCGCGCATGGCATAAATGTAATCGATACCAGCCACCATCGACGCAGCCGATTCCACCGAATAGCGGTGATACATAAAGATGGGCACCAGCGGCTCCTCAATGGTGGCCATGGGCTGGCCGTTGCGGATGGTGTGCTCGCCCAGACGGTTCAAGGCCGCGCGGCGAATCTTCATCATGCGGTTCAACTCGTCGGCCTGATTGACGCCGTTGGACCACTGGTCGACGCGCGGATGGGTGTCGGTATCCTGATTGGTCATGTAGCGCAGATCGTCAGCCCAAGCGTCGTCGAGGATCTTGTTGAGAGCCGCCTGCTCGTCGCCCTTCGGAAGCTGGCGATAGCCGTAATTAATCGCAACCTTGTCCCAATCGCCGATGCGGGCGGCATAGGCATCCGATAAATCGATGGTCCCGTCGTTGCGCAGCTTTTCGAGCGGATGCGGATAGTCCATCACCGAAATCCATCCCTTGGTGCTGTCGTAATAGTTGTGACCGAGGCCAAGCGTATGGCCGACCTCGTGCGCGGCGAGCTGGCGGATGCGGGCCAGAGCGGTTTGATAGAGGATGTCGGGTTTTTCGTCGCCCCGCATGTAGGGCGACAACAGGCCTTCGAAGATCAGATAGTCCTGACGGTCCCGCAGGGAGCCAAGGGTTACGGTGGCCTTGATGATTTCGCCGGTGCGCGGATCGGCGATGCTGGCGCCGGTACTCCATCCGCGGGTGGAACGGTGCACCCAGTTGATCATGTTATAGCGGATGTCCATGGGGTCGGCGCCATCGGGAAGCACGGCGACCCGGAAAGCATTGCGGAATCCGGCGGCTTCAAAGGCCTGATTCCACCAGCTCGCTCCTTCGACCAGCGCTTTTTTGACGTCGTCGGGCGCACCCGGGTCAACCCAGTATTGAATAGGCTTGACCGCTTCGCTCATCTCCGCATTCGGATCTTTCTTCTCGAGCCGATGGCGGCGCAGATATCGCTGGACCATCGGTTGGCCGATGGGAACGCTGTAGTCGACGAAGTTGAGACCGCCGTAGCCGGCGCGAGGATCGTCATAGCGGGGCTGGTAATTGCTGTCGGGCAGTTCAACCAGCGAGTAATGTTCGCGCAAGGTGACCGAATCGGGCGTGGGAGTGACGCTGGCGACGGTTCCGGAGAAAAGGCCGCCGAAAAATCCGCCGCCGCGCCCGGCTCCAGCGCCGATAGCGGGCGGACCCTGGGCAGGGCCGGCGCCAAATCCACCGCCGCGTCCGCCGCCGGATTCGAGGGCGAAAGTGAGGGTGACTTCGATCTCGCTATTTTTCGGAAATGCCTTGGTGCGCGGCAGGTAGAGCGCGCTGCGAGCCCGGTCGACGCGATAGGTTCCCGGCCGAAGCGAGTTCGCGGCGCCATAACCGTCGCGAAGGAAGAAATCGGTGGCATCCACCAGCACGCGTCCGTTGCTTTCGGCCGCAACCGTAAAACCCCACAATACCGACTTGGCGAAGGAGTCCTCCACCGAGCGGCGCTCGGCGGGGTTGGCGCTGGAGGAGCGGAAGGACTCGTTCGGCTGGACCATCAGGATCTTCGGTCCGACGCGCTCAAAAGAGACCAGCCGTCCGCCGCCCGCCTGACCGCGGTCGAGGCCGATGTCGTTCGATCCGAGGCCGGCCGCCAGACCGGTGGCGTACAGGAACTCGGTATCGAAGCGCGGAATCTCGAGCCATAGCGTACCGGCGCGGTCGTCCCAATAGATCGGGAAATAGCCGTCCAGTTTCTGCATACCGCTGGTGCGCTCTTCGATGGCGGGTGTGCGTCCGGAGGTTGTGGGAGTGGCCGCGGCTCCTCGTCCGGGGGCCTGCGCGCGAACAAGAATCACGGATAAAAATAGCGCAAACAAAGTGCTGGCTGGTGACATGTGCCGAATCCTCAAGGGTCCATTGTATAGCCGCTGACGGATCGGGCAGATGGATATATTGATAGAAGAGGCGGGAACGAAGTTGGAAGCGCCCAAACACCGGAACGCCCGCTGCTGGCTCCTCCACCAACCGCGGGCGCTCTTCTCCGAGCCGTTAGCTCGTCGTGTCTTCGTTTAGTAGACTCGGCGTCGAGTGGAACGTTTCTATCAGTAAAAGTACCAGCAGCAAAATTACTAGCTTTGCAAGCAGCTTGCCTGGGCGGTCGATGCCGCGCTACCCTCGGAATTCAAATGAACAAGTTTTCATGCCTGCTCCTGCTGGGATCCGGTTTCGCGATTGCACAAGATTCGTCGACGCCGGCCTTCAAGTTCGCTGTTTCGGGCGATTCCCGCAATTGCGGCGACGTAGTGATGCCGGCGATCGCGGCCGGTGCGCGTCGAAACGGCGCGGATTTCTACTGGCATCTGGGCGATATGCGAGCGATGTATACGTTCGATGAAGATATGGCGCCTCCGGTCAAGCTGGCATTGCCGCCGCGCGGCGTGCCATTGAATGTGAGTACCTACCTGTCGTCGGCATGGCCCGATTTCATCGCTCACCAGATGGCGCCATTCGGCGATCTCACGGTCTTTCTGGCGATTGGAAACCATGAAACAATCGCGCCCTCGACGCGCGAGGCCTGGCTGATTCAGTTCGCCGACTGGCTTGAGAATCCGGTCATCCGCGCACAACGGTTGAAGGACGATCCGGCGGATCGGAAGCTGCACTCTTACTATCACTGGATCAGGGGCAATGTCGACTTCATCACGCTCGACAACGTGACGACGGAGCAGTTCGATCTAGCCCAACTCGCGTGGTTCCACAAAGTAATCAATCGCGACGAAGCTTCGCCGGATATCCGTACAATCGTGGTCGGCTCGCACATCCCGCTGCCGGGCGCGATAGGCCATAGCCATACCATGGACGATTGGCCGCAGGGCATCAAGACCGGACGCGAGGTGTACGAAGCGCTGTGGCAAGCGCGCAGCTCAGCCAACAAACAGGTTTACCTTCTGGCCAGCCATTCCCATTTCTTCATGGAGAATGTCTTTCGCACGGCAGACTGGAAGGGCAAGGAACTGCCGGGTTGGATCGTCGGGACGGCGGGCGCCGTGCGTTATGTCCTGCCATCGGAAGCCGGGCCCGATCAGAAGGGGATGACGAATGTTTACGGCTTTCTACAGGGAACCGCGATGCGCGACGGCTCTATTTCGTTTGCCTACCAATCGTTAAGCCTGCAGGATTTATTGGCGGCCAATCAGGGAAAGCAGCCAGAGCCGCTGGTGCGCTGGTGTTTCGACGAGAATTCGCTGGCTCACTGAACCTTTTGCCGAAAAGCTTTCTCGAAAAGCTCGCCGAAACGCACGACCTCGCAGCTTCATCTAAGACTATGAGGCGTTCTGCAACGTCTAATCGAATAGATCGGAGGAATGTTGCATCTTCATATTGAGCAGCGGGAAAACGAGGCGATTATCATCCTGGACCTAAAGGGACGGATGGTACTAGGTCCGGAGGATGTTGTCTTGCGCCAACGCCTCCAAGAATTAGGGGACACGGGGCGTACGAACGTGGCGCTGAATCTCAAAGAAGTGTCGGAGATGGATACTACTGCGCTCGGCACGCTGGTCTTCGGCGCGACGAAATTCCGAGAAGCGGGCGGCCGGCTGGCGCTGTTCAATCTATCGCCGGCGCATTCAGAGTTATCCAATGCGCTGAAGCTCAACACTGCTTTCCAGATTTATCGGGATGAGGTGAGCGCGGTCAATAGCTTTTTCCCGGATCGCGCGATCCAGCACTATGACATCCTCGAATTCGTGGAAGAGCTGGATCAAAAGCGGCATGGGGATGATGTCGAAGCCGGTAAGAACAACTGAGAGTAGCGCTATGGACAAAGCGGGCGAGCGTCTGAAGAAGTACCGAAGCAAGCGGAACTTTGACGTCACGACGGAACCGAGCGGCGCTGAGCGAAAACGAACGACCGCGAAAAAGGCGCTTGCATACGTGATCCAGAAACATCAAGCCTCACATCTGCACTACGATTTCCGTTTGGAATGGAACGGCGTGTTGCTCTCCTGGGCGATCCCGAAAGGGCCATCGCTCGATCCCTCGGTGAAACGATTGGCGGCCGCGGTGGAAGATCATCCGCTGGAGTACGGCGGCTTTGAAGGCGTGATTCCAGAAGGCGAGTACGGCGGCGGCACGGTGATGCTGTGGGATCAGGGCACGTGGACGCCTGAAGATCCCGACGTCGACGCCGCGCTTCAGAAGGGCGAGTTAAAGTTCACTCTCAACGGCAAGAAGCTGAAAGGGTCGTGGGTTTTGATTCGAACCAAAGGAGGCTTCGGCGGATCGCGCAAGCCGCAGTGGCTATTGATCAAGCATCGCGACCAGTACGCATCCACCGAAGATGTGCTGGAGGCGAAGCCGCGATCGGTGATCTCCAAGCGCTTAATGGCCGGCATCGCGCGCGATAGCAACGGTGACGTCGCAAAAGCCGCTAAAGCCGATGCTCCCGGTAGCCGCGCGAGGGCGAGTTGAGCGAGCGCGTTCCCTTTCGCGTCCAGCCCATGCTGGCCACCTTGGTTCGGGAACCATTCGATCGTCCGGGCTGGGTCTATGAAGAGAAGTACGACGGGTATCGCATCGTCGCTTATAAAGAAGGCGACCGCGTCACGCTGCTGTCGCGAAATGCCAAAGACCGGACGGCGACGTTCTCGGGTGTCGCCGAAGCGGTAGCGTCGCTCGAGGCGCGCACCTTGGCGCTGGATGGCGAAGTGGTCTTGTTCGACCGCCGCAATGTCTCCCGGTTTCAACTTCTGCAGAACCTCAGCTCGCCTCCGAAGTATGCAGTATTCGACTGTCTTTATCGCGATGGCCGCGATTTGCGGAAGGAGCCGCTGCCGGTGCGCCGCGCCCAGTTAGAGCAGCTGATCGGGAAGACGACTGCGAAGGACCGCACCATTTTCCTTTCGGCGCGGCTGGCGGACAACGGCCTGAAGGCTTACGCCGCCGCCAAACGCAAAGGCTTCGAGGGCGTGCTGGCAAAAGAAGAATCCGCGCCCTACATCCAGGGACGCTCGGGCAAATGGCTGAAGTTCAAGGTACACCAGGAAGACGAATTTGTCATCGTAGGTTATACCGCGCCGGAGGGGGCCCGCCAGCATTTCGGCGCGCTGCTATTGGGAGCTTACGCGGGCTCGAAGCTCCATTATGTCGGCAAGGTCGGCACTGGATTTTCGCAGGCTGTGCTGGCCAGCCTCTTCCGGAAATTTCAGCCGCTGGTTCGCGTCAAGTCCGCGGTCGACAATCCGCCGCGCGAGAAAGACGTCACCTATCTGGCGCCGCGCCTGGTGGCCCAGATTTCCTATGGCGAATGGACCAACGATCAAAAACTGCGCCAACCGGTCTTCCTGGGTCTGCGCGACGACAAGAAGCCCGAAGAGGTCACGCTCCCGGAGGCCAAATGACGCTTGAAAAGCTGATCAGCCATCCCGAGAAAGTATTTTGGCCGGAGGAAGGCTATACCAAGCTCGACGTCGCGCGCTTTTATGCCAGCGTTTTTCCGAAACTAAAGCCCTACGTGGCCGACCGGCTGCTGACGATGGAGCGCTGTCCGGATGGAATGCGCGGTGGATGCTTCTATCAAAAGGAAGCGCCCAAGGGTCTGCCGGCGGCGACACCCATCCAGGTGATCGAGCATCAAAATCGAAACGTCCGGTACGTGGTGGGTGGAGCGCTTGAAACCCAGATCGCGCTGGTGAATCTGGGCTGCATTCCGGTGCACGTCTGGGGCAGCCGGGCAAAGAATCCGCACAAACCGGATTGGATGGTGTTCGATCTCGATCCGGGCTCGGGCGAATTTTCAGATGCCGCCAAAGCGGGGCTCCACTTTAAGGAAGCGCTGGATGCGCTGAAGCTGGTCTCGTTTCCCAAAACGTCGGGAAGCCGCGGGCTGCACGTTTTTGTGCCGCTGCGGAGCGGCCCGGACTTCGATGAAGTGCGTTCGTTCGCGGCGGAGCTTTGCGGCCGTCTGGCTGCGGCGCATCCCAAAGAACTCAGCGTCGAACAGCGGATCGAAGCGCGCAAGGGCCGCGTTTACCTGGATTCCTTTCGCAATGGATTCGGGGCTACGGTGGTGGCGCCCTATTCGGTCCGCCGCAGGGAAAAAGCTCCGTTTTCGACGCCGCTGGACTGGAAAGAAGTGAAACCGTCGCTGAAGCCGTCGAGTTTCAATCTGGGCAACTACGAGAAGCGGCTGGCGGGGCCGGATCCGTGGGAGGGTTTTTTCGATAGCCGGCAGTCGATTAAGGGCGCGGCAAAAGCGGTGAGCAAGATTTAGGTCACCACGCGGCCGCGAAACGTGCGGCTGCCCAGAATCATCGAGCCCACTACGCTGGCAACCAGCGCCAGCAGCACCCATCCGATAGGCAATGTCGAGATGCTGTGCCCATTAACCGGCGGCACCATGGCGTAGCGCAAACCTTCCGACGCATAGGTCAGAGGATTAAAAAGCGTGAAAATTTGGAACCAGCGGATGTTGTTGAGCTGTCCCCACGGATAGTAAGTGCAACCGGTAAACAGCAATGGAGTAAAGATGAGCGTGAACATCATGCTGATCTGTTCCGGCTTGATAACCGTTCCCATCACCAGTCCAAAGCTGGCGCCCATGCAGGCTGTGAGGACGATCATGCCGGCCAATAGCGCGATGTGATCCGATCGAACGGCGTAGCGATCGCCCAGGATCCACCAGGCTAGCGGAAAGATCACAGCGCCCGCGATAATGCCCCGCATAGCGGCGAACAGCACTTTCTCGATGGCCACGAATCTAATCGGAAGCGGGGCCAGGAGGCGATCATCGATTTCACGCGCAAAGCCCAGATCGAGCACCAGCGGCAGAGTGACACCCTGCATGGAGGCGACCAGGGTGGTCAGCGCGACTATGCCCGGCAGCATGACCGACGCGAAGCCCGGCGCCGTCATGCCCACGCCTGGCAGCACCTTGCCAAAGATAAACAGGAAGAACAGGGGCTGCATCAGGGCTTGGAGAAGAAAGGCGACGAATTCGCGGCCGGTCACCACGAGGTCGCGATGGAGCATAGCGAGAAACGCCGTAGCGCCGAGGGAAAAGCGGGACCGGGCTGGCATTAGCGCAGGTGCCTCCCGGTGAGATAGATGAAAACTTCTTCGAGCGAGGCCTCTTTCAAATGCAGGTCGCGGACTTCGGCGCCAGTTGCAAGCACGGCCTGCGCCGCCGATCCGACCAGCGACCGGGCGTTTTCAGAATACAGACGATACGTCACCGCGGGCGGCTGGGAGGGCGCGGGATCCGCCTCCACTTGTTCGGCTTTCGCCACGCCGGGCAAAGCCGCCAGCGACTGCTGCAAGCGCGCGTGCAGCGCTTGATCCGCCGAATCGGGAACGCGGACGCGGATTTCGAGCGCATTGCCGCCGGGGATCATCTTCTTCAATTCCGCCGAGGTATTGTTGACCAGGATCTTCCCGTAGTCCATGATCGCGATTCGCTCGCAAAGCTTGTCGGCTTCGTCCATGTCATGGGTGGTGAGCAGAATGGTCAGGCCTTTCTGATTCAACTCGCGAATCCGGTCTCACAGGAACAGCCGCGATTGCGGGTCGAGATTGTTGGTGGGCTCGTCGAGGAAAAGCACGTCGGGAGAATGCATCAGGGCACGCGCGATCATGAGCCGCTGCGCCATGCCGCCTGAAAACCGGTTGACCTTGTCGTTCTTACGGTCGGCCAGGCCCAGTTCAGCGAGTAGCTTGTCGGCACGTTCTTCACGCTCTTTGCGTGGGACGCTGTGGTAAGCGGCGTGAAATGTCAAAATCTCGCGCACTCTTATGCTGCGGTCGAGATTGCTCTGCTGCGGCACCACGGCGATGCGCTGCTTGACGGCGATGGGGTCGCGCGCTACGTCGATGCCGGCTACCGAGCAGGAGCCGCTGGTGGGGACCACGCTGGTGATGAGCACGCCGATGGTGGTGGTCTTGCCGGCGCCGTTGGGTCCGAGCAGCCCGAAGATTTCGCCGCGACGCACCTGGAACGAAACACCATCGACGGCATTGGTCTTGGACTTCTGATAGCGCTTGACGAGGTCGCGCACTTCGATAGCGGGGGCGATGTGGGGGGATGCAGCCATTCGGTCTTCTATCAATTGGACAACAGGAGCGACGGTTAATGCTGCCCACCCGTGGCTTCCGCGCGCGAAGGCACAGGCAGCGGGCCGAAGAACATTTGCTCGTAAAGCCGCTCCATGTTGCGCGCGAAGCTGGACGTGTCGCAGACCGCGGAGGATTGGACACGCGACCGCATGTTACGCCGCAGATCTGCGAGGCGATCCGGGGAATTTGCGAGACCGATCGCCAGTGATATGTAGTCTTCAAGGCCTTGGCCTACCAGCTCGCCGAGGTTAGCCGACCGCAGGATGGAGCCGCTGGTCCGGGCTACCCATCGGTCACCAGAGAAAGCGATCACCGGAACACCCTGCCAGATTGCCTCCGAAGTAGTGGTGCCGCCGTTGTAGGGAAATGTATCGAGTGCGATATCGATGTGGCCGTATGTTTCGAGAAACTGATAATGGTCCGACGGGCCGTGTAAGCGAACCCTGGCGGGAGAAACATGCTGCTGCTCGAAGAGGTGATGTACGAACTGGCGGGCGCCGTCCGAGCCGAGCGCTGCGTTCCTCAAGATCAGAGAACTGCCAGGAACCTGTTGGAGAATCCCGCTCCATGCCTCGATCACCTGGTTGGTGATCTTGTATTGCGACGCCAGGCTGCCGAAGGTAATCGCGCCATTGGTCAGACAGGGCGGGCCCGTCACGGGCGGCACTGGATAAGTCACTTCGAAAGTAAGATAGGAGCCCGCAACCCGCGCGATCTTTTCGCAATAGAACTTCTCTTCATCGGGCGGAATGACGAAATCGTCGCCGATCAAGTAGTCATAGCTCGAGATGCCGGTGGTGGCGTACATATTGAACCAGCCGACGATGACGGGGGCGGGACGCAGGGCGAAAAGCGGCAGACGCCGCATGGTGCTGTAGCCATTCAAGTCGACGAGCAGGTCGATCTCGGCTTGCTCGATCCGCTGGCATAGCGCTTGGTTGGAAAGTGCGCTGGTGTCATGGAAGCGGTCCTGGTCATCGGCGCGATAGCCATGCTCTATCCGCGCCGCCGGCGCATCGGAAAAGAGATGAACCTCGAAGCGCCGCCGATCATGACGATTGATCAAGCCCCATACAGGCTTCATCCAGTTCTGATCCTGAAAGAAAGCAGAAACGTAGCCGATACGCAACGGCCGATCGCCTATGTTCACGCGGCGGATCGAGGGTGGGGTAATCGAGGGTGATGTAATCCGGCGTGGCGGGAGATAGCGATCCGCCCAGGCGCGACGGGCATCCAGAATGGCTTGGTTGTCGCTGGCCGCGCTACCGGGAATAATCACGGCAATGGCCGCTTGAGGCAATGCCGGATCGCCGCCGGCCGCGGCGCGACGAAATAGATCCAGAGCTTCCTCCACTTGTCCCAGTTTGAAAAGGGCGAGTCCGAGATTGTGCTGAGCTTCCGGCCAGTTGGGATTAATATCCAAGGCATTCCGGAAGCAGCCAATAGCGGCGGCATATTCCTTCCGGGAGCTTTCGGCGCAGCCGGCCGAGTACCATGCGCGTGATAATTTCGGATTCAGTTGAAGGCAGCGCCGATATGCGGCGCTAGCATCGGAAAGCTGTCCCAGCGTCTGCAGGGCGTCGCCCAAATCGCAATGCAAGTCGGCGGCATCGGGCGTGAGGTCGATAGCCTTTTTCAAAACGGAGACGGCATCTTCGGCCCGGCGCCGATTGGCTTCATGCTCGGTCAAGGCTTGAGTATAGTCGGTTGGATATGAATCCAGAATGGGGCGGAAACGCCGACCTGCTATTAATCGAAGAATTTCCCAAACCGAACGCCACTAAGACTATGCGTGAACATGATTGGTCATCCCTGGCCGGGCGGGGCGGGGTCCCTGGCGGCAGCGATTCTGTGCTGCGCGTATGTAGTGCCGGGGCGGGTAGCCGGCCAGCCGGATTCGTTCGCCACTGCGCTCGGCCGGTTGAGTGCGCAAGCGGGCCAGAGTAGTTTCTATCGAGGAAACGATCCGGCCCGCTGGGCGGCGGTTCGTGCCGCCACATCCACTTCGTCGCTCACTTTCTCCACGTTTCTGGGCGGCAGTAATTTCGATCAGGTTTCCGCACTGGCTGTCGACGCAAGCGGCAACATTTACGTAACCGGCCAAACCGCGTCTTCGAACTTTCCGACCCGCACGGGCGGGACTGATGGCGACCCGGATGTCTTCGTGGCGAAGCTGAACTCTACCGGCACTCAACTCACTTATCTCACCATCTTAGGCGGCCAGGAAGCCGACACACCGCAGGGCATCGCGGTGGATGCATCCGGCAATGTTTACGTCACCGGCTACACGCTTTCCTCCGACTTCCCGACCACCACGGGGGCGTATCAAACAACCTTCGGCGGCGGGGAAAACGCCTTCGTCGCCAAGCTGAACTCCTCCGGTGTCCTGGTCTATTCCACTTACCTGGGCGGCTCGGATAGAGACTTCGCAACTGCGATCGCCATCGACGGCTCGGGGAACGCGTATGTGACCGGATACACTTCCTCCACCAATTTTCCCATTGTCGCGGGAGCGTTTCAGCGTACCTATGGCGGAGGGTTCAACGACGTCTTCGTGACGAAACTCAATTCGTCGGGAGCTAGCCTCGCGTACTCGACATTTCTGGGCGGCACTGGCGACGATACCGCATCTTCAATTGCGGTCGACACGGCGGGCAACGCTTACATCTGCGGCGAGACCAATTCGGCGAATTTCCCGGTCTCGAGCCCCTTTCAGACGGCTCTCGCGGGCGGCGAAGATGCATTCGTCGCGAAGCTGAACGCGACCGCTTCCGGCCTGGTCTTCTCCACCTATCTGGGCGGCTCGCTCAACGACTTTGCAAACAGTATCGCCATCGATTCGTCGGACAACGTGTATGTCGCGGGATCGACGGCCTCTTTTGACTTTCCGCTTTCCTCGACTCCCTTCCAAGGCGCTATCGGCGGCACGTACAACGCCTTCGCGGCCAAGCTCACCGCGGCGGGCACTACGCTGGCTTTTTCCACTTACCTGGGGCGGCTCGGGTTCCGATGAAGCCAATGGGCTGGCGGTGGATTCGGCCGGGAACGTCTGGCTTACAGGCTCGACCTCATCAACGAATTTTCCGATGGTGAACGCCTTCCAGGCGCTGCTGGCCGGGGGCACTGACGTTTTTGTCGCGACACTCAACTCGAGCGGGAATCTGCTCTTGTACTCCAGTTACCTGGGTGGGACATCGAACGATTCCGGGCTGGCTATCGCAATCGATAACAAGGGCTCGGAAATGGTTGGAGGAATCACCGAATCATCCAACTTTCCCTCCATGCTCGGAGTAGTTCAGCCGTTGTTTGGCGGCAGCTACGACGGTTTCGTTTTCAAACTCCAGACGGGAATCTGTCCATATAATCTGACGTCTAATGTGCTGATCGTCACTGGAAGCGGCGGTTCGGGGACGATAACCGCCTCGGCGCCGGTGGGCTGCGGCGCACCCACGGCAAGTTCGAGCGTGACATGGGCGTCTGTCACGGTAGTTGGCGACGCGGTGAACTGGACGGTCACGGGTAACACGAGCTCGATCGGCCGCGGTGGAACCCTGACCATCGGCGGCCAGACGGTCACGCTAGCTGAAGCCGGTCTGCCATGTTCCTATGCCTTGAATCCGGCGAGCGTAAGTACCGGGGCGGCCGGAGGCACGGGAAATATCGGCATAACTCCGTACCCGCTCGATTGTCCGGCGGCAGGGGCCAGTTCGGGAGTGACCTGGGCCTCGGTTTCGATTGCCGGCAACACTGCACCCTGGTCGGTAACCGCGAATACGAGCTCGCTCGCGCTGGCGGGGAGCTTTACTATCGGAGGCAACACGGTCAGCGTGACGGAGGCGGGGGCCGTTTGCTCCTATGGGTTGAGCGCCGACAGCATCAGCGCCGGTGCGGCGGGAGCCTCGGGCAGCATCACGGTCACGCCATTGATCGCTAATTGCTCCGCTATAGCGGCTGCGTCCAATGTGAGCTGGGCATCGATATCGATATCGGGGAGTAGCGCGGCCTGGACTATAAGCGCCAATGCCAGTGCGCTGGGCCGCACTGGGACGTTTACGCTCGCGGGGCAAAGTGTCTCCATTACGCAAAGCGCCAATGCCGCCCCGGGCACTTTGACGCTGAACCGCACGGTGTTGAATTACGGGACATCCGGTGCTCTGGTAACCGGCACACAAACGGTCGCGGTGGGCTTTGGGTCCGGGGGCGGCGTGGCCTGGACGGTTTCCTCCAGTCAGCCGAATATCACCGTGGCGGGAGGTGGAACTGGAGATGGGACCTTCACTGTGAACGCGGCCGCCGGAGCAAGCGGAACGGTCACGGTGACTGCGCCGGGAGCCGCGTCATCGCCTCAGCAGGTGCAGGTCAGCGTCCAAGCAGTCACGCCAGGGCTCCCGCGAGGCAGCTTCGACACGCCTATAACGGGCACCACGGGAATTGCCGGTGCGATCCCGGTTACCGGCTGGGCATTGGACAATATCGAAGTCACCAGCGTGGATATCTGGCACGAACCAGTGGCGGGCGAACCGGCCGGGTTGCAGTTCATTGGTACTGCTGAGTTCATAGACGATTCGCGAACTGATATCGAAAGCCTCAACCCAACTTCGCCGTTTCAATATCGCGGGGGCTGGGGCTACATGCTGTTAACCAACTTCTTGCCCATAGGAACGGGATCCACAGTATCAGGCAATGGGACCTTCGTATTGCATGCCATCGCTCACAACGCCGCCGGCAATTCGCTGGATCTAGGCCCGCGCACTATTACCGTGGACAACGTACATGCCACCAAGCCATTCGGCACTATCGACACGCCTGCGCAAGGCGGTACCATCTCGGGAAATGCTTACGTCAACTTTGGTTGGGCGCTGACGCAAAACCCCTACAATATTCCGACCGATGGGTCCACCATCACCGTATACGTGGACGGCCAGCCAATCGGCCATCCAACCTACAATCAATACCGCGCTGATATCGCGACTTTATTTCCCGGTTTGGCCAACAGTAACGGGGCGATCGGGTTCTTCTACATGGACACCACCACGATGGCCAACGGCGTCCACACGATCGCGTGGCTAGTGTATGACAACCAGAACCGGAACGACGGGATTGGCAGCCGTTTCTTCACGGTGCAGAATAATGGCGCTGTCGCGGTGGCTATCGAAGAGCCGGTGGCAGCGTCCCTGGCCGATCGCAGCGAGATTTCCGACGTCGACATTGAAGAAGTGGGCCGCATCGAGTTGAAGCTCGGCGCCGTACGCGGCCACTTGTTGGTGAATGGAGACCGGCGGCCGCTGCCCGTTGGTTCGAGCATGAAGGGCGGCGTATTCTACTGGCAGCCCGGGCCGGGTTTTTTGGGCGAATATACACTGGTCTTCGAACGTGCAAGCTTGCCGGACCTCACAGTCCGGGTGACGATTCTTCCGAAGCGTTTTCCGTAGGCAGGCGCAAGGAGGTGTCTTCGCGATCCATCCGAAGATAACGGCTGTAATAAGGATCCGGGCACGCAAGGATGCCGTGCCATTTCTTCCGGAAAGACTCCTGTTCCTGGCGGGAAGGCTGAAACCGGTCGCGCTCTTCATGGATCAGGCAGGCGCGCGGTTCCAGGATGACTTCGAGGCCCGCCTGCCGCACGCGCAGGCAAAAATCCATGGCGGCAAAGTCAGAGTGGAACGCGTTATCGAAGCCGCCTAGCGATTCATAGACCTGCCGGCGCGTCACCAGGCAGGCGCTCGAAACGGCGGTGACATTGCGCGTGTAATCCAGCCAGCGCCAATAGTCGCTCTGATAGAGCCCTCGGCCGGGAAAGCCAACGCCGCCGGACATGCCGGCCAGCATGCCTGAGTGCTGGATCGCGCCGTTGGGATAAATCAGCTTCGCTCCGACCACGCCGACCTCGGGCCGTTGCGCGATCGCCAATAGCGTCGCCAGCCAGTCCGGTTCCCGTGGCCGAACGTCGTCGTGGAGAAAAACGAGATAAAAACCCTTGGCTTGTCTGACGTCCCGGATTATCTCGATATCCTTATAGCCGGTGTTCTGTTGGAGAGATTTTCCTGATCCTTCAGCGATCACAATACTGGCCAGTTCGCAGCGCGACAGATTTCGGACCACGCGATAGCGTGTGGGGATTTCCGCATCCTCTACCTTTGCATCCCATCCCCGCCGGCGAATCATATCCTCAACCGCCCTACGGCCCGAATCGTTGGCCCATGGTTTGGCGTCGGGACGCTGCGCAATGGACTCGCGGTGCTGCCGCCAGTGGTAGAGGATATACGGGATGTGCGCTACGGCGACGGGCTGGTCGGTCAGGCGCAACGCAAGATCGTAATCTTGCGCGCCATCGTATTCGCTGCGGAAACCGCCTATTTTATCGATGAGCACGCGGGAAGCGATCACCAGATGGCCGGCGTACATGCAGTTGGAAAGCAGTTCGGGCGACCAATCCGGCTTGAGGTTGGGCCGCACGGGGCGCCCTGTTTCGTCCACGTAGTCTTCGTCCGAATACAAGACCTGATATGGCTGACGCTGCAGCGCCGCCGCAAAGCGATAGAGGGCATCGGGCGCGAGAAAATCGTCGTGGTCCAGTACGCCGATATAGTCGCCGTGGGCCATAGCCAAGGCGCGATTCAGGGCGCCAGAAATACCAGCCCGTGATGGAAGAGCCGCAAATGATATACGCGGGTCGTCCGGCGGCCGCACTGGTTGATCGGACGCGTCGTCGACAATGCACAGCTGCCAGTCCGGATAAATTTGCGCCAAAACAGAATTGACGGCCTGTTGGAACCACTCCGGCCGAGAATTTCGAGCGGCCATCAGGATGCTGATGCGTGGCCGGTAGGTCCAAGCGGCCATCTGCTTCGAAAACCATTCCGGCGGTGGAGCGTTTCTTCGGAGAGCGGCGACAAATCGCCGATATTCCCGGACTTGTGGCGAACCGGCCAGCTTCAGGTAGATGGGATGCAACGGTGAGTGGAGCAGCTTCTGTCCCAGCCTTCGTATCTGAACGGCTGCCGCCTCTCTGAGAGACTCGAGCATGGTGTTCGCTCTCAGCCGCTGATGAAGAATACGCGCCAGGTGGTGACCACCAGGGCGTGCGTCACCATGCTTGCCCGCATACTGCCGGCTTGGAGGAATGCGAGTCCGTAAAAGACGCCCGCGATGCCGCCGATGATAGCGAATCGCCAATTAGGAAACGGACGAAAGGCCAGATGCGCGAGTCCGAACAGCACCGATGCGAATATCAATCCGATGGTCTCGCTTCGCATGCCGCGCGCCAACAACTGTTGCAGGAAAGCACGAAAGAAGAACTCCTCGGCCAGCGCCACCACCCACAAAAACGCGAGGAACGTGCCGATAACGAGCAGGGCGAATTTCCACCATTCGAGCGTAGGCGGCCGGAAGCGCGCGAAGTGCAAAAGATAAGCGATGGCCGCTCCCACCGGAAGAAAAAACAGGTACTGGCGAACGCCGATGCCCCACTCTCTGGGCGTCGGCACGAAACCGAAGCGGGCATCCTGCATGGATCGCAGCGAGAGGACGGCCATCAGACCAAGCCGGATCCACATCAGCCGGCCCAGAATATCCAGGGCGACATGCGGCGCAGGGCGTAGATATATCTGATCGAATAGCTTGCTCAAGTAAACTGCCGCCATGAAGGCGAGAAAGAGCAGGTCGGCGGGAATACTGGGACGAATCCAGGAATACCAAAAGGAAGCGATCAAGACTACGGCCAGCAGCGCCAAAAGCGATGAAAACAGGAATGTGCCGGTTCCCAGACTCTCGATGAGATAAGGGATGACGGCGCTGGCCGCCAATAATGCGGCCCGCACGGGTTTGGAACCGAGCCGCTCAAATGCGCTCCGGACGTCCGCGAACCCGGGCGCAAGATAGAAAGCGAACTCCACCAGAAAGGCCGGCAGAACTGACAGCGCGATCCACGAAGGTATATTCTGTTGTTGGGAGTAAAGGTAAGCCGCGATGCAAGCCGCCGTCCAAACCACGACCAGCGTCGTCAGGAACTGGCGCATCTGCTTCATCTTAACATCGCTGCTCTGTTGGCCTGCTCTGCGCGCGGACGATCCGCCGGCCGATCTGGCTCGCCGCGTGGCGACGCGCGAAACCGAAACCGCGCAGGCGCAGAGCAACTACACCTATCGCCAGAGCGTGACCATCGACGAATTCGACGGGCATGGCGCGAGAACGGGCGGCTACCAGGAAGTTCGCGACATCATCTTCTCGCCGCAGCAGGAGCGCACGGAACAAATGATCGGGAAGCCCTTCGACACGCTGAACCGCCTTAAATTGACGGACGAGGATTTTCGAGACCTCCGCGAAGTGCAGCCGTTCCTGCTAACCAAGGACCAGCTTTTCCTTTATGAGACGCGTTTCCGCGGCGAAGAGGCGATGGATGGAGTGGATTGTTACGCGCTGGAGATTCGTCCACGCCAGATCCTTCAAGGCCAGCGGCTCTTCGATGGCATGCTATGGGTTTCGAAGCTGGATTATTCCATCGTGCGCAGCGAAGGTGAAGCCGTCCCGCAGATCCGAACGCTGAAGAACGAAAATCTGTTTCCGCATTTCACTACGCTGCGGCAAAAGGTGGAGGGCGATCTTTGGTTTCCGGTAACTACTTTCGCCGACGATACGCTGTATTTCCGCACGGGACCGCAGCGCATCCGCCTGGTGATCCGCTATAGCGACTACAAGAGATTCGGCGCCGACTCGAAAATCACCTTCAAGAATTAGCGCATTTCCGGAACTTGCGCGCACTGCGTTCGTATAGTAATGTCGGAAGGAATCGACCGCGGGGGAAGGTGAGAATATGGCGCAACACGTGAAAGTCCTGGGGATTTTGCACATTATCTACGGCGCGCTACTGGTGATGGTCGGCTTGATCGTTTTCGTGATTCTGGGCGGGATCGCCGGCCTGGTCAGCGCTGCCGATCGTTCCCCCGACAGCGCGGTGGCAATTCCGGTCCTGGGCGGGATTGGCGGACTGGTGTTCGTCATACTGCTGGCCATTTCGCTGCCGGGAATCGTGGCCGGCTTCGGCTTGGTGCAGTTCAAACCATGGGCGCGGATCCTGACGCTGGTGTTGTCGGCGCTGGAGCTATTCAGCATTCCACTCGGCACCGCGTTGGGGATCTACGGTTTTTGGGTCTTGCTCAAGCCCGAAACAGAGCAGCTATTCAACCAGCCGCCGCAATTACCAATGGTTCCGCGGGTCTAAACCCGCTCCGACGGATCACGCGCGCTTCTTCAAGCCCGAAGGATCCATTCCATCGCCTGAGCGCCGCATCCAGTCTTTCAGAAGAGCTTTCAGCTCATTGCGTTTCAGATCCTGCGAGACCTCCCGCGCTAAATTCTCCATCTCGAAGGGATCCGATCCAAGATTGTAGAGATGCGTGACGTTCAGATCGCGATCCAAGACCAGCTTGTCGAGGCCCCGCACCAGCATGCGCCACTCCTCCGGCTCGCCGAGCTTTCCGGAAGCATAAACCGATTCACCGTGGCTGCCTTGCCGCCGCTCCAGCCAGAGCGAGAGATCTTGTCCCTGCACACTTGAGGGTATGTCGATTCCGCAGAGGCCCAGCAGCGTCGGCATGAGATCGACGTTCGAAAGCAAAGCGTCGTTCTTGCCTCCGGCGGCAATTGCGTCCGGATAACGGAGGATTAACGGTACTCGCACAGCTTCCTCGAAGGGCTGGTCGTCATCTTCAAGCCCTTGGGATCCGAGCATGTTGCCCGCGTCTGAAGTGAAAACCACGAGGGTACCGCCGGCCAAATGCCGATCGTCCAGCGCCGCGACCAACCGGCCGAGATTGAGATCGAGCGCCGCACAAAGAGTGTAGTAAGCGGCATAATCCTTCAACGCGCTGGCTTCCTGTCCACCCGGCACATTGACGCGCAGGTGGATCTTGCCGGGATCGTAGGGCGGCAACATTTTATCCGGCAAGGGCGTAGAGGGCGGACGCGGAGGGCCCCAGGCGAGAAATAGATAAAACGGTTTCGAAGCGTTCTGTTGGATGAAATCGATGGCCAGATCGGTCTGATAATCCGGCTCAAAACCGGCGTGACGAATAGGCGACGGCTCGTCGCGGAAATAAGTCGAATCAGAGTAGCGATGACCGCGGTTGAAAGCCGCCCAATAATCGAATCCGTGGCGCCGCGGGCCGGGAGGAACAAAACCGGGATCGTCCGCGCCATCCAATCGCCACTCGCCTATGTATCCGGTCCGGTATCCAGCGCGCTTCAACTGTTCGGCGATCGAGGGCTGATCGAGCGGCAGCCGGACGCCATCGCGCGGAACGCCGCAGGCATGCGGAAATCGGCCGGTTATCAGGGCGGCGTGCGCGGGAGCCTCGGACGGATAGCAAGTGTATAGCCGCTCGAAATTCACGCCCTGCCGGGCCAAAGCCGCGATATTGGGCAGGTGTAAATCATCGAGCGGCGTGCCGCGCCATCCACCGGCCAGGACAAAAACAACATTTGGCTTCTGGGCAGGCTGCGCTAAGCCGGCCATTCGAGCGGCCGCGAAGGCCCCGGCGGATTTCAAGAAGTCCCGGCGGCTTGGCAAACTCGCTCCTCTTCAATCGATTTGAGCACGCCGGAAACAATTGCGCTCGTGATCGTTCACCATGCCGGCCGCTTGCATGTAGGCATAGCAGATCGTGGATCCGACGAATTTGAATCCGCGCAGCAGGAGATCTTTGCTCATTGCGTCCGATTCTTCGGTTCGCGCGGGCGCGTGTCCACGCTTGCCCCAGTCGTTCCGCCTCGGCTTCCCGCCGATAAAGCGCCAGATGTAGGAATCGAAGCCGCCGAATTCTTGTTGGACTTTTAGGAATGCCTGGGCGTTCCCGATGGTCGACGCGATCTTTAGCCGGTTACGGACCAGGCCGGGGTCCTTGAGAAGCTGAACGATTTTTCGGGGCGTGTAGCGCGCGATCTTCGCGGCATCGAATCCGTCGAAAGCTTTGCGGTAGTTCTCGCGCTTCTGGAGGATCGTGTTCCAACTGAGGCCGGCTTGCGCGCCCTCCAGAATCAGGAGCTCGAAGAGCTTGCGATCGTCGTGCAGTGGAACGCCCCACTCGAGATCATGGTAAGCAATGGAAAGATCGTTGGCCGCCCAACTACAACGAATCAGCGCGCCTTGCTTCATTCTTATTAGAGTAGTCTAGAGTGCCGCTGCTGCGCGTTCGCAACCAGTCCAGGAATACCGTGCTAGGGGATCGCATCGGCATCGCGGATACCAGCGCAACGCGAAGGACCGGGCTTCTGAAGCATACAGCGCTCGAACCGGGCGAGGGGCTGTGGATCGCACCCTCGGAAGCCGTTCATACTTTCGGAATGAAGTTTCCCATCGATGTTTTATTCCTGGACAAAAAGCGCAGGGTGTTGAAGATCCGAAGCGAAATGGCGCGCTCGCGAATGGCGTTTTGCCTGCGTGCGCATTCCGTGCTGGAACTGCCCAGCGGTAGGGCGGCGGCAATGCAAACCGTGGCGGGCGATCAGCTGGAGTTCGAAAAATTCGACGATTAGTTCTTGGGCTGCGCGGTAATGACCAGGGCGATCAGAAATTTGCCCATCTCTTCGCGGGCGTCGATGGTCACCGTATCGCCGGTCTCGAGATCCGACGCTTCGATCTGCTTCTTGCCCCGCATTATTTTCGTCTTGCGGTTGATGTCGAAATCCAACAGGTTGCCCTCGGCGGTCTCGATCGTAATTTGCTTGCTGGATATTCCGTGTATCGTGCCGCTGAAGGTGGCGGGCGGCAGCCGAACCGTTTGCGCGCCAATCAACAATACGGTCAATAAAGCGGTGCTCAGCCATCGAAACAGCATAACTGTTGAAAAGACGCGCGATTTCGGGTCGCCGTTACGCCGCCGCAACACCGCCGCGACTACCTGCCCTGTAACCCAGCCCCGCTTCCGGTAGACTGAATTTAGCATCCAATCCAGGGAGGAAGCCATGTCCCAAAAAGGCGGCTCCGTCGGCCGAAGAGATTTTCTCAGGAGGACCAGCGCGGCAGGATTTTCGATCGGAATGGCCAAGTCCGTTCTGGCGGCGGGCGGGGCCAAGATGAGCGGCGGCCGCGTGCTCGGATCGAACGATCGCATCCAGGTCGGCGTGATCGGCGTGGGCGGACGCGGCAGCTATGTCGCCTCCATGTTCCAAAAGGTCGGCGATCAGAACAACTCCTGCCAGATCGTCGCGGTGTGCGATGTTTACGAAAAGCGCAAGCGCGAAAACGCGGCGAAGTTCAAGTGCCCAGGGTACCTGGATTATCGCGAAGTGGTGGGCCGCGCGGATGTCGATGCGGTCATTGTCGCCACGCCCGACCACTGGCATGCCAAGATCGCTCTGGATGCGATGGACCACGGCAAAGACGTCTACCTCGAAAAGCCCATGTGCCATACCAACGAGGAGATCAAGCAACTGGTCAGCACGGTGAAAGAGACCAAGCGCGTTCTCCAGGTCGGATCGCAAACCACTTCCGGCGACCAATGGTGGAAGGCGCGCAAGGCCATCGCCGACGGCATGATCGGCCAAATGATCATGAGCCAGGGCTCCTATCATCGCAATTCGATCGGCGGCGAGTGGAACGACGGCTGGCCCATCGATGCCGCGGCGGGTCCCGAAGGCAAGGGCGAAAATTACATCGACTGGAAGACCTGGCTGGGGCCCGCGCCCAAGCGTCCCTACGACGGCGATCGCTTCTTCCGCTTCCGGAAATACTGGGATTACTCGGGCGGCATCGCCACCGATCTTTTCTATCACGTGGTCGCGCCGCTGCAGATCTGCTGGGGCGAGGCGCAATTCCCATCCCGCGTTACCGGCACGGGCGGAATCTTCGTATTCAAAGACGAGCGCGAAGTTCCCGATACGTTTATGCTGGTGGCCGATTATCCGGCCGGCCACTCGCTGGTGCTGAGTTCTTCAATGGCCAATTCGCACCACATTCCCGGATTGATTCGGGGCCACGAGGGGACGATCGTGATGGTCGAGAACGGGCAGTTCGAGAGCCGGGCCGAATACATCACCGTGATTCCGGAGTTGATTCGCGACCGCAAGACGAACGAGAGGTCGCCTCTGAAACCGGAGTACAAAGCCAAATTCGGCGCCGAGCCGGTCAAAATCCCGGTGGACCAGACCGACATGATGACGGCTCATATCGAAAATTTCCTGGCCTCGATCCGCACGCGCCAAAAGCCGCATCTGGACGTCGAGACCGGCGCACGCGCCCAGGCAGTCATCAACCTGGCGGTCCAGAGTTATCGCGAAAGCCGGGTTCTGTTCTGGGATGAGAAAACGTGGAAGGCGTCGCCGAAACCTCTGAAGGCCTAGTGGCCCGACATTCATGTCCGTGTCCACGTCTCAGCGTTCCTAGATGCGACTAGCCCTGTTCGGAGGAACATTCGATCCCATTCATAACGCCCACCTCACCGTGGCGCGCGAAGCGGCCGATCAGTTTCAGCTCGATCAAGTCTGGTTCGTCCCGGCCGCTCATCCGCCTCATAAATCTGCGCAGAGTAGCGCCAGCTACGAAGACCGGTACCGGATGACCGAGTTGGCCTGCCAAGCCGATCCGCGCTTCATCGCCTCCCGTCTGGAAGAAGGCGAGCAGAAAAGTTACACCATCGACACCATCCAGAAGGTACGCGCTCAAGGCGAGGAGCCTTACTTCATCATCGGCGCGGATGCGTTCGCCGAAATCGCCAGCTGGCATCGCTGGCAGGAATTGCTGCGTCTGACCGAGTTCATCGTAGTTACGCGTCCTGGGCATGAATACACCGCACCTGAGGGCGCGCGCGTCCATCGGCTGGATACCGTGGCACTGCCGGTTTCTTCTTCCGACATCCGCCAGCGCCTGGCAGCCGGCCAAATTCCGCCACAGCTTCCCTCCGCCGTCGCGGATTATATTGCCAGCAAAGGACTTTATCGTTTCGCGCAGGGCGAAGCTCATCCCGTCAGCAGGTCGTAATATATTTGTAATCCAGTTGTAATGTGAATCGCGTTAACTTGGGAATGAGCAATCCGGCATGAAGAAAATAGTTTTGATCGAAGACGATACTGATCTCTTCGCGCTGCTGAAATACAATCTCGAAAAAGAGGGCTTTGCGATCGGTGGCTCTCAAACCGGCAAAGGCGCTGTCGAACTCTGCCGCCGCGAGCGGCCGGATCTGGTGATCCTGGACATCATGCTGCCGGATTCGGACGGCCTCGAGATCTGCAAGGGAATCCGCAATCATTCCGATCTGGCCGCTACCCCAATCATTTTCCTGACGGCGCGGGTTTCGGAAACCGACCGCATCCTGGGCCTGGAGCTCGGCGCCAACGACTATATCGTAAAACCGTTTTTCATCCGCGAACTGGTTGCACGCGTCAAGAACCAGCTCCGCACGCAGACCGTGCCGACACGCTCCGTCCGGGCGGGCGCTCTCGAGCTGGATCGGGCCAGCTGCCGGGTGCTCCTCAACGGAAGCGAGGTTGCGCTTACCGCTACTGAGTTTCGACTGCTAGATTTCCTGATGAGCCGGCCCGGCGTGGTTTACAGCCGCGAACAGCTTCTCGATTCAGTTTGGGGCCACGACCGTGCCGTGACCGATCGCACCGTCGACGTCTATATCCTCCGGCTTCGCCAAAAGATCGAGCCGGATCCCGGCAATCCGTCCTTCATTCGCGCCGTTCGAGGCTTCGGGTACAGCTTCAACGAAAGTACTATGCAGCCCATTTCCAACGCTTCTGCAGCGCACTGACCCATCCGGGTAAACTAGAAGTATCACTCGCTAATGGTTGCCGAGCCGCGACCGTAGGGAGTCCCTATGACCGGTAATCAAAGAACCCAGGCGCTCTACGACGCCCTCGCGACACGTATCCTCATTCTTGATGGCGCCATGGGCACCATGATCCATCAGGCGCCGCTATCGCTCGAGACGGATTATCTCGGTAAGGAGAATTGTCCCGAGATTCTGGTGGTCACGCGGCCGGATGTTATCGGCGGAATCCACCGCGCGTATCTCGAAGCCGGCGCGGATATCATCGAGACCGACAGCTTCGGAGGGACGGCCATCGTTCTGGCCGAATTCCAGCTCCAGGACCGGGCCTATGAGCTGAACTATGCGGCCGCGAAACTGGCCCGGCAAGTCGCCGACGAATTTTCCACAGCCGATAAGCCTCGCTTCGTCGCCGGATCCATGGGTCCCACCACCAAAGACCTGAACATCACCGTTACGACCACCTTCGCGCAGTTGCATGACGCCTACTACGCCCAAGCCAAGGCTTTGGTCGAAGGCGGCGCGGACCTGTTGCTGATCGAGACCTGTTTCGATACCGGGAATCTCAAAGCCGGACTGGTCGCCGTCCAAAAGCTGCGGCGCGAGCTGGGCGTCCCCATCCCGGTGATTGCCTCGGTGACGATCGAGCGGAATGGAACCATGCTGGGTGGCCAGCCTATCGACGCGCTCTACGCGTCCGTTGCCAACAACGAGCTTTTGGCCGTGGGCATGAACTGCGCCACCGGGCCCGATCTGATGACCGATCACGTCCGCAGCCTGCACGAAATTTCAGCCTTCCCGATCTCCTGCTTCCCGAACGCCGGCCTGCCGAACGCCGATGGAAAATTCGGCGAGACGCCACAATCGCTAGCCGCGCAGCTTGAAAAGTTCATCGATCACGGCTGGCTGAATATCGTGGGCGGCTGCTGCGGGACTACTCCAGCGCACATCCGAGCGATCGCACAGATGGCTGCGTCGAAAAAGCCCCGGCCGGTTAAGCCTTCCGCCCACCGGGCGTATTATTCGAACAAAGAACTGGTGGAAGCCGAGGAAAGCAATCGTCCGCTGATCGTGGGCGAGCGCACCAACGTTATCGGCTCGCGGCTCTTCAAGAACATGGTCGCTGAAGAAAAGTGGGAAGAGGCTAGCGAGATCGCCCGCTGGCAGATCCGCAACGGCGCGCACGTGGTGGATGTCTGCCTCCAGTCGAGCGACCGCGACGAGATCAAGGACATTCCGCCCTTCTACGAGAAGCTGATCCGCAAAATCAAGGCGCCGATCATGATCGATACCACCGATCCCCAAGGTATCGAGCTGGCGCTTACCTATTGCCAGGGCAAGTCGATCATCAACTCCATCAATCTTGAAGATGGAGAGGAGAAATTCGAACATGTCTGCCCGCTCGCCAAATCCTACGGCGCGGCGGTTATCTGCGGAACCATCGATGAAGACAAGCTGCAGGCGCAGGCTTTCACGCGCGAGCGGAAACTGGCGGTAGCTGAGCGGTCGGTTCAGTTGCTGACAACGAAATACGGCCTCGCCGTCGAGGACATCATCATCGATCCGCTGGTTTTCCCCTGCGCTACCGGCGACGAAAACTACGTTGGCGGAGCGGTTGAGACGATCGAAGCCATCCGGCTGATCAAGGAGAAAATTCCATTCGTCAAGACTATTCTCGGGGTCTCGAATATTTCCTTCGGGCTTCCGGCGTCGGCGCGTGAAGTGGTCAATTCGGTTTTCCTTTATTATTCGACCAAGGCCGGCCTTGACCTGGCCATCGTCAACGCCGAGAAGCTGGAGCGCTTCGCCTCCATACCCACCGACGAGCGCCGTCTGGCCGAGAGCTTATTGTTCAACACGCCGCCGGCCGAAGTTCCACCCGATCATCCTAACGCGGATGAGCTGAAGACCGCGCCCGAAGACTGGCGGCGCCAAACGCGCGAGCAGAAGATCGCGATCAATCAGTTCCACATCGCAGCCATCACCGACCATTTCCGCAAGACCGGCAAACGAGAAAAGAAGAAGGCCGCTGATCTGCCTTTGGACGAGCGCCTGGCCAACTACATCATCGAAGGCACTAAGGACGGGCTCATCGCCGATCTCGACCGCAAGCGGGCCGAAGGCGCCGGTTCGCTCGAAATCATCAACGGTCCGCTGATGGCCGGGATGTCGGAAGTCGGCCGCCTGTTTAACAACAACGAGCTGATCGTCGCGGAAGTGTTGCAGTCGGCTGAAGCCATGAAGACCGGCGTCAATCACCTGGAGCAGTTCATGGAGAAGGCCGAAACATCTACGCGCGGCAAGATCATCCTGGCCACCGTAAAAGGCGACGTGCACGATATCGGCAAGAACCTGGTCGAGATTATCCTCAGCAATAACGGCTATCAGGTGATCAACCTGGGCATCAAGGTTCCGCCGGAAGATCTGATTGCGGCGTTCCAGCAGCATCATCCCGACGCCATTGGGCTCTCGGGGCTGCTGGTGAAGAGCGCGCATCAAATGGTGGTGACCGGCAACGATCTGCGCGACCGGGGCGTGAATGTTCCGCTGCTGGTCGGCGGCGCGGCGTTGTCCGAAAAATTCACGAAGACCAAGATCGGGCCCAGTTACGCGTCTCCGACGTTCTACGCCAAGGACGCCATGACCGGCCTTCGGCTTCTGAACGAAATCATGGACCCGGCCACGCGCGAACAAGTGCTCGCATCGCACATCTTTTCGGAAGGCGAGACGATAGCCATAGCCGCCACCGAGCCCGTAGTCGTCCCGCAGCAGGCCCGGAGCTCGAAAGTTCGAGCCGATATTCCCATTCCTGCCGCGCCGTATCTCGACCGCCGCGTCCGCGATGTCCCCAATCTTGCCGAGGTCTGGAGCTACATCAATCCCTTCATGCTTTACGGCCGGCATCTTGGATTCAAGGGCAATTTCGAGAAGCTATTGGCCGAGCGCGATCCAAAAGCGCTGAAGCTGTTCCACGAAGTTGAAGAAGTTAAAGCCGAGGCCGCGCGTTTCATGAAAGTGAAAGCCGTCTGGCAATTCTTCGAAGCCGAGCGCGATGGTAATGCCATTCTGCTTTTCGAGCCGGGGGCCGCGACTCCGATGCACAAATTCAATTTCGGCCGTCAACCGCGGCTCGATGGTCTTTCGCTCAGCGATTACATCCTGGATGCCGAGGAAGCCCGGCGAGATCACCTGGCGCTGTTTGTCGTCACCGCCGGCGCACAAATCCGCGAAGAGTCCGAGCGCGCTAAGCAAGCCGGCGAATTCCTCAAGGCGCATGCCTTGCAGGCGCTGGCTATCGAGACCGCCGAAGGTTGTGCTGAGTGGCTGCATCGCCGCATCCGTGAAGACTGGGGCTTTCCCGATCCTCCCACTTTGACCATGCAGGAGCGCTTCACCTCGCGCTATCGCGGCAAGCGTTACAGCTTCGGTTATCCGGCCTGCCCGAACCTGGATGATCAACAAGGCATCTGGAAACTGCTGCACCCCGAAGATATCGGCGTCCAGCTAACCGAGGGAATGATGATGGAGCCGGAAGCCAGCGTCAGCGCCCTGGTCTTCCACCATCCCGACTGCGCCTATTTCACGGCCAGCGAAGTGGCCGAACCAGCGTTGGTTTAGCCCCGAATCCACACTACAGAGTTCCCCGCCCGTAGCCGATCAATGACTTAGCAGCGCTTGTGCCCGCATGATTATCACCCGCACCCCACTCCGGATCTCGATCGGCGGCGGCGGCACCGACCTTCCTTCCTATTACCAACAGTTCGGTGGATTCGTAATCGCGGCGGCTATCAACAAGCACATTTACGTGGGCATCAACGAGACCTTCAGCGGAGGATATTTCCTGAAATATTCATCGCTCGAACATGCCACCACCATCGACGAAATCCGGCACTCCCTGATTCGCGAAGTGCTGCGGCTGCACGAAGTGCCGGCGCCGATCGAGGTGGTCAGCATGGCCGATATCCCGGCGGGAACCGGATTGGGGTCGTCCGGCGCTTTTACCGTCGGATTACTACGCGCCGTGCACGCCATGAAACGCAAATATGTCGATCCCGCAGTGGTCGCCGAAGAAGCCTGCAATATCGAGATCGGGACCTTGCAGCAGGCGGTTGGAAAACAGGATCAGTACATCGCCGCGTACGGCGGCCTGGCCTGCTTCGAATTTCTGCAGGATGGCGAAGTGCGCGTCAATCCTCTGAATATCAGTAACAGCACGCTCTACGATCTGGAAGAGCGCCTGGTGATGTTTTTCACCGGCTATTCGCGGAATGCTTCGGTTGTTTTGGACGATCAGAAAGTCCGCTCCGAACGGGGTGACCCGGCCATGCTCGATAACCTGCATTTCATCAAGCAACTGGGCCAGTGCATCAAGCTGGCGTTAGAGCAAGGCGACACGCGGCGCTTCGGCGAGCTGATGCACGAGCACTGGCTTCACAAGAAAAGACGCTCGCCCGGCACTTCCAACGACGGCATCAATCGCTGGTACGAGCTCGGCCGCGAGAACGGCGCAATCGGCGGCAAGCTGGTGGGCGCGGGCGGCGGAGGTTTTCTGCTGTTCTATGCGGAGGATCGCGACCTGCTGCGGCGCGCCATGCAGCGCGAAGGGCTGCGCGAAGTTCGCTTCGCTTTCGACCATGAAGGCTCCAAATTACTCGCCCGGGACTAAGCGGTGCAGTGGACTGTGGCGATTGTGGCGCACGCACTCTTGCGTGCCGCGTTCACACTCGTGTGAACGCCTGGGAATTTTGTTATGCAATGCGTCATCCTAGCCGGCGGCCTCGGCACCCGCATGCGTCCTCTCACCGACACCTGTCCCAAGACTTTGCTGCCGGTGCTCGGGCGTCCCTTCGCATATCACCAGCTGCACTGGCTGGCCGCGCAAGGCGTCGACGATGTGATTTATTGCATCGGCCACCAGGGCGACAGGATTCGCCGTTATTGGGAATCCGAGCCTAAGCCGATGCGATCCATCCGCTACGTGGACGAAGGCGAAAAACTGCGCGGCACCGGCGGGGCGCTGCGCCTGGCGCGCGAGCAAGGGGTTCTCGATGAGTCGTTCCTGGCGATCTACGGCGATTCGTTCCTGCCGGTCGAGTTCGCTCCGGTTTGGCGGGCTTTTCAGGCTAGCGGGATGCCGGCCCTGATGACCGTCCTTCGCAACCAGGGCCGCTGGGACCGCAGCAACGTCATTTACGAAGACGGCAGCCTGATTCTTTACGACAAGCAGACCGATCCGCGGATGCAGCATATCGATTATGGGCTGTCCGCCTTCCGCCGCGAACTGTTCGACCGCACACCCAAGGTATTCGATCTGGCCATGCTGTTTCACGATTTAAGCCTGCAAGGCGAGCTGGCCGCTTTGGAAGTCCAGGAGCGCTTCTACGAAATCGGGTCCTCACAAGGACTTTACGACCTTGAGGACTACCTGCAGAAAAGCTGCCAAGCCCTATAGAAAGCACTGTAAACGTCCGAATTATCAATGGCGAAGGTCGATTTCAACCGGGGGGACCGAGTGGCCATTGGAATACTGGGCGGAGGGCTGGCGGGCATTACCGTCGCGGCCCACCTGGAGCAGGACTGCGAAGTACTGGAAAAAGACACCCGTGGCGGCGGGCACTGCCAGACCGTTCAGGAGCAGGGTTTCACTTACGATGCCGGCGGGCCCCACATCATCTTCTCGCGCAACCAGGAGATGGTGGACTACATGGTGTCGCTGCTGGGCGACAACGTTCATCGCGCGCGCCGCAACAACAAGATCTTCTACAAAGGCCGCTACGTAAAATACCCTTTTGAAAATGGCCTTTTCGATCTTGAGCCGCAGGATCGTTTCGAGTGTCTCTATCACTACATCAAGAACGATTACCCGCCTCCCCAGACCAACTTCAAGGAATGGATCTATCATCACTTCGGAAAAGGCCTTGCTGAAAAATATCTGATTCCATACAACGAAAAGATCTGGAACGTCCCGGCCGAGCAGTTAGGCCTGGAGTGGGTGGAGGGCCGCGTTCCCAAACCGCCGATCGAGGACGTGATCAAGGCCGCCGTCGGAGTGGAATCGGAAGGCTACACGCATCAGCTTTTTTACAATTACCCGGCCCATGGCGGAATTGAGTCGCTCCCGCTGGCGCTCGCAAAACGGGTCCGCAAGATCATTCCGGATTTCACCGTGGAAAGCATCTGGAAGGAGGGCCGCCAGTGGTGCGTCAGTAACGATTGGATTACTCGCCGCTACGACAAACTGGTTTCTACTATTCCCATCCAGGAACTGGCCTACGCGCTGGTCGACACCCCGCGGGACATCCGGGCCGCGGTCGATTCCTTGCGCTACAACTCGCTCGTGACCATCGGGGTCGGGCTCGATTCGGCGCGCCTGCCGGACTACACCGCGATCTATGTACCCGATCCGGAGGTCCGCTTCCACCGCCTGTCTTTTCCGGCGACGTTCAGCCCTCACAACGCGCCGGCGGGAAAATCGATCATCGAAGCCGAGATCACCACCAATCCGGGTGACGGAACGCACGAAATGTCCGACGATGACATCCTGGCCGACGTGATCGGCGATCTGGAAGGCATGCAACTGATACGGCACAGCGAAGTCTGCTACGGCCGCGTGCTGCGCACCAAGTATGGCTATGTGGTCCAGAACGACAGCCATCGAAAGCAGCTGAATAAAGCCAAGGAGTATTTCGAAGGCATCGGCATTCCGCTGTGCGGCCGCGTGGCCGAGTTCGAATACATCAACATGGATGTCTGCATCGAACGGGGCCGCAAGCTGGCCGACCGTTTGAACCGCGAAGCCCTGGCAACCCGCGCCCCGGCGGAAGCCACCGTCTAAGAGACGTCGATTCGGGCCAGGTTCTGGAGGCCGTTCCGCGGGCTCTCGCCAAGCTCATCGGACGCGGTGGTGTCGCGAAATAAGCCGTGCCAAATGGCCATTCCTTCGAGTAAGCCCTCGCGCGCGGCCCGCATCGCATCGGTCCATTTTTCGCCCGCCGGCCAAGCCTTCGGAAGCTTCTCGACCATCTCGCCATAGCACTGCGCATAGGAGCTCCCGCTGAGTTTTATGGACCGTAAAGCCGCGCAAAACTCATCCGTCAAGAGCATGCCGATGCGTTCGGCGTCCAGATCTTTCCATAGGACGTGCTCGTTGCGTTTCTGCCGCAGCAAAGGCTGGCCAAACGCGATTACATCCCCTAAGTGATTGGCGATGCGAGTGACGATATAGCTGGGCCAGATGTCGTCGTAGCGGCCGATGCAAGGGCTCAAGAAATATGCCGGGATCACCTCGCGCAGCAGCGCTGTGTTCTGTGAATTAAATGGCGACCAGGTTCCCGGCTGCAAGACAAAGCGCGGGGGCGCTCCAGCTCGCATGCCGCGCACCACGATAGGCCGCTCCAGCCGCGTCATGGCGTCGATGTCCGGATCGTCCAGCCACAGCCCGGCATTTACCGCCACTCGCCGCCGCAACGGAGCCATGCAGGTGAACGCGTCTTTTTCCTTCCAGCGCTCCCCTCGCGGGAACCCGCGGTGATAGAAGGGCGTGCCGCTGGCTTCCTCGAGCATCGAACACACATTGAACCAGCCCGACGACGATTCCACCGCCGGCAACTCCGGCCGCTCGCCCACTATGCCGTGCAGCCGCACGAAATCGTGATTGAGCATCCAGTTGTCATCGTCGATGGTGATCACGATATCGGCGCCGTCTTCCCAGGCTTTGAGCAAGCCAATGTTGCGGCGCTGGATAGAATTAAACGGCAGATGCCGCCACAATTCCGGATACCGGTCCATATATCGGCGCTGATCCTCGATGTCCAGGTACTCGCAGGGATAGCGCTGGGCGGCGATCGAATCGCAAAAGGCGCGCGTCTCGGGCGGAGTTTTCTTGTCGCCTACTACGATGAAATTCACCTGCTCATGGCCGTAGAAATGGGCGTTTTCGCCATATCTTTCGAGCGCGCGCGGCACATAAATGGTGGTCGTGACGATCGTGGTCTTCATCCATTCACTCCGACCGCGGCTGCGGGCCGCGTTTTGCTCTCCGATCCCAGGCGCAGCTTAAAGGCAATGCGCAGATACAGGAAATTCCGCCAGAAAGGATTGTGCGATTCGCCTTCCCGGCGCGGCTCCCAGAACACCGGGATCTCGGTTGCCGTGGCTCCCCGGCGTAACGGCCGCAACAGGCATTCGAGCAGGAACGGATGGCGCAACTCGCTCCAATCGTGGTTCCGCAACACTTCCGCCCGCCAGATTCGATATCCGAAGGTCAGATCCGTCAGACTGGTGTGATACAAGGCGCCGACCATCTTCTGAAAAATCCAATTCAGCACGTATTTCACCGGATTGTAGCCGCTGAATCCGCCTCCGCCCCGCCAGCGCGTGGTCGCCACGATATCCCAGCCTTTGCGCGATTCGGCGATCAGATCTTTGGCCGCGTGCGGCGGCGTTTCCAGATCGCTAGCCATCAGTAATATGTGCGAACCAGTCGCCCAACTGTAGGCATCCTGCAGCGCTCCGCCCAAATATGGCCGCGTCTGCTGGCGAACCAATACAGTGCCTGGCCACTTCTCAGCCAGCTCCTGGCAGACGGCCAGCGCTGCCGGGGTGCTGAATTTGCTGGTCACGCAGATGATCTCGTGGATCACGGGGCCGTTCTCATCCATCACGATTTCGACCGTCTCCCGCAGCGAGGTGGTCTCGTCCATGACAGGCATGATGATGGAGACTTTAAGATCGGATTCCGCCGGTTGTCTGGCGTTGTTCATAAGCGGGCTCTCAGCCTGTTTATCGGCGGAAGAAACAGGATGCTTTACCTGGCCTCTTCAAGCGTCGCTGGTACTTCGTCGCCGTTGCGCCTATATAGCCGCCAACTGGCCGACTCGGCGGCTAAGACGTAGTGCCGCTTCAGGAATGGCCCATAGATGCGGGGAACAGTTTCGGGGAGCGTTAAATCCGAGAACACTTTCGGAAGCATCACCAGTGTCGAGTTGCCAAATACGCGCTCGGCCGAGGGGCCGTGAGTATCGTCAAAGTTAGTGCCGTACTGTAGCCAGGTGGTACCCCCCAAGGACGGTTTCATTCCCAGCGCAAAGGAAAAAGGATTCGAGAAATTGAGCGATATTACGCTTTCTCCCGGCTTCCGGTAGCGATTCAGCAAATCGCATCCCTCATTGACATACTTCACGTAATCGCGTTCCACCGTGCTGTTGAAGCCCGCCAGCACCGGCGCCGTGAAACCGGTGTAGGCCTGGGGCTGGAGTTTTTGGGATACCGCAAACTCGAGAGCCAGCGCATGCGATCCCACGAAGTTCACTGCAAAGAGACTGCCCAGCAGCAGGGCGGAAATCGGGAGAGCGACGCGGGGCGTACCGCTCGCAGCATCCGGGATCGCCCGGTCGAGGAGCAGCACTACCATAACGGAATCGAGCGGCAGCGTATAGAATTGCCAGCTCGTCAGCAGCAGGAAGAATCCCGCCAGACAGACGCCCAGCCCCGCCAGACAGACGCCCAGCCCCGCCAGACGCAGCATCTTCCGGTCCCACTGCGAGGGCATGTTTTGGGATATGAGGTAAACGAAGATCAGAAATGGAGCAGCATTCACGATGACGTCCCTGAGCAGGTACCAGCCCAGCATCACGTGCTTGGTATGCGCCACGGTTCGCAAATCGTTGAACACGGCCGCCAGGTCGAATCGCAGGTACCAGGCAAACGCGAGAACCGTGAGAGCGAACGCGGCGCCTATTCCAAGCCATCGCCCGCGGGTTTGTCTCCTCAAGGGGACAAGGACCACTAAGAGGAATCCCGCGCCCATGAAGAAGCTGATCTTAAGGAATAATAGCGTACCGAGCACCAGCCCGGTTGACGCGCCTCCCCAAAACTCGCCGGATGCTCCGCCCGGTTTGCGCGCGGCAATCGATTCGATCATCAGCAGCGCCACCAGTGCATAGCCGCAGCGATTGTAGGTTGTGGCCGGCGTTATCCCCTGCGCCGAGTCCCCCACCGTGGTTGGCACGATCGCCAGCAACACGACTATTACGCAGACAAAAATTCCCGCGATATCGCGCATTCGCCGTTCAGACAGCAGATAGGTCCACAATCCAGCGACGCATCCGAAGATGGCCTGTCCATACGCCAGCCCCACGGCGTTTCCGTGCGCAATCCAGACACCGCCAGCGGTCATCAGGTAAGTGACCGGGCCTAATCCGGTATAGAAATCTACGTGCGGCCTTTGCCCGTTGATGACCCGCCAAGCCCCGTCCAGGATAGAAAAAGCGTCCTGCGTGTAAATTCGCGAACCCCACATTCCCACGTATGCGCGAACCAGGCAAAGTCCCAGGATGATCACGGTAACTAAGGCCCGGATGGGAAGGTATTCGAAGGCCGGGAAGTTCCACACGTCCAGAAACCGCGTGGCGATCGGCTGCGATTTGGATGGTGCGGTTGCCAGCATGGTTCTATTAGCCATCGAAGGCCAGTACTTGTGAATCGTCCTAGCTATTTCTGTACTTTAGGTAGCGCACTTTAGGTAGCTCCGGGTGCTATCGGGCGCGCCCCGATCCACCGATAGACAAACAGCGGAAACAAGCATGCCCAAAAACATCCTGGCAAAGAGAATCCTGGTCAACGGCGCTGGCGGCTTCATCGGCGGCCATCTGGTGAAACGGCTGAAAGCCGAAGGCCATTGGGTTCGGGGAGTGGATCTCAAAGAGCATGAATTTTCCAAGCTTCCCGCCGATGAGTTTATCCAGGGCGACCTGCGCGATCCAGCCTGCGTGCGCAGGGTGGTGGAGGGGATCGATGAAGTGTATCAACTGGCGGCCGATATGGGAGGCGCCGGCTATATCTTCACGGGCGAGCACGATGCCGCGGTAATGCACAACTCGGCCAGCATCAACCTGAACACCTTGGAGCTCGGTTATAAAGCAGGAGTCCGGAAATTTTTCTACTCTTCCTCGGCCTGCATGTATCCCGAGTACAACCAGATGAATCCGGATGAGCCCAAATGCTCGGAAGACTCGGCCTACCCGGCTGCGCCGGACTCTGAATACGGCTGGGAGAAGCTCTTCAGCGAGCGCTGCTACGCGGCCTATATGCGCAACTACGGCGTGGAGGTTCGGGTGGCGCGTTTTCACAACATTTTCGGTCCGGAAGGCACCTGGTGCGGGGGCCGCGAGAAAGCGCCCGCCGCGTTGTGCCGCAAAGTGGCCGAGGCGCCCAATGGCGGCAGCATCGAAGTCTGGGGCGATGGCTTCCAGACCCGCTCGTTTCTCTACATCGATGAATGCGTGGAAGGCGTGCGGCGGTTAATGGATTCGAGCTTCCCCGGTCCAGTCAACATCGGTTCGGAAGAAATGGTGAGTATCAATCAACTGGCCGAACTGATCACGAATATCTCCGGAAAGACGCTGGCCATTCGGCATATCTCGGGTCCGCTAGGTGTTCGGGGGCGCAATTCGGACAACCGGCTGATCCACAGCAAGCTGGGATGGAAACCCAGCAGTCCGCTTCGTGCGGGGATCGAGAAAACTTATGCCTGGATCTCGGCACAGGTTGGGCAATCGCTGCTCTCGCTATCCCAAGCGCTGGAATCGGAGGGTACGCCGCGGGAGGTTCTCACACGATAGGGTATGAGTCATCTGATTTCAGTAGCGATGATTTCGATGAACGAAGAAAAAGCCGTCGCCGGCGTGATCTCGGACATCCGCTCCGCCCTCGCCGGCCGGAAGCATGAGATCGTCATCGTCGACAGCAGCCGCGATGCAACTCCTCAGATCGCCGAACGCCTGGGCGCGCGGGTGCTCCGGCAGTTTCCGCCCCAGGGCTACGGCCGCGCCATGGCCCGCGTCTTGAAAGAATCGCGGGGCGATGTGGTGGTGACCATGGATTGCGATGGCACGTATCCAGCAGGCCAAATCGCCAGCATAGCCGACATGGTACTCAAGGGCGAATGCGATCTAGTGAACGCTTCACGGCTGGAACGAAGACCGGGCGCGATGCCCTGGGCCAACTACATCGCGAACTGGCTATTCGCTCTTACCGGCCGGCTTTTGGTAGGCGTAAAGTCGACCGACCTGCACTCCGGCATGCGCGCCTATAGCCGCAAACTCATTGAGAGCGTGGAAGTGGACCCTTACGGTCCGGCTCTCCCGGTCGAGTTATTGCTCAAGCCCGCATTGATGGGTTTCAGCATCCGCGAAATCTTTATCCCCTACGGCGAACGGATCGGTGAGACGACGCTGCACCGTTGGTCCTCAACAGTATGGACTTTCCGCCGGATTTTCCGCTTAGCTCTGGCGCGTATGACTCCGGTACCAAACCAGAAACTAGAAACCAGAAACTAGCGCCCCAGTCTACTGAAAAGCTCCGCGGAAGCCGATTTTAATCAGAAGGAGTTAGCCCACCGCTTGACCAGTCTCACCGAGCTTCTGCAGGCGCTACACGAGCGTCCTGTTCCCGCGCCCGCCGAAGAAACGAACACCGGCTTCGCGGCGACGTTCCTTGCCGAGACCATCGCCATCCTGCAGCAGATCGATATCGGCGAGGTTGAGCGCATGGCCGCGGGCCTGGCCCATGTCCGGGAATTGGGCGGCCGGCTGTTCATTCTGGGCGTAGGCGGCTCGGCTGGACACGCCAGTCACGCCGTCAACGACTTTCGCAAGCTGTGCGGCTTTGAAGCCTACGCGCCTACCGATAACGTTTCAGAACTCACCGCCCGCGCCAATGACGATGGCTGGGAGACCTGCTTCTCGGCATGGCTTCAGGGATCGCGCATCAGCTCTCGCGATGCAGTCCTGGTCTTTTCGGTCGGCGGCGGAAATCGCGAAAAGAACGTCTCGGTGAACATCGTGCGGGCGCTTGAAACCGCAACCGCCGCGGGCGCGCACATCTTCGGCATCGTGGGACGGGACGGCGGATTCACCCGGCAAGCCGCTGGATTCTGCATCCTGGTTCCAATCATCGCGGCCGACCGCGTTACGCCGCACACCGAAGGGCTTTGCGCCGTCCTCTGGCATCTATTGGTCAGCCATCCGCTGCTGCAGCGCAGCGCCACCAAATGGGAGTCGGTAAAGTGACCGGCGGCAGGTTCTTCATCGCCGGGGGGGCCGGCTTCATCGGCAGCCATTTCACCGACCGGCTGCTGGCCGAGCGAGCAGTGGAAGCGGTCACGCTTTTCGACAACTTTTCCTCCGGCCGGCAATGGCATTACGCCCACCACGAACAAGACCGCCGGTTGCACGTGCTGTGCGCCGACGTCAAGGATACGGCCGCGCTCGAACGCGCCATGGCGGGTCACGATGTGGTGATCCATCTGGCATCGAACCCGGACATCGCCCGCGCCGCGGTCGAGCCGGACATCGACTTTCGCGAAGGCACGTATCTAACCCAGCAGATTGTAGAGGCCATGCGCCGCACCCGCACCCAGAGGCTGCTCTATGCCTCGGGCAGCGGAGTTTATGGCGATCTCGGGGAGCGTGAGGCCCAGGAAGATTTCGGCCCGCTAGTTCCGGTTTCCACTTACGGCGCCAGCAAGCTCGCCGGCGAAGCGCTGATCGCTTCCTACTGCGCCATGTTCGGCATCACGGCCTGCGCCTTTCGTTTCGGCAATGTAGTGGGCGCGCGCCAGACCCATGGAGTGGGTTTCGATTTCATCCGCCGTCTGCGCTCGCAGCCCGACCGTTTGCAGATCTTGGGCGATGGGCAGCAGAGCAAGTCCTACATCCATGTCGAAGACGTCCTGGAGGCGGTATTCACGGCGCATGAGAAGGCCGGGAAGAATTTCGAGGTCTACAATGTCGCCACTGGCGACTACATCACTGTCGCTGAGATCGCGCGCCTGGCCATGGAAGTGTCGGGCCTCTCTGACGAAGACGTCCGGCTGGAATATGCGGGCGGCGACCGTGGCTGGAAGGGCGACGTCCCGGTGGTGCGCCTCAACACTGACCGGATCCGCGGATTGGGCTGGACTTGCCGCCGGACTTCGCGCCAGGCTCTTTGCGTGGCCATGCACGCGCTGCTCGAGGACGTGCGCCTGGGGAGGCTTTAGCCGATGCGCCGGGCCGTGTTCCTGGATCGCGATGGCGTGGTGAACCGGGCCATCCTGCGCGAGGGAAAACCCTATCCGCCCGCCATGCTGTCGGAGTTGCGCCTGCTCCCGGGAGTCCGCGAAGCCTGCCGCAAGCTGCGCGAGGCGGGGTTCGCGCTGATCCTCATCACCAATCAACCGGATATCGCGCGCGGCGTCACCACCGCCCGGCAAGTGGCCGACATCCACACCCGATTGCAGCGCTATCTTCAACTGGACGACATTCAGGTCTGCCCGCACGACGATTCAGCCCAGTGCGATTGCCGCAAGCCCAAGCCGGGGCTGCTGCTCGAAGCGGCCAGAAAATGGGATATCGATCTCGCCCGAAGCTTCGTCGTAGGCGATCGATGGCGGGATGTGGAAGCGGGCCAGCGCGCCGGCTGCCGCCCCATCTTTGTCGACTACGGATATCACGAACAACGGCCCATCGGGCCATATCTGAGAGTCCACTCGCTGCGCGAAGCCGCCAACTGGATCGTGCGGGTGGCTCAAATGGGGTTGCAATATGCCTGACCGGATTTCCAGCATGCAAGTCAAGATCTTCGCCGACGGCGCCGACAAGCAGTCCATTCTCGATCTGGCCCGTAATTCCTGGATCAGCGGGTTCACCACCAATCCCAGCTTGATGCGCAAAGCCGGCATCACCGATTACGAGTCTTTCGGCCTCGATCTGACGCGCGCTATTCCCGATCGCCCCTTTTCCTTCGAAGTGCTCTCTGATGATTTCGACGAAATGGAGCAGCAAGCCCTGCGGATCGCTTCCTGGGGCGGCAACGTTTACGTGAAAATCCCCATTACCAACACGCGTGGGGAAAGCGCGGCGCCGCTGGTTTACCGGCTGGCGCAGCGGGGAGTCAAGATCAATGTCACCGCGGTGATGACCCTCGATCAGGTGGAAGGAGTCCTGAAGAGCCTGAGATACGGCCCTCCCAGTTGCATCTCCATTTTCGCCGGCCGCATCGCCGATGCCGGGTGCGATCCGCTGCCCATATTATGCGGTGCGCTGACCCGCATGCGCGCCTATCCTCAGATGGAGTTGATCTGGGCCAGCCCGCGCGAACTTTTCAATATCGTCCAGGCGGACGCCATCGGCTGCCATATCATCACCGTGACGCACGATCTGCTGAAGAAGCTGCCGGTGATCGGCCGCGATCTTACCGAATACTCGCTCGACACAGTGAAAATGTTCTTTGAAGACGCGCGGGCGGCCGGTTTCACGTTGAACACCCGAGTCCACGCCTAGTCCAGTGGGGCGGACGCCCTCGTCCGGCTCCCGGACCTAGCACAGTGGGGCGGACGCCCTCGTCCGCGCCGGAGTGTGCCCAGCATGGGCAGAATCTAATTGGATGAAAGGAGCCAATCGGAGCCGATGATGGCAACCGTAGCGAAACGCAAGGCGTAGCCGCGAG